>Ga0307508_10002304_pt1 | contig 20274 bp, 18 predicted proteins | sample 9_EM_MG_FD_203089 | JGI IMG/M metagenome (GOLD analysis project Ga0307508, IMG submission 203089) | Populus trichocarpa ectomycorrhiza microbial communities from riparian zone in the Pacific Northwest, United States - 9_EM | ecosystem: Host-associated > Plants > Roots > Unclassified | place...
GTTGCGTGGGGGGGGGGTGGGGGGGGGGGGGGTGGGGGGTGGGTGGGGGGGGGGTGGGGGGGGGTGGGGGGGGGGGGGGGGGGGGGGGGGGGTGGGGGGGGGGGGGCGGTGTGCGGGGGTTGCACGGGGCTTGAGGCGCGGTGTGAGGGTGAGTGGCGCGGTGCGTGCGTTTCGAAGTGGCGGATCGGGATCGTTGCGGTTGGGTGCGTATTGCGCGCGTATCGTCGAAGAGCGCGCGAAAGCCGCGAACCGGAAGCCCCGCGCGGTGGCGGAGAAGTCGAGCGGGGTCGCGGCGTAAAGTTAGCCGCTGCTGTTCCCAGACCTGCTTGCAGGACCCCATCCGTATACCAGGAGCGTTCATGACCAGCACCCTGCCGGCGAGCCGTCCCGGCACCCTCGCCGAGGGCGACTACAAGGTCGCTGACCTGTCGCTCGCCGCGTTCGGTCGCAAAGAGATCGAGCTGGCCGAGCACGAGATGCCCGGCCTGATGTCGCTGCGCAAGGAGTACGGGCCGATCCAGCCGCTGCGCGGCGCGCGGGTCACCGGTTCGCTGCACATGACCATCCAGACCGCGGTCCTGATCGAGACGCTCACGGCGCTCGGCGCGCAGGTCCGGTGGGCCTCCTGCAACATCTTCTCGACGCAGGACCATGCCGCCGCGGCGATCGTGGTGGGCCGTGAGGGCACCGCCGAGGAGCCGCGTGGCGTGCCCGTGTACGCCTGGAAGGGCGAGTCGCTCGAGGAGTACTGGTGGTGCACTGAGCGGGTCCTGCTCTGGCCGGACGGCGAGGGCCCCAACATGATCCTCGACGACGGCGGCGACGCCACGATGCTCGTGCACAAGGGCGCCGAGTTCGAGAAGATCGGCGCGGTCCCGTCGCCCGACAGCGCCGACTCCGAAGAGTATGCGGTGATCTTGCAGGTGCTGGCCCGCAGCCTGGGTGAGGACGGCCGGCGCTGGACGAAGATCGCGGCCGCGATCAAGGGCGTCACCGAGGAGACCACCACCGGCGTGCACCGGCTGTACGAGATGCAGCAGTCCGGCACCCTGCTCTTCCCGGCGATCAACGTCAACGACTCGGTCACCAAGAGCAAGTTCGACAACAAGTACGGCTGCCGCCACTCGCTGATCGACGGCATCAACCGGGCCACCGACGTGCTGATCGGCGGCAAGGTGGCCGTCGTCTTCGGCTATGGCGACGTGGGCAAGGGCTGTGCCGAGTCGCTGCGCGGCCAGGGCGCCCGGGTGATCGTCACCGAGGTCGACCCGATCTGCGCGCTGCAGGCGGCGATGGACGGATACCAGGTCGCCACGATCGACGACGTGGTCGAGTCCGCGGACATCTTCGTGACCGCTACCGGCTGCTTCAACGTGATCACCGCGGACTACATGGCCCGGATGAAGCACCAGGCGATCGTCGGCAACATCGGCCACTTCGACAACGAGATCGACATGGCCGGCCTGGCCCGCCGCACCGACGTCACCAGGATCACCATCAAGCCGCAGGTCGACGAGTGGAAGTTCGCCGACGGCCACGCGATCATCGTGCTCTCCGAGGGCCGCCTGCTGAACCTCGGCAACGCGACCGGCCACCCGTCGTTCGTGATGAGCAACAGCTTCTCGAACCAGACGATCGCCCAGATCGAGCTCTTCACCAAGACCGGCGAATACCCGATCGGCGTCCACGTGCTGCCGAAGCACCTGGACGAGAAGGTCGCGCGCCTGCACCTCGACGCGCTCGGCGTGCGGCTGACCCAGCTGACCAAGGAGCAGGCCGCTTACCTCGGCGTCGCGGTCGAGGGCCCCTTCAAGCCGGATCACTACCGCTACTGATCGCGGCCGCTGCCACGAGACCGAGCCCCGTCCGCCCGCCCGGACGGGGCTCGATTTCTCCGGGCCTGCCGGCGGTTGCCGCCGCCGGGCTCCCGTCCGATTTTCATTACTTCATGCCCCTGACCTGCATGCAAGTGCAGAGCGTGCGCTGCAAGTTGCAGAAAGCTGCCGAATCGCCGTTAAGGTGTTCGGGTGGCGAGGCCGACATCCACCGCACGGCGAGAGCTCGGCAGCGAGCTGCGCCGTCTCCGCGGCGAGCGCCGGGGCGCCGATGTGGCGGTCGCCCTGGGCTGGTCCGAGTCCAAACTGAGCCGGATCGAGACGGCGCACACGGGGATCACCGAGGGGGATCTCGACCGCCTGCTTACGGCTTATGACGTACGCGTCGACGACCGTGACCGGCTCCGCGAGCTGGCCCGCCGCGGGCGGGCCCGGGCCTGGTGGACGCCGTACCGGTCGTCCGTGCCCGATCCGTACGGCGAATACGTCGCGCTGGAGGCCGACGCGATCGCGATCTGCGAGTGGGAGGCCCAGGTGGTCCCGGGCCTGCTGCAGACCGACGAATACGCCCGCGCGGTGATCGAGGTGGGCGCCGACATCGGCGACACCGCGACCATCCAGCGCCGGCTGGCCCTGCGGATGGCCCGCCAGGCCGTGCTGACCCGCAGCCCGCCCCCGGCTCTGCAGATCATCCTCGACGAGGCGGTGCTGCACCGTGAGGTCGGCGGTCGCGAGGTGCTGCGCCGTCAGTTGGCCCGCCTGCGCGAGGCGAGCCGCCGCCCGGGCGTGGAGCTGTTGATCCTGCCGTTCGGCGCCGGCGCGCACGCCGGCCAGACCGAGTCGTTCATGGTCCTCGAGTTCGAGGAGGGCACCCGGGGCCCGATTGTGCACATCGAGGGGTTGACCGGCGGTCTCTTTCGGGTGAAGACCGCCGAGGTCGAGGTTTACCAGGACGCCCTTGATGACCTGCGAGAACGCGCCTTGTCGGCAGAACAGAGCCGAACGGCCATCGCTGAAAGGGAGGAAGCGCTCCGCTGTCGATCTCCCTTATGAGCTGGAATGGACGGGCAATCCTAAATTCGAAGGGGAAGACGATGAAGGACGCCACTCTCACCTGGCGTAAGAGCACTCGTAGCGGCGCCGCCGGGCACTGCGTCGAGGTAGCGAACGCACCGGCCACCGTGCTGGTGCGCGACTCCAAGGACGCGACGGGCCCGGTGCTCACGTTCGGCGCGCCGGACTGGATCGGCTTCATCGCCGGGGTTCAGGCGGGGGAGTTCGACCGGCCCGGAGTCTGATCCACCCACTCTCGCAGGGCGGTCCCCGATCGGGGACCGCCCGTTTCCATGATCAGCCGCCGTGCGCCCGCTGTGCCGGCCGTCGATCGGCGGTCGTGACTTGACGGAACCCGTGCCGCCCCAACTAAACTAAGGCATCCCTTACTTAGGATTGCCTTAGCTAACTGGAGGGACATGCTCGCCACCTACCTCATCGGCCTCCGCGAGGGGTTGGAGGCCACATTGGTGGTCAGCATCCTCGTCGCCTTCCTGGTCAAGTCGCAGCGCAGGGGTCGCCTCCAGCAGGTCTGGGCCGGCGTCGTCGCGGCCGTGGCCCTCTCGGTCTTCGTCGGCTGGCTGCTCAGCTACACCGAGACCAGCCTGCTGCAGGACTACCGGCAGCAGGAGCTCTTCGAGGCGATCACCTCGATCGCGGCCGTCCTATTCGTCACCTGGATGATCTTCTGGATGCGCCGGGCGGCCCGCGGCATCGCCGGCGAGCTGCGCAACAAGCTGCAGGACGCGCTGGCGGTCGGCTCGCTCGCGGTCGGCTTCATGGCGTTCCTCGCGGTGGTCCGGGAAGGCATCGAGACCTCGCTGATCTTCTACTCCGCGGTGCGGGGCGCCAACCTCGACGGCGGCCCGCTCTACGCGCTGATCGGCGGCGTCGCGACCTCGATCGCGATCGGCTACCTGATGTACGCGACGGCGATCCGGATCAACCTGGCGGTCTTCTTCAGGTGGACCGGCGTCCTGCTCATCCTCGTCGCCGCCGGCATCTTCAAGTACGGCGTGCACGACCTGCAGGAGGCGCAGATCCTGCCGGGAATCGGCCACCTCGCGTACAGCATCCCGACCGTGCTCGACCCCTCGACCTGGTACGCCACGCTCCTGGCCGGGATGTTCAACGTCACCCCCGAGCCCACGGTGCTCGAGGTGATCGCCTGGGTCGCGTACGGCGTACCCGCTCTGCTGCTCTTCCTCCGTCCGGTCCGCAAGCCCGCCGCTGTCGAGGAAGCCGCCACCCCGGCGTCCGCCCCATAGTCCTAGGAGACCTACGTGCGTAGCACCATCCGTATCCTCTCGCTGGTCGCGGTCGGCCTGGTCGGCGGCTCCCTGGCCGCGTGCGGCGGCAAGTCCGACGGCGCGACGCCTACCGCCGCCGGCCCGATCAAGGTCAAGGCGACCGACACCGCCTGCGAGGTCTCCGCGAGCACGATCCCGGCGGGCACCCACGTCTTCGCGATCTCCAACTCGGGCGCCAAGGTCACCGAGTTCTACGTGTACGCGGCGGGCGACCGGGTGATGGGCGAGGTCGAGAACATCACCCCCGGCCTCTCCCGCGAGCTGCGCGTGGAGTTGCCGGCCGGCGCCTACCAGACCGCGTGCAAGCCGGGCATGGTCGGCGTCGGCATCCGGGCCGCGCTGACCGTCTCGGGCTCGTCTGCGGCGCTCACCGAGGACGCCGCGCTGCGGCAGGCGAGCGAGAACTACACCCGGTACATCACCTCGCAGAGCGAGGCCCTGGCACAGAAGACGACGGACTTCGCGAACGCCGTGAAGGCCAGGGACATCGCGAAGGCCAAGCGGCTGTACCCGATCGCGCGCACCTACTACGAGCGGATCGAACCGGTCGCGGAGATCTTCGGCGATCTCGACCCCAAGATCGACGGCCGGGAGGACGACGCCACCGCGCAGCTGCCCTTCACCGGCTTCCACAAGCTGGAGAAGGACCTCTGGTTCACCGGTGACGTCGGCGGGGACGCGGCCGTCGCCGACCAGTTGGTGACCGACGTCAAGGAGGTCGTGACCAAGGCGAAGGCCGAGAAGCTCTCCCCGCTGCAGCTGGCCAACGGCGCCAAGGAGCTGCTCGACGAGGTCGCGAACAGCAAGATCACCGGCGAGGAGGACCGCTACTCGCACACCGACCTGTGGGACTTCGCCGCGAACGTGGACGGGTCTCAGGCGGCGGTGGGCGCGCTGCGCCCGGCCCTGGAGCAGCGCGACCCCGCCCTGGTCGAGCAGATCGACACGGCGTTCGCCTCGGTCGACGCCGAGCTGGCGAAATACCGCGACGGCGACGGCTGGAAGCCGCAGAACCAGCTCAGCCAGGCCGAGCTCAAGGGACTGTCGGACGTGATCAACGCGCTCGCCGAGCCGATCAGCAAGATCGCCGGCGTCATCGCCCAGAAGTAGGGATCGCCGTGACCGACACGACCGTCTCCCGCCGCCGGGCCATCGCGCTCGCCGGCGCCGGCATGGCCGGACTGGCGGGCGCCGCCGCCGCGGGCGGCGCCCTGGTCCGGAGCGCCGTCGCCGGCGAACACGACAACCCGGGGCAGCTCGCCGCCGGCGCCGTCGCGTTCCACGGCGCCACGCAGGCCGGCATCGTCACGCCCGCGCAGGACCGGCTGCACTTCGTCGCCTTCGACGTGCTCACCAGGGACCGCGCCGATCTGGTCCAACTGCTCGAGGACTGGACCGCGGCCGCGGCCCGGATGACCGCGGGCCGGGACGCGGGCGCGGTCGGCGCGACCGCCGGCGTGCTCGAGGCGCCGCCGGACGACACCGGCGAGGCGATCGGCCTGCCGCCGTCCGGCCTGACGCTGACCGTCGGGTTCGGGCCCACGCTGTTCCGGGACGCGACCGGCAGGGACCGGTTCGCGCTGGCCGGTCGCAAGCCGGCCGCGCTGGCCGACCTGCCGCGCTTCCGCGGCGACACGCTCGACGCGAGCATCTCCGGCGGCGACCTCTGCGTGCAGGCCTGCGCGAACGACCCGCAGGTCGCGGTACACGCGATCCGCAACCTGGCCCGGATCGGCATGGGCGTGGTCAGCGTGCGGTGGTCGCAGCTCGGCTTCGGGCGTACGTCGTCGACCTCCACCAGCCAGGCCACCCCGCGCAACCTGTTCGGCTTCAAGGACGGCACCGCCAACCTGAAGGCCGAGCAGACCGACCTGCTGCGCGAGCACCTGTGGGCGCAGCCGGGCGACGGGCCCGACTGGATGACCGGCGGCTCCTACCTGGTCACCCGCAAGATCCGGATGATGGTCGAGCCGTGGGACCGCACCTCGCTCGGCGAGCAGGAGGACATCATCGGCCGGACCAAGGGCGAGGGCGCGCCGATGGGCCAGGCGAAGGAGTTCGACGAGATCGACCTGGTCTCCAGCAACGGCGACGGCAACCCGCTGATCCGCGTGGACGCCCACGTGCGGCTCGCGCACCCGGACACGAACAAGGGCGCGCGGCTGCTGCGGCGGGGCTACAACTTCGTGGACGGCTCGGACGGGCTGGGCCGGCTCAACGCCGGACTGTTCTTCATGGCCTACCAGCGGGACCCGCGGACGGCGTTCGTGCCGGTGCAGACCAGCCTGGCCCGGCTGGACGCCATGAACGAGTACATCCGGCACGTGTCCAGCGGCTTGTTCGCCTGTCCGCCCGGGGTTTCCGGTCCCGGCGACTTCTGGGGGCGAGCTCTTTTCGCGTAGGCTCGCGGGCAAGATCGTCCCCGAGGTCGCATTTTGCGTTCCCCCGCGGGCCGGCACGGCCCCCGGGGTACGCGGGGTTGGGGAGGACAGTGCAATATTGGACCGCATGAGAGCCCGGGTACTCGTCGTCGATGACGACCCAGCGTTGGCCGAGATGCTCGGCATTGTTCTGCGCAGCGAGGGCTTCCTGCCCTCCTTCGTCGCCGACGGTGAGCGCGCACTGGCCGCCTTCCGGGACAGCCGGCCGGACATCGTGCTGCTCGACCTGATGTTGCCCGGCATGAGCGGTATCGATGTGGCCCGGGCGATCCGCACCGAGTCGGGCATCCCCATCGTCATGCTGACCGCCAAGAGCGACACGGTCGACGTCGTTCTCGGCCTGGAGTCCGGCGCCGACGACTACGTGGTCAAGCCCTTCAAGCCCAAGGAACTGGTGGCGCGCATGCGTGCCCGGCTGCGCCGGGGCGAGGACGCCGCGCCCGAGCTGCTCACGATCGGGCCGCCCGGCAACCAGATCACGATCGACGTCCCGGCGCACACGGTGGCCCGTGACGACGACGAGGTCAAGCTGACCCCGCTCGAGTTCGACCTGCTGGTCGCGCTGGCCCGCAAGCCGCGCCAGGTCTTCACCCGCGAGGTCCTGCTCGAGCAGGTCTGGGGTTACCGGCACGCGGCCGACACCCGGCTGGTCAACGTGCACGTCCAGCGGCTGCGGGCAAAGATCGAGCCGGACCCCGAGCGACCGGAGATCATCCTCACCGTTCGCGGTGTCGGCTACAAGGCGGGCACCGGGTGATCGCGCCGAGCGGCTAACCTTGCCGCGAGATGCGCGCTCCAGCCTGGCTTCCGACCCCGATCCGTCGCACCCTGCGGGTGCTTCGACGGTACTGGCGTGTGGGCGTGCGCCGGTTCCAGCGGTTCTACTCGCCGGCTCGCCGGGCCTGGCGCCGCTCGCTGCAACTGCGCGTGGTCACGCTCACCCTGCTCGCCTCCAGCCTGCTGGTCTTCGCGTTCGGCTGGTTCATCGCCGACCGCAGCGCCAAGATCCTGCTCAGCCGGGCGCAGGACGAGGTCCAGTCCTCGATGGTCAGCAAGTTGAGATATGCGGAGCAGCAGCTCTCGGTTCACCCGCAGGCGCGCGATCCGAAACTGCCGCTGACCTTCAACATCACGGTCAGCCAGCTCGCCGACGGCGATTCGGCGGTGTCCGGCGGCTCGATCGTCTCGATGCGCGCGGCGAACTACCGCGACCTGCCCCCGGTGACATATCCGAACGTCCCTACCAGCGAGCTGATCACCCCGGAGCTGGTCAGGGCGGTGGGCGGGTCCGGCCGGGCGAACGACACCGGCAAGGTGGCCCAGCAGATCCGCACGGCGCGGATCAACGGCCAGACCACCAAATACCTGGTGTACGGGTCACCCGTGCCGACCAGCTTCGGCCACGTCGAGCTCTACTACCTGGTCCCGTTGACCACCGAGGACAGCGCGGCCAACCAGATCCGCACCACCGTGCTGGGCACCGGCCTGGCCCTGGTCATCCTGCTTGGCGTGGTCGCCGGCCTGGTGACCCGCCTGGTGGTCACGCCGGTGCGGATCGCCGCTCGCACCGCCCAGCGGCTCTCCGCCGGCCTACTCGACCAGCGGATGAAGGTCGACGGCGAGGACGACCTGGCCCTGCTCGCCGCCGCGTTCAACCAGATGGCCGCCAACCTGCAGCGGCAGATCGTCCGGCTCGAGGAGATGTCGCGCCTGCAACGCCGGTTCACCTCCGACGTGTCGCACGAGCTGCGCACCCCGCTGACCACGGTCCGGATGGCCGCCGACCTGATCTTCTCCGAGCGTGCGGAGTTCGACCCGGCCGTGGCCCGCAGCGCCGAGCTGCTGCAGGCCGAGCTGGACCGTTTCGAGAGCCTGCTCACCGACCTGCTCGAGATCAGCCGCTTCGACGCGGGTTTCGCCGCCCTCGACGCCGAGCACACCGACCTGGTCCCGATCGTCGAGCGGGTCGGCGACCGGCTGTCCGGGCTGGCCGAGCGGGTCGGCGTGACGATCGAGCTGCGCCTGCCCGACGCTCCGGTGATCGCCGAGGTCGACCCCCGGCGGGTCGAGCGGGTGCTACGTAACCTGGTCGGCAACGCGGTCGAGCACAGCGAGGGCAAGCCGGTTCAGGTCACCCTGGCCGGTGACGAGGGCGCGGTCGCGGTCACCGTGCGCGACCACGGCGTCGGGCTCAAGGCCGGCGAGGAACGGCTGGTCTTCAACCGGTTCTGGCGGGCCGATCCGTCCCGGGCCAGGCAGACCGGCGGCACCGGCCTCGGCCTGTCGATCAGCGCCGAGGACGCGCGGCTGCACGGCGGCTGGCTGGAGGCCTGGGGCACGCCGGGCGGTGGGGCCCAGTTCCGGCTGACCCTGCCCGTGCGGGCCGGCGACCGGCTGGTGGCCGCGCCGCTGCCGCTGATCCCCCGTGACCGGACGACGCCGGCCCTCGACCCGCCCCCCGCCGCGACGCCGGCGACCGATGAGCCTGCCTCTGACGTGTCCGCCTCCGATGCGCCTGCCTCTGATGCGGCGGGTTCTGGCACGGCGGGTTCTGGCACGGCGGGCGCCGGGGTGAAGGCCTTCGACGCGACGGCTCCCGATGCGCCCGCCGAGGTGCGGTGATGCGCCGGGTCCTGCTCGCCGCCACCGCATTGACGGCGCTGCTGCTCGGCGGCTGCGGCATTCCCGACAACAGCGGCGTGCGGGTGCTCGGCGCGGGCCCGTCCGCCGGCCCGGCGTTCGGCGACGACAACACGCCGGCCGAGGCGCCCAACCGCGACGCGACGATCGACCCGCCGACGTTCGTCAACAACTATCTGCAGGCCGCCGCGGGCGACCCGGAGAACGCGCTCAACCGGGTGCGGGCCTTCCTCGCGCCCGAGGCTCGCGCCGGCTTCAAGCCGCAGGGCGCCGCCGGTGTCCAGGTCATCCATCTGGTGGAAAAGCCGCTGGTCACGCCCGGTAGCAACAACGTCGAGCTGACCGTGCGGACGGTCGGCGTGCTGCAGGACGACGGCGAGCTGGTGCCCTCCTCCGACCCGACGCCGACCCACCTGTCGCTGGTCCTGGCGATGCGCGGCGCGGGCGGGCTCTTCGTCACCGACGCGCCGGCGGCGCTGCTGCTGACCGACACCGCGCTGAACACCTACTACCAGCCACGGACGATCTACTTCTGGGACAACGACTACACCGGCCTGGTCCCCGACGTGCGCTACATGCCGTTGAGCGTTCCGATCGTGCAGCAGCCGACGACGATCCTGAACTGGCTCGCCGGCGGTCCGGCCGACTGGCTCAAGAGCGCGGTCCAGGCCTGGCCGCAGGGCACCACGGCGCCCGACAACATCCCGGCGATCAGCAACGACCGGCTGCAGATCAGCCTGAGCGCCCAGGCGGTGACGCCCGGCGACGACAAGGGCATGGACCGGCTGCGCCAGCAACTGCAGTGGTCGCTGCGCCCGCTGGTGCCGCACACGCTGGAAATCAAGATCGGCCACCAGGACCCGCGCAGCTATCTCGACGCCGAATACCTGAGCAGCAACGCCGCCTCCCGCCTGCTGGACGTGCCGGAGCGCTTCGTGATCTTCAACGGGGTGATCCGCCGGCTGTCCGAGTCGCCCCGCGCGGTCGCCGCGATTCCGCTGCTCAAGCCCGAGGCGAACCGCACTGTCCAGTCCGCCGCGATGGCCAGCTCGACGACGCACACGTTCGCGGCGGTGGTGGCAGGCGCCGGCGCCGGCGTGTCGCTGCGGGTGGCGTCCGCGTCGACCGGGCAGCAGGCCGACCCGCGGGTGGTGCGCGGCCTCTCCGGCCCGTTCGGCCACCCGGTCTGGGCGGTCACCTCGGCGGGCGACGCCGGCGCCGCGGTCGGCCTGATCACCGCGAAGGGGCGGCTTTACAGCTTCGCCGCCGACGGCTCGCCCGCGGAGCCGGTCGAGTGGCAGGGCGGCGACCTGGGCGCGGTGTCCGCGGTGGCGGTGGCGCCGGACGGCCACCGGGTGGCGCTGGTGGCCGGCGGCAAGCTCTATCGCACCGTGCTCACGGTCAGCGGCGACGGGGTGCGGCTCGCCTCGCCGGACCAGATCCTGCCGCCCACCCTGCGCTCGGTGGCCGCGGTCGCCTGGAGCAGCGAGCAGTGGCTGGTCGTCGCCGGCGTCGGGTCGGCGGACAACCGGGTGACCGTGATGGACGTGACGAGCGACGGCGCGCTGTCCAAGACGCGACTGCAGGACATCGGCGGCGAGCCGGTGACCTACCTGTCGGCGTACCCTGCCAGCCCGATCGGTCGGCTGGAGGTCTCCAACTCGGTGTCCTATGTCGCGGCCGGCGAGGCCTGGGACGTGTTGAGCGACCCTGTCAAGATCACCGCGGCCGATCTCGCGGGTCCGGCCGGCTCGCCGCCCGCAGGCACCACTCCGACCGCGCCGTTCTTCCTCGACTGAGGTGGTCGCCGCGCTTCTCGGCGATCTCGCCGATCTCGTCCTGCCCAGCGCGTGCGCCGGCTGCGGCGCCGAGCGCGTCCGCCTACGACACGGCGCCTGCACCCGCTGCGCGGCCGTCCTGGAGGCGCTGCGGCCGTTCCGGACCGCCCCGCGGCCGGCGCCGCCCGGGATGCCGCCCTGCGTCGCCGTCGGGCCGTACGCGGGCGAACTGCGCGCCGCCCTGCTCGCGTACAAGGAACGTGGCCGTCACTCGCTCACCCGGCCGCTGGGCGCGCTGCTCGCCGTCGCCGTGGCCGAGCTGGCGCCGAGGGGCGTCCCCGTCGTGGTGGTCCCCGTCCCGTCGACCGCGGCCGCCGTCCGGGAGCGCCACGGCGACCACATGGCCCGCCTGGCCGCGCACGCCGTACGCCGGCTGGGCGAGGCAGGCTGGCACGCGGGCCTCGCCCGCCTCCTCGCAGCGTCACCGCGTCCGGACTCAGCGTCACTGAGCGTTGCGGAGCGAGCCGCGGCGGCTGAGAATTCGCTGCGAATCCGCACTTCCCGAATCGGGTTTCCCCGGCGCGCAACGCCCGAAAAGTGCACCCTGGTGGTGGTGGACGACATCGTCACGACCGGTGCCACCCTGGCTGCCGTGACGACTCGGCTCGGGGAGGCGAACGTGCAGGTCACCGGTGCTGCGGTGCTCGCCGCGACTCGGCTTCGGAAATCTACCTAGCACCGATGCGCCGGGTTAGTCCGACAAGACACCGAAAAGGCGGAACGTCAGCCATCTGGGATGCCGAACGAGGGGTGACGTGGGAGCGTCGGCACGTTAGCGTCTTGGTGACGAGGGTAGTGGTCAGTACTACCCAACCCACCGGGAGCGCGGAGTGATCCGCAGACCGCCGCACCGGAAAGGAGTCGTCTCATTCGCGATCGGTCACGCCGGGTAACGAAGTAACCGGAGTCGCCGTAACCAGCACACTGCGTCGCCGTTCGGCGCTCTCGACATCCGCCTCAGCCCGACTTCGGGCGGTGGGCGGGGCGGTTGGAATCCGTCGTCGGGGCGCCTGTTGAACAACACGTTGGGGGAGGTCACGAGTGGACATTGTCGTCAAGGGCCGCAACGTAGAGGTTCCCGACCACTACCGGGAGCATGTCGCCGACAAGCTCAGCAAGGTCGAACGCTACGACCAGAAACTGATGCGCGCGGACGTCGAGCTCTTCCACGAGCGCAATCCGCGCCAGTCCGACACATGCCAGCGGGTCGAGATCACTGTCATGACGAGGGGCCCGGTCATCCGTGCCGAGGCCTGTGCCAAAGACTTCTACGCAGCCCTGGACTGCGCCATCACCAAGCTCGACGGCAGGTTGCGCCGCTCGGCCGACCGCCGCCGGGTGCACCGCGGGCGGCATGCGCCCGTCTCCGTGTCGGCCGCCACCGCCGGCCTGCCGACCGACCTCAGCTTCTCGGGCAGCGAGGAGCACTCGTCCGTCGCCACCGCGCTCGCCGAGCACGACGAGGACCAGCCGTGGCGCATCGTGCGGGAAAAGGAGCATCCCGCGGACCCGATGACCGTCGACGACGCACTCTTCCAGATGGAGCTCGTCGGCCACGACTTCTACCTGTTCCTCGACAAGGAGAGCGGGCGCCCGAGCGTCGTCTACCGCCGCCGCGGCTACGACTACGGCATCCTGTCCCTGGGAGGGAGCGCGTAAGGCTTCCCCGACCCTCTTAGCCGGGGAGGAGATCCTCGGCTAAGAGGACGAACTGGACGTCGTCCTGGCGGGAGCCGGCAGGGCCGGGCAGGCGCGACCGGAGATAGGCCTCGCGCCTGAAGCCGGCCTTCTCCAGCACCCGCTGCGAGGCGAGGTTCTCCGGCACGGCGCCGGCGATCAGCCGGACGATGTCGGTCTCCGCGAAGGCCCACAGCGACACCAACTGGGCGGCCCGGGTGGCAAAACCACGGCCACGGTACGCCGGCAGCATGCTGTACCCGATCATCGCCTGGTTGGTCGTCGGGTCTTCGTAGAGGAGCCCGATGTCGCCCGTCGGCGCTCCGCTGGCCGTGTCGACGATGGCCAGGTCGGCCCGCGCCCCGGCCAGCCAGTGCGCTGCGGCCCGGTGGCACCGCTGGGCGATCCTCTCCGCGGTCGGCTCCGTCGGCGGCACGCTGGTGACGACCACGTCCGGCAGCGAGCGCAACTCGCCGAGGAAGTCGATGTCGCCGGGGCCGAGCGGCCGCAGCGTCACCACGCCGTCGCTCAACTCGCCGCCGGGCAGGTCGGGCAGCAGCCGCGGCGGTGGCTCACCCGAGTCGCCCGCGAGCCGCGCGAAGGCCACCAGGTCGTCGCGCCCGCCTGTGCGGTTGGGCAGCGCTTCCCGGCGTACGCCCTCGCGCCGGTAGCCCGCCGCGAGCGCGACCCGCTGGCTCGCCGGGTTGTCCCAGTGGGTGAGCAGTTCGAGGCGCTCGAGGCCGTGGGTCAGGGCGTGCGCGCTGAGCGCGCGAACCGCGGAGGTCGCGACGCCGCGGCCGCGCGCCCACGGACCGACCCAGTAGCCGATCTCGGCCTGGCGGCGGATCGTGATCATCCGGTCGAAGCCGATCCCGCCCAGCAACTCGTCGGTGTACAGGTCGGCGATCGCGTAGACCACGCCGCCGTCGGCGAAGACCGAGGCCACGCCCTCGGTGAGAAAATGCTCGGCGTGCCGGAGAGTGAACGGCGACGGCACCGGTGGCAGGAAGCGGAAGGACAACGGGTCGTCATAGCCCGTGGCCACCGCTTCGGCGTCCTCCGCACGGTACGCCCGCAGCCGTACGCCCTCGCCGTTGATCTCCGCAACGCTCACGCGACCTCCATGAAGTCTGAAGTTTTACGGCAATCCTGCCTTCAGCCCGGCTTGGGGTGGTGGGCGGGGCGGTTGGATGGCTGCACGAGATGCGGGCGCCACCAAGCGGTTGCACGGCGTCGGAGAGTCCGCTGACAGCGAACTCCGTGCCATGTTTCGTCCCGTTTGTGCGGTTAACCGAGGGCTCGGGTCACAGGTACCCGGCAAGGGTGCCTACGATGGTGCGGCAGACTGTCTAGGGGAGCGCTGACCCGTGTCGATATTGGAAAAGGTGCTACGCGCCGGCGAAGGCCGCATGGTGCGCAAGCTCAAGGCGATCGCTGACGCGGTCAACTCGATCGAGGAAGACTACGTCGACCTGACCGACGACGAGTTGCGTGAGTGCACCCTGCAGTTCAAGGAACGCTGCGAGGGGGGCGAGACGCTCGACTCGCTGCTCCCGGAGGCGTTCGCGGTGGCCCGCGAGGGTGCCCGCCGGGTGCTCGGCCAACGGGCGTACGACGTTCAGCTGATGGGCGGCGCCGCGCTGCACTTCGGCAACATCCCGGAGATGAAGACCGGTGAGGGCAAGACCCTGACCGGCGTGTTCCCGGCCTACCTCAACGCGTTGAGCGGCAAGGGCGTGCACATCATCACGGTCAACGACTACCTCGCCCAGCGCGACGCCGAGTGGGTCGGCCGGATCCACGTCTTCCTCGGCCTGACCGTCGGCGTGATCCTGCCCAACCGGCCGGCCGCCGAGCACCGCGCAGCCTACCTGTGTGATATCACATATGGGACGAACAACGAGTTCGGCTTCGACTACCTGCGCGACAACATGGCGTGGTCGAGGGACGAGCTGGTGCAGCGCGGCCACCACTTCGCCATCGTGGACGAGGTCGACTCGATCCTGATCGACGAGGCGCGCACGCCGCTGATCATCTCCGGCCCGGCCGAGCACTCCGCCCGGTGGTACGGCGAGTTCGCCGCCATCGTCGGCCGGCTGCAGCGAGGCAAGGACGGCGAGGGCGACTACGAGGTCGACGAGTCCAAGCGGACGGTCGCGGTCACCGAGCGCGGCGTGACCCGCGTGGAGGACCGGCTCGGCATCGACAACCTCTACGAGTCGGTGAACACTCCGCTGGTCGGCTACCTCAACAACGCGATCAAGGCCAAGGAGCTCTACAAGCGCGACAAGGACTACATCGTCAACGAGGGCGGCGAAGTCCTGATCGTCGACGAGTTCACCGGGCGCATCCTGCACGGCCGGCGTTACAACGAGGGCATGCACCAGGCCATCGAGGCCAAGGAGGGCGTCGAGGTCAAGCAGGAGAACCAGACGCTGGCGACCATCACGCTGCAGAACTACTTCCGGCTCTACGAGAAGCTCGGCGGCATGACCGGTACGGCGCAGACCGAGGCCGGCGAGTTCAACACCGTCTACAAGGTCGGCGTGGTCTCGATCCCGACGCACCGTCCGATGATCCGCATCGATCACCCGGACGTCATCTACAAGACCGAGAAGGCCAAGTTCAACGCCGTCATCGAGGACATCGCCGAGCGGCACGCCACCGGCCAGCCGGTCCTGGTCGGCACGGTCTCGGTGGAAAACTCCGAGATCCTCTCCACGCTGCTGCGCCGCCGCGGCATCCCGCACAGCGTGCTGAACGCGAAGTTCCACGCCCAGGAGGCGACGATCATCGCGCAGGCCGGCCGTAAGGGCGCGGTCACGGTCGCGACCAACATGGCAGGCCGCGGCACCGACATCCTGCTCGGCGGCAACCCCGAGTTCCTCGCCGCGACCGAGCTGCACCAGCGCGGCCTCGACCCGGTGGAGAGCCCGGACGAGTACGCGAAGGCGCTCGAGGAGGTTCTCCCCACCTGGAAGGAGGCCTGCGACGCCGAGGCCACCGAGGTGACCGGCGCAGGCGGGCTCTACGTGCTGGGCACCGAGCGGCACGACTCCCGCCGCATCGACAACCAGCTGCGCGGCCGCTCCGGCCGGCAGGGGGACCCGGGCGAGTCCCGGTTCTACCTCTCGCTGCAGGACGACCTGATGAAGCGGTTCCGGGCGGGCGCGGTCGAGGCGGTCATGGAGCGCTTCAACATCCCCGAGGACGTGCCGATCGAGTCCAAGATGGTGACCCGGCAGATCCGCGGCGCGCAGACCCAGATCGAGGGCCAGAACGCCGAGATCCGCAAGAACGTCCTGAAGTACGACGAGGTGCTCAACAAGCAGCGCCAGGTCATCTACGCCGAGCGCAAGCGGGTGCTCGACGGCGAGGACATGCACGACCAGGCACAGCACATGATCGACGACGTGGCGCACGACTACGTGCTGGCGGCCACCTCCGACGGCTACGCCGAGGACTGGGACCTCGAACAGCTCTGGACGAACCTCCGGCGTCTCTACCCGGTCAGCATCACGATCGAGGACGTCATCGAGGAGTCCGGCGGCGAGCGCAACGCGATCGACCAGGACTTCCTGATCCAGCAGCTCCAGGAGGACGCCCAGGCGGCGTACCAGGCTCGTGAGGACGAGCTGGGCGCCGAGGCGGTTCGCGAGCTGGAGCGGCAGGTGCTGCTCGCGGTCATCGACCGCAAGTGGCGCGAGCACCTCTACGAGATGGACTACCTGCAGGAGGGCATCAACCTGCGGGCGTACGCCCAGCGCGACCCGGTCGTGGAGTACCAGCGCGAGGGCTTCGACATGTTCAACCAGATGATGGAGGGCATCAAAGAGGAGGCCGTCGGCTTCCTGTTCAACCTGGAGGTCCAGGTCGAGGAGGCGCCCACCGTCACGGTCGACCCGAGCAAGGCGGTGCCGCTGCCGGCGGGCGGCGTCATGGGCGGCGCCAACGAGACCGAGTCCGACCGAGTCGAGGTGCGGGCGAAGGGGCTCGGCGGCGGCCGGCGCCCGCAGAACCTGCAGTACACGGCCCCGGCCATCGACGGCGAGGCCGGTGGCGGCTCGCCGGTCATCCAGCAGCCGCAGGCGCCCGCGCTCGGCATCGGGCCCGGCGGCTCGCCGCTGCCGGCCGGTCCGGCCAACGGCTCGGCCTCCCGGCGCACCCCGGCCCGCTCGCCCGGGCAGGCGGAATCGAGCGGACCGTCCCGCAATGCGCCCTGCTACTGCGGTTCGGGCAAGAAGTACAAGCGCTGCCACGGCGCTCCGGGCGGCCCGGCCTGATCCGCGGCTCCGGGCTCGTGCGGCCCGCCTCCGGCTGACGCCGGTGGCGGGCCGTTTCCGTCGGTTGCGGCCGGTTAGGCCCGAGACGCCCGCCGCCTGCGCTGCTCGGTGGACGCCTCGGGGGTCTGGTGATGATCGACCGGCGTGGCCTTAGATTAGCCGTAACGTGGTCGCCGACCAGCACTCCTGGTGGCGCTCCATGCGCAGCGCCATCGCCCAGGTGCGCTCGCCGGTCACCAGCGCCACGGCGGCCTCGACCGCGCCCGGCCTCGGCTCGCAGAGCTGCAGGCGGAGCACGGCCACCGGCGGCGGGCGGCGAGCCGGGCGGTGGCCCGCCGGCTGGGCGGCGCGGCGCAGCGCGGCCACCCGCTGCGCGCCGGCGACGCCCTGGGCCACCACGCCGGCCGCCTCGCACGGCAGGGAGAGCCGGCGCAGATGCGCCGGCGGGCGGTAACCGTTGAGCACCTCGACGCAGAGGTGGAGGAAGTGCTTCACGGCCAGCCTGGCGTCGGCCGACGCGCCGGCCGCGATCGGGCGCGGGCCGTGCGGGCGGCCGGATGGCGGCGAGACGGCGGCTCGCGGCGGGCCGGTCGGCGACCAGTCCAGGGCGAGCTGGTGGGCGATGGCGCCGGCGGCCGGCTCGCGCTCGTCGTCGAAGGGCGGCTCGCACCGTGGGACCGGGCTGAGCCTGATGGCGGGCCGCGGCCCGTGTGGGGCGATCTCGACCGTTGTCCGCATCCCCAGCCGCCAATCCCTATGTTTGCCTTCGTTTACCTTCGACAAACTATTTTGGGGAGCGGGTGAACCGGACGTCAACGCCGCGGTTCGGTGCCTCTACCGATCCGGGCAGAGGGATAAAACGGACGGGCCTCAGTCGGCCTCCCGCTCGGTCAGGGGATTGTGCGCCACCCAGTCGGCGGTCTCCGCATACTTCAGCTGGATGTATTCCTCCAGCTTGGTGCGCTCCACCCGCCACTGACCGCGGCCACCGATCTTGATGGCGGGCAACTCGCCGCTGCGGACCATGTGGTAGACCTGCGAGTCCGAGACGTTGAGCTCGGCGGCCACGTCGGACAGCAGTAGGAATCGGTCCTGCACGCGATCTCCCGCCCTCGTCGATGAGAAGCCCTCAGTTTGCCACCGTTTGCCTTCGACTGCTTAGAAGAATCACTCAGCAATCGGACGGCCGGGCAGCGGGCTGGAGTACACGACGCTGGTCGTGACCGGGCCGAGGCCGGCGATCCGGCCGGTGATCTCCTCCAGGTGGCGCATCGAACGGGCCAGAACCTTGAGCACGAAGCAGTCCTCGCCGGTCACGTGGTGCGCCTCGACGATCTCCGAGGTGGTCTCGAGCATGGCGTGGAACGGCCGGTAGTTCCCGGTCGGGTAGCGCAGGCGCACAAATGCCATAACGGTCATGCCGACCCGTTCCGGGTCGACCGTCGCCCGGTATCCGGCGATCACGCCGGCCTCCTCGAGGCGGCGCACCCGCTCGGCGACGGCGCTCGCGGACATCGCCACGGCGCGGGCCAACTCCGCGTACGACGCGCGGCCGTCCCTCTGCAGCTCCGCGAGGAGCCGCCAATCCGTACGGTCCAGAACGACGTCCACGGCCATGGCGGCAATCTACCCGCGTTTCGCCGGTGGATCCCTGGTCAGACCGTGGATCGGCCATGTGATCCGGGCGATGGCCGCCCTAGCGTTGCGGCATGTCGAACACCAGCGCCGCCACCGCCTTCTTCGCCGCCCGGCTCGACTTCCAGACCGACGTCTCGGACGTCCAGGCCGCCCTGGCCGCCGGCGCGCCGGGCTTCGCGCTCGTCGACTCGCGCTCGCGGGCCGCCTGGGACCAGGGCCACATTCCGGGCGCCGTGCACCTGCCGACTGCCGAGATCGCCGTGCGGGCGGCCGGGCTGCTCGACCCGGCCGTTGCGGTGGTGACCTACTGCTGGGGGCCGGGCTGCAACGGCGCGACCCGGGCCGCGCTCGCCCTGGCGCTGGCCGGTTACCCGGTCAAGGAGATGATCGGCGGGATCGAGTACTGGATCCGGGAGGGCTTCGCGGTGCGTACCGCCTCGGGCGACCGCGCGGCGGCGGCCGACCCGCTGACCGCGCCCGCGGGACCGGCCTGCGGCTGCTGAAAGCCCGGTGGACCACGATCCGGACACGACTGGTGGAATGGGCCTTCCGGGCACCGTGCGGACGGTGTACTACGAGGACGGTTCAAACCGCTGGAGGAGACGTGCCGATCACCGAGCTGGTCCGGGTCTACGTGCCGGCCACCGTGCCGATGCTCGCGGCCCTGCGCGACTCCGGGCGCCTCGGCGACGGGCTGATCGCCGCGCACGCTGTGACGCCCGCGCTCCGCGAGTGGTATGCGGAGGGCGACGAGGAGGAACTGGAGTACGTGGCCTTCACCCGGGCCGCCCAGGGCGCCCTGCAGCTGCTGCGCCACGACCCGGCCGCGCCGCGCCGCCGGGTCGTGGTCTCGGCCGACGTGCCCGGCGACTCGCTGCTGCGGGAGGAGGTGGAGCTGGGCTCCAGCACGGTCCGCCTGCACCAGCCCGTGACGCTCGAAGAGGTCGCGTCGATCCATCTGGACGGCGCCGGCGCCGCCGAGGAGGTGGCCGCGGCCGCCGACGTGATCGAGGAGGCCCTGGCCGGCGACCCCGACGCGCAGTTCGTCGTCGACGGCGCCGAGGATCACGAGCTGGAGTGGTACGCCGTCTCCGAGCTCGACCAGTTGGCCTGAATCAGTCCGTCCCGGCCGAGGCGGGCTCCGCAGACTTCTGCGGCGTGCCCGACCTGGTGGGTTCTTCTGGTTCGACCGGCTCGTCCCGGGGCGGGCCCAGCGTGCGGCCGATCGCGATCGTCGCGGTGATCGCACCGACGAACAGAACGATCAGGCCGTTGTTGAAGCGGGCGCCGCTCAACATGCCCTGGACGGCCAGTTCCAGATCGCTGACCTTGCCGGCCAGCTCGAGCACCCGGGCGCCCGCGGTGCGGGTCAGGCCCTCGGCGATCAGCAGCAGCAGGCCGGGGCCGCCGCCGGCCAGCGCGTAGAACGGCCAGGCCAGGTCGAGGCCGCCGGCCCGGCGCCGGGCGCGCCGCAGCACCCGGAACGCGATCAGGCCGGCCGCGAGGCCGCCGAGCAGCGACTGGCAGAAGGCGAACCAATGGGCCGCGCTGGTCTGCGA
>Ga0307508_10002305_pt1 | contig 20273 bp, 14 predicted proteins | sample 9_EM_MG_FD_203089 | JGI IMG/M metagenome (GOLD analysis project Ga0307508, IMG submission 203089) | Populus trichocarpa ectomycorrhiza microbial communities from riparian zone in the Pacific Northwest, United States - 9_EM | ecosystem: Host-associated > Plants > Roots > Unclassified | place...
TTTTTTTTTTTTATCAATCAACGTCAATGAAAGAAAAAATATGAATAAATAATTTAATAAAAACTAATTAAAAATAAATTAATTAAAACATATAATTTAATTAATTAGGTTTTAAGTTTAATTTTTTAAAATTATAGTTCAAGTGTTATAAATATCAAAACTATTAAAAATCTGTATAATAGTTAATTTTAGGATTTTCACGGATTAATTGATAGAAATTAATTGATAGAAAATCCATTCTTTTGACTGATAAAATTTCCCTGACACGGCAGTTGACTTGGACTAACGTTCTTCTGTCTTAATTACCCGCGAAACCACTTGCCTTCTTACAAAACCACAGAAAGACTCAGTCTATCTCTTCTCCCCTCTCTCTCTCTCTCTCTCAATATTAAATAAACTGTCTTGTTCACTGAAAAAAAAAAAATTCCCATTCTTTTATATCTGATGATTAGGCTCGCACACAAAAAGAGAGTCTCAGACTTTAGTGGATAGAGAGAGGGGGAATTCTAGTCAAGAAAAGAGATTTTAGCCCATTAATTTGGTTGTTGAAGAACAAGAAAGATTTTGATTAAGGGAAAAGGAAAAAAGGGTAACCCTTTTGAAGAATCTAGATAATCAAGATCAAAGTTGTTTCCTTTTTCCTGTATCCATCTTTGAGTTCTTGAAATTAAGCTGGATACTCCTGCAAGGTTATATCTTTTGCATCTTGATAGAATCCAGCTGGTTTTTTTTAGATGGGGAATTGCTGGGGTTTTTCTGCTCATAGTCCTACTACACCATCAACCACTGGTCAACTAAGCTCAGGTAAAACAAAACCCTCTTACCTTTATGTATTTTTTTTTTCTTTTCATTAAATGTTTAATCTAGTTAATCCAATTTGTAATCTGGGTTTTGCTGTTTTTGTTCTAACTTTTAAGGAATAGAATTTGATGTGATTCAGTGTCAAGTTTGTTTAGTACCAAGACAACTGGTTTTCTCTTTCCCCTTTTGCTTTTGAGCTAGTTTGATATGTCAATCCTTTCGCTAGGAGATTGCCCTGATGCTCTACAGTTTCGGTGTGGAGTCCTTTTGTATTGTATTTGGAATTTGTTTCTTTCATTCCGAAACAAGGCTGGACTTTATCTCGACTTCTGTCTGATCAATAGTGCAAATTCTTTTTTCCTTAAAGTTGCTAACTTTTTTCTTTTGGATTTCCACAAATTTGTTCATTTTAATTGAAATAGAAAATCATTTGATGTGTTTCTAACTTTCCTAAAACTTGTTGTTTTTTACTTCCTTAAATATGTTACCTAACTTCAATTTTGTAACTGCAGCTGGGATATCTCATACAACTAGCAATACCACTTCTTTTGGGGTCAGCAATGCAACATCATCTAGGGGCAGCAACATCTCTGCTCACAGCCGGTTTTCAGCTGGGAGTGGTGACGAGGAGTTTCCAAATGGGCAGATTTTGCCTACCCCCAACTTGCGGGTATTCTCCTTTGCAGAACTAAAGGTTGCCACCAGGAATTTTAAATCTGATACATTGCTTGGCGAGGGAGGTTTTGGTCAAGTCTACAAAGGATGGCTTGATGAGAAGGCGCCAGGGAGAAATGGAAGTGGAACTGTAATTGCTGTTAAAAGATTGAATTCTGAGAGCTTGCAAGGATTTGAAGAATGGCAGGTATTCAACCCAACTTGAGAAAGAACTAGTCATTGGTAGACTGTTTTATAGAAAATCATCATTTAATTTTCACACGATTGTGCAATAACTTGAAATGTCAGGATTTCTGATCATTTGGAGAGTAGGAGACTTTTGATGGTTAATAATGGTATTTCAGGAAGTGAAATCGGATCAGCTCAAATGTTCTTTATGATTTTTCTCTTATAGTTGCTGGGAAGAGGCTAGGCTCTAGAGGATTTTCTCTGTTTGTTAGGCATATATATTATGCTTGACCTATAGCTTTGAAACAATGCTTCTGTGGATCCAAATGTTTTTGTGGTTCTACTCTAGATGCACATTTATGGATATAGCACTTGAAAATTGAGTGGCCATTTTTGAGAAGTCAACCTCAGGTTGGTGTGCAAATTTCAATTGGATAGGTTTCTTCCATTGAGCTTCAATTTTACAGGTGGTGGTTGAGGTTCCTCTTATTTTACAATCAGAGTACCTTCTCTTTTCTTGGAGGAGAAAGCATGAAAACTAATGAAAAAATCAATTAGTAACTGTGTACAATCAAACTGCAGAGTACATTGAGATAGTTCTCATGTAATCATTGTCTTTTCATCTGATTTTTGACAATTTCATTAAATCAAAGATCACACCTTCAACCTCATGCTCTTTAGGTTATAGAGAATGGGGTGATGGTAATAACTGGTAAAAAAGCAAACACTATGTTGTCTCCTATTTTCTGATCAACTTAGTTTATCGCTAGTGCATTATTCTAAAAATGTACTTCCTAATTTCTTCATTTGTTGGTGCAGGCAGAGGTAAATTTCTTAGGAAGGCTTTCTCATCCTCACCTTGTCAGGTTGATAGGATACTGTTGGGAGGATAAGGAACTTCTTCTTGTTTATGAATTCATGCAGAAGGGAAGCTTGGAGAACCATTTATTTGGAAGTAAGAGCTAATAGTTAATGTTGATTTAACTAATACATTTGCCCACCTTTCAAGCTCTTAGTTAGGCGCAAAAAGGATTTTTTACTGATTTTTTGCTAGACAGTGAAACAAGATCATTTGATTAATCAAACAATATATATTTTTTAATGGCGCAGGAGGTTCAGCTGTTCAGCCACTTCCATGGGATACACGGCTCAAGATTGCCATAGGAGCAGCTAGAGGCCTCTCTTTCTTGCACGCATCAGATAAGCAAGTGATCTACCGAGATTTTAAAGCCTCAAATATACTTATTGATGGGGTACTGTTCTCATTGAATTTAATGATTCTGATCTGAAAGATATCACTTTAGACTTTTTCTTATTTGTGGTTTTAATGCAGTCTTACACAGCAAAGTTATCAGACTTTGGCTTGGCAAAGTTAGGCCCTTCAGCTAGTCAATCACACGTGACAACAAGGGTGATGGGAACATATGGTTATGCAGCTCCTGAATATGTTGCAACAGGTAATCAAGCCCCCTGGATCTTTTGTTGGTTTTGGTTGAGTGATTGATGGTCTGGCTAGGCTAAAAATTTGCACTTAGATTTTATATGTTTCGAAACCGCTGCTTTAAAACCTTACATGACACTTAACATTTTGCTAAAAACAGGGCATTTGTATGTTAAAAGCGATGTGTATGGTTTTGGTGTTGTTCTGGTCGAGATTTTGACGGGCTTAAGGGCACTTGACGCAAACCGTCCAAGTGGGAGACATACTCTGGTGGATTGGATCAAGCCATTTTTATCTGATAAAAGAAAGTTGAAAAGCATCATGGATATTCGGTTGGAGGGGAGATATCCTGCCAAAGCAGCTCTGCGAATAGCACAGCTTGCTCTAAATTGTCTTGAACAAGAACACAGGCACCGTCCGCATATGAGAGAAGTTGTGGCAACTTTAGAACGAATAGAAGCAGCCAAGGATAAACCAGTAGAGCCTAGAGCTCGTCCAAAACGTTCTGTGCCTCACCAGAACGTCCAGCAACCCTTGCAATATCGCTCTCCGCATCATCCAGTTCTGACAGATGGAAGTCGAGGCCACCAATACTCTCCACGCGTAAGGTAAAAATAGCCATTGCTAATGAACATGTCCTACAAATTACGATCATTGTTTCTTCATTAAAAATTTTCATTTGTTTGTTTATGTAATTCATAAAATCTATAGCTAGTTTTGCTGTTGTAACGGGCTACTGAGCATGAGCATGTCAGCCATGAAAATGTAATTATTTTAGCAGAGATGTGGAGTGGTGGTAAGAAGAAGCATGTAAACAATGTAATCCTACTATCTAGGAGGGGAGTTCAATGCTGTCTGACCATAAAATCCCTTCTGTAGTCAGTTTTAAATAGTCAGACAAATCTCGGATTCCAATGTTGTCTTGCGGTGCAAAAGTCATTTGTTTCACTTTTTTCCCGGTCTCCTCCTATTTAATTCATCTGAAGACAGAAGATTATGAACCTTCTGCAGAACAAGATAACTCTCATGCTGTCTTAAATTGTTCCAACTAGCTCGACTTCCCCTCGTTACTAAGAACTCAACCTGTTCAGGAAGGCCGATCAACGATGTATAGTGGGAGGAATGGCCTTGTGAGTACTGAGTTGGTAATGCATTCAAGTTCAACTGAGTTAGCCCCACCTCCTTCCTTTACTGGACTTGTATTTATACTTAAGACAGAATAACGAAACCCATGCACGTTTCTATTGATCTTTTCACTGTAGTTTTAAAACATGATTCCGAGACAAGTACCAAGTCATTGGTAGCTTGAGTCACTTAATATTTTTATTTAAAAAATGAATTCCAATGTTTTGTCTAATTATCCATCGGTTTAAGTTGGATTTTTGACCGGGTTAATTAGGTTTTTTTTTATTTTTACTTTTTTAATTACGATTGATCCGGGTTCTGAGTTGGTCAGGTCTCGGGTGGACCTCTTTTCGGGTTGTAAAACAAAGCTTTGCACAGTATAAATAACTGTGTTATAACTGTGCTATAAACAGTAAGCGTTCCTCTATCAATGAAACAATTGGACAATCATAGAAAAACTAGGCCCAGGCCAGCCCACTAGACAAAAGCAAGACCAAATCTAAATTAGCAGGCTTCATTGAATTTCTAAAGCCCATCAAGACAGCCCAAACCTGGCTGTCATTCATTCCGGCACGAAAACAAAATCACCACGTGGCAAACAACCATCTCTCCTTGTCTACCGACCCGTTGTTTAGATGATTTCCACACTAATCGTCGGTTTAATGCATTTATTTTACTCCTAAACTATTACGGATATGACAAAATAAGGTCTTAACTATCAATTTATTCTATTATAGCCTTAAACCATTGTTTTATAGGCAAATTAAGTCCTTCTAGATAGGAAAATCTAAAGTATAATTTAAAAATAATATCATGGAAGGACGCATTGTTTAGTATAGTTTTATGCGTCATAAAATAAATAAAAACTACTTAGCTCTTGCAAAACCATGTATTTTAAGTCTGATGGTCAAAGTTTTACCATTAATGTTAACAATTCAATCTAAAAGTAAATTTAATAAAAATTATAAAATATAGTTTATTTTATAAATAAAATTTTAAGAGAGTTTTCAGCATAGTTTTTAGACCCAGCCCGGTCCAAGGCCCGGGTTCCGAGTTTTGACCGGTCACCGAGTCAAATTTTTTTAAAAAAATCAAAATGATGTCGTTTTAGTAAAAAAAACAAAAGTCAACGGGTTGCAACCGAGTTTTTAACCAGGTCTTGCCGGGTCAACCCGCGCGGGGTCAGCTGGGTCACACTGAGTTTTTTCTTTCTCTGTTTTTTCTTCAGTCCCGGGTTGGCCGGGTCCTAAATCGACCTGCCGTGCCGGGTTTCAAAACTATGGTTTTCAGTATGATTCATGTAAAACTGTGATGTTTGTTAATTAACCAATCATTTTCAAATCTGTAATTAAAACAAAATATAATTTCAACCATTTTTAATTACACTATCGACTAGATTCTAAAAGCTGCAAAACCATATTGTATAAAGTATTTTAAGAATTTGTTTGATATTATGATAGTTGTTGTTTGTTAAATTATTTTTTTATTCAGAAATACAACTAAATAATTTATATTTTTTATTTTTAAAAATTAATTATTGATATTAGCATATTAAGACTATAAAAAAAAATATAATTTTGTTTTACAAGCGGTAAGTTGATGGTCAAAGTTTGACCATTAATTTTAACGGCTCAATCTAACAAAAGACTTGATTTGTTTAAATAATAACAGTTTGGGGATATAATTGAGCAAAATTGATAGCTCAAGCCTTAATTTCCCATAACCCTAGTACCATAGGAGTAAAAGATGCCATCAAACCGTCTTGCTATCGTGCCGGTAATGCAAGCCGAGTGAAGAGGGGAGGGAGAGAGACAGTGCGTGGAAGAGAAGGAAACTAACTAACTGCACAAAAAAAGAGAAATTCTGATTTCAATGGAAGAACAGAGAAGGAGGAGAAGAAGAAGATTCTGGACTTCAAGCTCTCTAGCTCTTCTTCTGATCTTCTTCATGGTATTTTTCATTTTTAATTATCTTATAATAATCATACTCTCTAATATCTTTTTTTTTTTTCAATCTTAATTAGCTAATTAATTAAATCCTTCCTTCCTTGGTGCAGGTTGTTCGTGCAGATTTATCAGATTATAATCCAACTCTGTAAGATCTCTCGCTTCCTCATTCTGACTTAATCATTCCTTAATCCGTCATCTCCCTTTGCTTAATCCATTTATTGATTTATTCTTTTTTTTTTGGTTTTAGTCAAAGAGAGCCCAAAGCGCATCATCGGCGATTACATCAGGTTATTTCTCTTCTCATTGGTTCAAAATTCCCATCTTTGTGTGTGAAATTGACTAATTTAGCTTGCATCTATCTTTGGTGATTTTTCCTTTTTTTAAAAATATTTATTTATGGGCATTAAATGAGAAATTTATAATCTTTCCATGAGCTGTGAAGATAGTGAAGACAATGACTTGGGTTTTTGAGGCATTGATGGTAATAATAGTGATCGATTGATGTGTTTCTTAATCAGGGGGTTCACTGCTTCGACTATATTATGTGTAACTGTCATTTAGAGGGTGCTCAGCTTTCTTGAAAAAGGTTAGATTGGAAAATAACTTTGCCCCCCTATCATAGTTTTTCCTTTTCCTTTGTTTTGAGCGGGAAACTTAAACTTTTTGGTGAAGTAAATGTGGTTTTTTCTTAAAAAGTTTCCATATCTTTCAGTTCCAGATGAGCTCGATTTTTGTTGTTTATGGAGGTGATATAGTCTTACTTCTATGTTTGAAGATTGCGTGGTTTTCAGTGGGGGTAGAGTAATTAGGTGTTTTGATGAACTTGCGGAAAAAGATTTTGTGTGTTTGTTTCCTTGAGTTTTTAATTGCAACAAGGATGCGTTTTTTCTTCTTCCTTGAGATACCCTCTTTATGCATAGCTTTGAGTGACATTATTTGTTTGAGCGAATATTCATACACCCAAAGATTACACACACATATTTAACTGACATCTGGCCTATTTTTGGTTGAGCAGGAACATGATGCTTCTTCTGTGGCTGGGCACGGGGTTCAATCAGATGAAATGGTAACTTGCGGCATCTTTCACTTGATATCAATTAAGAGCGATGCTTATATTTATTTTATGCTTCCCAGGATATCAACATAATTGCAACATACAGTGACACTTCTGGTGCTGTTCGAACGAGTAGGGTGAAAATGAGTGACCTGTCTCCTTCTTGGGTCTTGGAAAACCCTGCAGATAAAAATCATGATCAGCCAAAGACTTCCCAGGTAACTTCAAGTGACTTTGTTGAGTTTCTTCACTATGAAAGGAGGATTATTTGCGTCATGACTTTCAACATGAGAAACGGTGTCAACAATCTTTAAGAGCAATATCAGTTTTAAGATTTCAAGATATGTTTCAACCTCAATTTTCCTATTTGATTTAATTCAGTAGATGAAGTTGCAGACCTGAAAGGCATTTTTCTCTACCTCTCCATTAGTTTCAGAGATTAGAAGATTCATCAAAAGCTGGAGCAACACATGAAGATGATGTGCTGCATTCTGCGAGGGATCATCAATATGGTGAAGGTGGAATCCCATCTTCTTGGAAGTTACCAATGAGCCCAGTGAAGCTCCAGCGCCAGGTGAACTGTCAACAACTTCTGCTTGTATGCACTGTATTTGCTTTTCTCAGTTGATTTAGATTATGATGGTTCCTAGCTCTTCAGACAGCACGGAAGGACAGGAGGGTACTCCGAACTTCAGTGCTAATTCAACAAGATAAAGGAGCTGCTGACAGCCAGACAGAAGCAACTGCATTTATATGGTCCAAAAGCCTGGACACTTCTATCAAGGGAAAGTACAGTATATGGAGGAGAGATTTTGATAGTCCAAATTCTGATTCTACTCTGAAACTCATGCGGGACCAGATTATAATGGCCAAAGCTTATGCAAATATTGCCAAATCAAACAATGTAACTACACTTTACAACTCTCTTATGAAACAGTCGAGAGAAAGCCAGCTTGCTATTGGAGAAGCAATGTCTGATGCAGAGCTTCACCCAAGGTACGTCCATTATGTAGTCTATTGCTTTGTTTACAAGGCATATGTTTTGTTTCTCGGTTTTCATGGATGGATATTTCTGTTATGTTTCTCCAGCGCACTTGTTCAAGCAAAAGCAATGGGGCATGTTTTGTCTATAGCAAAGGATCAACTATACGAATGTCCTACAATGTCTCGGAAGTTAAGGGCCATGCTCCAGTTAAATGAAGAGAATGTAAATGCTTTGAAGAAAAAAAGTGCGTTCTTGATTCAACTAGCAGCAAAAACAATCCCAAAACCATTACACTGTCTTCCTCTGCAGCTTGCAGCTGACTATTTCCTATATGGTTATCAAAACAAGAAGTATTTGGACAAAGAAAAGGTTCAAGATCCGTCTTTGTTCCACTATGCTATCTTCTCTGATAATGTGCTCGCAACATCTGTGGTTATCAATTCCACTGTGCAGCATGCAAAAGATCCACAGAAACATGTTTTCCATATAGTCACAGATAAACTGAACTTTGCTGCGATGAAAATGTGGTTTATTGTCAATCCTCCAGCCAAAGCAACAGTTCAAGTTGAAAATATTGATGATTTTAAGTGGTTGAATGCCTCTTACTGTTCTGTTTTACGTCAACTTGAATCTGCCCGGATTAAAGAATACTATTTCAAGGCTAATCACCCTTCCTCTCTTGCTTCTGGTGCTGACAATCTCAAATATAGGAATCCAAAATATTTATCTATGCTGAATCATCTTCGATTCTATCTTCCTGAAGTATATCCAAAACTAGATAAGATCCTTTTCTTGGATGATGACATTGTAGTTCAGAAGGATTTGACACCACTTTGGTCCATTGATCTACAAGGGATGGTAAATGGTGCAGTGGAGACATGTAAGGAGAGCTTTCATAGGTTTGACAAGTATCTAAACTTCTCGAATCCAAAGATCTACAACAATTTTGATCCAAATGCTTGCGGTTGGGCATTTGGCATGAACATGTTTGACTTGAAGCAGTGGAAAAGGTCGAATATCACTGGGATATATCATCACTGGCAAGATCTGGTAAATGCTTCAATCTCATCCTTCTAATAAGTTCCCACCTTTTAACTATTTCTTATGCAAGTTCTATGTCAATGTCTTCTTGGATTGCATTTTGAAATATTACTTGCAGTCATGAACTGGCCATATACGACTACAGTTATGACACGGGGAGAAGAAACTAACATCTTGTCATATACATTTGTATTAGTTTTTATTAAAATAACCATATATCTGTCATTGAAAGTAAAGAAATCAGTTTTAAGGTAGCTGGTTTAAACATGCTTGATATCATGGGAGAACTTGGTATGGTTTCATGAATGGGAGATGGTGTATGCTATGGTTTTGCATCCCTCCGGGAAGGAATAACTGAATGTTGAAGCGGCAAGTTCATCAACTGTAGCTTCTATTTACAACATTTTATTCTTTTAATCTGAGTTTTATATCATTGTATGATTACTCCTTTTGTAACTGGTTGGTAAATTTGTATTGCAGAATGAGGATAGAACTCTTTGGAAATTGGGCTCGTTGCCACCGGGACTGATAACCTTCTATAACCTAACCTATCCACTGGACCGAAGTTGGCATGTCTTGGGACTTGGTTATGACCCGGCTCTTAACCAAACTGAGATAGAGAATGCAGCTGTAGTTCACTACAATGGGAATTACAAGCCATGGTTGGATTTGGCTGTTGCCAAGTACAAGCCTTACTGGTCTAGATATGTACAGTATGATAACCCTTATCTTCAACAATGCAACATTGTTGAAGAATGATTTTTGTCCCCATTTTCTTTTTCTCATGTAATAGTTCTAAAGAAAGAAATTGACAGTGCCTTATAGCTCAACAAAAATTTGTTTTTCTCCCAAAGAAACTTGTTCACGTAGCTTTTCCATATTTTCATGTTTTATTGAGTTATAGCCAGTCAATGCAAGCCTTGAGCAACTCATTATCAGACTCGGATCATCGTCCCTGACCATTTCCTTGGCCCGCTTTCGGTCTTGAAGTTCTCATGGGTGTATTAAAAATGGCATCAATAGCATCACAATCGTATTGATGGTTCGGCCATAAATGGCTAGTTTTATGTTCCTAAATGGGCCTTGTCCAGGATTTGCTTCCAAGCAATGCGTTTTTCAGCAATAGTCTCAGGTTCGAAACTCCCTAATTGGATTCTGAGAATCAAAGAATCATCAGCTAATGGAAAATGGCAAGAAGTCGTTTCCCACTACCATGAAATAAAAAAAGCAGGAATTCAAACTGTAGATGTTTCAGTGTTTCCTCCCATTCTCAAAGCATGGTCATTCCTGTCTCACAGGCATGGAAAGTCCCTTCATGCTTGTTTGATCAAGCAAGGATTTGACTCGTTCACTTCCATTGGGAATTCCATCATGGGTTTTTACATTAGATGTGGGGACTTTGACATTGCTGTGGATGTTTTTAATTCCATGAGAAGAAGCAGAGATTCAGTTTCTTGGAATATTTTGATTCACGGGCACCTTGATAACGGTGCCTTAGTGGCAGGATTGTGGTGGTTTACTAATGCTAGGGTTGCTGGGTTTGAACCCAATATTTCCACGATGGTGCTTGTAATCCAGGCGTGTCGCATTCTTGGAACTAAGCATGATGGGCTCATACTACATGGTTATTTAATCAAAAGTGGCTTTTGGGCTATTTCTTCAGTTCAAAATTCTTTATTGAGCATGTACGTGGATGCTGACATGGAGTGTGCAAGAGAGCTGTTTGATGAAATGCATGAGAAAGATGTTATCGCTTGGAGTGTGATGATTGGTGGCTATTTGCAGTGGGAGGAACCTCAGGTTGGGTTGCAGATGTTTAGGAAGATGGTGTTGGTACCTGGGATTGAACCAGATGGAGTAGTTATGGTCAGTGTTCTTAAAGCTTGTGCTAGTTCAAGAGACGTTTGTACTGGGAGATTGGTGCATGGGCTGGTGATTCATAGAGGTTTTGATTGTGATTTGTTTGTTGAGAACTCTCTGATTGATATGTATTCAAAATGTAAGGATGCTGGTTCTGCATTTAAGGTTTTCAATGAGATATCTCAAAGGAACAACGTCTCGTGGAATTCTATGCTATCCGGATTTGTCCTCAATGAAAACTATTCAGAAGCTCAGTCGTTGATTTCTTCAATGAGGAAGGAAAGAGTTGAGACAGATGAAGTAACTCTAGTGAATATTCTTCAAATCTGCAAGTATTTTGTGCACCCATTTCACTGCAAGTCGATCCATTGTGTGATGATCCGTAGGGGCAGTGAAGCAAATGAATTGGTGCTAAGTGCACTGATTGATGCTTATGCGAAGTGCTATCTTATTGAAATAGCATGGGAAGTCTTTGCGAGGATGAGGAGAAGAGACGTTGTTTCATGGAGCACAATGATTTCTGGGTTTGCTCATTGTGGCAAGCCTGATGAAGCTATAGCTGTCTACCAAGAGATGGACAGAGACCTTGTAAAGCCTAATGTCATTACCATCATAAATCTTCTTGAGGCATGTTCTGTTACAGCTGAACTAAAGAGATCAAAGTGGGCACATGGAGTTGCAATTAGACAAGGCTTTGCATCAGAGGTGACAGTTGGAACTGCAGTTGTTGACATGTACTCAAAATGTGGAGAAATTTTGGCCTCAAGAAGGGCCTTCGATCAACTCGCTTTGAAAAATATAGTAACTTGGAGTGCCATGATTGCTGCATATGGTATGAATGGTCTTGCTCATGAAGCTTTGGCTTTGTTTGCTGAAATGAAAAGGCATGGTTTAAAGCCAAACCCTGTGACCACTCTCTCAGTGCTGGCTGCCTGTAGTCATGGTGGATTGGTCGAGGAAGGGCTCTCCCTTTTCAAATCAATGGTTCAAGAACTCGGGTTGGAGCCTGGGTTTGAACACTACTCATGCATGGTTGACATGCTAGGTCGAGCAGGAAAGCTTGACACTGCAATAGAAGTGATCAAGGCGATGCCTGATAATCTAAAGAATGGTGCAAGCATTTGGGGATCACTTTTAAGTGCCTGTAGAAGCTACGGCCTGACCGAGCTCGGCAAAGAAGCCATCTCCCGTGTTCTTGAGTTGGAGCCTTCGAACTCAGCAGGCTATTTAGTAGCATCAAGCATGTATGCAGCTGATGGTCTGTGGGATGATGCAGCAAGGATAAGAGTATTAGCAAAGGAGAAGGGAGTGAAGGTTGTTGCTGGATACAGCTTAGTACACATTGATAACAAGGCATGTAGGTTTGTTGCTGGAGACGGGTCTCATCCACGATCAGATGAGATATTCTCCATGGCTCAACAGCTACATGATTGTATCAAGATTGACGAAAAAAAAGAAGGAAATACATGGCTAGCAGTCATTGAATGCTTAACCTAGTAGTATTAGTAGCACATGACTCCATTAGGAAGGGGTAGTTTGAATTAAGTGAATCGAAGATGTACTAAGTTGACAAGACAAAGATTAACAAGTTGGCTAAGTTTCGTGTGGATTACATATTGCAAATAATTAACTTCATATTTAAATGGAATTTGATCAGATTCTTTGCTTCATTTACGGTGGAAGTGCTTTGCATACAAGTCTTCGTATGTTTTTAATGGCAGATTACTTGGTCATCTAGGTTGTGCATGATTACTCCAAACTGTTTGAAAAATATTTATTTTTATATTTTCATCTGTTTCTCTGATCAACAAATTTCTATTGTTTTTTATATTTATTTTTTCTGTTATAGGGAAATTAATGAAAACACTAAGCTAAGCAAAGGAATGTTTGATCTTCTCATATTTAATTATTCAGAGCTTAGTTTTAAACCCGACCAGGGGTCAGGCCTAGGTCACTCTCTCTCTCTCTTTTTTCCCTCTTCTTCTTCTTCTTCTTCTTCTTCTTCTATGAATGTTACCCACTATATCCCATTGCTGGCCTTGACAGTGAGCTTCCAAAGTTCACCAAAATACTATGAAGAAATCCAAGTAGGAACAATTCCAATTAAGCTTGTTCTAAGTGGGTATTAGAGCCTCGGATCTTCGAACTTAAGGTATGGCACCTGGTACAAGATCCTAAGATCTTAGAAGGTTGGAAGACTCCCTGGATGCTGTTGACAAGGAACAAACACAAAAATATGAGCAAGTAACGAAGCTACTGGAGGTACATGGATAAAAATTGGAAAATACGCAAGCTAGTCATGAAGGTAGATTTAGGGAAATGAAAGACCTCATTAGTGGACTCTCATTTTAACAAGGCTTGATTCTGTATAGGTCACAACTAGCTACTGATGAACACAGTGCAATGAAGACCTCTCATGGCTCTCATAATAGGGACTCTACTTCAAGAACATGCTGGACTTGTGAAGAAGATCACCACTCCCATAAGGGAAGCGAGTGTGAGTATCGCCAAAAGTGAAGATGTTAGGGTTAATCCTAGGGAATATACTTGAAAGGTGACTTGTGCTTTCTTATAGACCAAATCATACCAGTAGTAGAATTTCTCATAAAATGGCACTTATGACTTACCCCTAGTATTGTGGCCTCAGCCCTAAAAAGGCTTTTTGCGCCTTCAAAAGTGTACTCAAGAGCGAAAGCTTCCACAAGTGAATTTATCAAAGGTTGTTGAAGCACACCTTGTAGCTAAACCTAGGTCAAAAGCTGAAATCGCCCCAGCAAGAAATAGTGCTGGTGTTGTAAGGAATGTAGCGCCACCTAAAGGCACGAATGATGAAATTCCTAGACATAAAACAACAAAACTTCCTCCCGAGGTTAATGGAAATTCAAGTTGTTCAAATCATTTGCATCTATCACAGGTAGCAGACGATCATGTTAGCCAAAATAGGAAGGATTCTAACGAGTATTTAAGGGGGTTCTCTCCTGGTTCTGATGTTCGTGTGGACGACGAGTAGAGAGACCCTGATTATTACCATGGTGAAGATCAATTTGAAAGAAACAATCCATAATGATCCCAGGAATCCGGCTGTCATTGCTAGCAATGTTGGCGATAATGTTGGAGATATTGCTGGTATGGGATCTCATATTCTTGGCTTCTATGCCGAATCATCCATCATTCGATGCCTTTGTTGTTTTTTCATCTCTTCTTTTCGAATCCGCCATGAATTTACTGCCATGTCCAATCAATGAAAATGCTGGAGGAATTGCTGAGATGGCTGGCATGAGTCACCACATTCATGAGAGAACGGATGCCCTGAATGTATCTGACAACACTGCTACTACCGTTGGAAAGGGATTTGCTATTGGATCTGATGCCACTGATGATGTCTTTGGCTATATATTTTCTATCATTTTTATTTTTATTTATTTTTACTAAAACCTCTATCTTTAAAATTTAGAAATTTATATTTTCTCAAATCCCAACTAATATATATATTTTTTGGCTGGTCAATCCTGTCCCTTCTCAAATCCCAACTGATTCTCTCTCCCGCCTTTTTTTTTCCCTCTTGGACACAAAATCAAAAGTTGGTTAAAACAAAAGGAACCTAAAAAAACAACCTTGTAAAATGGACCTTAAAACAATCAAACTCACAAGAGTTCTCCTCAAAAACACGAACGATCCTAAGATTTCATGGTATCTTTTCAAGCGTATTCTCTCCTTACCAGTCACCCAACAATGTCCTCAATCCATTCCCATCATTACCCGCATCCTCATTCGCGCCAAAATGCTTAACGAACTCGATGATTTACCCCAACTTCTCATTGCCTCACAGCCTCAAGAAACCTTGCATACTTCTCTTGTATCATTCATAACAGTTTTAGCGAAATCGGGTCTTTTTGGTAAGGCCATTTCGCAATTTAAATCGTTGCGTTTTCGATTCCCTGAAAACCCACCTTCTATCTATTTGTATAATGTTCTCCTTAGATCATGTACTAAAGAGGGCCGTGTAGATTGTGTTTCTTGGTTGTGTAAAGATATGGTGGCTTCTGGGGTGTCTCCAGAGACTTATACTTTCAATGTTTTGATTGGTTTGCTTTGTGATTCGGGTTGTTTGGATGATGCTCGAGAGTTGTTTGATAAAATGCCTGAGAAAGGTTGTGAACCGAACGAGTACAGTTTTGGAATTTTGGTTCGTGGGTATTGTAGAGCTGGATTTACTAGTAAAGGCTTGGAGCTTTTGGGTGAAATGAGGAGATTAGGGTTTTCCCCCAATAAGGTTGTTTATAATACTCTGATTTCGAGTTTTTGTAAGGAAGGTAAAACTGATGATGCTGAAAAATTGGTGGATGAGATGAGGAAGGATGGGTTGTCTCCAGATGTGGTGACTTTCAATGCTAGGATATCGGCTTTGTGTAGTTCTGGGAAGGTTCTTGAAGCTTCAAGAATTTTTAGGGATATGCAAATTGATGAAGTGCTAGGGCTTCCTCAGCCTAATATTATTACGTATAATTTAATGCTTGGGGGGTTTTGCAAGGAAGGAATGTTGGAAGAAGCTAGGGCCCTGTTTGAGAAAATGAAAGTAAGTGAAAATTTAATGAATAGAGAGAGTTACAATATTTGGTTGCTGGGTTTGGTCAGGATTGGAAAGCTCTTGGAGGCTCAGTTAGTTCTTAAAGAAATGGTGGATATGGGCATGGAGCCTAATGTATACTCATATAATATTGTGATGGATGGGCTCTGCAAGAATGGGATGCTCTTTGATGCAAGAATGCTGATGCGTTTAATGACAAGCAGCGGTGTTTTGCCTGATACGGTAACTTACACCACTTTACTTCATGGGTACTGTCATACAGGGAAGGTATCTGAAGCTAACAATGTTTTGCGTGAGATGATGAGGGATGGCTGCTCCCCGAATAATTATACTTGCAACATTTTGTTGTACAGTCTGTGGAAGGAGGGGAGAATATCAGAAGCGGAAGAGTTGCTGCAAAAGATGAATGAGAAAGGTTACGTCATCGATACAGTGACATGCAATATTGTGATTGATGGTCTATGTAACAATGGAAAGTTAGACAAAGCAATTGAAATAGTAAATGGGATGTGGACTCATGGAAGTGCTGCTCTTGGTAACTTGGGGAACTCATATATCGGCCTTGTTGATGATAGTGATAGCAGGAAAAAATGCATGCCTGATTTAATCTCATATTCAACCATAATTAGTGGTTTATGCAAGGCTGGGAGGGTTGGTGAAGCTAAAAAGAAGTTCATTGAGATGATGGGGAAAAACCTGCAGCCTGATTCAGCTATTTACGATGTGTTCATACATAGCTTCTGCAAAGAGGGTAAGATATCATCTGCATTTCGAGTACTCAAAGACATGGAGAAAAAAGGATGCAACAAGACCCTGCAAACTTATAATTCATTGATCATGGGCTTAGGGAGTAAAAACCAAATATTTGAAATTTATGGATTGATAGATGAGATGAGAGAAAGAGGGGTTTCTCCTGATGTCTCAATATACAATAATGTGCTTAGCTCTCTATGTGAAGGGGGAAGGGTTAAAGATGCCCCTTCTGTTTTGGATGAGATGCTGCAAAAGGGCATTTCTCCGAATATTTCATCCTTCAGTATACTAATTAAAGCTTTTTGCAAGGCTTGTGATTTTAGTGCAGTGGATGAGATATTCGAGATTGCTCTGAATGTTTGTGGCCACAAGGAGGCCCTTTACAGTTTAACATTCAATGAGTTACTTGTTGGAGGTGAAGTTGTCAAAGCTAAAGAGCTGTTTGAAACTGCCTTAGATAGATCTTTTGATGTGGGGAATTTTCTCTACAAGGATCTCATTGACCATCTCTGTAAAGATGAGAAGTTGGATGATGCTAGTGGCATTCTACACAAGTTGATTGATAAAGGATACTGGTTCGATCCTGCATCATTCATGCCTGTGATTGATGGTCTTGGTAAAAGAGGAAACAAGCATGAGGCTGATGAACTTGCAGAGAAAATGATGGAAATGGCTTCAGAAGGTAAGGTAAAAAATAAGGTCCATCAAAATGCGAGTTGTTCCATCCAAGGGAAGAAGAATAAGGATGGTGAAAGTGAATGGCAGACCATATTGCACAGGTATGCTGATAAAGAATTATTTACTTTTCTTGTTTGACCTTATTTATTTATTTAACCAAAATTTGGATTGGGCTGGTTTTATCAACCATATTTACCATGGTGGGAAAATCATTGAACTGCTTTTTGATGAAATGCCCTGTAAGTTTCTGATTGAGGAACTAAGATGTATTTAAAATCAAGAGTTACAGGTATAAAAGTCAGATTCTGATCATATCATGTACACGTATTAGTTATTGACTAATACATCTTGACTGGATGAAATAGAAACTGATCTTGTCTCTTGAAGTCAGGTTCTGATTACCTGCAAGCATTTCCAATTTTTGGTTATCTGTTCACTTACTTTTCTATTCTCACCATGATATATCATCTTACCGATTCGTTTCACAGAGATGATGGCAGTGGAATTGCACTGAAAGCTCTTAAGCGTGTACAGAGAGGCTTGGATCAGGGAAGCATATCAAGTTTGGAGCCCCAGAAAGATGACTTCCTTGATTACTGGGAAGGTAGTCGTTAAATGATTTGGATAATTGGAACTGAAGCTGAAGTTTCCTGGGCAAAAACTGAACATCTGATGTGTGGCTAGATGGTATGTTTGATGCCAAACCTGAGGCTGCAGAAATGATGCTGACCTGTTCATTAGTGCTTTTGCAGTGGACACAGTATTGTTTAACTAAAATTTATCTTTAATGCAAGAACCAATCAGCCTAATGATAAGTTAAGAGCCCGTACAAGAATTCTGCAGAGGTCTACGCATCATCAGATTGGAATTGCAGAAACTACTTGCTAGACAGTGAGAGCCCGCTTTGGATTTCTTCATAGCCCTTTCCTTCATCAGTCTTAATGTTAGTTATATCCATAGTTTTGGCTGCTTCTTGTTCTTCTCTTGTAGATGTTGGAGGTAACTGTTAATATGGTAGTAGTTTCACTTGCTAAGTTACTATGGGAATGAGGATGTCTCCTCCCTCATGCGGGCATACTGTAGGCACCAAAACAGCTATTATAGTTACTGGATAGAATATAAGATGGAGTGCTGAGCCTCCATGTGGAATGAGATGCATTTTTGTTACTTTCAGATGAATAAATGGTCTCTATTAAGGTCCTTTTTTGGCACAAAGAGGGCAAGTGAAATGTAATTATACATTCAGTGTCTTGCAGTTCAATAAGAATATTGAAGGTAAGAGCAGGCTTAAATTTTTTTTATGCCAGGTCCAAAGAGCGGTGACTACTAGTGGATTATGGTGACCAAAAAACCCCCACAAAAACCAACTCCATGCCCAAAAAAAAAAAGAAGAAGAGAGAGACTGTACGCAGGAAATATAATGCTTGCAAGGCCTGTTTCCTTGCTGGATCCACAAACTACGTTGGAAACATCTTTGCTAATATGAGAATCATCTAAACTTTCAAGCAATGAGCCTGCTCCCTGGAATAGATTTCAATTAGGAGGCATGCATAGATCTAATGGCAAGCAAAGCCAAGCCAAGTACATAACCTTTTGACACAAGATATTCATTTCCATTGTAGAAATTCAATCCTACTGATATTATTTACATGATGTATGGGCAATCGAAAGGCTTATTTGAACCAATGATTTAAATATATCCTTATTTCCTCTAAATAGCCAATGAACTGTAAAATAAGATTCAATGGCTGCAATGCTAAATGCAAACATGAAACTGGAAAGAATTGCTTACAGAATCCCAAGCCATTTCACAAGCTACTAGATGCAGGGCAATCAAACCAAGAGTCACCAAAGAAGAAAATTTACACTGTTAATCTTAAATGCCATGATCTATTAGAATTTAGAAACTTGCTGTGGCTTTAGAATGGCACTCCAGTTCCCAATGAACTTCCCAGATGTGGCCCTCTAGATTCCAATGAACTTCCCAGATGTGGTTGAGCAGGTTGATGAAGGGATATTTTGATTGTATGGATCTCAGACAATTTATAGACATCTCTACACTCCTCAAGGTCAGCATCACATGTCAAAAGAACCCACTCTAGATCGTCGTCCAAATACTTGAGATCAATTCCAGAAATATCGTCTAAATTGAAACGCCTTGCAGTCTCTTGTTGCAAGTCCCTGAAACCCCAGTTTGGTTGCAAGGTGAACCGGATTTTGTCTGCTCCAAAAGTGGCCTTCACTCTAAAGCCACCCCCATCACGTATAACGCGACTACTGCTTTTTGGGAGGGGCGGCAGAGTCTTTGGACTTGGAAGGTCACCAAATGTTTTGTGGCTTTGAGATCTTACGAGAACCTTTGTTTCGTCACGATTCAAGGCATGCAATTCCGCATCACTATGTGTTCTCTTGAGCACATCACCATGGTCCTCTACCATTAATGGATCCCCGCTAACTGAGCCATTATTGGTGGTTGTGTCCTTCTTTACCCCAATGGAACAGCAGATACTCGATCCAGAACTGTGACTACATGATGAGGATGGGGATTTTAAAGCACTAGGTGCAGCACTAAATATGCCACTCTCAGGTTGAGGGTTTAACTGCTTGAAATTTTCATCTGTCTTGGTTGATGGAAGACCACCATTACCAGAAAGATTTGGAGAGGTCAATTCAGGGAAAGTTGCGTAGAAGGAACCCATTTGAATGGCACCCTCAGCACCTTGTACTGAGTCAATCACTAGTTGAAGTTTCTTCAATGAATGGCCAACCTTCTTAATCTTTCGAGAGGGCCAACGGGTGATGCCATGTTGCCTGCATATTCTTTTCAGAGTGGTGGGGCACACTGCATTAGTAATAAACTAGATCAGCAACAGGGACCACTCTGGCCGTAGCCTATCCACTGGATAGATAGAAAGAATCAACATGGTATTTTTCTGAAATAAAAAAAAGTCAGATCGTGCAAATAAGGGCATAGCAGACTCATCCAATGAAAGACACGAGCTGCAGATATCAAGAAGCAAAAGATGGCATGCCAAGCTAGTAAATGTTCAACATTATGTAGAGAGAATATAAGAGAATCAAGTAGGTAAAGTAAAGTTTGGTGACAAATTCAAGAGACTAAAAGAACTGCACATTGTCAAGAAGGCTCATTCTGG
>Ga0307508_10002306_pt1 | contig 20264 bp, 19 predicted proteins | sample 9_EM_MG_FD_203089 | JGI IMG/M metagenome (GOLD analysis project Ga0307508, IMG submission 203089) | Populus trichocarpa ectomycorrhiza microbial communities from riparian zone in the Pacific Northwest, United States - 9_EM | ecosystem: Host-associated > Plants > Roots > Unclassified | place...
TCGGCAGTCGCCGAGCCGCCGCGCTGCCCCGAAACAACGGGCGTCAGGTTGCCGCCAATGCCTCCGTGGGTGCCAGGCGGGCCGCGCGGATTGCCGGGTACAAGCCCGCGATCGCGCCGATCAGCACCGTTGCGCCGACGCCGCCCGCGAGCACCCACAGCGGCACGACCGTCGGCCATTCTTGTGTTGTGGCGTAGCCTCCGGTCACCAGATAGCCGAGCAGTGCGCCGAACGCTCCGCCGATCAGCGACAGCAGCAGCGACTCCGCGACGAACTGGGTGCGGACCTGGCCCTTTGTGGCGCCCAGCGATCTGCGCAGGCCGATTTCCGCGCGCCTTTCCAGCACCGAGATCACCATCGTGTTGGCTACGCCGATCCCGCCCACGAGCAATGCGACCGCGCCCAACCCGAGCAGCAGAGCCGTGAACGTCGCGTTCGTGGCTCGGCGTGCGGCCAGCACGTCGGACGGCTTCGACACCTGGACCTCGTTCGGCGCCGATGGGTTTGCCGTTGGCGCGAGCACCGCGCGCACCGCCTCCACCTGCGACTCCACCGACCGCGTGTAGACCGTCGTCGGATGGCCGTCGAAGCTCAGGTATGTCGTCGCCGCCGGCCAGCCCAGCAGCACCGCCGAGTCGAGCTCCGGGGCGAGCTGCACTTTCCGCAACACCCCGACCACGACCCACCACCGGCCGCCGATGTAGACCGCGGGCACGTTTCCGAGCCGCTCGGCCGCCGTCGCGCCCAGCACCACCGCCGGATACCGGTCGGTCGCCTCGTTCAGCCAGGCGCCGTGGTCGAGCGTGCCGGCCACCGTCTTGAGCAGGTCGAGTTTGGTCGCGAGCACCGACAGGCCGCCGGACTGCGCCGCCGGGATCCGGTCGGTGCGATAGGCGTACGTGTCGCTGAGCACGCCCGTCGCGGTGGCCGACCGTACCGGGGCGATCCGCTTGATCATCGCGACCGACTCATCGGGCAGCGTGGCCCGTTTGCCGAACATCGTGTTGCCGGGCGACACGGTCAGCATGTTGGTGCCGAGCTTCGCGAGCTCCTCGTCCAGGTCGGCGCGGCTGGAGGCGGAGATGCCGACCACTGCGGTCATCGCGGCGATGCCGATCGCGATGCCCAGCGCCGACAGCACGGCGCGCAGGGGGCGCGAGCGCAGGCCGTATCCGCCGAGCCGGGCCAGGTCCGACAGGCGCAGCCGGGCGGGTTTGAGAAACATCTCAGATCACCTGCCCGTCGCGCATCGGCACCTGGCGCGGCAGGCTGTTCGCGATCTCCCGGTCGTGCGTGATGACCAGGATCGTCGTGCCCGCGTCGTTCAGCTCGCGCAGCAGCTCCATCACCCCGGCGCCGGTGACCGAGTCGAGGTTTCCGGTCGGCTCGTCCGCGAGCAGCAGCGGTGGGCCGCCCGCGACCGCGCGCGCGATTGCCGTCCGCTGGCGTTCGCCGCCGGAGAGCTGGTGGGGGCGGTGGGTGAGGCGGTCACCCAGGCCGACCCGCACCAGCGCGGCCTCGGCGCGCCGCTCACGCTCCTTTTTCGGTACGCCGGAATAGAGCAGGCCGTCGGCGACGTTGCCGAGCGCGTCCCGCCCCGGCGCGAGGTGGAACTGCTGGAAGACGAAGCCGATCCGCCGGGCGCGCAGCGCGGAGAGCTGCCGGTCGGACAGCGACGCCACGTCGTGCCCGTCGATTCGCACGGCGCCCTGCGATGGGCGGTCCAGCGTGCCGATCAGGTGCAGCATTGTGGACTTGCCCGAGCCCGACGGCCCGACGATCGCCAGCAGCTCGCCGTAGTCGACGACCAGGTCCACCGAGCGCAGCGCGGTGACCCCGCCGGGATAGGACTTGGTGACACCCGCGAGATCGATCACCGGGTGGCCGGCCGTGGTTTCGAAGGGGTTCATGACGGCATCGCCACCTTCAGGCCGGCCTGCAGCCCGGTCCCGGTGATCTCCACCTTGCCGTCGGCGAAGAGCCCGGTCTCCACCGCCACGATCCGCGTCGTGCTTCCGTCGACGACCTGTACCCCGTACCCGCCTTCGGCGAGCGCGAGCAGCGCGGCCACCGGAACGGTCAGCACGTTCGGCCGCTGGCCGGCGGTGAAGGCGACGGTGACCGCCGCCGCGCCCATGCTCTTGACCGCCGAGGTGAAGCGGATCGTCACCTGGATCCTGGTGGTGTCCGCTTCGCCGTCGTCGCCCTGGATCACGACCGTGGCGACCTTGATGATCTTTCCGGGTACGACCTTCCCGTCGGGAAGTGTGACCCGCACCGTGGCGCCCTGGTTGGCGAGCCGGCCCGAGCTCGTATCCAGCCCGAGCGTGGCCAGCGGCGAGGTGCCGGTGACCTGCTCCAATGCGGTTCCGGGCCCAGCCACGGCCCCGACCTGGGTACTCAGCGAGTCCACGCGGACGGCGCCCGCGGCGTACACAATCTGGTTTGGAAGCACCGTGCCGGTCTCGGAGAGATTGAGGTCCTCCTGCCAGGTTTTGACCGCGCTGGCGGTCGCCCAGCTGAACGTGCCGTCGACGGTGAAGCCGCGGTAGCCGAGCGCCCAGAGGTTCTGCTCGAACTGCTTGACGTCGGCGCCCTTGACGCCCGTCGAGAGCGTGCGATAGGCGGGGAGCGAGCCGTAGAGCAGAGTGACCGGCTTGTTGTCGAGGCGGAAGATCGCCTTGCCGCGGGTGACCGTCGCGCCCTCCGCGGGCAGCCAGGTCACTGTGCCGTTGCCGCGCGACGAGATCGTCGTGGGGTCGCCGTGCCCGAGCGTGCCGTCGTGGTTCTCCTGGTCGATCAGCGTCTGCTTGGTGATGTCGGCGGTAGCCACCGGCGGATTGTCGGCGGAGTCGGGGCTGTCCTGTGCGTCCGGCAGGTTGAAGACCGTGATCGCGGCGGCCACCGCGCCGATCGAGAGCACGCCGGCGACCACACCCGCGGTGCGTCGTGCACCCATCAGGAGGTCCCCTTGCTCTTGCGCGGGGGCAGGTACTTCTGGCACTCCTGCATCGCCTTCAGGAAGGCCGGATCGTCGGGTGAGATCCCGCTGGTCTTTTCGTCCATCCGGACGCCGCCATTCGCGTCGGGGTCCGGATACTTCGCGAATCCGTGGTCCCGAACGCATTGCGACACCTGCCGTATCTTGTTGAGGTCCTCGGCGGGGATCGGGCCGGAATGGTTCTCGGCGGGGTTGTACTTCTTGCACGCTTCCTCGGCCTTATCAACCTTGCTCTGGTCGACGCCCTCGGGGTTGTGCACCACCAGACCCCCGTCGGGCTTCGGGTCGGGAAACCAGGTGAGGCCCTGTTCGCGCATGCACTGCGAGAACCGCAAAGGCGAGGCTTCGTTGTCGCCTGCGGCGCTGGGGGTCGCGGTCGCCACCGTCGGGTTCGCATCCTTGCCGCAACCGGCTATTCCCATCGAAAACACCAGGGCCAATGCGGACAGGACCAACAACGGACGCTGCTTGCTCGTATTCGTCGGCATGCGTCATGTTCTACGCTTCGACCGGTCACACGACGGGCACAGAAAGCTCTTCCGCAGCCGGGAAAAGCACCCTGATCGCCAGTCCGCCCGCCGGCCGGGCACGCACGGTCAGATCCGCCGAGTGGGCCGCGGCGATCGACTGCACAATGGACAGACCGAGGCCGTGATGACCGTCGTCGGCCGTGCGATCGAGCCGCTGGAACGGGCTTAGCAGCTGCTCCACCATCTCCGGCGGGACCGGCGGCCCGGTGTTGGACACCGACAGGAAACTGCGCGCGCCCTCCGTGCCCGTCGCCACCTGTACCCGCCCGTCTGAGACGTTGTAGCTCATCGCGTTGTCGACCAGGTTGGCCACCAGCCGCTCGACGAGGGCCGGGTCGCCGGTGACCCGCGCGGGCCGGAGCTCCGCCGCGACGGCCAGGTCCGGTCGGCGCGCTTTCGGCTCGGCGGCCCGCAGCACGTCGCCGGTCAGCCCGGACAGGTCGACGCTCTCCAGGCGGTCCAGGCCGCGCTCGCTGGTCGCCAGGACGAGCAGCGATTCGAGAAGCCGGGCGTGCTGCTCGCTGACGACCATCAGCTCCTCGAACTGCCCCCGGAACGAGTCCGCCGTCGCGTCCGGGTCGAGGACGGCCTCCTCCAGCAGGGCGTGCTCCAGCGTCAGCGGCGTACGCAACTCGTGCGCGGCGTTGGCGACGAACCGTTTGTGCGAGTCGAGCGCCGCCTCCAACCGGCCGAGCAACCCGTCGACGGTGTCCGCGAGGTTCTTGAGCTCGTCGCGCGGCCCGGCGACGGCCAGCCGCTCATGCACATTTCGCGCCGAGATGCGCTGGATGCTGTCTGTCATGGTCTGCAGCGGCCGCAGCACGCGCCCGGCCACCAGCCAGCCGAGCGCGACCGCGATGACCGACATGATGGCGAGCGCCACGCCCGACTGCACCAGCAGCTGATGCTTGATCTCCGCCTGCTGCTGGACGGACTGCTCTCGGATCGTCTGGATGGCAAGCCGCATCTCCTCGGGCACCGTGCCGTCCGCAGACTGGGGCTCACCCAGGAAGATTCCGACGCTCTGCGTGCCGTTCGTGGACACCATGGAGGCGTTGGGCCAGCTGTGCGCGACCAGAAAATAGGTGATGGTCAGCAGAACGGCGCCGGAAAGCAAGAAGAGCACGCCGTACAAGAGGGTCAGTCGCAGCCGGACCCGCATGCCGGAGAGCTTGGACGTCAGGCCCATGAGGATTCCCTTCCCAGCTCAGATGCGATAGCCGGCCCGGGGAACGGTCTCGATGACGGGCGGCTCGCCGAGCTTCGACCGGAGCCGGTTCATGGTCGCCTTCACCGTCGTCGTGAACGGGTCGGCGGCCTCGTCCCACACCCGCGCCAGGAGTTCCTCGGCGGAGACCACCCGGCCCTGCGCGGCGAGCAGATATTCCAGTACGGCCAGCTCCTTGGGATTGAGCGCCAGCCGCGTCCCGGCCCGGGTGGCGACCCGCTGGGCCGGGTCCAGCGCCAGGTCATCGTGTACCAGGACGGGCGGCGCGGCGGGCTGGGAGCGCCGGGCGAGCGCGCGGATGCGGGCCACCAGCTCGGGATAGGCGAACGGCTTCGGCAGGTAGTCGTCCGCGCCGATGGTGAGGCCCTGCACCCGATCGGCGATGGTGCCGGCCGCGGTCAGCATCAACACCCGGGGTTGCATCTTGTTCTCCGCCGTACGCATCAGCTTGCGGCACACCTCGTCACCGGGCATGCCCGGCAGATCCCGGTCGAGGACGACCACGTCATAGTCGACCTCGACGGTGCGATCGAGCGCCGCCGTCCCGTCATACGCCACGTCGACCGCCATGCCCTCGCGCCGCAGAACCCGCGCCACCGAATCGGCGAGCCGCACGTGATCCTCAACCACCAGGACCCTCATCCATCTCCCCCCGACTCCCGGGACAGCGTACGGGCGAGACGGTCACACAGCTGTCACAACGATTCCATCTCGGGAGGAGCCACGTGTGGGTTCGATGAGAGGAGTCAGCCCAGGTCGAGTTCGTCACCGCCGGTCCGCAACATGTTCAGCATGAGCTGGGCGAAACGGGCGTCGGACGGATGCTTGAGCGGCGCGTAGCCGCCGCGTGCTCCGGGGCTGGGCCCGCGGGTCGCGATGCTCACGTCGCAGCGGTCCAGCAGCGTGAACAGGCCGTGTAGGGGCTGGCTGAGCTGTCTCGCCGGTCGCTCGACGCCGTCGATCATGACGGTTTTGTCCTCCAGCGTCGCTGGTAGCCGGGAGATGATCCGACCGACCGCCTCAGCACGGCCGCCGGAGCCCGCTAGATCGGAGCCATTTAGAAGTCTCCGGATCGCGGAGAGTCTCAAGTACAGCTGGTTCGTATTGAACAGTGCGCCCGGCTGTCGTGGTCCCTCGGCAATGGTGAGGCGCCCGTCAGTCGTCATGATCGCGCCGCCGCGGTCGTAGCGCCGGTCCGGCACCGGAACCGGATCGAGCAGGGCCACCCCATTCTCGTCCAGCGACCAGCCCGACTCGTCGGCTCGAATCTCACGAGCGGTGCCGGCGCTGCGGACCGTGGCCGCGTACCCCCACGGCGCGGCGACGATCACGCCGTCCACCTCGGGGTTGGCTGCAAGATGGCCGATCAACCGCGGATCCAGCCGGAACAGAACGTCGTCGCCATTGGCCACGGCGAGGTAGGCGACGCCGGACTGTTCCCAATTGTCCAGCAGGTTGGAGATCATGAAGGCGGAGAACAGTCCCATGCCGCCGTGCGGCTTGCGGCTCGGACGGCCATCCTCGCCTCGCAGGATCGCGTCCACCCAGGAGTTTCGCGGATTCCCGGCGATCAGTGCCCGGTCCAGGCGATAGATCCCGTGCTGAAGAAAGACTTGCAAGGCCTTCGCGTACGGGTCGCCGAGGCCCTGCTGCCACGCGCGCAGTGCGGCCTCGCTGGTTGGCGAGCCCAGGACGGCGACCGGCACCCGATCGCCGACGCCCTCGTCCCAGTACCGGAGGTTGGCGAGCCGGATGTCCAGCGCCGACATCCGGCGGCCACCCACCTCGAACGCCGGCACCAGCGCCTTCTGCCGGGACGGATCGGTCTCGGGGACGCCGTAGCCGCCGAAACGCCCGCCCGTGCCGCCTGCCGGGATCAGCATCCCGACGTAGCCGGCGCCGATCGCCGAGCGCCCGGCCGCCTCCTCCGATGCACCGGTCACAACCTGGTGAGTGCGCGGGCGGGTGTCGACGGACGACGGCAACGCCGCGGCCTGTGTCATGCCATACGTGAGGGCTCGGTCGAGCATGTCGTGATCGACGCCGTCCGCGTAGCCGTTGAGCCGGCCGAGGACCGGCGGCACCAGGCGCAGCACTGTGGCGACGGTGGCGGTGAGGTCGAGGCCTTGGGTCAGGTCGGTCAGATAGCCGTTCGGTTCGTGGACCAGGATGCGCGGGTCGGCGCCGACGATGCTGTCAAGCTCCGGCCCGGTCAGGCCGTTGCGGGCCAGCCCGTCGGTCAGCAGGTCGGGCCCGATCCGGTCGGGGAGCAGGGCACGCGCCTCGATCAGGCCAGCGACCAGCCCGTCGCTGCAGTGCACGAGGTTGTGCCGAGAGTCGACCACGGCGGTGCTGCTCAGTGGCAGCCGGCCGTCCGCGCCGTCGCGCCGCAGGGATCCCGGCGCGCAGTTCGCGGGGAGGCTGTCCGCGCCTGCCAACACCCGGCGTACCTCGCTGATCGGAATCTCGTCGCCGTCGATCCCGAGGTCGAAGACCCAGGCGGCCGGGGTGAACAACTCGGCGAGCCCGGGGACATGCCCGTTTACCACGATGACCGGCTGGCCGCCGTAGAGGCGGTCGTCGCGCATTGCGAAGGCGGTCATCCCGGAGGACACCCGGGAGATTCCGATCGGGAGTGAGCCCCGGAACCAGTCGTACGTCTCGGCGCCGTCCAGCACGTACTTCGCCGGGCCCTCGCCGTACTGGTCGATCAAGGTCCGATGGGTGACCGGCGCACGTCCAGTCTCCCAAATCCGGGTGAACTCGGCCGCAGGCAGATGGTTGTCGCTGATCGCGCGCGCGCCTGCGACGACGAGCGAGCGGTCGTACCGGCGGCCGAAGATCGCCGCGAAATCGTCAGTGTCGAATCGCTGGGCGAGCAGGTCCCACACGACCGGCAAGGTCGGGCCGTGGTGGAAGTACCGCGCGGCCCTAGGGTAGAGCGACTCGGCGAGGTGCGGGCCGGTGCCGTCCACTCGGCGCACGGCGTGCACAGTGACGCCGAAGGCGATCAGCCGGGCCGCGACGCACGCCAGCGACAGGGGATCGAGCAGGTGCTGGCCCTTCGCGACCATGCAGAACCGGGCGCGTTTGGCGTGGTCGTCGGTGTCGGTGTCGTGCTCGAGGGAGCCCAGGGCCTGGTCGATCGAGGACTGCAACTGGCCCGGCCCCGGGGCCGGGCGGCCCCGCAGATCCCATCGGCCGGCTGCCTGCCGCAGATCGGCGAGCACCTGGTCCCGGTCGATCGACGCGGTGTTCATCGGGACAGGGTACTTATCGCCCGGCCGGGGGTGGTGGATCGCCGAGGTCCTGTTCAGGGGCGGCGTTTTCGGTCGGCCCGGCGATCAACGGTGCCCGCAGGTCGTGGATCAGGTCTTTGAGGTCGGTGAGATCCTTTGGCTCCGGGCCGAGCCGTTTCACCAGCGCGCGAACCAGCACCAGGAACGCGTACGCGTCGAGGATCTTTGGGACGCGGTCGAGGATCTTCGGGAGGATCGCGACGATGATCACGGCTAGCGAGGCGGAGGGCAACGCCGCGGGCAGTTGGTCGATGAGATCACTCATCATCGCGATCACCGCCCTGCCTGGCTCGCCGCTACCGCCTGGAGTGTCGAAGGTCAACTGGTGAGCTCGTGTTCCAGCTGTGCAATTGGATGCACTTATTTGGACTCAGTGTGCACTCAACTGCACATAGGGTCAACGCGGATGGCAACAGTCTCGTAATATTGGCTGATGATGTGGTTCCTATTTGATCAACGACAGTGCACACTGCACGCGAGACAGTCATCAAAGGGCTAGGTCGAAGCCCCATGCCTTTGCGATCTGTGCGTCCGCTTCCGGCCTCGGCGTACGCATGCGAAAGTCGAGGGATACGATGTGCACACGTGCACACCCGGGTGCACAGATGCGCTTCGCGAGCAGGGAGGGATCATCGATGCCTGAGATGCCAGCGGTGGACCGACAGTCCGCCGGCGACGAGCGGGCCGCTGAACTCCGATCGCAGCTCCGCGAGGTCGTCCGCGATACTCGCCAGCAGCTGAAACTCAGTCAGGCGGATCTCGGCAGCGCGATCGGGTCGAACCGCTTCCTGATCATCCGAATCGAGAAGGGGGAGCAGGACCCCACTCTCGAACAGGCCCGGCGGCTGGATCGCGTGCTCGGCAGTGAGCTGACCTCCCTCGTGGAGCGACTCAACAAGGCCGCGGACGCCGCTGACAACCAACGCGACTCGGTTTTCCGCGGACTGTTCCGCGACCCGCAGGCACTGGAGTCGGTCACCGTCGTGGTCGCTGACGACCTCGATGTGTTCGGCACGATCTATGACAGCGGCGCCGACTCTGCCCGGCTGGACGCGCGGAATGTGAAGATCATCTTTCCGACCGCCGAGCGTGAACGCCAGTTGTTCGGCGGCAATCCGCTCTGGGGCTACTTCGAGTATCAGATCAAGCATCTGTCCGACCTGCAGGGCTCGGAGAACGGCCTGTCCGGCAACCTCCGGGTATACGAATCGGACCGGGTCACAGCGTCCTGCGTGATCGCGAGCACCCGGACCGGCACCCAGTCGGCGTACTGGCCCGTGCTGCCGACCGGCACGACCGTGCGGGGTGGCCGGTTGCCCGTCACGGTGACCGACGACATCCACACGAACGGACGGCTGGAGGCCCACGTCGACCATCTCCTGGCCGACCGCGAGCCGTTACGCACCAACGAGGCGTTGTGCCGAATCGACGAGGTGTCGGCCAAGCCGCGGTTCACCCGGTACTTCGCTGTCGGCACCGATCAGGAGGAGGATGTCGCCGAAGACGAGGGCTTCGCGGTGTCTCTCGTGCTTGCCACCGCCCTCTGCCCGCGCAAGCACTACGGTGTGGGGCTGCGGGTGATCATGTATCAACGGCCCAGTGCCCGGCACGACCGCGGGCGGCTGTCGCTGTTCAGCAACAACGTGGACGACGCTGACATCCGGGGCGCGCGGGCGCTCGAGGAGGGGGCCGAGCGCGACGAGACCCGCTCCACGCGGGGTGCCCTGGCGGCCACCCTCGACATCAATGACTATCTCCAGGCCAAGGACGGCGTGATCCCGGACCAGGCCTTCCAGATCGCAGGCGCGCGCGAGCTGGCGATGTTCGGCTTGTCCGTACGCAATGAGCGGTTGGCCCGGGTGGAACTGCCGCCCGAGTTGCAGTTGATCCGCAAGCCAGTGGTGGACGGCCGGCAACGCGCAGCCGTCGTGCCGCACGTCTTCGTCCTGCGGCTGGAACCGTCCGGCGCCGAGCCGGAACTGGATGTGCTGTCCAGGACCGCGGACAGCGAGGTGATCGGCATCGACGACATCGCGGAGAGTAAGAAGCTCAACAGTTTCCTGGTCACCGCCCGCGAATGCGGCTTCTTGATTCCGTTGCTGGAGAACCTTGGGGTGGCGAAGCGATGACTCTCGGCGGCGGCCTGCGGACCCGGTTGTGGGGTCTGCCCTGGCTGGGCGCGGTTACTGACCGGCCCGGCCCGCAGACCTGGGGTGGCGCCAAGCTGCTGCCCGGCCGGCATCGTCCACTCGGCACCTATCAGCCGGTGCTGGCGATCACCGTGTTGCGGCATGCCAAGAGCCGGCCCGAGGTGTTGGTTGGCGTCCGTGACCCGAACGCCAACGTGTACCACCAGAATGTGGCGAGCGTGCCGACGCGGCGGGTGCAGCCGAGCGTCGCCAAGAACTGGCTGTGGAGTCTGCGGGCGCCTTGGCGCACTGCCGCCGCCGAGCGCGCCGACCTGCGCGACGAGGTCGCCAATATCTTCAGCCGCAAGCTCGGGCTGGCCGACGCGCTGGAGATCGGCGAGGTCCACTTCGAGGTGGCGGCGCTGACCGCGTTCCAGGGCATCAGCGTGATCGGGGAGGACGAATGCGGCCGGCCCCGTACCGAGAATTTGACCATGTTCAACGCCCTCGTCTACCTGGAGAAAGGCGACGAGCATCTGCCAGAGTCGACTGCCTCCTACAACCCACTGGTGTGGGCGGACATGGACGACTTCCTGGCGATGTCCCGGACCCGCGATACCGGGCGACTGAACAAAGGCCTGGAGGAATCCTTCTTCTGCGCCTACGGGCTCTGCCTGCAGACCAGCGTGGAGGTGTTGCTTCCGCTTGAGGTGGGTCGAAACTCCCATGGCTCGCTTCCTAGCCGGTCACCTGGAACGGCAGGGTGAGAGCGTCGCGGCCGGTGACGCGTACGCGCAGCTCCCATGGCCCGACGGTCATGAGAGGGATGTCGGTCACCGTGTAGTGGCCGGCGCCGGTGGCGGTGGCCGCGACCTCGGGAGTGGCGTAGCCCATCATCGGCATGACGGCCTGGACCTGGATGAACGCGCCGGTTGCGTCCGGCCCGGTCAGGGCGAGGACCACGTCGGTCAGGCCGGGACGCAGGTCGGCGATGGTGACCGTGAGGTTGTCGGCGTGCAGCGTGACACCGGTCTGCCGGGAGGGCCAGGCGAGCCAGCCGAGCACGACGACTACGACCGCTACCAGGGCGGCGGCGGGAACCTTCATCGGGCCGCCCGCACGTCGAGGACCGCCGGGATCGTGAGGATGCGGTAGTCGCGTTCGGCCTGGATCCAGATTCGGTAGCGGCCCGGCTGCGAGAAGGTGTAGGTGAACGACAGGGATGGGCCGTAGGCGGCGACCGTCTCGTCGGCAGCGTTGTCGCCGTTCACCGGCATCAGCCCGGCCATCTCCGGCATCGTGTGGTCGGCCATCCCGGCCATGCCGGCGCCCGGGGTCAGGTCACCCATCGAGTGCGCGTGCGCCCAGACCGGCGCGTTCTGGGCGTCGTCGCCGGCGGACAGCGGGCCCACGACGATGAGGTGGCCGAGCATGCCGAGCCAGGGCTGCAGGGTGGCGGTGTCGCCGACGGTCGCCGTCAGCGTGGTGGCCGACGCGGTGGTCGTGCCGATCGCCGCGATGGAGACGGGCACCCCAGAGATGGTCGCGGTGGCTTTGCGTGCGGCGGCGACCCGCAGCGGCGGGGGAACGGCCGCGACCGGGGTGGCGCCGGCGGTGACGTCCAGGCCGGTGGCCGAGCGGGCCAACTGCACGCCGCCGCCTCGGCGTTCCAGTTCGGCGGCGACCGCGTAGTGGCCGGCCCTCGGGAACGCCAGGTGCACCGAGAAGACGCCGGGGGCGGTACGGATCGGGTGCACGTGCCACAGCTGTCCGCCCGGGCCGACCACCATCAGATGCATCAGGGCGCTGTCGTGTACGACCAGATCGTCGACGGGCAGCCCGGTGGCGGCGTCGGTGAGATGGAGCGCGACATCGCCAAGGCCGGTGCGAGCCACGGTCAGGGTAGCCGGCGGCCGGGACCAGTCGGCCGTCAGCGGCCGGGACAACGCGTACGGATCGGTGGCGTTCTTGATCGTGGCGTCCATCTGCAATCCCGGCTGCGGCGGGAGCGGCAGCGACGCCGAGAGGACCGCGCCGGTGACCGCGACGGCGAGGCCGGCCACGACGCCCGCGCCCGGCAGCAGCGCCCAGAACAGGCGGCGGGCGCGGGTCGCCACCGCGAGGGTGACCAGCAGCAACACGCCCGCGGCCAGGAAGCCACCGTAGACCGCGTGTTCCGGCGGTGCGGTGGCCGGCTTCGACACCACGAACGGCACCCGGGCGGTACGCACGCCGTCGGACACCGTGAGCTCCCCTGGACCGGGGTGGTCGACTTGCAGGGTCACCCCGTACGCGCCCGGCGCCGGACCGAGACGAACCTGGCCCTGGGGATCCGGGCCCAGGCCGACGCTGAGCGTGCCGGCGGCGGAGCCGGCATGGGTGATCACGTCGACGCGCAGCGGACCCGGCACCGCGGTGACCCGGCGCAGGACCAGGGTCAGATCGCGGTCGCCGAGGGTCTGCGCCACCGTGACGTCGCCGCCGGTCGACGGCGGGTCGGCGGACGCGCGAGCGGCCGGGGCGAACAGCAGCGCCAGCGACAACAGCAGCAGGAAGCAGAGACGGGCCCTCATCCCGGGCGACGCTAGGCCCGTGGGCATCGAAGGTCGCCACCTTGGCAGGGGAGCGCGCGTCCCCCGTTCGGGGGACTCCACCGGCCCGTCGATCTCTAGGATCGTGCTGGTGCGAGCCGTGTCCCGACAGTCGCTGCTGATCGCCCTGGTGTGCCTGGCGCTCGACGTGAACTCGCTGTACTCCTCGGGCGGGCCGACCGGCTGGGTCGCCGTGCTGCACGTCGCGACGATCGTCGTCCGTGCACGGCCGGCCGCGGCCGCTGCCCGCCTCGCCCGACATCGCGCTCTATCGGATCGCGCAGGAGTTGGTCACCAACGCGCTGCGGCATGGCGACGACGGCCAGGTCGACCTGGAGCTGCGCTACGACGACGACGCGGTGACCCTGACCGCCCGCAACGGCGTCGGCGTGCCGGGCGCCCCAGCCGGCACCGGGCGCGGCCTGGCCGGGATCCGCACCCGCGCCGGAATGTTCCACGGCACCGTCACGCACGGGCCCGACGAGGACGGCAAACACTGGGCGACCTCGGTGACCGTGCCGACCACGGAGGCCACGTGACCCTGCGCATCCTGCTCGCCGACGACCACGCGATGTTCCGCTCGGGGCTGCGCGCCGTGCTCGACACCCAGGCCGATCTGGAGTGCGTCGCCGAGGTGTGCGACGGGCGCGCCGCCGTCGCCGAGACCGCCCGGCTGCGGCCCGACCTGGCCATCGTCGACGTGCGCATGCCCAAACTGGACGGTCTGGCCGCAGCCGAGCAGATCCTGCACGCCGACCCGTCCGGCACGCGGGTGCTCATGCTCACGACATACGACACCGACGAGTACGTCTACCGGGCGCTCGCGGCCGGCGCCAGTGGATTCCTGCTCAAGAGCCTGCCACCGGAGGAACTGCTCGCCGCCGTCCGGATCGCCGCCCGCGGGGACGCGATCATCGACCCGTCCGTCACCCGGCGGCTGGCGTCGCGTTTCGCCGCCGCGGTCGCGCCCGCCGAGGATCCGGAGCCGGCCGCACCCGGGCTCGACCGGCTCACCGCCCGCGAACGCGAGGTGTTCCACCTGGTCGTTGCCGGGCACTCCAACGCCGAGATCGGGGCCCGGCTGTTCGTCGGCGACGAGACGGTCAAGACGCATGTGTCGCGGATCCTGGCCAAGCTGCAGCTGCGCGACCGGGTGCACGCGGTCCTCTACGCCCATCGACACGGCCTAGCCAACTTGGGGGACTGAGATCCCCCGATCTGGGGACGATTCCCCGCAAGCCCGGCCCTAACCTCCTTCCACCGGCGTCGATCCCCGACGACGGGAGAGGAGAGACCTATGTCGATCAACTTGGTAGCGACCCGCGCGGCGTCGACCGCCCGCGCTGGCGCGTGGACGGTGTTGGCCGGCACGGTGATCACGCTGTTCGGCCTGGGCTGGGACATCCAGTGGCACGTCGAGGTCGGCCCCGACACGTTCTTCACCCTGTCCCACCTGCTGCTCTACTCGGGCAGCGCGATCGCCGGCCTCGCCAGCCTGACGATGGTGCTGCTCGGCACCGCGGCGCAGCGCGCCGGCAACCCCTTTCCCGCGTACGCCGGCGGGCCGCCCGTCAGGGTCCTCGGCGGCACGTTCCAGGCGCCGCTCGGCTACCTGATCGCGGGCGTCGGCGCCGCCCTGTTCCTGGTGTACGGCCTGCTCGACCTCTGGTGGCACTCGATCTACGGCTTCGACGCGGTGCTCAACACGCCCTCGCACGTGGCGCTGTTCCTGTCCATCACGGTCACCATGGCCGGCGGCATCGTGGTGTGCGCCGCCGCCCGCGACCGCGAGTGGGGCCGGGCCGGTCTGCTGCTGGCCATCCCCGTGCTGATCGCGTTCGGCCCGATGGCGTTCAACGGGCTCAGCGCGCTGCCGCTGCCGGTCGAGCCCGGTCTGCTCGGCATCCTGTGCTGTGCACCCACCCTGCTGATCATGGGGGCCACGCTGCTCGGGAACGGGGCCGCCGTACGCATCGCCGTGGTCCTGGGGATCCTGCAGGCGGTCCTCTGGTGGTTTTCGCCGTGGGCCACCCAGGCGTACGCCGCTGTCGTCGGGCTGCCGATGCGCGACGGGCTTGCCCACAAGGCGCCAGAACTACCCAACGCCATCCCCATGTTCCTGATCGTCGCCGCGGTGGCCGTGGAAGTCCTGTTCCAACTGGCCCGCGCCGGACGGCTCGGCACCCGGGCGCTGGTGATCCTCTCCGGCCTGATCACCGGCCTGGTGGTCGGTGCCGGGCTGGCCCTGCAGATGTCGCTGTTCGACGGCGCGACCCGGATGAACAGCGGCCGGACCCTGGCGCTGAGCGTCCTCGGCCTACTGCTCGGACCGCCCGCGGCCCACCTGGGCACGCGGCTCGCAGTGTTGCTTCGAGTTCAGGGGGATTCCTGATGACCGTACGTAGCCGGATCGCCGTCGTGCTCGCCGCGGCAATCGCCTCGCTGGGACTCGCCACGCCCGCGATGGCCTACCCGCCGGTCGACGTCGTGCACACCGAGCAGGTTCAGGCCGGCCCGTACGCGATCATCGTGGGCTTCTCCACCTGGCCGATCCGGGCGATGCGGTCGCTGGACTTCACCTTCGCCCCGGCCGGCGGCATCACCGGCAAGTCGGGCATCATGGCCGTCTTCCCGCCCGGCGGCCGGGGCAAGATCGAACCCCTGGCCCGGCACCCCCGCAAGCGCGACGTGTGGGGCCTGGACACCGAATCCCTCGACACGGCCGGCGTCTACGCCTTCAGGTTCGTGGTGGACGGACCGCAGGGCCGGGGCGAGGGGACCCTCAGCGGCATCGAGGTGCTCGCTCAGCCCGGGCCCCCGCTCGCGCTGAGCTGGACGGTCGGCTCGCTGCCTCTGGTCGCCCTGGTGGCGCTGATCGTCGTCGCGTGGCGGCGGGTCCACCCGGGAAGGCGGCCGCTGCTTGGCTGAGCCGCGCCGGCTTCGGCCGGCGAGCAACCATTCGGGCCTCCCAGGTCACTATGCGGAGAGAGTCGGCCCCGGAAGAAGGAATCACCCGACATGCGCTGGAAGTTTCCCCTGGTAGCCTCGGCCGCCACCCTGTTCGCGGTGGGTGCCGTCGCGCTCGCGCTGCCCTCCGACGCGGCGACCACCACCTTGTTCGTCGCTACCACCGGCAGTGACTCGGGTGCGGGTACGCAGGCCAGCCCGTACAAGACGATCAACAAGGCCGTCTCGGTGGCGCAGGCGGGCCAGACGATCCTGGTTCGCGGCGGCACGTACCGGCCCACCTCGACGATCAAGGCGACCACGAGCGGCACGGCGGCGAGCCGGATCACGCTGCGGCCGTACAGCGCGGAGAAGGTCGTGCTCGACCTGAGCAGCCTGCCGAGCGGGAACTGGGGCCTGGACGTACGCGCGAACTACTGGATCGTGCAGGACCTCGAGGTCAAGAACGGTCCGAGCCACGCGATCGTGTGCACCTCGTGCAGCTACGACATCTTCCAGCGGCTGAACTCGCACGACAACCAGGACAGCGGCCTGGCACTGCGCGGCGCCAACACGGTCGGCAACCTGATCTCGAACAGCGACTTCCACCACAACCACGACGACGTCACGCTGGGCCAGAACGCCGACGGCCTGGCGATCAAGTTCGGCTCCGGTGCGGGCAACGTGATCCGCGGCGTGCGCCTCTACGACAACTCCGACGACGGCCTGGACACCTGGGCGTTTACCAGCCCGATCAAGGTGCTGAACAGCTGGGCGTACGGAAATGGTGTCAATCGGTGGAATATCAAGGGTTTTGAGGGCAACGGCAACGGCTTCAAGCTGGGCGGCGGCAGCCCGGTGCCGGCCGTCGCGCACGTCGTGACCGGCAGCAAGGCCTGGGACAACGCCGGCAACGGCTTCACCGAGAACTCGAACCCGGGCAGCCTGGTGCTGACCAACAACACGGCGTTCCGCAACAGCGCGTCCGGCTACTTCTTCAGCGTCTCGACCGCGAAGCTCACCGCCAACCTCGACCTGAAGAACACCAAGAGTGTCTCGATCGGCGGCAAGGTGACCGCGAGTGGCAACTCATGGCAGTCGAGCACCGCCGCGAAGGTGGCGAATACCGACCCGACAGTCGCCGAGGGCGCCCGCGCCGCGGACGGTTCGCTGCCGTCGACCACGTTCCTGGTCGACTCCACCGGACGGTACGGCGCGGCATGAGGCGCAATCGTTTGGTCATCGCAATGGCCGTCACGGCCGGACTGGAACAACCAGCCGACCGACGAGGTCATGGTGTGGCTCTACCGCTCCGGCGGCGCGGGCCCCGGTCGGCACGAAGCAGGCCACGGCCACGATCGGCGGCACGACGTGGGATCTCTACCAGGGCAACATCGGCTGGAACGTCTTCTCCTTCGTCCGGACCAGCAACACCACCTCGGCGACCCTGAACCTGACCGACTTCACCGACAACCTGATCGGCCGTGGACTGATGCAGAACACCAAATACCTCTCCAGCGTCGAGTCAGGCACGGAGATCTTCACCGGACAGGGCCGGCTGGACACCTCGGCCTACACCGTCACGGTCGGCTGACCCGTACCGCTCGGCTCCAAAGCTCTGCTACGCCGGCCATGTGCTGGTTTGGGTCGGCTAGCAGGGCGGCGAAGCCCCGATCGGCGGCACCGATCAGGGTGGTGTCGTCGGCCAGGCCGGAGAGCCGTAGTTTGGCCCGCTCCCGCGAGACCGGCATGGCGTGCTGGGCGATCCGGGTGGACACCTGCGGGGCCGCGGCGGCATACACGTCGCGGAGCGTGCCGCCGAAGATGACCAGGCCCGGGTTGAACAGGTTGATCAGGTTGGCGACGCCGATGCCGAGCCAGTCGCCGATTTCCGCGACCGCGGCCGCCGCCGCTTTGTCACCGGCGGCCGCGTCGCGTACGACGGCCCGCACGGCGTCCCGTCCGGTCGGGCCCGGGGTCCGGCCGGCCGCGGCCAGCAGTGCGTACTCGCCGGTCTCTGCCTCCAGGCAGCCGCGCGAACCGCACAGGCAGGGGCGCCCGTCGACCGGGTTGATCAGCATGTGGCCGACCTCGCAGCCGTAGCCGCCCTCGCCGCCCAGCAGCTTGCCGCCGACCAGGATGCCGCCGCCCACGCCGACGTCGCCGTGCAGGTAGATCAGATCGGGTGAGCCGACTCCGGCGCCGCGCTCATACTCGGCCAGCGCGCCCAGGTGTGCCTCGTTGCCGACGGCGACCGGCAGGCCGACGCCGAGCGCCCGCTGCAACTCGGCGCCGAACGCCTGGTCCACCCAGCCCAACTCGGGTCCGTAGCGGACCATGCCGTCGTCGGGTCTGATCATTCCGCAGTAGGAGGCTCCGATCCCCACGCAGACCGTGCCGTGCGGTGCCGCGTCGATCAGATCCCGGCCGAGTGTGGCGAGCTTGCGCACCACGGCGTCCAGGTCGACGCCGGTGCGGGGCCGGGTCACCTCGCGGCGGTCCAGGACCGGTCCGCCCAAGCCGACGCGGGCGGCCGACAGCCGGTCCACCGCGACGTCGAAGGCGAGCACGTAGACCCGTTCGGACTCGGGCCGGACCATCAGGGACGGCCGGCCCGCACCGGTCGTTCCGGCCGGGTGCTCCTCCCGCACCAGGCCGGCGGCGACCAACTCGGCCGTGAGCGCCAGGATCGTGCTGCGGTTGACCCCCATCCGTTCGGCCAGCGCGGCACGGGAAAGCGGCCCGCTCACATGGACGTGGTGCAGCAGGGTCCCCAGGCTCGATCGGCTCTTGTGCATCCCACCCAAGAACCTAGCGCTCGGTCACCGGTCGTTGCGAAAAAGTCACCGACGTCTATACCATGCGCGGGTTCGGATTCGCTGCCACGGGGGTTGGCTGTGAAATCACGATCGATGCGGGCTGCCCGCAAACGTCCACCTTGGTCATCTGTACGGTCCCGATGGTCCGCCGCGATCCTCGCCTCGGTGCTTGTCGGCACCCTGCTGACGCCCGGTGAGCCGGCGTCCGCGGCGGCGGCTACGGTCGACCGCAGCCTGATTGTCTCCGACCTCGTCGACGGCGGCCCGTCGGTGCGCCGCCGACCTTCAGTCCTATGTGGAGAGCGGTCGGGCGGTCCGCGCGACTGACCGGAGTCCCTGAAGGACGGGTGAATGGGGATGGTCACTCAATGTTCGACTGAGTGGCCTTCCCCGGACACCAAGCCGTGTTTTGCTTTCCGCGCACTTGCCGCCCTCTCCGCCGGAGATCGTCATCAGTCTGCGTGTCGACACGCCGCCCGAAGCCCGCGTTCCCCGGCCGGCGGAGCGGGCCGGGCGCCGGGTCACCCTCTTCGCGGTGCTGGTCTGGTCGCTTCCGGCGCTGGTCGCGGCGGGGCTCGGCGGGTGGCGGCTGACCGGTCCGGCGCTCTGGGCCGACGAACTGGCGACCTGGGGCGCGGTGCGCCTCTCCTGGTCGCAGTTGTGGCAGCTCACCGGCACGGTCGACGCCGTGCTCACGCCGTACTACGCCGGTATGAAGGCGTACACGTCGTTGGCCGGGACCGGGACCGCCGCGCTGCGGCTGCCGGCCCTTGTCGCGGTCGTCGCGACGACCGTGGTGGTGACGGCCGTCGGACGCCGCGTCGGCGGCGACCGGGTCGCTCTGCTCGCCGGATTTCTGTACGCGCTCATCCCGGCGACCGCGCGCTACGCGCAAGAGGCCCGCCCGTACGCGATGACGATGCTCTTTGCCGCCCTGGCGGTGTGGTTCCTCATCCGGTTGACGGACCGGCCGGGTTTCGGGCGGGCGCTGGCCTACGCGGGCGCCGTCGCGGCGACCGGCCTGTGCCATCCGCTCAGCGCGGCGCTCATGCTCGCCGGCCACGCCGCAGCGATGGCGTGGCGGCAACTGCGCCGCGGGTCAGCCGGGTGGCGGGCCACCTGGCTGTGGCTGGCGGCCGTCGCCGTGGGGAGCCTGCCGGCGCTGGCCTTCGGCATCCGCGGTGCCGGGCAGACCGCCCAGGTCTCGTGGATCACGCTCGTCGACGAGAACACCCTGCAGGGCATGCCGCAGAACCTGTTCGTCTCGCCCGTCGTCGGTGGCGCCATCCTGGTGCTGGCCGTCCTGGGGATACGCCGCGATCTGGCGACGCTGTGCCTGATCGGAGCGGGTTTCGTGCCGCCGGTGTTGTTGCTGCTCGTCGGCACTCAGGTGCCGGTCTGGGTCGGCCGCTACGTCCTGCTGGCCCTTCCGGCGCTGGCGGTCCTCGCCGGTGTCGGCGCCGGCCGGGCCGGCCAGCCGCAGGCGGCGATCGTCACCGCGCTGGTCGCGCTCTTCTCGTTCCCGGTCCAGCTGGAGATCCGCACGTCGGCCGGCCACGGCGAGGACTCCGCCAAGATCGACCAGGTCATCGGCCCCCGGTACCAGGCCGGTGACGTGGCCGTCTTCGCCGACACGCACCCGAGCATCCCGTGGGCCGCGCGCGACATCTACGAGCGCTATCTGCCGGCGCCGCGGCCGCCGGATGTGCTGCGCACGGCAT
>Ga0307508_10002307_pt1 | contig 20255 bp, 3 predicted proteins | sample 9_EM_MG_FD_203089 | JGI IMG/M metagenome (GOLD analysis project Ga0307508, IMG submission 203089) | Populus trichocarpa ectomycorrhiza microbial communities from riparian zone in the Pacific Northwest, United States - 9_EM | ecosystem: Host-associated > Plants > Roots > Unclassified | place...
CGTTCTCGTGGCCGGAGTGGGCCAGGGCCCATCCCTGCGGAACTCCCAGCATCGCCTGCCAGTGGGGCAGCCTGTGCTTGCCCGCCAACCGGCTCCCTTCGGCGCCGGATGCCTGCGCCGTGGCCACGTCGCCCTCCAGGGCCGCCACCACCGCGTCCACATACAGGGCGAACGCCCGGTCGTGAGAGCCCATGCCGCTCTCGGTCATACGCAGCAGTTCCAGACGGCGCTCGGTGGCGCCGGCCCGGTCGCCCAGGAGCCAGCGAGGGAACGTCTCATGGCAACGGAGCGTGATACGCGGATCGTTCCGGGGCCTCCATTCCCATTTCTCGCTCTCCCGGGCGACCAGGTCCGCTGCCTCGATGCCACGCTCCAATGTCGTGAGCGCTTCGGGCAGTCGGCCGCTCACGAACAGCACGAGCCCCTCGCCGTACGCCGTGCCGAGCATGGCCGTGGGGTGCCGGGTCCGGGCGGCCAGAATCCGGAGCAGCCCCGAGAACTGCAGGGATTCCCGGTAGCGGCCGGTGGTCAAATGTGTCATGCACATGGATATGAGCATGGCCGGGTCCTTCGACCATTGGGCTGTCGCGCGGGGAGCGCGGCCCCGGCGGAGTGCCACTTCCGCCTCGGCGTCACCGTAGCCGCGGACGACGCCCAGCAACCGCCCGAGCTGAAGGTACAGCCGTCGCTCCAGGCTCTGGGCCGCAATGTCATGAGGGGTCAGGAAGCTCACCACATGCGCGGCGCGGCGCAGCCAGACCTCCATCTGTTCGTACGCCCTGCGCCGTTCGGCCTGATCGATCGCACGCACCAGCAGGGGGAGCGCCCACCAGGACGGGACCGCGTCTCTGCCGTGCCAGACGTGATGGGCGACCCGTTCGATCCCTTCGTCCTCCTGGGCCTCCGCCCAGTGGTGCGACCGGGCGCTCAGTTCCCGGGCGGCCTTCGCGTGCACCTTGCTGCGCTCGTCGTGCGACATCTCGCCGACGAGCGTCTCCTGGACCAGGGCGTGGGTGAAGTGAAGCCGTCCCGGGTTGAGCGGGTCCTCGCGCAGCAGATCGAGTCCGACCGCCGTCTCCAGCGCCTCGGTCATCTGCTCGATCTCGGGCGTGGTCTGGTACAGCAGGTCGATGTCGACCTCCGCACCGATGACGGCGCACAGCCGTAGCGCCCGCAGAACAGTCTCCGGCAACGCGGACAACTGCTGGTTCATCACCTCGCGTACGCCTGCCGGGACTTTGGAGAGGAGGATGCCGGTGGTGCGGGCGTCGTGCGGTTTCCGGAGGAGGGAGAGGAATTGCAGGACGAAGTACGGGTTGCCCCCGCTGCGCTGGTGCAGTAGGCGAATGGTTTCCGCGTCCACCGTGGATTCGGCCCGTGCCTCCGCGAGTGCCCCGATGGCGTCGAGGGGGAGCCCGCCGAGCTTCACCGTCTCGGCCCTGGGACTTCTGAGGATCTCGGTCAGTATCCGGCCCACCGGGTCATCGGACTCGGTTCCCCAGTTCCGTGCGGTCAGCACGATGCTGAGCGGGTAGCCCTGGCAGCGGGCGCAGAGCAGCCTGAGCAGGTCGAGCGAGGCGGCGTCGGCCCAGTGCAGGTCCTCGACGAACAGCACGATCGGATGCTGCGCGGCCAGAGTGAGCAGCACCTCGCCGACCGCGTCATACGTACGGAACCTGGCCTGGGCCCAATCTGCCTCGGAGACGGCTTCGGGTCCGGCCGGCTGTCCGGGCAGCAGCGGGGCGAGCTGCGCGCTGAAGGGTGCCGACGCGGAGAGGAAGCTGTCCGGCCGGGTGGCCGACAGCCGGCGGAGAATCTGCGTCCACATCCAGTAGGGCGAGACTCCTTCAAAGGGCAGGCACTGGCTGGTGATCACTTCCGGCGACTCGCCCTTGCCCTCGATCCGGGAGCCGAGCTCCATCAGCAGACGTGTCTTGCCGATGCCGGCGGGGCCGATGACCGAGGCGATGTGCCCGCGCCCGGCGCCCGCGCCCGACACCGCGTTCATCAGGCGATGCAGCTCCTGCTCCCGGCCGATGAAGGGCAACGGGGCGAGGGGTACGGGAGGGTAGGGCTCGACTGCCGGGGTCGTCACCGTCCCGCCGGGCCGGTCGGGCCGGTCGGATCTGGCGGGCCTGTCGGGCCTGGCGGGACGGTCGGACGGCTCGTCGGCGGGTCCGCCGACGCCGGGCTCCTGGCGAAGGATGGCGGTGTGGACGCGCTGGAGCTCGACGGCCGCGTCCACACCGAACTCCTGGACGAGATGGCTGCGGGTTCGCTCGTACAGCTCCAGCGCCTCGCCCTGTCTCCCCAGTCGGGCCAGAGCTGTCATCAGGTGGCCGACGAGACGTTCGCGTGTCGGGTGCCGGCGCACTTCCGCGCTCAGCGCGACCACCACCTCATCGGCCGCCCCGACGGCGAGTCCGGCCTCGGCGTGGAACTCCATCGCGGTGAGCCGGGATTGTTCCAGCCGAGTGCGCTCGTCGGCGAGCGGCTGATGGGCGGCGAACTCGGTGTAAGGGGAGCCGCGCCACAGTTCCAGCGCTTCACCGAGCCGGGCATGTGCGGCGCCAGGCTCCCTCTCGTGCAGTAACTTCCGCCCCTTACGCACCAGTTGCTCGAAGCGGTGGACGTCGACATTCTCGGGGCGCAGATGGAGCGCGTACCCCGGCGCCCGGTAGCGCAGCACGGAGGGCTTGCCGTGTCCCGTCTCCAGGTCGAGCGCGCGGCGCAAATGGGAGATGTGGCTCTGGAGCGTGGCAACTGCCTGGCGAGGCGGCTTATCTCCCCATAACTCCTGAATGAGCATCTCGGTGGGGACCACTCTGCCCAGACGCACAAGCAGCAGACAGAGCAACGCTCGCCTGCGCGGGGGGCCGAGAGGGAGGTCGCGTCCGTCGTGCTGAGCGGACATCGGGCCCAGGACGCTCAGCAGCGGTCCCGGTAAGCCGGCTTGCCCTGTGTGCCCTGAAAGGAGCAGTGGGCTCGACGTCTGAGCTTCGGGCATGTCGAATCCCAATCGTTCACGCGTTTGCGACTGCAATGCCTGATCGTACGGAGAGTGATAAATATAACACAGAAAGTAATATTAACATAGCGGATTGCCATCAGCAATCCGTCGACAGCCGCGTCACGGGGGTCGCCGCAGGCGGCAGGAAAGGATTCGGCAAGGGGTCGTCAGCGCTCGGACCAGCCTGTCGCAAGGGTGGCGGCGCACGATGTTCCGGAACCGGTGCGCCGGGCCGATCGGCGAGCTACGGCGCGGTGGGGCGGTGGCGCGGCCGGCGGGCTTCGGCGCGGTGAGGCGGACACATCGGGCCACGTCAGATGAATATTCGGTAAATGGGAGGCCATGTGTGCGGACAGACCCCCCGCCCCTGCGGGTGCGCCGAAGGGTGGCCCCCCGGGTGTCACCCGGGCAGTCGAAGCCGGATATCGACCTGAGAGGCGTCAATGCCATTCGCGATTCTCTTTCCCGGTCAGGGAGCACAGTTCCGGGGAATGGGCACGGATCTGTTCGACTGCTATCCCGGGCTGACCCGGTGGGCCTGCGACCTTCTGGGGTATGACCTCGTTGAGCGGTGTCGTGACGATCCAGGGGGATTGCTCTCGCAAACCGAACATACACAGGTTGCCCTTTATGTCGTCAATGCGATGCACGCGTTCGAGCGCGAGCGCCGCGAGGACCGGCCTGCCGATTACTACCTCGGGCACAGTCTTGGCGAATACAACGCCCTCCTCGCCGCCGGGGCCTTCGACTTCGAGACGGGCCTCAGGCTGGTCGAGAAGCGGGGGAAGCTGATGGCCGCAGCGTCCGGTGGCGGAATGACGGCGGTCATGGGCCTGTCGGCATCCCATCTCCTCGCCGCCTTCGAGCAGGACGGCGTGGAAGGTATCGATCTGGCAGGTTTCAACACCGACTCACAACTCGTCATCGCCGGTACCGCGGACACGCTTCACGCCGCCCACGAGTCACTCAAGGCAAGGGGCATCCGCTTCGCGCCCCTGCGAGTCAGTGGGCCGTTCCACTCGCGCTACATGGAGTCGGCGCGTACCGAGTTCGAGGAATTTCTCCTCGGATTCACGTTCTCGGAACCGAGGACGCCGGTGATAGCCAATGTCACCGGGCTGCCCTATGAACGGGGCACGATCGCAAAGATACTGAGCGAGCAACTTGTCAAGCCGGTGCGATGGGTGGACAGCGTGCGCCATCTGCTCGCCCTGGATTCCTCTCTGGAATGCGAGGAAATGGGCGGTCGCTCTCTGCTGCGCATGGTGGACAGAATTCGGGATTCTGCCGCCACGCCCCTTCAAAGCGAAAGCATGGTCTGAGACATGGGCAGGACAGAGACAATCCGGCAGTTCATCGAAGAGCAGTTTCTCGTCGAGTTCGGTGGCGAATTGACTGACGAGACGGATCTCTTCAAGGAGGGAGTCATCGACTCGTTCGGCTATATTCAGCTTCTGGCGTTTCTCAGGAAAGAATTTTCACTTGAGATATCGGACGAAGATGTCCTGCTGGACGTCTTTGTCTCACTCGCTGCGATCGATGCCTTCGTGGAGAAGAAATCCGGCGGGAGCGATGCTCTGCGGGGAGGTTCGGCATGTGCGGAATAGCTGGATTCGTGTCGCCCGGACTCGACGCCGGCGCCGTGCCCGAAGTGATGACAGCAATGTTGTCCCGCATCCGGCACCGAGGGCCGGACGAGGCGGGCTACTACCTCGACGACGGCGTCGCGATGGGATCGGTCCGGCTGTCGATCATTGATCTTTCGTCGGGCCAGCAGCCGATGGCGGATGCTACGGAACGCTACTGGATCGCGTTCAACGGTGAGCTGTACAACCACGTCGAACTCCGCGCGGAGCTGCAACGACTTGGCAGGCGGTTCCGCACGCACTCGGACACCGAGGTGGTCCTTCAGTCGTGGATTCAGTGGGGACCCGAGTGCCTCACGCGTTTCAACGGCGCTTTCGCGATAGCGATCCGGGACGCGGTCTCGGGCGAACTCCATCTCGCGCGTGACCGGTTCGGGAAGCGCCCGCTCTTCTATGCCGACCGCGGAGAGGACTTCCTCTTCGCGTCGGAGATGAAGGCGTTCCAGGCGTTCCCGGGCTTCCGCTTCGAGCTGGACCCCCGTGAGCTGGCGTCGGTCTTCGCGGTATGGACACCGCTGCCGGACGGTACGCCGTTCGCGGACATCCGCCAGCTCCCCATGGGCAGTTTCCTCACCCTGCGCGGTGGGCGTTCCAGGATTCGCACCTACGACGAGCTCAGTCTCGACGTGGAGCCGTTCACCGGATCGGAGGCCGACGCGGTCGCTCACGTACGCGAGGTGCTGCGAGAGAGCGTCGAGATGCGGTTGCGGAGCGATGTGGAGGTCGGCGTCTATCTGAGCGGCGGCCTCGACTCATCCATCGTGACGAAACTCGCGACGGATCTTTCACGCAGTGAGGTACGCACCTTCTCGGTCGAGTTCGAGGACAAGACCTTCGACGAATCGAGTAGTCAGCAAGTGGTCGCCGCGCATCTCGGGACCCGGCACTCGTCCATCGCGGTGTCGAGCGCCGATATCGCGGAGAATTTCCTGTCGGCGGTCTATCACGCCGAAGTGCCCGCGTTCCGCACCGCGTTCGTCCCGATGTACCTCCTGTCGCGCCGTGTACGCGAAGCCGGGATCAAGACGATCCTGAGTGGTGAGGGAGCCGACGAGGCGTTTCTCGGATACTCGCTCTTCCGTGAGACACTCCTGCGCGCGTCTTGGAGCGAACTCTCCGACGACGAGAGGCGAACGAAAACGGGAAGTCTCCATCCGGAGCTGGACCATTTCGGCCCCGCACACTGGGCGCACTTGGCGGGGCTCTTCCAGCAGTTCTCCGTCGAGCAGCTTCCAGGACTTTTCTCGCATGAACTCCGTTACCAGAACGGGAAATTCGCCGCACGCCTGCTGAAAGAGCGCGCCGAACCGTTCGCGGACATGCTCGGGCTGGTTCGTGACACATCTGGCTACGCGGGGCTCACCCCGACCCAGAAAGCCCAATGGATCGAGTACAAGACACTCCTGCCCGGCTATCTGCTCTCGACTCAGGGGGAGCGTATGGGCCTTGCGCACGGCGTCGAGAACCGCTGCCCGTTCCTCGATCCGGCCGTCGTGCGTGCGGCTGCTTCCGTAAATCTGAGGTTCGACGACGGATTCGTCGAGAAGGCCATACTTAAAAACGCGTTCCGTGATGAGCTGCCGGAGATAAGCATCACGCGGCCGAAGCAGCCGTATCGGGCCCCGGGAAGTGCCGTATTCAAGGAGCAGCGACCGGATTATCTGGAGCTGGTGCTCTCCGATGCGGAGCTGGAAAAAGTCGACTGCATCGACAAGAATTTCGCCAGGAAGCTGGTCGGCAAGATCATGAAGACCCCGGCTGCGGAGATCAGCACCAAAGAGGACCAGGCGTTTATTTATCTGCTTTCGACGGCCGTCCTCAACCGTCAGTTCGTCATGGGCGAGGAGAACTACATGGGTGCCCCGTCGGAAGCCGGGCTGAAGCTGCGAACGACTGCCGACCGCCGGCAGTCCCTGTCGTCCATGGGAGCGAACCGATGAACGCGGCCGGGTCGGAGCACACCGCGGACGATGTCGCGATCATCGGCCTGTCGCTGCGGTTCCCAGGCTCCAACACCCTTGAGGAACTCTGCCGGCACCTTGTCGCGGGACGGTCGCTGATCTCCGAGGTGCCCCCGGAACGCTGGTCGAAGGAACGCTGGTTCGGAGATCCGAGGCGCGGTGCGGAGAAGACGAACAGCGTCTGGGGCGGCTTCATAGAGGACGCCGACCGCTTCGACGCCTCGTTCTTCAAGATCTCTCCGCGCGAGGCGGAGAGCATGGACCCGCAGCAGCGATTCGCACTTGAGCTGACCTGGCGGGCGATGGAGGACGCGGGGTACCCCCCGTCCTCCATCGCCGGCACGAGCACAGGCGTGTTCATGGGCGTGTGCCACGCGGACTACGCGGAGCTGATGGAGAGGGAAAAGGCGAAGACCGACGTCTATTTTCCCACGGGTACGGCGTATTCGATCATCTCGAACCGCGTCTCGTACTTCTTCGATCTCCAAGGGCCGAGCATCACGAACGACACCGCGTGCTCCAGCTCGCTCGTATCGGTCTACGAGGCTGTCTCCGCCCTGCGCAACGGTGAGTGCGGCCTGGCCCTCGCCGGTGGCGTGAACCTGTGCTGGTCGCCGAAGCACTTCGTCGCCTTCAGCCAGGCGGGCATGTTGTCGCGGACAGGCCGGGCCAGCGCCTTCGACGAGAGCGCGGACGGCTATGTCCGCGGTGAAGGCGGTGCGGTTCTCCTGCTGAAGCCGCTTGCGAAGGCCCTGGAAGACCGTGACCCCGTGTACGCGGTCATCAGGGGTGTCGCGACGAACCACGGAGGGAGGACGAACTCCCTCACGGTGACGAATCCGGCGGCTCAGGCGAATCTCATCGAAGGGCTCTACACACGCGAGGGCATCCGTCCCGAGACGGTGTCGTACATCGAGGCGCATGGACCGGGGACACCGGTCGGCGACCCGATCGAGATGGTCGCGCTGAAGCGGGCATTTCAGAATCTCCACGCCGCGCAGGGCACCGAGGCGCGTCCGTCGGCCTGCGGGGTGGGGTCGATCAAGACCAACATCGGACATCTCGAAGGGGCCGCGGGCGTCGCCGGGATGGTCAAGGTGATCGGCGCTCTCGCGGGCCGGGTACTGCCCGCGACCGTCAACTTCGAGAATCAGAACCCACTTATCAAGCTGGAGAACAGCCCGTTCTACGTTGTGCGGGACACTCAGCCCTGGGCGGAGCCGCCCGCGGCGGCGGACGGGCGGACACCGCCGCGCCGCGCGGGCGTGAGCTCGTTCGGCTTCGGCGGAACGAACGCGCACGTCGTCCTGGAGGAGTACGACGAGAAGTACCTCTCCGACGAGAACGACGTGGCGTCCGAGATGCCGGAGGCGTCCGAGCGGCCGTGCCTCGTACCACTGTCGGCGAAGACGCCGGACCGGCTGCGCGCCGTCGCCCGTGGCCTTCTTGACCACCTTCGTGCTCCGGACCCGGGTGACGCGGTCGCCGAGGCGCTGAGGCCACCGCGGGCGCTCACCGACATCGCGTACACGCTGCAGGTCGGCCGCGAGTCGATGTCCGCCCGGGTCGCTTTCGTTGTCACGACGCGGCCGGAACTCGTCGCGCTGCTCGAAGCGTTCGAGGACGGAACACTCACGGATTCCGAGGCGCACATCGGTGCGCGGACACCGGTCCAGGAGGCGGCCGGGCTGCGGGAGACGGCGATGCGCTGGCTCCAGGGAGACCCGGTGGACTGGGAGCGCGAGCTCCACAGCGACGACGGTGTCCAGGAGCGTCCGCGACGACTGAGGCTTCCGACGTACCCGTTCGCGCGGGAGCGCCACTGGTTCGTCACTCCGGTCGTGGAACCCGAGCCTCCGATACGGAATCCCGCCGAGCTCCGGACGCGGAGCCCGCTCGTGCACCGCACTACGTCCGATCTGTCCGAGGGGCGCTACAGCGCGGCGTTCACGGGAGACGAGCCCTTCCTCGCGTCGCACCGGATAGGCGGCGCACGGGTGCTGCCCGCCGCGGCCCAGGTGGAACTGGTCCGGGCGGCCGTCGAGGACGCCGTGGGACGCGACGCGCCCGAGGGAACGGTCGTCCGTATCCGCGACATCGCGTGGACACGCCCGCTCGTCGTGGACGATGCGGGGGCCGATGTCCATGTGGGGCTCTTCCCCAAGGACGGCGACACGATCGAGTTCCAGGTCTACCAGGGTTCGTCGGCGCTCGATCGATCGGCAGTGGTCCACGGTCGGGGCACCGCGGAGATGCGGGCGGCCGACGAGTCCGCGGCGCTTGATCTCGACGCTCTCCGGAAGGCGTGCCGTACACCGCGCGAGCCCGCGGACATCTATAGCGCGTTCTACGGCCAGGGGCTCGACTACGGGCCCGCGATGCGTGGGCTCGCCGAGGTCTTCCTCGGTACGGAGGGACTCCTCGCCCGTATCGAGGAACCGAACGGAACCGGAGCCGACTCGGGCGGCTTCGTGCTGCCTCCGAGCGTGCTGGACGCGGCCCTCCAGGCCTCACTGGTCCTCATGGCGGAGACCGCCCGTGAGCCGGCGGCGGGGCCGGCCATGCCGTTCGTGGCCGAACAGATAGAGATCCGTGGCGCCTGCCCGTCCGAGACCTGGGCGTGGGTGCGGCGGAGCCCGGGTGGCGGCACGCTCGACAAGTTCGACATAGATCTCTGTGACGCCGAAGGAGCCGTGAGCGTCCGGCTGCGCGGGCTCGTCCAGCGCGCGGCCGCCCCGAAGGCGGCCCGCGCGGAGCCCGGTGTCGTCGCCGCCACGTCCGGCTGGGTGGCGGAGCGAGGGGCGACGGCCGGGGCGACCGGCCGCACCGTGCACGGGTTTGTCGCGGGGAAAGGTCCCGTGGCCCCCACCGCGACCGGTTTCCCGCTCGAAAGCCTTCCCGGCGTCTCCCCCAGCAGCATCGCCGACGGCGTCGACACCGTGCTCGGTTCCGTCTTCGAACGGCTCCAGGAGGTCCTGAAGTCGAGGCCGCGCGAGGAGCACCGCTTCGTCGTCCTCATCGACGACAGGGTCCCCAGGCACTTCCACGCGCCGCTCACCGGCCTCTTCCTGACCGCCGCTCTGGAGAACCCGCTCGTCTCCGGACGCGTCGTCCGCGTCGCACAGCTCGACACCGCGTCATCTGAGCGGATCGCCGAGATCCTCCGTGCCGTGGCGTACGAGGACGACAGCGCGACCGGCACCGGCACGGAGCCCGTCTGCGAACTCCGTTACGCGGCGGACGGCACCCGTCAGGCGTGGCGTCTCGTCTCCATCGAGCTGGGCCAGGGGCCGGAAGTCCCGCCGTTGCGGGACGGCGGCGTCTACTGGGTGACCGGCGGCCTCGGCGGGCTGGGCCTGCACTTCGCGCGCTATCTCTCCCGGCGCGCGGGTGTCACCGTCGTCCTGAGCGGGCGGTCGGCGCCCGGAGCCGCGAGCGACGCGGCTCTGCGCGCACTGCGCGAAGAGGGGGCCGACGCGTACTACCTCCCCGTCGACGTCGGCAGCGAGCAGGACGTGGAGCGCGCCGTCCGCGCCATCGTGCGCAAGCACGGGGTACTCGACGGGATCGTGCACGCGGCAGGGATCACCCGGGACGGATACATCCTCCGCAAGGACGCCGCGCATCTCCCCGACGTGACGATGCCGAAGGTACGCGGCACCCTGAACATCGACGCGGCCTCGCGCGGTCTCGCCCTCGACTTCTTCGTCGTCTTCTCATCCGTCGCGGGGGTGTACGGCAACTCGGGTCAGGCCGACTACGCCGCGGCGAACGCCTTCCTCGACGCCTTCGCCCACCACCGGCGGGCCCTCGTGGACATCGGTGAGCGGAGCGGCAGGACCGTCGCCGTGAGCTGGCCGTTGTGGGCGGACGGCGGGATGACCGTCGACGCCGTGACGCGCGAGTCCATGCGCAAGCTGCGCGGCTGGGAACCCCTTCCGACGGAGCCGGGCCTGCGGGCCTTCGGGCAGGTTCTGGACGGCGCCGAGGTCCCCGCGCAGGTGATCGTCGCGTACGGCGCCGACGCGACGCTCTCGTACGAGCGGCCCGACGGAGGAGAGCAGACCTCCGGAACCGATTCCGCCGTTCCCGCCGTTCCCAGCGTTCCCACCCCCGCGTCCGTCTCCGCGCAGCCGACCGTGGTGCGCGAGGCCACGGCGGGCGGCGCCACGGGAGGCGGGGCCGGCGACGGCGAACTCACGGAACGGGCGGCTGCCCTGCTCAAGCGTCTCCTGGGCGAGGTACTGCACCGGGACCCGGAGACGATCGAGGACACCGTCAACCTCATCGAGTACGGGATCGACTCACTCAGCATCCTTGAGATGACCTCGCACCTCGAAGAGCTCTTCGGGCCGCTGTCGAAAACGATCTTCTTCGAGTATCTGAGCATCGAAGACGTGGCCGGCTATTTCGTCGAGACGCACCGGGAGAAGACCAAGGCGATCCTGGGCTCCGAGGAGACGGCGCCCGGGTCCGGCGCCGGGGCAACGGCCACGGCCCCGGACACGGCGACGGACACGGCCCCGGCGACGGACACGGCGACGGACACGGACAGGACCGAGGTCGAACCCACTCCCGTGCACGCGGATGCGCGTGACGACTACCACGACATCGCGATCATCGGTATGTCGGGCAAGTACCCCGGAGCCGACAGCCCCGACTCGCTGTGGACACTCCTCGAAGAAGGACGGCACACCTTCGAGGAAGTTCCCCGCGACCGCTGGGACCACGACGCGATCTACAGCCGCGACCGCGGCGTCCTCGGCAAGAGTTCCATCCGCACCGGAACCTTCCTCCGGGACATCGACATGTTCGATCCCCGCTACTTCCGCATCTCCAAGCGCGATGCCGAGAACATGTCGCCCGAAGTCCGGCTGTTCCTGCAGTCCGGGGTCGAGGCGCTCGAAGACGCGGGATATTCGCGCGAGACGATCCAGCGACAGTACGACGGCGATGTCGGCGTACTCGCCGGTTCCATGAGCAACCACTACGGCCTGTACGGATTTCAGAACAGCCTGACGCGCGGGTCCACGGCAAGCGGCAGCTACACGGGGACGCTGCCCAACATGCTCTCGTACTTCTACGGATTCACCGGGCCCTCGATGTTCGTGGACACGATGTGTTCGGGGTCCTCGACCTGTGTCCACCAGGCCGTGCAGATGCTCCGTGCCCGCGAAACCAAGATGGTCGTCGCGGGCGGCGTGAACCTTCTCCTGCATCCGTACAACCTCATCACTTCCTCGCAGGAGCACTTCACGACGGCGACCTCCGACGTGATCAGGAGCTTCGGTCTGGGCGCGGACGGGACGATTCTCGGGGAGGGTGTCGGTGCCCTCGTCCTCAAACCGCTCGTCGAGGCCGAACGCGACGGCGACCACGTGTACGCGGTCATCAAGGGAACCGCTCTCGCCAACGCGGGTGTACGCAACGGGTTCACCGTCCCCAGCCCTCGTATGCAGGCGCGTGCGATCGAGAAGGCGATCGACGACGCGGGCGTCGATCCACGGACCATCAGCTATGTGGAAGCCCATGGCTCCGGGACATCGCTGGGCGACCCGATCGAAGCCAAGGCACTGACCACTGCCTTTCAGAAATACACACAGGAAACTGAGTTCTGCGCGATCGGCTCGGTCAAGTCGAACATGGGACACCTTCTTCACGCTGCCGGAATGATCGGCATCGCGAAGGTCATCCTCCAGTTCGAGAAGGGGAAGCTCGCACCCTCGCTGCACAGCTCGGTGACCAACCCGGACATCGACTTCTCCCGTACGCCTTTCCGTCTGCAGCAACAGCTCGCGACCTGGGAGCCGGCGGTGACCACCGTCGATGGGCGAACGGTCACACATCCGCGACGAGCGGGGATCACGTCGATCGGTGCGGGCGGGATGAACTCGCACATCATTCTTGAAGAGCCCCCGCGTACGGTCCGTGACCCGCGACGCGCGAGTGAGGGGCGCGAGGAACTCTTCGTCTTCTCCGCGATGAACGACTCCGCCCTCGACACGTATCTCGCGCGTTTCCGTGCCTACCTGGCCGCCGGGACAGAAGCGGACCCCGCGTCCATCGCGTTCACGCTCCGCGTCGGCAGGAACGAACTCCCGCACCGCTGGGCGTTTCTCGCGAAGACCATCGGCGATGCCATCTCGGCCGTCGACCGGTACCTCGCGGGAGACCGGGACCTCGGTGCCGCGCTCGTGGGCGGTGACCCGCGGCCCGAGGACCCGCGAACCGAGGACCTGAGGACCCTCGCGACCACCTGGGTGGGCGGGAAGAGCGTCGACTGGAGCAAGGCCGGTGAGGGCGCACGCACGCCCCGGCGGGTCTCTCTCCCCTCGTACCCCTTCGAGCGCGTGCGCTGCTGGGTCGCCGAGGAGGAGGGCGCGCCGTCCGTGCTCGCGCCGCTCGCACACCGCGAGAAGCTCCACCCGTTCCTCGGCAGGAACGAGTCGGACGTGGACGGGCTGCGGTATGTGCTCGACGTGCACCTGGACGATCTCCTCGATTACGGCTGCACGACGGGAGAGAGGCAGGACAAGAGGCGCGGCATAGTCCCCACGTTCGCCATCGACCTGGCGATCGCCGCCGCGAAGGTCTCCGGATTCGCCGACGGGTCGGTCGTGCGCCGCCTGCGCCTGCTGGGCCCGGTCACCTGGACGACTGCCGCCCGCCTGGTGACGTCCTTCGACGCCGCCGACCGGAAGACGGCGTCCGGCCTGGTGTTCGCCGAGGACACCTCGGGGACGCGGGTGCCCGTAGCGGCGTTCGATGTGCAAGCGGGTGACGACGACCGTACGCCGTCGCCCGGTTCACCCCGCGCCAGGCCGTTCGCGGGAATCCCTGTCGGGGCGCTCACTCCCGACACGCCCGACGCGCTCTCCGGGGCCGAGTTCCTCGCGGAACTCGCCGGGGGCGGCATCGGATACACGCCGGAATTCCATGGCACCGAGCGCGTATACCGCCTGCGGGACGGGCGATTGGTCCTCGAGGTCACCGCCCCCGAAGTCCAGCGGGACCATGTGAAGCCGCGTGTGACCCTCCCCCCGCACCTCCTCGCCGCCATCGCACAGGGCCTCCAGCTGGAGGCCAAACGGGCGGGCTCACCGCATTGGGCGCGCACCGTGCCGCACCGGATCGACGAGATCCGGCTCTTCGCCGACAGGAGCGACGCGGGCGAATCGGTGGTGTACGTCGTCTTCGACGTGACCGCCGAGGGAGACGGCCTCAGCGGGTCCGTCGGCCTCCTCGACCGGGACGGCGAGGTGGTCGGAGTGCTCTCCGACATGTGGTGCGGCGATGACGAAGGACCGCGAAAGGACCCGACCGTGAGCGCACGAGCGGTGGACGCAGCCGAGGGAACGGCCGAGAAGACGCCGGGAGGGGGCAGCGACGCCCTCGCCTCCTTCGCGGTGGATGAGCTACGCCACATGGCGGGCGCCATTCTCAAGTTCGAGGCCGGTGAACTCGACGCCCGCACCGGGTTCGACGCCTTCGGCTTCGACTCGGTCTCGCTCGTCGCCCTCTCGAAGCAGGTGCGCGAGCGGCTCGGCATCGATCTGACCCCCGCGGTCTTCTTCGACCGGAACACGTTCGACTCACTGGGCAGGCACCTCGTCACGGAGTACGAGGGCGACCTGCGCGCGGCGTACGAACGATCGCTTCCGCCGCAATCCGCCGAGGAGCCCGCCCCGGACCCCGTGGAGCGGCTCCGGGCAGAGACGACCGAGGTTCCCGACGTGGTGACGGCCGGCCCCCGGCCCCCGGCGCCCGAGGGCTCACCTCTGCCAGTAGCCGTCATCGGAGCCGCGGGCCGCTTCCCCGGCTCACCCGACCTGGACGCGTACTGGGCGAACCTGGCCGCGGGGACCGACCATGTCACGGCGTTCCCCCTCCACCGTTACGACGCGGATTACGCGCGGATCGTCGAGGCATCCGACTTTCCGCGCCACGCGGGCGTCCTGGACGATGTCGCCGCCTTCGACGCCGCCTTCTTCCGCATCCTGCCGCGGGAGGCCGAGCTGATGGACCCGCAGCACCGGCTGGCGCTCCAAACGGTCTGGAACGCGGTGGAGCACAGCGGGTACGCCCCCTCCGGCCTGCCGGGGAACACCGGTCTGTTCCTCGGTGTCTCGGGGACCGACTACGCGACGCTGCTCTCGGCCCATGGCACCCCGCCGGACGCGTTCACCTCCACGGGCAACGCACACTCCATGCTCGCCAACCGCATCTCGTACGTACTCGACATCCACGGTCCGAGCGAGCCGGTCGACACGGCCTGTTCCAGCTCGCTCGTCGCTGTCCACCGAGCCGTCGAAGCCATCCGGTCCGGGGCGTGCGACACCGCGATAGCGGGCGGGGTGAACCTCCTCCTCAGCGTCGACACGTTCGTCAGCGCGGACCGGGCCGGCATGCTGAGCCCGGACGGACGGTGCAAGACCTTCGCGAGCGACGCGAACGGATACGTACGGGGCGAGGGCGTCGGCGCCGTCGTACTGAAGCCCCTCGCCGCGGCCGAGCGTGACGGGGACGCGATCCTCGCCGTGATCGTCGGGAGCGCCGAGAACCACGGCGGGCGTGCGAACTCCCTCACCGCGCCGAACGGTGCGGCGCAGTCGGACCTGGTGGTGCAGGCCATGGGCGGCATCGACCCCCGGACGGTCGGCTATGTGGAGGCCCACGGCACCGGTACGCCCCTGGGCGACCCCGTCGAGGTGCGTGCGCTCCAGACCGCCTACCAGCGGCTGGGGAGCGACGGCGTCGGAACATGCGGGCTCGGCTCGGTGAAGACCAGCATCGGGCATCTGGAAGCCGCCGCCGGTATCGCGGGTCTCCTCAAGGTGCTCCTCGCCATGGAGCACGGCACCCTGCCGCCGACCCGGAACTGCGACGAGATCAACCCCTACATCCAGCTCGACGGCAGCCCGTTCCGCATCGTGCGCGACAGTGAACCCTGGCAGCGGTCCCGCGACCGCGACGGTGTCCTCGCTCCACGCCGGGCGGGAGTCAGCAGCTTCGGCTTCGGCGGCGCGAACTGCCACGTCGTCGTCGAGGACTACGCCGGGGAGGCCGCGGCGGACGAGAGTCCGGCACAGGGCGCCGGCGGCGCCGGGAGCCGGGTCGCCGTCCCCCTTTCGGCGCGTACGGAGCAGCAGCTCCGCGAGCGGGCGCGGGGCCTGCTCGCCTACCTTGAGAACACGCCCCGCCCCGCCCCGCTCCGTTCGATCGGGTGGACGCTTCAGGCCGGGCGCGAAGCCATGGCCGTACGGGTCGGCTGGGTCGTCACCTCGCACCGGGAACTCGCCGAGAACTTGCGTGCGTTCGTCAGCGGCGCGGAGTCCGGGCGTGACACCGGGCGGGCCCCGGACGGCCTCGCGGAGGTGATCGCGCGCTGGAGCGGAGGGGCCGAGGTCGACTGGCGTGAGATGTACGAGGCCGCCGGTTCCGCCCCTCCCAGGCGCGCGCATCTGCCCACGTACCCGTTCGCACGCGACCGTTACTGGCTCCCCGGAAGCGACGCGAAAGCCGGTGGCGCCGCTGAACCCGCCCCCTCGACCGGGACGACGCTGCTCGTACCCCGCTGGACGCCGAAGCCCATGACGCCGGACCGTACCGGCGAGAACGCCGCGTACACGCGTCATGCCGTCATCCTCTGCGGGGCGACGGGGTCCGCGCGGGACAGCGTCGAACGCCGTCTGCCGGGCGCGTACTTCCACCTCGTCACGACCGCCAAGCAGCGCCCGGAGAGCAGCTTCACCGACATCTCACAGCAGGTGTTCCAGATCGTCCGCGCTCTCGTCGGCGAGAGCCACCATGGCACCACGCTCGTGCAAGTGGTGACATCTACGGACGGCACGGACGGCACGGACGGCACGGACGGCACGGACGGCACGGACGGCACGGACGGCACGAACGGCGACGAAGCGGTGGGCCTGGCCCTCGCCGGACTCCTGCGGACGACGACGCTCGAAAGCCCGCGGATCACCGGACAGGTTCTCGGTCTCGACGGCCCGCGCGACGCGGACGACATCGCGGCGATCGTCGCGGAGAACGCGCGGCACGCGGACGACGCACTCGTGCTCCACCGAGGCGCCGAACGCCAGGTGCGGACCTGGGTGCCGAAGTCGGCCGACAGCACGAGCACGCCGTGGCGCTCGGGAGGCGTGTACCTGATCACCGGAGGCTCCGGCGGCATCGGCGCCGTCGTCGCCCGTCGGATCGCACGGGACACCGTTCGCCCGACGCTCGTCCTCGTCGGGAGGTCGGCACCGGACACCCGGATCGACCAACTCCTCGCCGAGCTGCGGGAAGCCGGGGCGGTGGCCCGATACGCCGTCGCGGACGTCTCCCGCTGGGAGGAAGTACGCCATCTCATCGCGCGAGTCGGCGAGGAGACCGGCGAGATCCACGGGATCATCCACGCCGCCGGAGTGATCCACGACGCCTCCCTCACGAACAAGACCGTCGAGGAGTGGGACAAGGTCCTCGCCCCCAAGGTCGACGGCCTGGTGCACCTGGACCGGGCCACGGCACACATGCCACTGGAGTCCTTCCTCGTCTTCTCCTCCGGCGCGGCCATCACCGGAAATCCCGGCCAGTCGGACTACGCCACGGCCAACGCCTATCTCGGCGCTTACGCCGCCCGCCGCAACACGCGCGTCGCGGCGGGCGAACGGCCGGGACGTACGGTCTCGATCGCGTGGCCGCTCTGGAAGGACGGTGGAATGACGGTCGACGACGCGACCCTCGCCTACCTCCGGCGCGATCGCGGCCTCGTTCCCATGGAGTCGGAGGCAGGGCTCGAAGCCCTGTTGAGCGCCTGGCGGCTCGGGGAGGCGGGCGAAGACCAGATCTGGGTGCACCACGGTGAGACGGCGAAGGCCGTGCCCGCATCCCTCACCACGCCCGCGCCCGCGCCTGCGCCCGCCCCTGCGCACAAGACGGCCGGCAGGCTTCCCGACCGGGAGACACTCCGGTCCGTCGTGGAGCTCTTCGCCCGCGTCACAAAGCTCCCCCTCGACGCGGTCGACGCCGATCGGCCGCTCGACGACCTGGCCCTCGACTCGGTCATGGTCGTGCAACTCAACAGGGAGTTCTCCCGCGTGTACGGCGAGGTCCCGACGACACTCTTCTACGAATTCCCCACGCTGCGCGCCGTCGCCGGGCAGCTTGCCGGGGAACCCGCACCGCCCGCTCCCGTCACGCAGGCCGACGAACCGTCCGCCGCCGTCCCCGTGCCGGTATCGCGGCACACAGCCGGGAGCGCCGATGCCTCCGGCCCGCCCGCCCCGGACGACGCCATCGCGATCATCGGAATGAGCGGGCGCTATCCGCAGGCCGAGAACACCGACGAGTTCTGGGAGAACCTCAAGGCGGGGCGTGACTCCATCACGGAGATCCCACCGGGCCGGTGGCCACTGGACGGCTTCTACGAGCCGGACCGCGCCACAGCCATCGCCACCGGGCGCAGCTACAGCAAGTGGGGCGGCTTCCTGGAGGACTTCGACGCGTTCGATCCGCACTTCTTCCGGATCGCCCCGCGCGACGCCTACACCATGGACCCGCAGGAGCGCCTCTTCCTCCAGGCTTCCTGGGAAGTGATCGAGGACGCGGGTTATACCCGCGAGGAGCTGGCGCGTCGCCATCAGCGGCGGGTCGGGGTCTTCGCCGGCGTGACCAAGTCCGGTCACGCACGGCACGGCGAGGCGCGCCTGCCGTCGGGCGAGACGGTCGTGCCCTCGCTCTCCTTCGCCTCGCTCAGCGCACGGACCTCGTACGTCCTCGATCTCCAAGGGCCGAGCCTGACGATCGACACGATGTGTTCGTCATCGCTCACAGCGATCCACGAGGCCTGCGAACACCTGCGCCGGGGCTCCTGCGAGGTGGCCATCGCCGGTGGGGTGAACCTGTATCTGCATCCCTCCGATTACATCGAGCTCTGCCGTTCGACCATGCTGTCGTCGCGGGCAGGCGTGCGGAGCTTCGGCAAGGGTGGTGACGGGTTCGTACCCGGCGAGGGCGTGGGCACCGTACTGCTGAAGCCTCTCTCCCGCGCTCTCGCGGACGGAGACCGGGTCCTCGCCGTGGTCCGCGGGACGAGCATCAATCACGGCGGGCGGTCCAACGGCTATACGGTGCCGAGCCCGACCGCCCAGGCAGAACTGATCGGCGACGCGTTGACCCGGGCCGGGATACCGGCGCGAGAGGTGAGCTACGTCGAGGCGCACGGCACGGGTACGGAGCTGGGCGATCCGATCGAGGTGAAGGGTCTCTCCCTCGCCTTCGAACAGTCCACGGACGACAGGCAGTTCTGCGCGATCGGCTCCGTGAAGTCGGTGATCGGGCATCTGGAAGCCGCCGCGGGCATCGCGGGTGTCACCAAGGCGGTACTTCAGCTCCGGCACCGGACGCTCGTACCGAGCCTGCACGCCGAGGAGCTGAACCCCGGCATCAGGTTCGAGGAGACGCCGTTCTTCGTCCAGCGGACCCTCGCACCCTGGGAGTCCGAACGACCGCGGATCACCGCGGTCTCGTCATTCGGGGCAGGCGGGTCGAACGCCCACGTGATCCTTGAGGAGTACGTGAGAGAGGCCGCCTCGGACCGGGCGACCTCGGACCGGGCGGCCTCGGACGGGGGCGAGCAAGACGGGGGCGAGCAACTCGTCGTCCTCTCGGCGCGGACGCCGGAGCGCCTGAGGCACTCCGCCGCACGTCTGCTGGCGTTCCTCGAACACGGGGACGCGGAGCGGGAAGCGGTCAGCCTGGCAGATCTCGCCTTCACCCTCCAGGTCGGACGTGAGGCGATGAAGGAGCGCCTGGCGGTGACCGTGGCCTCCCTGCCCGCACTCCGGCGCGCGCTGCGCGGGTACGCGGAGACCGGGGACGCGTCGGGAACGCCGGGCCTCCACCGGGGCAGCGCCGGGCACGGACCCGGCGTCGTCGCCGAGATCTCGGCCGACGAAGACCTCCGGGAGCTGCTGGTCGAACGGTGGGCCCGGGCGGGGAAGCACGCCAAGCTGGCCGCGCTCTGGGCCGACGGCGTGGAGCTGGACTGGCGGACGCTTCACGGAGCGGCGTCGCCCCGCCGGATATCCCTGCCGACGTACCCGTTCGCAAGGGACCGGTTCTGGATCGGAGACCTGGAGCCGGTCCGGAGGGTGATCCCCGGCGACGCTCCGGCCATCGCCGTGCGGCCCAACGAGGGCACACCTCAGGTCAGGCCCGAAACCGCGCCCGAGGCCAAGCCCGATGCCAAGCCCGATGTCACGTCCGGCATCACGCGTGACGAACAGGTCGCACGCACCGTACGCGCGAAGATCGCGGAAGTGCTCGCTATCTCGCCGGACGAGCTCGACGCCGGGCTCGCGTTCGCCGACTACGGACTCGACTCCATCCTCGCCGTCCGTCTCGTCCATCTGCTCAACGAGACGTTCGGGCTCGACCTTTCGACCGGCGTCATCTTCGACCACACCTCCGCCGATCGTCTCGCCGCGCATCTGCTCGCCGAGTACGGCGACATCGGCGCCGCTGCCCTTCCGGCGGCCGCCACCGTGGAAACGCGTCCGCGGATCGCTCCCGAGACCGCTCCCGGCTCTCCCCCCGCCGAACGGCCCGCCGCCCACGCGCCGATCGCCATCGTCGGGA
>Ga0307508_10002308_pt1 | contig 20251 bp, 28 predicted proteins | sample 9_EM_MG_FD_203089 | JGI IMG/M metagenome (GOLD analysis project Ga0307508, IMG submission 203089) | Populus trichocarpa ectomycorrhiza microbial communities from riparian zone in the Pacific Northwest, United States - 9_EM | ecosystem: Host-associated > Plants > Roots > Unclassified | place...
CCCAGTTGTAGGCTTCAGAGAATAGTTCGGTGATCTTGGCGTTGACGAGTCCGAGTCCGAGTACGGCGCCGCGTTCCTCGAGTCCTTCGAGTCCGGCACCGCGTTCCTCGAGTCCTTCGAGTCCGGCGCCGCGTTCCTCGAGTCCTTCGAGTCCGGCGCCGCGTTCCTCGAGTCCGAGTCCGGCGCCGCGTTCCTCGAGTCCTTCGAGTTTGGCGCCGCGTTCCTCGAGTCCGAGTCCGCGTCCGAGTCCGAGTCCGGCTTCGAGTCGTAGGATTTGGTGTGGTTTTATGACGGCATGGAAGTTTTCGGTCAGTCGTTTATCCCCCTCCTTAGGAAGATCTCCGGATCTTCGAGTCAAGGAGTCCGGTTTGGCTCCCGCTTTCCCCGGTCGGTAGACGATTTTGAAGTTGAATTGGGAGAGAAACTGCGCCCATCTTGCTTGCCGGCGGTTGAGCAGTTTGGTCGTCGTGAAATATTCCAAGTTCTTGTGATCCGTTAAGACCGATATCGGGTTTTCCACTGATTGCAACTCTGCGCGCCACTCCTCAAACGCCCAGACAATTGCCATCAGTTCCTTGTCATAAATTTCATAGTTGCACTCAGCGGGGGAATGTTTCTTTGAAAAGAAGGCCACAGGGTGTAGGGTTCCCTCGTCGTCGTATTGCGACAAGACTGCGGCGGAGACGAAGCCAGACACGTCGGTTTTCACCACAATGTCGTGGTCGTGATCAAACCGACGCAGAATGGGTGCCATTGTAAAGGAGGTTTTCAGTCCGTCGAACGATTCCTGTTGCTTTGTCTCCCACTTGAACGGCTGGCCTTTCCTTGTCAGCCGTGTCAGTAGCTCAACTACCTTTGAGTATCCTTTGACGAATCAGCGGTAGAAATTTGCGACTCCGAAGAACGCTCGCACATCTCGTAGATTTTCGGGAGGGGGCCACGCCTTCACTGTTTCAACCTTGGACGGATCCATCTTGATGCCATCCACACCAATGATTAGTCCCAGATACTTAACTTCCGTTTTGTGGAATTCGCATTTTTCCGGTTTGAGGTGGAGGCTGGCATCGGTCAGTCGTTCCAATACTCGGTGGACATGCCGAGTATGTTCTTCCATCGTATCCGAATAAATGAATATATCATCGAGGTAGGCTGACGTAAAGTGATCGAGGAAAGGAGCCAAGGTTTCGTTGATGAATCGTTGGAAATCTGCTGGCGCATTGGTCAGACCAAACGGCATTACCAATGATTCGAATAGGCCGTAATGGGTTCGGAAGGCGGTTTTCCATTCTTCTCCTTCTGCGATTCGAATGAGATTGTACACTCCACGAACATCCAATTTCGTGAAAAACCGAGCCTTCGATATTCGCATCAGTGTTTCCCGAATCAGCGGAAGGGGGTAATGATTTTTGACGGTTCCTTCATTGATACCTTGGTAATCCACCACCAATCGCAACGATCCGTCACCCTTCTTGACAAACAGGATCGGGGCTCCGGCCAGGGATGAAGAGGCCCGGATAAATCCCTTATCCAAATTTTCCTCGATCCATTTCTTGCAGGCTTTTAACTCGTGACGGGTAAGGGAATATAGCGGTCCAAAGGGCGGTTCGAATCCCTCTTTCAAGGGAATGCGGTGGTCGTAGGGGTGGTGTGGAGGTAACTTATTTGCAATGGATTCGCAGAACAGGAGAAGGAACGAGTGATATTCGGGAGGGATTAGGGATTTCAATCGCTCATAGTCTAGAGGCTCTGCCTGCTCAGTGTCTGGTGGATTCGGTGTAGGCATTTCAAGAGCTTTGTTGATGTCGTACAAGCTCATAGCAAAGATTTGAACTGATTCCTTTCATCGGATTAGTTTCTTCAAGAAAGCCGAAGAGATTACGCAAATCGCAGGAGACTTAGATTTGAGATTCGATGCCACGTCCGCTGGCTTCGGTGCCACGCCCGGGCGTGGCGTTGTAGTTCCTTTCGGCGTTTCTGTTGCCATATTCGTCGTCTTCGGCGCCACGCCTATTGTCTGTAATGCCACTCCAGGTGCCGCCGTTGGATTTTGGTGGTCGGGGCACTGAAATCGGACTGAATTACTGACAAAATTGGTAATGACGGCATGTCTTCGAAGCCAAGGAATCCCGAAAACCAGCGAGAAGTGTTCTAACTTGGTGATGAAAGCGGGTAACATTTCGGTGTGATCCTGTATTTGACAGGAAATCTTGGTGAGATGGGTGATTTGGCCGGATTCGATGGGTCGTCCATCGATTACTTCGAGATCTCTGGGAGGGTTTAGTCTATAGCGGGGAAATTTGTGTTGGCGTACAAAGTTTTCGTCGATAAATGCAAAGCCTGTTGCGCCTGTGTCAATCATTGCAGGAGTATGGATAGAATGGTCACCATTACGGAGAGTAGCTGCAACAAAAAGATGCTCTCCTTCGAATTCACATTCTTCCACCTCTCGACCAACTACAGCAGGCAATTGCAAATGGGGAAACAACGAAACCAATGGGGAACGTCCCATACCAGTGCCAACTGGTTGGCATGGGACAGCTAGTTTTCTGACTGCTCGTTCGGAACGGCAACATCAGGTTCGGCAGTCGTATTGACGGTGGCTGCCACAGCCAGATGGCGGTTCCAAGAGGCAGTGCGTTCGGGGCATTCGCGGAGGAAGTGACCAACAGTTCCGCAAAATAGACATTCGCCCTGGGCCCTGTGTTCTTGTCTGATACGATTTTTCTCAGCAGTCCTCTGCGTGGCCGATAAGTCCATAGGCGCCACACCATAATGTCCGCTCTTGGTACCCATCGGATTCGCTGGAGCCAGGGTGGGGGTGCTGGCTGAGGATGGCCCGGAGCGGGGCAGTCACTGGGTATGGCCAGGCTGGACCCGTTCCGAGGCACGAGCGCGAATCCGGTTGTCCAACTCCCGGCAGATCTGGATCAAATGACCCAGACTATCCGATCAGGGACGGGAGGTGACCAAGGCATCTTTTATTTCATCCGAGAGGCCTTCGTACAATTGTTCTCTCTGGGCCTCTTCGTTCCAGTTTAGGTCTCCCGTGATCTGACCAAACTCAGCGAAATAGGCGGCAAAGTGCCGCTCTTTTGCCTGAGTTTTCGAATCTCACGGTTGGCGGTGTGGGTTCTGTCAGGGTCGTCAAACGCCTGGCGGAGGAGGTCGAGGAGTGCGTTCAGGGATTCGAGTCGGATTCGTCTAGTATTCTCAGATACATAGCCGCGAATCAGGCAGAGGGCGGCCCCCGAGAGGCGGTTGACCGCATATTGGAGGCACGCTTGGTCGTCGGGGTAACGATGGGGTTGTGCGGCCAACTTGTTGTGCAGCTGGATGATCCAGGTGCGCAATTCTTCGGCCTTACCGCTGTCGAAAATTGGCGCATCAGGAAACCCCTTCTGGGCGGCATTGGCACCACCCTGAGCTGTAGCCATGGCTACCACCTGGGCCTGCAGCTGGGTGAACCGCTGTTCGAGGGTGGAGCCGGAAGCGTTCGTGTCCATGGGTTCCGAACTCATTACGAGTAGGTTAGAATACAAGATGCAACCTAGTGTAATGGCGGCGGTTCTCCAAGGTACTTGCGTGAGTTCGAGTGACGCCGCGAGAGCAGGAGCGGAAGCAGGGCGGGAATGGGAACTGGAATGGGAACGGGAACGGGAACAGGGACGGGAACGGGGACGGGAACATCAACGGACATTTCCAATGGCAACGGGAAGAGGAACGGACAGCGTCAAACGGATGTGTCGACTGAGACGGAGAGCGTCAGACGGACCTGTCGGACAGGGAGACGGACAGCGTCAGACGGACGTGTCGAACAGCGAGACGGACAGCGTCAGACGGACGTGTCAAACAGAGAGACGGACAGTGTCGGATGGACGTGTCGGACAGAGACAGACGGCACTAGACGAGTGTCGACGAAACAAAGAAATCAGAGGAAATGGAGGAAATGGAAGCAAGGTTGATATTCCGAATAGAATACAAGAGGTTGCATGAAGAGAAGAAGAAGACAAAACCCGGGAGACGCCCTCCTTATAAACACAGTTCTCGCAACTCCCATCCGTCCTCCTACTCATATCCGCGCAACTCACATATGTACTCATACTCACATATGTGCTCATAACCACGCAACTCATACAACCTTCTCTTATGCAACCGGGGCCCGTAAGAGACACCCTTTCCCAGATCGAGACATCCGGAGCGAGGTGACGACACTCTTTCCAAGATCGAGACATCCGGAGCGAGGTGCCGGCATCAACAATGAAATCAAACAACCAAACCCAAATCGAGCACCGGTACCTGCGCCGTAACACCTTTTGATTCTCAGTCACTCTGGTTACGATACAACCCCAGTGACACAATGGTCTACACCAACATGGACATTGCGACAGCACTCTGACACAGTGATAGCGGCTCACCTGAGTACGTAACTGAATCAAAGCGAACCGCAGAACAACATGAATAGAAAGGGGTATCATCTGCCTGACAAGAAGCGCCAAGGAATCTGCAAACGCCATCCCCATCCTTACATTCTGACATTCACTATCTTCGAACTATATTATCAAACATATTGTCCCACTGTCAAGTTCACTAAAATCAAAGTCACAGTACGACCGTGCGAGCTGTTCCGATCAATCTCTTATGATAGACCAATCCGCACGCTTGTAACCAGGTAATTTGTTGGAAATTTGTCAAATATATTCGTCGGTCCGTAGGTAGGAATTACATTACTTAATCTTTTCACCGAGACCGGAGGACCACTCTCTGTATATACAGGTACATGCAACCCATTACCCATCACTGGATCCTGTGGATTCTTTGGTGGTGAGTTGCCACTGCCGGACCTAAATGTCGCCGGTGGCCATTGGCCACCTGTGCTACCCTATGCCTTCTCCGAGCGTATCTGCTCACAGTGGCCTAGGCAGGCCTTGGCCGCGGGCCTCGTTGGGCGATCAATATATCTAACAAAATTTACTGAGATGTGGGAGCGATTGGGAGCGGCCGAAACAGCAGAGGGTGCTGGAGGTAAACAGGGCGATCGTGGTAAATAAGGTGAGGGAGATAACTGGGTCAGAAAAAAAATCAAAAAATCCGAACGTAAAAAGGTGCCATTGTACCCCCAACAATTGTGTGTGCCGAACTGAGCGAATGGAGAGTATCATGGCAGGTACTGTGAGTCTGACACTAGCAAGTTCTTGGCGCTGAGCCTGATGGCAGCAAAACCAGAAGTAAGCAGTTTAGAACTACATCGACAATACAACACACTCACTATTATCTGGTTTTGTACCATCATTGCCTCACCTGGCAGACACGCATTATGGATCGGTGATTGGGGCCTCATGAGCACCATCATCGTAGGATTCGTATCCTTTGTTTTATTGGTCACAGTCGTCATTTGTTTGTCTCTTGTTTGCTGAGAGCGCTGTGACGCACACCCAACAGGAGGGTATTGAGACAGCGGACTTCTTTTATCCCATCGAATCATCATCTGATGAGCTAATTCGAGTCGTGTCCTAAGGAATAGAAACACTCCAGAATTGACAAAGAGGACGGTGTCAACATCTACGTCGAAGTCATTGTACAGAACGGTGGCAACTACAAAGGTCAGGTACAAGAACGGGAAGACCGACAGTAAAGAGGAGAGCGACAAGAAAACCCCGGAACGCTGGGTTGCCTATCCGCAGGACATACAGCATGTCATCAATCTACAGGAGGAGCTGGAATGTGTAAGCAAAAGAGCGAGGAAGGAGCAGGCAAGTGAACGAGAAGTTGCCCCCTTCACTGATGATGACAGTAGTGATGACGCCTTATCGAACACCTACCACAAAGATGGTGAAGAAGCTACAGCGATGACTACCTCTACCTCGCTGAAAATCCCACCCTTTGGGGGTACCCCGGGAGAGAACTTGAACAGCTTCTTCAGGAGGTTTGACAGAGTGGTACGGAGGGTAGTATACCCCCCGTATCCTGCTGGTGAAGAAGGGGAGAGGCTGAACGAGATGGACATGGCCTTGATGATGCAAGACAACCTAGTCGGGAGGTCACTTGAGAAGTCGGACGCTTTTCTGAATGCAGCCTATGTGTCGATTCAGGTATTCGAGAATGCACTGAGACAGGCCTTCCCCCAGTGAGAAATGGTGGTGGCCTCTAAGGGGGATCAGAGGACAGTGAAGGCTTTACGTTTTTACGAGACTCTTTCTATCACTGACCCAGAGACCGGAGATAGGGACCCCGTGAGCTGTATGTCAAGCGAGCGTGATGGTTTCAACACTACCTCCTGGTGACTCTACATCGTTGTCGCGTACACCTGTCCCTCGCCAGACTACACGACGTGCAGCTGCATCAGCAAAAACTAGAAAAATGCTCCTGGTGCTCCTGGTACTCCTTTAAGCTTTATTAAGCTTTATTAAGCTTCTGTAAGAGAGAAGTTATATTTTGCTCCCATAAGGATTTCGTAAAAAATAATATATATTATTTCAACTAAAACACCGAGAAAGGAAATTTTAAATTTATGTCTCACTTGGAAAAATAGTAATATACATCAACTTTTCACTTTTTTGCTGATGTGGCGTACGCCATCAAGAGTACGATTCCCGTCAATGAATGGATGTTTGACAGTGTGGTGGAACGCTACACAATGAGGACCAGTCGTGATGCTAGGACCGGATGAGGCTGATGCCTTGATTGTGGTACCATCTGCTGTGAAGGTGGCTGTCCCAAAACCGGAAGAGACAACGGAGAATAAATTCACACAGGTGGTAGCTGAGGTTATGCACCGGTCGATCGGGGCTCAGGAGCAGATGGCTCAGGTGATGCAGACCAAGAGATACCAAATGGCTCGCCTTATTGGAACCGTGAGTACGAACCCGGTGCTCCCTCCATTAGCCCCTATGGCCCCTATTCCAAGGCTGGCCCCCAGGATCATCCCTGCTACGACTTCATTAGGTGAGAACTCCGGACTCCAGTCATCTAGACCTACATCATTTGGATCCACAGTGCCAGGTCCATCGTCGTTAAGGCCCACTATACCCAGGAACGCCCAGTCCCAGTGACGGAATGTCGGTTTCCAACCAGGTGAGTTCGTGCCAACGTACCATAGCGGATCCTACAGGCAGTGCTTCAAGCGTGCAGCCTCGGACCACAAAGCCCCCAATTGCCCGCTGAGCACCATTCAGTTGTAAGTACAGCAGCAGCAGAGGTTATGCCAGGAATGGCTGGGGCGGACAGGTAGAACGGCGGCATCAGTTGCTCACACGGCGATCTCGGAGGAAGAAGAGAGTGATGTGGACAGCATGGACGCTGACTCCCATAGTCCCAGATGGGACACTCGAAGGACCTCATGTGTAAGGATGGCTTGACTAGTAGACGGAATGTACGATTTTGAATTAGATGGGCTCGGTCTGGAACAGGGGGACTGGTGGTGGGCATTTGAACTTGGCAAAGCTGCGGCTGTCCAAGCCGGATTTTTTTTTCTTTTGTCATACTCGCGTGAAGCCTTTCTAGACTATGGCGGCATACATTTTGACCGTTTCCCTGCTGCTGTCCGCATGAGGCGGCACGTTGCAAGCTTCCCTTTACCATCTGCCCAGGCCTGTCCCAAGATGAATATAAAGTGCCCAAAGGAAATGACAAATGAAAGACCGCCCCCTTCTTACTCTTCATTTCTGGATGCCATAAAGGCAGATGTGGTGAGGAATAGGGGTTCCTCAACCTTGGTGCCTAGCCTCTCAGCTTCCATCTCCCTGTCCTCCTCTCGTTCTCTCCACTCCTGGAGCTCCCACTCTGATGCCTCACTCTGTGCATCCTCTTCTGCTGTGGCCAGCATCAGCCTCTCTACTTCGGTGGTCGAAAGGAAGTCCAGCTCCGCTCTGATGCACCTGTCGTCAGCCAGGAGGTTCCGAACTGCAAACCGCCTCTTTCCTCTCCTTGTCTCCTTTCACACCTCCTTCCACAGCCCCTTCTGCTCTCCTTCCATCGTCCACAGTTCTTGAAGATATGCTCCCGCGTCTGCTTCTTGCACCTGCACCACCAGCACTGCACTGAGTCTCGATTCTTTGTCCACACCAAGTACTTCCCAGTCAGACAGTGTTCAGTCTTGAACTGGTAGAACCTTGCTGCCACCCTTTTTGCACTTCCAGCCACTATCCTGTCGGGCTGCTGCGTGGGTGGCATCTTCTACATCTTCACGGTAGTTCTCTTCCCTGCCCACTGGCGGGCTTCTTCCCATTTCCTCATCGAGATTCCACGCTTGATGTGCACAAGTGATCTGGGGAGTGGTTCCGGGTGTGCTCCTCCCTGTAGCCACTTCACCCCTCTTGCTTCCGGTTCTTCCGCCACGAGCTTCATCCACTCGTCGGCCTTCTTCTTGTCTGGAACACCCCCCTGGGCGGGGCACCACCTAATCTCGATGGTGATGCCCGGCTGGGTTCTTCGCAGATTTGCAATATGTCATCTCGCAAGGATTGCGTATTTCTGGCCTGGGCCGGGTTCTCCGATACCATCCATCTAATTGCTTCTTGAGCGTCGGTTACGATACCGACTCGTTCCAGCACCATCTGGCACCTTGGCACCTCCTCGATGGCTGTTGCCAGTGCTGCGCATTCTGCGTCATAGGCTTCTTAGTTATATCCCAGGTGGCTCTTGATGCTCACCCAGGATTGCCCTTTCTGCCATCCGACCGCGTACCTGGTTGCTCCGCTGTCCAGTCGTGACCTGATGGTGAAACTGGTCAGCCCTGGTCTGCTCTACCTCAGCCTGCACCTTCACCATCTACTTGTCCTCCTGGATTGTCTCCGCATTTAGCACTTCCAGCTCCTCGAGTGTGCTTGTCGTCTCAGTTAGGCCTCGCTATGCTAGTGCATTCTTCAGCCTTCTCCCAATCCCCGACTTTGTTCCCACCATCTCTTTGGCCTGGTCCCCATGAGGTAAGCAGAGTAGCTGTACGCCAAATCGTCGTTGCCGATTCTCCAGCTGTGCTGCCACTGGCCTGTGCTCTGACTCCATTGCTAATGCCCCACAGTTGGTTGTCCGAAAGGAACCTGTGACCACCCAGACCTGCTTGTTCACCTATCTCTGCAGCTCTTCAGCTCTTCCTATGGTGCCCTGTACACTGTCACCTCTCCACCATAGTTCCGATCCGAACATGGCCACCGACTGGATACACGCTGTCATTACCATTTGGCAGTTGGCCGGTGAGAGACCCATCTGTCCGGTGAGCCGGCAGAGGCGTCCCATGGCATTTTTCCCCTCTTTCAGCCTGATCGTGTGGTGTTCCTTCAATCTGAGCTGGGAGTCCAGCCATACGCCCAGCCAGCGTATTGCTTCGGTGTTACAGGGGAAGTTGATCATTCCCACCCGGATGGTGGCTGTCAGGGCACCCTTCTTTTTCCCGAAGAGGACCCCTTCGGTTTTTCTCTGGTCGAATGCCACCATATTGTCGTTTGCCCAGTCCATGGCCGACTCTGCTGCCTTTGCCAGCTTTGCCGCCACCCCCCCCTCGTTCTCTGCTTTCTCCCACCATCCGATGTTGTCTGCGAAGGATAGGGCACTGACCCCTGGAACTGCTCGCTCTACCTGTTCGAAGATGCCTGACAGGTAGGTGACGAAGAGGATTGGGGCCACTGGTGACCCTTACAGGATCCCTGTGTCCACCGAGCTAGCGTCCCCAGTTTCACGATCCAGCACAATCTTGACCTGGCTCCCCATCATGAAACTTTTCGTCCACCTGATGAGGTTTGGCTCCAGGCCCATTGCCTCCATGCGTTTGCCCAGGTGTGCTCTGTTGACATTGTTGAATGCTGACTTGACATCCATGAATAGCACTCCCGCTAACTTCTTATCTCCCCACGCCTGCTGGGTTTGATTCATAAGCACTGCGACCGCGTCGATATATGACCTTCGTTTGCAACAGCCGTACTGTCCTTCATGCAGCCCCTACTTCCGTTCTAGGTGGTCCGTGATCAGGTAGCCTGCTGTCCGTTCGACTAGCTTACTGATGACATCCAAGAGGCAGATCACGTGGTAGGCCCCCACCCTTGAGTAATCCGGTTTTCCGGCCTTCAGAATGACGATTACTTTGGCTGTCTTCCATAATTCCGGGTGGTGGCCAAGTCGGATGCACGCCTTGACTAGCTGAACTATACACTGCTGGTCCCATTCCCAGAAGACCTTGAGGATTTCCGCTGAAATCTGGTCATCGAGTCCCAGGGCTGACATGTTTGCTGTCTTTCTCAGTAGCCCCCCCCACCATTTCTACGTTGATCCTTTCAAAGGCTCTCCCCCCTTCCTTAGGCATGTATTCGTCCAGTGGGGCCTTAGGGAAGTGGGCAGCCAGAAGGGCTTTCTCTCGCTCGTTGTGTCCCTCCACAATGGTACCCTCCTTGTCCTCCAGTGCCTGTCCGGCCTTGTCGATTCTGGGCGTTATGTATTGCGTCGCTGTCCAGACATCATTTCCCTTACCTTCTTGCAGGAACCGGTTCCAGTACTCTCGCTTAGCCCACCTGACGCCCCTCCAGAAGTTGTGACTCGTCTCTTTGAAGCGGCTGATGCCTGCTGGGCAGTTCCTAAATTCTCTCCTGGATTTTCCCAGCTCGCGCCGTAGCTGCTTGACCTCCTCCAACCACTACCGCTTTGATTTCGAGCACCACCTCTATTTCTTTGCCAGCTCATCCAGCATCCCTGTCATGGCCTCTCTCAGTCCCGCTGCAGCTGCATCCACCTCTTCTGCTGTACTCTCTTCATTGAGGAGCGGGGTCCTGGATGCTGCCCATAGGTAGACTTCCCTTACCTCCACCCTCTTCTTCTCTGCCACCTTCTTCTCTTCCCTATCCTTACCCGCTGTTTTCCACCCACTGATATCCCACCCAGTGGTGTCCTTGCTAAACCATCCTACCGCCCCCTACCCTAGTACCTCGCAGACGATGACCTCGTGGTCTGATCCGGATGTGTCTTTATCTAGTCTTGTTGCTTCCTCTGTGTTCCACACCACAAATATCTCCACTTCAATGAGCTGGTCAGAATAATGGGTGTCTGGAGATGACAGACCGCAGGTGGCGTCCGGAGATGACAGACCAGAGGTGGCGTCCGGAGATGACAGACCAGAGGTGGCGTCCGGACATGACTGAGTCCCCAAGCACTGGCTCGCGGGGGGCAGTCTTCCGTCACTTGTCCTGACGGCCTTCCTGTATATCGAGAGATCTTGCGCCCGTATAATGCTGTAATACAATCAGTTCACAATCTTCATGTTTATTGATCCACATATTCTAACAGGTTATCAGCCCAGATTGAACGCTCTGCCAATCCGCTACCCATCGATAATCGCTCCTGCCATACCTGCCACTTTAAGCCTCGCTTCTGCATCTCATTCCTGCACTCTTGTTTTTTTTTTTTTAAGCCTCAACAAACATCATGTCAACATCATAACCGATTCCACGACGTACACCTGCAAGCATGGCTCGACACCCATCCTCAGTGTGAGAAACTACCACTCATGGAAGAACAACATTACAAACCTCCTCGCAATAGACGACTCCCTGGATATTATCCTCAGTACGGAGCTCGCACCTGACGGCAACATAATAGCACAGAGTCGAGACTTCCGCAAGCAGTTGCAATGTGCCTTCAGAATGATCTGGTTATCAACTGAACCCAGCATCCGAACGTTTCTCAATCGCCTCGGACATCGTGATCCACATATAGCCTGGGAAGCCCTCGTGAACGATATGATGTGGCCACATCCCAGTCTACACGTGTCGCTACCCTTGCCCACCTTCACTCCGCCGTAATGAAGCCAGGAATTTCTGTATCGGACTACATCTCCTCACTTTCGGATATCAGTCAGGAGCTGGAAGGGACTCCAGATGAAGTCACAGAGCAATACCTGATTATACGCATCTTCGCAACCCTTCCCGAGCAATTCACCAATATTGGCAACATCCTCAAGAACCGACCGATTGAAGAACAAACGCTGAACTCCATCAGTACGATTCTAATTGAACACGAAACCACATGAGCTCTCAGCAACACCACGACTAGCTCCAATCTCAATCTGGCCAGAACCTCCAGCAATGCCCTGTCTGCCAACATCATCAGTGGCAGGCACCATCGAACCAATGGAAAAGGCAAACACCATCAAAAGTCCAACAATAATAGACAGGCCACCTCAGACCCTAGCAACATCACGGGCTACTACTGCACAAGGAAAGGACACAAAGCGATTGACTTTGAAGTCAAGAAGAGAGCCACCAAGATGAAACAGGGAAGAGATGACAAGCGCGGAAAGTTAGCATCCGCCCATCGTGTCAAAACCAGAGACACTGTAGTACACGGCCTGACTGTGATGGCAAGAGTGGCCTGAAACACACGTAATACCAATGAATGGATAATCTACTCAGGCGCTACCCACCACATCTCACCAAATCTGATGGACTTTCATGAATACCACCCACTCGAGAAGTCCTTACAAGTCGAGTCAGCCGACACAGTCAGTTTTGCAACAGCCACCGGCAGCATCAACCTACAGCTCGATTGCGGAATGCTTCTCAGGGTGTAAGCTCTATTTGTACCAGACTTCGGAGCCTCTCTGCTCTCGATACCCCAGTTGATCAAGGATGGCATTGATGCCAGTTTTTGTTCCCACTCACACACTGCTTATGTTAGATATATATATCACCCAACGAGGCCCGCCGAGGCCTGCCTGGACCGTTGCGGGCAGATGCCCGTACGGAAGGTATCGGGTGGTGCAGGTGGCAAATGGCCACCGGCGACATCTAGGCCCGGCGACATCTAGACCACTGCGAGGAGATGCGCGGAAGGCATTGAATGGCGCAGGTGGCCAATGGCCACTGGTGACATCTAGGCCTGGCGGTGGCAAGTTGCCACCAAAGGATCTAGAGGCCGGTGATTGGTAATGGGTTGGATGTGCCTGTATGTATAGAGAGTGGTCGTCCGGTCTCGGTGAAAAGATTAAGAAACGGAATTTCTACCTATCGATAGACGTATATATTTGACAGGTTATAAGTCCGGATCCTCAACACCGAATCGATCACAATACTCTTCACACCTGAAAATCCCTACCTCGCTTAAGCCTCTTATCCCCGTCGATTGTCGATCTGTTGATCCTCCATCCTGATCCAGCAGTATTTCCGACGATCCGTCGATCTGGCGATCACCCATCATCACCATGAGTTCTACATACACCTGTAAGCATGGCTCTACCGAAATGCTTACCCCTCGCAATTACCACACTTGGAAGGCAGATCTCACGGTCTTTATGAGGTGTGAGAATGCGCTGGAGATTGTACTTGGGAATGAAGATCATCCACCCGCCAACATATCATTCGCCATGAGGGAAAGTTACAAAAAGCGACTTGGTTATGCCACGGGGATGGTTTACTCTTCGGTGGAACCCAGCATTCGATCAGTTATCAACAAGCTTCCCAATCAACAACCAGCTGATGTCTGGGCTACCCTTGGTCAGAAGTACAACACGGCGACATCACGATCCGGACGACTTGCGATCCGTTGCCGCTTTCAACTTACGACAATGAAAAAGGATGGTTTAGTCTAAGATTTCATCTCTAGTCTCATAGCCCTTCAGCAAGAACTAGTCGGAACCCCAGAAGAAATTTCAGATGACAGTTTGATCTCGCACCTTCTTGCAAATCTCTCCGATCCGTTTAAGAGTGTGGTCGATATCATCAATATCAGACCATCGGCCGACGAAACGTTCGACTCCGTAAGCACGCAGCTGATCGAGTACGAAACATCGAACGCACTTGGCCAGGCCCAGATCAGGTCAAATCCAAATACTGCTGGCACCGTTGCCGAAGGACATGCCCTCGCAGTGGAAGGCGGCACCCGCGAAACCCATATCAGGCAACAGTCCGGACAAGGACGTGCAAACGGACGTGCAAACGGAAAAGGCCACAGCAACAGATGCAAGCCCTATGGCTCGAAACCAGTCAGCAAATGCTTCTATTTCTTGAATGAGGGGCACAGGCAGAACGAATGCACTCTCAAGCAAAATGCCGAAGCCTTTAGGAAAGAGACCTTAGATGGGTGGAGAACCCAGAAGAGTCAGATTTACGGAAGTTTTGCAGTTACCGACGACACCGATATTGGTGACAACTCAACAGAGATGCATGCCTATTCAGCGACTTCTGAGAAAGGCTTGCTGGACAGCTGGCTTATTGATTTGGAAGCTTCCCGCCATCTGGCTGGCAACAAAAAAGTCTTGCGAGACATCCGATCGCCATTTGAGCCTATTCCTGTCAACGTTCCAAACGGAACGAACTGCCTAGAAACTGGATCTGGATCGATCCTTTCCATTGCTGCCAAACGAGCCAACACAATACCAGATCCATTCAAGATTGAGAATGTGGATGCCGATGAGAACGCAGGTCAATACCGATGCTAGTGGGCAAGACGATGCTAGCCGGACGAATGCGATGAGAATGCCGGTCGATACGGAAAGTAGGCAGGTCGATGCCATTGCGAGCAAGCTGATTGATACCGTTGTGAGCAGGCAGGTCGATGCCGAAGAAAGTAAACAGGTGGATGCCAATGCGAGCAGGCTGTTTGATGCCGTTGTGAGCAGGCAGGTCGATGCCGAAGAAAGTAAGCTGGTCGATGCCAATGCGAGTAGGCTGTTTGATGCCGTTGTGAGCAGGCAGGTTGATGCCGAAGAAGCAGGCTGTTTGATGCCGTTGTGAGCAGGCAGGTCAATGCCGAAGAAGCAGACTGGTCGATGATGACGTCTATACCAGCTCGTTGATAGCAGATGTGCTACGCCGTTCCGCGACTTATAATCGTCGGAAAAGGACGTGAGCTGATGCCCACCAGATCTGGGTGGAAGGGGAATCGGATTCTGCAGATCCGGTATCCTATCAAAATGCTGTCAGGCATCGGAAGATTGGCCCGAAGTGGTCAGAAGCTGTGCAGGAGGAGTTGCATTTGCTGCACTCGAACCACGATTGGTTTTCATCATGTTGGAAGACGTTCCGACTGGTGTCAGGCCCATAGAGTTCAAGATGGATCTTCATGATCAATGAGCTTCCTGCGGGCGGAATTCGTCGCTGCATTCCTAAACCCAGAAGGTGGCGAATACGATTATATGGCTACGCCGGATGGTATTGAAACGCCTGCGGGTGGGCCATGGGTTTGGAAACTGCCCAAGTCTTTGACTCAAGCAGGCCCCCTGACTCTGGTACGAGCATATCGATAACTTTCTGAGATTATTAGGTTTACTTAGATCCGAATACTACAATCCGAATGTCTACAGCTTGGCTGTCAGCCTGATACCGCTCAGCATACTCCTCAACGGTAACGAACTCTTTGAGTTGACTGAACGAAACCGGAATTCGGGTACCATACCCCTGTATCCGAGACGTTTGCAAGCACAACGCTATCCGTACCACCTACCTCCCAACATCCGAGATGATGGCAAATATCATGACGAGAAGCCTCCAACAGGAGACCCACTGGAAACATGTGAATGGCATGGAAATGTTACGACGGGCTGCAGGGGAAGCATATGGCAAGTGGATGGCACTTGATCCGATGAATTAAGTTTTCTTTGGTGGATGTGCTCTTTCTCCTATGGCCATGCTTTTCCTACGGGTTTTTACATGGCTACGAGTTTTAATGAGGCATCCAGGGATGTCATGGGACTTCTGTTTTTCTGTCATTCTTTCTTCCTTTCTTTATTGCCTCATTGTTCGAGGGGAAGTGTTAGATATATCGATCGCCCAACGAGGCCCGCCGAGGCCTGCCTGGACCGCTGCGGGCAGATGCCCGTACGGAAGGTATCTGGTGGCGCAGGTGGCAAATGGCCACCGGCGACATCTAGACCCGGCGACATCTAGGCCGCTGCGAGCAGATGTGTGGAAGGCATTGAGTGGCACAGGTGGCCAATGGCCACCGGTGACATCTAGGCCCGGCGGTGGCAAGTTGCCACCAAAGGATCTAGAGGCCGGTGATTGGTAATGGGTTGGATGTGCCTGTATATATAGAGAGTGGTCCTCCGGTCTCGGTGAAAAGATTAAGAAACGGAATTCCTACCTATCGATAGACGTATATATTTGACAGCTTACATTACATCAGAGGATTTCACGGAACAACCACTGGGCAGATGTGTACCTGGATCCATGTCCTTCATCCTCTTTGGCAACGTAACCTCCAACAGGAGTCATACAAACGCCACTGTGCATTGAGCAAATACGTAACCTCGGTCAAATTCAGACTGGGCGCCTGGGTCAAACTCGGACTCGGCACCTGGGCCAAACTCAGACTCGGTGCCTTGGTCAAACTCAGACTCGGCGCCTGGGTCAAACTCGCACTTGGCGTCTTGGTCAAACTCGGACGTAGCGCCTTGGTCAAACTTGGACTCGGCATTTCGGACAGATATCCAAACCTATCACCGACGCCTTGGTCACCTCAACTTCAGCGATGTCCGAAAGCTACTGCCTAACGGATTCTATTCTGAAAAGGAAACTGCCAGATCCATGGCCTGTGATATCTGCATCAAAGCGATTGCTAAGGAGAAGCTTCAAAGGAAGGTTCCAGCTCGGTGAGCGACTAAGCCACTGGAACTGATCCACTCCGACCTATGCGGACCCATCAGCCCTCAATCACTGTCCGGGCACCGATAGTATATACTGTATATTGATACCTTCAGCCACTACATCTGGGTATGCTTCCTACGCTCGAAGTCATCATTGGAAGTGTGTACAGTATTCAGAGACTTCAAAAATCTTATCGAGCTACAACTAAAGCATCGCATCACTTGGTTCCGGTGTAACAATGGCAAAGGAGAATACAACAACGAAGCATTTCGATCAATCCTTACAGAATACGATATTACCTTCGAGCCATCACCACCATACACACAGCATAAAAATGGGGTCTCCGATAGGATGATTCAGACCCACTATGCAAAGGCCCACACAATGCTACTGGACTGTACCCTCCCACCAAGCATGTGGGTAGAATCCATTTCGACAGCGAACTACTTGCACGCTTCGAGGCTGACCTCATCGAACAAGAGCATGACTCCTTATGAAAACCTGATCCGAATAAAACTGGGAGTCAGCCATCTACAACGTTTTTGATGTAAAGCTTTCAAATCACTCCCAGCCTCCCACTGAAGCAAGTTCGGCACATGTGCTCACCCACTGTTGATACTAGGCTATGTCCATGACAGTATCAATATCTGGTGCTTTTGGGATCCCCACCGGAGGCAGGTAATCGAGATATCAAATGTCACTTTCTTAGAATCGGGTAGACTCGAACTCAATCACAGGAGCGAACTCAATTCCTCGGGCAGACTCGGACTCAATGCCTTGGCGGTCGGACTCGGACTCAGCGCCTCGAGCGAATTCAATTCCTCGAGCGACCTTAATTCCAGAAGAGGACTCAATTCCTCAGGTGGACTTGGACTCGACACTTCTGCGGTCAGACTCACATTTGGCGCCTCGAGCGAACTCAATTGCTCGAGGGAACTCAATTCCTCGAGCAGACTCAATTCCTAGGGCAGATTCAGACTCGATACCTTGGCGGTCAGACTCGGACTTGGCACCTCAAGCGAACTTAGTTCCTCGAACAGACTCAATTCCTCAGGCAGACTCAGACTTGGCTCCTTGCGTGGAAGTTTTGGAAATTTGGAAGGAAACACCAGCCGATATGATCTTCAGAAGAGACCTACAGCAGTCGTCCACAGGATCTGGGTAGAAGAGGAACCAATGGATTCTGCAGATCTGGTGTCCTACCGGGAAGCCATTGCGCACCTGAGGCTTGGCCAGAAAATGTCTGATGCGGTTGATGAGGAACTGAGATCTTTGGCTGAAAACTCAACCTGGGACTACATCGGGCTGGAAGAGGTTCCAGCTGGCGTCATGCCCATTTGCTCCAAGTGGGTCTCCAAGACCAAGGAGTTGCCAGGAGACGGCATTCGGTATAAGGCCAGGTTGGTTTTCCGAGGTTTTGAACAGCACGCGGGGGTTAACTTCGATGAAACTTTCACCCTGGTAGCAAAGTTACAAACCCTACGTATGATGCTAGCCCTCGCTGCTGTCCACGACTGGGAAATTGAACAAATGGATGTTGTTACCGCCTTCCTGAATGTCACGGCGTAGGTCCCAGCGCTCGATTTGGGTTTGGTTGTTTGATTTCATTGTTGATGCCGGCACCTCGCTCCGGATGTCTCGATCTTGGAAAGAGTGTCGTCACCTCGCTCCGGATGTCTCGATCTTGGAAAGAGTGTCGTCACCTCGCTCTGGATGTCTCGATCTTGGAAAGAGTGTCGTCACCTCGCTCCGGATGTCTCGATCTTGGAAAGGGTGTCGGTTACGGGCCCCGGTTGCATAAGAGATGGTTGTATGAGTTGCGTGGTTATGAGCACATATGTGAATATGAGTACATATGTGAGTTGCGCGGGTATGAGTAGGAGGACATATGGGAGTTGCGAGAACTGTGTATATAAGGAGGGCTGTCTCCTGTGTTTTGTCTTCTTCTTCTCTTCATGCAACCTCTTGTATTCTATTCGGAATATCAACCTCGTCTCCGTTTCCTCCGTTTCCTCCGTTTCCGTATCTCTGTATCGGCGACGCTCATCTAGCACCGCCCGTCTCTGTTCGACACGTCCGTCTGACGTTGTCCCTTCCTGTCCGACACGTCCATCCGACGCTGTCCGTCTCTCTGTCCGACACGTCCGTCCGACGCTGTCCGTCTCTCTGTTCGACACGTCCGTCTGACGTTGTCCGTTCCTGTCTGACACGTCCGTCCGACGCTGTCCGTCTCTCTGTCCGACACGTCCGTCTGACGTTGTCCGTTCTTGTCCGACACGTCCGTCTGACACTGTCCATCTCTGTCTCCCGTTCCCGTTCCCGTTCCCGTTCCCGTTCCCATTCCCGTTCCCGTTCCCGTTCCCGTTCCCGTTCCCGTTCCCGTTCCCGTTCCCGTTCCCGTTCCCGTTCCCGTTCCCGTTCCCGTTCCCGTTCCCATTCCATTCCTGTTCCCGTTCCCCCCCCCCGCTTCCGCTCCCGCTCCCGCTTGCTTCACCCGAACTCACCCGAGTACCTTGGAGAACCGCCGCCGTTACACTAGGTTGCATCTTTTATTCTAACCTACTCGTAATGAGTTCGGAACCCATGGACACGAACGCTTCGGGCTCCACCCTCGAACAGCGGTTCACCCAGCTGCAGGCCCAGGTGGTGGCCATGGCTACAGCTCAGGGTGGTGCCAACACCGCCCAGAAGGGGTTTCCTGATGCGCCAATTTTCGACGGCGGTAAGGCCGAAGAATTGCGCACCTGGATTATCCAGCTGCGCAACAAGTTGGCCGCACAACCCCATCATTACCCCGACGACCAAGCGTGCCTCCGATATGCGGTCAACCGCCTCTCGGGGGCCGCCCTCTGCCTGATTCGCGGCTATGCATCTGAGAATACTGGACGAATCCGGCTCGAATCCCTGAACGCACTCGTCGACCTCCTCCGCCAGGCGTTCGACGACCCCGACAGAACCCGCACCGCCAACCGTGAGATTCGAAAACTCAAGCAAAAGAGCGGCACTTTTGTTGCCTATTTCGCCGAGTTTGGTCGGATCATGGGAGACCTAAACTGGAACGAAGAGGCCCAGAGAGAACAATTGTACGAAGGCCTCTCGGATCAAATAAAAGATGCCTTGGTCACCTCCCGTCCCCGATCTGATAGTCTGGGTCACTTGATCCAGATCTGTCAGGAGTTGGACAACCGAATTCGCGCTCGTGCCGCGGAACGGGTCCAGCCTGTCCGTACCCAGCGACTGCCCCGCTCCGGGCCATCCTCAGCCAACACCCCCACCCTGGCTCCAGCGAATCCGACGGGCACCAACAGCGGACAGTATGGCGTTCCGCCTATGGACTTATCGGCCACGCAGAGGCCTGCTGAGAAAAATCGTATCAGACAAGAACGCATGGCCCGGGGTGAATGTCTGTATTGCGGAACTGTTGGTCACTTCCTCCGCGAATGCCCCGAACGCGCTACCTCTCGGAACAGCCGGCTGGCTATGGCAGCCACCGTCAATACGACTGCCGAACCTGACGCTGCCGTTCCGAACGAGCAGTCGGGAAACTAGCTGTCCCATGCCAACTGGTTGGCACCGGTATGGGACGTTCCCCATTAGTTTCGTCGTTTCCCCATTTGCAATTGCCTGCTGTAGTTGGTCGAGGGGTGGAAGAATGTGAATTAGAAGGAGAGCATCTTTTTGTTGCAGCTACT
>Ga0307508_10002309_pt1 | contig 20245 bp, 27 predicted proteins | sample 9_EM_MG_FD_203089 | JGI IMG/M metagenome (GOLD analysis project Ga0307508, IMG submission 203089) | Populus trichocarpa ectomycorrhiza microbial communities from riparian zone in the Pacific Northwest, United States - 9_EM | ecosystem: Host-associated > Plants > Roots > Unclassified | place...
CACACCCCCCCCCCCCCCCCCCCCCCCCCCAACTCCCGGCACGCTGTGGATCCGGCATCCCCGGATGCTTCAAGACTTGGGCTCGCACTCGAAGGAGACATGGGTGCGTCTTGGCCGTGAGTGGCGATCCCCCCCCCTCCGCCACACGATGCGGCACCCGCTCGTATCGGATGGCGGCCGCGCACAGCCCTGGGGCGAGATGTCTATCTCCTGCGGTTATCTTCTGCGGGTGGGCATCTGTTCCGTTTGGGCTGGGGAGAAGGGTTTTTTTTTATTCCACGTCCTACATACTCTCCTTGCTTTTTTCTTTGCATGTGATGACGGCGGAGGGCGCTAGATAGGTAGATAGTGGTGTGACGGCTTCTGCTGGCTGTCAGCGAAACGATACGACACGAGACGAAACGAGACGGCGGAGGAACTGGCCTGGCCTGGCCCGGCCTGGCCTGGCCCAACCAGCCGCAGCCGATAAGAAGAGAGCACATCACATCCGTTCTCCGTTTGGAAAGACGGGCGGGGGGGGGAAGGGAAACGGAGATGATATATGGATTTTGCATATCTCCGGCGGACATAGATATGTACATATATACACACACAAAAGTAGCAACGGTGGATGTCCGCACGGCGCGGTTCGCCGCCAGATAGTTGCATACAGAGCGCCTCCGTCCTGTCCGGTCCGGTTCGCTCTCCACTTTCTGCGCCCCTGCCTGATCGTGCGTGCGCCGAGTAGAGTGGTAGATACGCAGCTGCCCACGCTCTCCTTCCTTCCTCCCTCATCGAGTAATCTGACGGTGACGAATAGCGGCGCAGCCAGTGGATGGATGGAAAGCCAGCATCCGACCTGTGTTCTTGCATCTCGACATCTCGACGGCGGTGAAAACGATCGCCTTCTCGGCGCACGGTGAGTGACAGCTCGAGCACACACCAGGTAGTTCGTTGGTTTGCTGATGCGGCCACCGGATCCCTGCGCCAATCAGTCGGCCGTCCGCTATCTTGCTACTCTAGCCTCTTGCCGTCGTTCGCCAAAACATACATAGATAGATATGATATGGCTCTCGGTCGCAGTCCAGTCGTTACTCCGGCTGTCCGGCTGTCCGTCCGTTCTCTTTCTTTCTTTCTTTCTTTCTTTCTTCCTCCCTTCTTGCAAGAACAAACGAGACCGAGCGAGCACACACTCCAGGCCTACCACCGACTCCGCTCTAGCGCGCCTGCGCTATCTACACATTTCGGGTGCTACCGGAGCGAGCGGTGGTCGGCCATGTAGTTTGGGCGGACTATTTTCGAGATTCGGAGGGGGGTTGGTGCGCCAGCGCCGCGACCAGCAGGTACGTACCTATGTAGCGATGTAGAGTATCATTCATAGTGTGCGCCATTCCTACGAATGTTTATATCGTACACACATCTCGTCCGTTGCTGTCGAGGCGATGCTGCCTGCATCTTTCCCCGGATCTGATCGGATCTGGTGTGGTCGGGGCTGCCGCCGGCCGTTAGTCGTTATCTCCAGCCAGCCATCCAGCCAGTCGTCCGTGTCGAGTGCATATGACATGTAGTTCAACGTGTTGCTGACTCAGTTGTAGATACCAAATAACTCCTTTTTTTCTTCTTTTTTTTTCTTCTTTTCTTCTTTTTCCTTTTTTCCCTCCTCGTTTTGTTTCGTTTGCAACCCCTCCGGGGCTTACCCAGCAGCTGCCGTGCGTGTCCATATTGCTTCTCGGTATTGGGCTGGCTTGGTTGCGAGGGGAGGGATTTTGCTGTTGCGTACGCATGTTTTTTTTTTTTTTCTTTCTCCTCATGCGGTGGCCAGGAGCGGAGGATGTTTCTGTCTGGGGTGTGCGGTGGGAGCAGCAGCCGGCTCCGCGGCGAGGGAGGATGGAGGACGGATGGATGGGATGTGATATAGACAGCTATTTCGCGCGGGAGGTCTGGGGGGTTTTTTTTGCTCTTCTTTCCTTTCTCGGCCGGTGGGGTTAGCTATAGCTGTCGTTGGCGACGAGGGGAATCGCGGACCATGTGCGTATGCTACCCAGCCGGATGGACGAAGAGGAGGCGAGTGAGCACGTAGAGATGGAGATGGAGCGCCGTGATGAGATGCGCGCGGGGGAGAGATGGAGATGGAGGCGGCTCACGTGCTGCGCCCTGTGGACGAGAAGAGTGTCCGGCTGAGCTGAGTTTGTTTAGTTCTGTTTCATCGCTGGGGGAGGTGGGGGTGGAGGTGGGGCAGTGCTAACCGCATCACATCACATCCACCCGCAGTTTGCCGCCGACTGGTGGTTTCCCACCGATCCGTCGCGCCCGATCCCACGATGTCTATAGAAATCCTCGATTCCCTCCTCCGTTTCGAGAGACAAAGCATCCCTTCCGGCCCTCGACGGCCTCGCTGTGCAAGTGAACTGCGCGGGAGGGGGGACAGCAGCAGAGGGGGTGTGTAGTAGCTATAAGAATACCACTGGTTCATCGCCCGGTTTGAAATGTTTCCTTCCTCTCTTTCTCTCGACGGCTGGAGAGAGAAAGCTGGATTTCGCCTCCCATGATAATCGCTGCGACGCCCCCACCCACACACCAGCCACACGCACCAGCCCCGCCCCGCTTCAGCCGAGCCATGTGTCCGAAATCTTCCGACCGCGGCGACCGACCCATGTGACGAATAGCCCGACACACTGGCTCACTCGGACCCGTCCGACTCGAACACGGTGTCGTTTCTCCGTCTCGTACACCACCCGTGGACAAGGCCCACCGGACGGACAACCGAAGAGTAAGGAGGGGGATCGCTCGTTGGCTTTTTTTTTGGAAGGGTCGGTGATACTGCTGGGTGATACGGGGTGAACGGAGGAAGGCTGGGGGGGCGGGATTGGGGCGGGGGTGGCTGGGTGGACGACACGGGGGCTGGTGCGTCGAACGGGACTCGGTGATGCGGTGGACTCCGAGGTGGACGGACAGCAACGGATGGCTCGAGGGAGGATCAAGATCGAGGCCGAAATGCTGTCCGCCAACATGTCTGTCTGTTCGTTCGTCCGCCCGCCCGCTCGCTCGCGACGGGGTGACATGTCCATGGACGGGAAATGCGACGGCCACATCCAGCGGGAGATCGTGACCGGACCGGATCGTTCCCAGACCAACACTGCTGCTGCTGCTACTGCGATCGCTCTTCGTGACTGTCGTCCGTGCTCGTGCCGTGCCCAACGAGTGATTAACAGTGCATGGCCATCCCGTCGTAGTTCTGGAGTCGCGTCGTTACCTCGCAGAGGGCGGCAACGCCCCCGGATGAGAGGTCTGTTAAGCGACAGATCCACTCGGAGGTTGGTATACTACGACGCGACGAGGGCAAAGTAAAAGGATATCCTGCCCGCTTGACGGCTGCTACATAGTTGTTAGTAGATCACGGGAGATCGTCATAAAGTTTGACGAGATCGAGTGATGTTCCATGTGCATCCTGATACGGATGGCGGCGTGCTGGCCTGGGCCAATCCGTGCGCGGCCTTGGGAGAGGCGGCAGGACCCGAGCCAAGAAAGAAATAAGGCAGCGAAGACAAGCTGTCGCACGCATGCGGAAACCGCTCCACTGATTGCCGAGCATTCTCCGTAGTAATCGCCGCCGAAAATCTCGAACCGCCGACGGCTTCGATTCGTGGCATGACGCCCGCCATGACGTTGGGGGCGGGCTCGCCAGAGCATCCAACTTCCGCCCCGGCCTGCTGAGCCCTCACGTAACGTCCAAAAAGCCGGACTCGCTGCGGAAGGGAGAAGAGGGTGGGCTTCTTTCGATCGCCCCCGGCTCTGGGAGATCGGCAGCTTGCGCACCGTACGATCCTTCGCACACCAGCGCTCGTTCCCTGCTGGTCGTGCCGATCCGTGTACAGGGCGGGCCGATGGACAGAAAAACGTGCGTTGTCGCCCGAATAGAAGTTGAGTGATTGGCTGTGTCGACAGCAGACCCTGGATCACCGTCCGTTGTCATCGTTGTTGGCGGATCGTCCGGCTCCAAGCGCAAGATTTTTTTTTATCCCGAAGCGGACTGGGAACACTGTCGATCGTGTTCGCCGCGCTTGGGCATCGCCCCGAGAAACACCCGAATCGGGGAGAGGGAGGGAGAGCAAAGACAGGAATTCGACATCGTTTCGCTGTTCGCTTTTCGCGCCCCACCCCACCCCACCTCCCACCCGCTTGCCGGAACTCCTGTCGGGCAGCGTTGGCTGACTCCCTCATTACGTACCCGCGCAGCGAAATGTGGTGGGTGCAGCATCTCCCGATCCAGCGCTACGGTGCGACACTGTCGCCGTCGCTTCGAGATGGTCGTTGACTCCACTATGCTCCGGTGCCGCTCGGTGGGTTCTTCAGCCTGTATTGATGCTCTTCAGCCTGTATTGGTATCCAGTCGACAAGCAGGAAACTTGCTTCTGCCCCTGCCCCTTCGACCAGAAGAATGATCTGGGCCCTGAGCAGGTGTGGTGGAAGCAAAATATGTGGTTGGAGTGGCACCGTGGACACGTCTGATCCTGCCCCGAACCGGCGTGGCCGAGCTGCGAGGAAGTACTCTGGAGAGCTACACAGAGGTACATAGAGGTACATATTCCCAGCTGATCCGGGATCGCGATAGTCGAAGCGCAGCAGGCTTTTTCCGGCGTCGATTTTGCAATGGCGCGATGCGATCGGCGCCGCCTCCGTCCCCATCTAGGCTGAGAATATCCAGTGCTTGGAAAATGGGATGGAAAGTGCCGGATGGAGACGAGGAGGCAGGCTGGGCTTGCGAAATATCTTGCTGGACCGAGTCTCGCCATCTGGAGCTGTTCTTGTGCGAAAAGAACGCGCGTCCGAAACCCGCTCGCCCTCGCTGGTGCGGTGATGCTGTCTGGTGGCTGATATCTGAACCCCGACTCACTCTTCTGCGGTTATGTAACACATTGCTCGGGGGCCCGAATCGGGTGCGGATCCGAGCAGCGACAAGCCAGGCCGGCTGCAGACAAAACCGTTTTCGTGCAGAATCGGAAACACGGCCGTCGAGCGCCAGAGTGATGCCCTCTGCGTGTGCAGCTGCAGGACGCACACCTGCCAGCCATGTGCCTCGCGGGCTGCCCATCGGCCACCGGGCGTACGGACGGGCGGCTGCGTCCGCTGAGGAGACCCGAGGCAGTGGCATGGACGAGAGTGGGGCGGGGCGGGGTTGGCGGGTGGAGTAGCTCCGCCTTCGCGAGGGTGCGGGCCCGAGCCTGGACATGTTTACCATACCGTAACTATCGCAGCAGAAACGTCTGGGTGGTGGTAGATGCGTGTGCGCTTCTTCCCATGCTGGGCCAGACCCCCGTGGCGGCGTGGACATCCGCGGGGTAAGCTCCTGAGCCCTACACGACGGTCTTGCACGTCGACAGATGGGGCCGAGTGCTGCCGGGCGTCGTCCACCCATCGATTTGGGATGCGTGATGGCCAGACGAACAGCCCCCGCACTGGGGGAAGCCCCGTCTCCGCGCCCCAGGACTGGATGTGGGGATGATGCCATCGCGATCACCACTACTGGCACCGATCCACCTGCCCGGACTGCAGTACAACAGCCCAGCCCAGCGTTTGGTCCGGCCAGCCAGTCAGTTGGCGGGCTGAGCCGTCGGGTGTCTAACTGCCCACCACCAGCACTCGGCGGCGAGGGAGTAGACAGTTAGCGTACGGACCAAAGAAGTCCGTACATACACCGCGTCAACAGCCCAACAGGAATGCTGGAATCCGAAGCGCAAAGTGAGAGTACCGAGACCTTCTTTGGCCTGATCCTTTCCGCAGCACACTACACTTTTCCATTCGGCAATGTGGAGAGCTGTCGTGCGTGCGAGGTCCGATATCCCCCGGACGGATGAACCCTGGTCGTCGTGTGGGTTGGGTTGGGTTGATTTCTTCGTCTCTCCATCTCGCCTTCTGAGGGGAGCGCAAGCTTGCGAGCCTTGGCCGCCCTAGTCACCCCGGTGAATGACTACTGACTGAGGAGCAGGAAGAGGGGAGGGGAGGGGGTAGGGGTGGAGGCTGAGCGGCGGAGATAGGGACTTGGGACTGAATATGCGCGGGTGGGGGGTCCGGATGGAGACGACGGCCGTGTTTGCGAGCCATAAGCACCCTCACCCACCTGGGGAATGACTACAGACTGAAGGGCGGTGATATGAGCGCTACTGCCGAAGATACATTTGGCTAGCACAGCAGATGTAAAATGGTCGATTGAACGGACCAGAGTTCTATATCACGTGCGGTTGGCATACTATTGACGACCAACAAGGCGCAGTGTCAATCGCTTTCCCTAGAAGGCATTAATCTGCCCAACGAGTGTTCAGCTACGGGCAGCTTTACAATACTCGATCCCAGGCACCAATCGCTAAAAAATAAAAAGTTCTATTATCTTCTAGGAGAGGTGTTGCGAGAATGTTGTGTATAGTGAAGCTCATTGAGGTGGATGGTTGGCTAGATAGACTGCGTTTGTACTGGTTTCGAGGAATATGTGGCCTGGCCTAATCCGTCCCGTCCGAGGAATCCCCAGGACTGCGCACGGGATGGACCAGTCGACTAAACTGGGATGAAACGCTCTATGGTATCACGCGTAAATAAGGTGGGGGCTGGTGCGGCAATGGTGGGGATAGCCAGAGCGTACTTACGGCCAGCACGCGTATGCGCTGACAGAAATTACCCAGTGGCTGGGGCGGGGGAGCTCGCGGGAGTTGTAATAATGGCAGCGAGCACAGCTATCACTCGGTTATGCACAACATTACAGTCCCTGTCGATATAATAGACGGATGATGATGATGACTCATTGATCGCATGCTACCCCGCTGGGTAATGGCGATGTTAGATATAATAGATGGAAACGATGAGGTCTTGATGTGGTATTATCAAATGCGACGTGATTCTACATGACTAAGTAGTGCGAGTGAGATATTGCAACAATTCCTTTCTTGCTGCGCTCCATAGCAGCAAGCAAAACTGAATATAAGATGATGAAAAGAAAGGCATATTATATCCCAATGACCTCGCTAAATCCTCTGCGGTAAATCCTGTGAGAGAAACCCACAGTAGGAATGAGTGCCACTAACTATAGCAGGAGAATCAATGAAACCGTGAGACAAAATACGTCGAAGCCTTGAAACTATCGAATCATGAAGCCCCGATGCCGTAAAAACGTAAAAGGAAAATAATGCCGTAAAACAATAAAACGGTATGAAACCATGCGTCTAATGGCCTCTACGAAGACCGATACCCTGCGCGAGGTACGGATGCTTCTCCGAAGAAAGTGGGTTCGTCATGACGTTTGCGAGCTTCTCGAGGATGTCGATTTCAGTGAATTTGACGACACCGGTATCGTCGAGACGCAGAGAATTGTGAAGAAGGCACGTCGATATACTTGGCCTTGTCGCTCGTTACCGTAAGGCGCATTGTGCTGGGTGCACCGTTCGAGTCACAGCGAATAGTGAAACCGCAGTTTCGCCGGTAACGTCTCGATGCAGGTATACAAACCGTTGGGTTTCTCCAGTCGCTTCCGAGCATGCAAGGTATTCGGCTTCGGTAGTAAACCTTACAACAACAGTCTGTTTTTTGAACTTCCGTAGAGTTAGTGCTCCAGACTCGTCACTCTTGGGAAATATAGCCGCCTTGGGACTTCCGATCGTAACCGTCGCCTGCCCAGTCCGAGTTCGTATAGTCGGCTAGCCCTTCCGAAACGGAAAGACTAGCTCGTCGCCTACCGTACGCTTAAAATACCCGAGAACTCGTTTGGCCACCGTCATATGCATCTTGTACGGATTGATAAGCCACCGGCAAAGTGCGGCTACTGCGTATGCGATGTCGGCCCGTTTCCAGAGTTTCTTGAGCGGTGTACATGTGGCTCCCGACTGGTACAGCGTTGGTTAGCCTCGGCATCGGCATTGTCCAATCTGGTCGTGTGGTCCATCGGTGTAAGGATGGGGTTTGCGTTCTCCATGCCGCATCGATGTAGAATCGAGTCACTGTACGTAGGCCTGTTGGCCGTGTAATGGAACCATCTGGTAGGCAAATTGGCGTCTAGGCCTAGGAATCCCTGGCGGATGCTGCGTAGAGCACTTGGATGTCGTTCACGTAGAGAAATAGCATAACGCTGTGGGGACATAGAGATTGTGGCCTGCAGTTGCCTTGTGGAAGCCAATGGATAAGAGGAAGCCGTCGACAGGTTGATTCCAGAGCCTTGATGCTTGCTTAATCCCGTACGGCGCCTGTGAGACTGGAGCGTTCAATCATTCATCCCGTACTTGATGCCCGACGATTCCGAGCCCTTTCCTCGTATACGTCACCGTTTATAAGTACCCGGCGCAGCGTAGTCACAGGATCCGAGCCATTGATATTTTGCCTTCTCCTTTGAGAAAATCCAGAGCGGGTGCATGCCTCGGAGTGCCATACGGCCTGACCTCCAGAGTGAGTTCCCTCATCATAACAGCTAGTCGCTGACCCAGGTTTTGGCGGTGCGCGGTCATTTGGATGCAACCTCACGCCTTCCCCGCTAGTAACGTGTGAACGACCTCGTAGGTCTCAGTGTTAAGGAATGTGACATCTGGGTGATCACAAGGGTCGGCATTATGCTGTTGTACCGAGATGATGGCTCATTGCTGGCGCCTTTCACCTACTCCCGTGACCTTGAAAACGAGTCCAGACTTGCATGTAGGGGTTCCAACTTGGGTTTGTACACTCATCTGCAGCCAATAGGCTTGCTGGGTGTGTGCTTGACGAGCGCAAATAAATCGTCCTCCATTAGGGATGCGTATTCTTCCTGCATGACTTATGAGCTGCTTGTTTCTCGTCGGGGCCGGCGTCTGGGCGGGTTGTGGCCTTCGGTGCGCTGGATCCCACTGGAGGATCCCGAGTGTACTACACGGTTGTGTGCTGAGCATTATAATCCGGGGGAAAATAAGGAGATCAGGTTAAGATGTGTGACCTGCTAGGTAGAGAGCCCTACATGCAACATCGCCTCGCTCTTGCCATGGGCGAGGGAGAGGGTGATGGTGATGATGACTCATTGATCGCATGCGGCCCTAATGGATCATGGCGATATTTAAGGCGGGCGATCGGGCAACCGCGTAAGCGGGTAAGCGAGTGCTCGAACGAGCAAGCGATCAGGAGTGCTGAGGGGCAAGCGGGAAAGGCAGCGCGAGCAAGTGGTAGATAGTCTGGACCAGGGCGCATTGCGTGCGGCGGGGTTCATGGACTGCACATGAAACTAGTGGGCAGCAACGGCATTATTTGGCACGCCACACAGCTGAAGTTTTAGTTTTCATTGTTTACTGTTCTGCGAGGAGGAGAAGGGGAGACGTCTCTCGCGGGTCCGCATCCTGGAGCGATAGGGCCGGTTTGCAGTGGCTGCGGATGAACGACGAGAGAGCAGTTGGTTAGGAGCCTTGCTGGTGAATGGTCCATCAGGTTATATGTACACCGAGTATCATACCTGGTATTAGTCCTTGCTGGAAAATCAATCCCGCAGCCATCATAACCCGGCCCCTCCGCGACCTGTGTCTCATACGTAAAACCACAAACCAGCGCTCAAACTGGGAGTCCAAGTTAATCTGGTGATCCTCCGGCATCTCATAAATGGCCCTTCGAGAAAACTGATAAGACGAGGCTCGCAGACGTCTTGATCACGGAATACGCGGCCGAGTTAGCGAGGGTCTTCTAGGGGGGCGGCGTCTCGGGCAGGACGGTCAGCATTGCCTTGCTGATGGCCCGCCAGCTGCGGCCCTAGGCAAGGAATCTCAAGACTTCGGTGTCAGGCCGAAATACGGATTTCCTCTAGGGTTTCCGAGGCCACCGTTGCTTCGCTGAGATTCAGCGCACGTATCTACGATGCAGGCAGACTTTCTCGAATACAAGCAAGTTCTATGTTACTCCCTCTACCAGTAGACCTGTACATCACTATTACATAGCTGGCTTCGGTTCCAATCGAGACACAATTGCCCAAGCCGACACCCCCACGAAGGGATGCGAATGTCAAGACAGAAAAGGAAGGGAGCTCGGTTTAACCTGTAGCAGAAATCGAAATCCCGCCTATTTATGGTAGTAGCGCGGGATAATAATGAATGATGATACTGCCGATACGCTTGAACCTGTCTACCCGTCGCTGGTTTTGCTTTCGACTCACCCCCTTTTGTGAGGGTTTCACCTCCGAGCCCTCCTCCGAGACCTTCATCGATCCCTATGTTCACGGCCTTATCTATCCGCTCAGAGCTCCGCCGCTACTGCTCAGTAGAGGGACCTAGTCTCAGGGTACGGAATGCGACAGGAGCTGCCCGACAGACGGCCACATTCCAAGCGCTTGCGGAGACCTGTAGATATCATGCATTTTGGCTCTGAGCAAAACGCGGCGGAGAGAGAGTCATACACATGAATCGCTGCATGTACTTACTCATTCACCGTACTTAACGTTGTGTCGTTAGTTCTGTGCAACGAGCCGAATGAGCGGCACAACCACTCTTTTTCTATCATCGTAGCCGAGCTGGGCTAGCTTCATTATCTCTGTCTCAGCTGTGAAATTTTCAACCATTCTGCAGACAATAGCCCTCCCCCCCCAATACCTCTCCATCCATTTTGCCCCTACATACCATCTCCATTTCGCATCCGCAGTCACGCAAACCGCCGCTTATGTAGCTTTTTCGCGTGACTTGGTTCATCGACCTTGAACGTATCTCAAGATGCCCGTCCAGCGACGACAGAGGAATCACGGAAGGGGGCACCAGCCGACTGATCGGCCAAGAAACGAGCGGTCCAGTCGGCCACCGGACGAGCAACCGAGCCCGTCCTGGAACGAGCACCAGAGCCCTCGCGGAGGTGGAAGGTCATATTTGACGGTCAGAACTGACTCCCTTATACCGTCGCGATACGGATGGTGGCTAATGGTGACCTATGTACACAGTCGACACAACAGCAACACCACTTCGGTAATGCTCGTACATACAACGATGCCGGGCATAATGAATTCAGCCATACCAGCTTTAATGGCCCCGTATGGATTGGCTCTCCCTCACAATCCGGCGCCGTGACAGACATTTTGGGGGAGAAGGCTGTGCAGTGTCTGGGTAGATTATCCTGTTGAAAGAAGATACATTGCGATCTCATAACTGACCTTGCTGGCGCAGTTCGAACCAAAATCGATTGGAATATTCTCTTGGACCAGCTGTCTGTCGTCGACCAGGACCAGTACCGATCCACGATGCCACCGTTTGACTTCAACAATCCCAATTTTTTTTGGATCACCAAAAACATTGACTTCGCGCAATGGGAATCGGTCGACACCCCGCGGGCGCTCTTTCTATCTGCGCCGTTCGGTCATGGGACGACGGAGGTCTGCTCGCAGATCATAGAACTTGCTAAAAAAAAGGCTCGTGAGACGAACGGCGCTGCGTTGTACTTCTTTTGTTCTTCCGCACCACAATCTCGGCGTTCGGCCACTCTCATCCACACACTGCTCTGCCAGATTATCTGCAGTTCAAGTGATGGAAGGACCAACTCTATTGCAGCTGGCTTCCTTAACGCCCTGATAGGTGGACATTACCAGCGCTCACCGGATATCCGGGAGGACGATTCTGTAGATGAGACAGTGCGGAAGCTTTTAGATGCTCCCGATAGCGAGCTTCTCGAAGCCTTAGCGGAAGCCATCAAGAAAGCAGGGATTCAAGAGTTGTCGATCATCGTTGATGGCTTGCAGGAGAATACTGGTGTTGCCTCCGGGATATTTGAGCTTTTGAGCGAAGCATCGCCAAAATCGAAATTGCTGCTTACGAGTCAACATCCACTCGAGAGGACACCCTACGGGATGGCGTCTATCGAATATGGCAAGGAGCGAAAAGGTATACATGCCTGCCATTCTTCACCCTGAATCGTGCTGATCTCAATGCAGAGTGTCTTCGTTTCCTCCGATATGACAATACGCGGTATGACAAAATTTCGAACGAGCATCAAGGTTCGCTGGAATGGCTCTGGGAACACCCGCAATACCTAGAATGGTCTGCATCGACAACCTCCAGCCTTCTATACATCGAGGGGAAGCCGGGTAGTGGGAAAAGCACACTTGCAAGATATTTCAAGGAAAAACTTGCCAAAAGGGAGCCAAATGCCCGTTCAAGTACCGTGGCCCATTACTTCTACACTTTTCGAGGAACCCAACTGGAAGCTACCCATGTGAATATGCTGCGGTCAATTCTCCGCAGTATCCTGGAGCAGGACGAGTCGACTTTTTTTCACTTCCAACATGAATTTCGGAAGTTTCAACGTGGAAATCTCTCGGAATGGCCTTATGACTCTCTGAAAAGAGTTCTATCCTCCTTTGCAGATCATCCTACGACGAAACCTCTCTACCTCATCCTTGACGCCATGGACGAATCTGAGGAAGATGATAGGCGCGATATCATACAGTTACTCTGTAAGCTTTGCTCGAAGGATAACCCTTGCAACATAAAAGCATTTCTTGCGAGCCGCCCTCTCGCCGAGCTCCAACACCGCATTGAGGATTCCCATCATTTCATAAGAATGCAGGATGTAAATAAGGACGACATTTTCCGATTTGCGGACGATTTCCTCAACAGAGATCTCAAGTTAACTGGGAAAATCCTTCGAGAAACCAGAAGCTATATCGCCGAAAACGCTGAAGGAGTATTCCTATGGGTGGCACTAATTAAAAGCGAACTACTCCGTTTTGCCGAAACTGGGTGTCGTGATTCCGAAATCCTCGAGCTACTAAAAGCCCTTCCTCTGGAACTTGAGGCACTCTACGAACGCATGTTCAGCAGACTGGAGAATGGCCTTCCTCGGGACGTCCAAGACGGAATAGTGCTTTTTCGGTTCATTTTTTTCGCGCTACGCCCTCTTACTGTTGAAGAACTGCGCGATGCACTCGCTATGCCAGATGATCGCAACCCCTGCTACGAACACTTCCAGCAAGACAAGATAGGCGAAATCGGCAGGCGTATTGAGCATTGTGGGGGCGGCTTTTTGGAAATCAAAGGCAAGCTCCCTAGGAAGTGAGCCGCATGGCGAAATTGATTGTTTGTGCAGTAGGAGGAACCGTTCAGTTTATGCACCAAACTGTTCGCGAGTTCATTATCCGGACCGTCCCACGCGCTGTGAATTTGAAGTTCGAGATTAGCGATGAAGCGGCCAACAGAATAACTACAACATTGGCTCGATATTTGATGCTTTTTTTCATGAGCCCCACCCTCATCATGCGAAACCGTTTCGCACAGATCGAGAGTTGGAGTCCGGAGGATTATCGGGCCTACGCTGAATACCTGGATGAGTGGCCTTTGATTGATTATGCGCTTCATTCTATCAAAGAATACCGAGAGCGCTGCAATCAGGACGGCAGCGCCGCAGGGCTCGTTACCGCAACGCTCCAAAAGTTGACCGAGAATCAAGCCACATACTTTCTGGGGAGTTTTGTGGATTTGCACACTGGAGGAATCGGCAGGCAGGCCATCCAAGCCAACAAGTACCAAGCAACATCCCAAGACATCAAATACCGAACGCTCAACGCTGCGGCGAATCCTCCGCTCCTTAATGCAGTGAAAGCACTGCTTACGTGCATGCAGGAGGATAGCCACACCAAAGGCGACACGCCTTTGATCATTTCAGCCAAGAAAGGGCTCCCGGGTGCTACACAAGTATTTCTTGACCAAAATTTCGACGTGAATACCACAGACGGGGTTGGGCGGGCGGCGTTGCACTGTGCGGCCGCAGTCGGGCACGGGACGGTAGCCCGGCTGCTCGTGGATCGAGGCGCCGACGTCAAGGCGGTCGACAAGGGCAGGTGGACGCCGCTGCACATTGCGGCCAATAGCGGACACGAGACGGTAGCCCGACTGCTCGTGGATCGAGGCGCCAATATCGAGGCGCTCGACAAGGGCGGGTGGACGCCGCTGCACTCTGCGGCCAATAACGGACACGGGGCGATAGCCCGACTGCTCGTGGATCGAGGCGCCGGCATCGAGGCGGTCGACCAGGGCGGGTGGACGCCGCTACACTTTGCAGCCGGTAACGGACACGAGACGGTAGCCCGGCTGTTCGTGGATCTAGGCGCCGACGTCAAGGCGGTCGACAAGGACGGGAGGACGCCGCTACACTTTGCGGCCAAGAGCGGGCACGGGGCGCTAGTATGGTTACTCGTGAATCGAGGCGCCAAAATCTTGGCGACCGACAAGGACGGGAGGACGCCGCTGCACTCCGCGGCCGAGAACGCGCACGAGGCGCTAGCCCAGCTACTCGTGGATCGAGGCCATACTGTACCTTACCGGTTAACCGGCTACTACCCCTTACCCAGAAACTTGTTAACGTTTAACGTGATTTAGCCTGTAAGTCCCCCCGCATTATGTACCCCGCTCAGCACAGTCAACACCCAAGGGCAGCGACGACACAGCTGGAGAACAGGCAGCGGCGGTTTGGGCTACGGCTGTTGAGCCTGCCACAGGGAGACCATGTGCGGGAAGTGGTCGGTGGCCCAATAGGAATCGGGCGGCGGCTCACAAATGCCCTCGCCTACACGGGAAGGACGGAGAGCACTGTTCTGCTTGAGGAGCCAGAAACCCTCGAGGCGGAGCTGCTACAAGAGGAGGAAGCCGAGGCCAAGGCTGAGGCGGAGAAGGTCCGACCTGGGCTCACCATGTTTACAAACGGATCGCGGCTGGACGATGGGGCTGCCGGGTACGCGGTGATGTGGAGGAACGGCCAAACCTGGAAGGGCATCAGGACCCACATGGGCTACAACCAGGAGGCCTACGACGCGGAGTGCGCCGCTCTCGCCTGCGCACTGGAATCGGCTTCGAGGAGAAACATGACCCCAGAGCGGGTTACCATCTTCATCGACGCACAGGCGGCCATCAAGAGGATGGCATCGGACGAACCTGGCCCGGGGCAGCAATATGCCCTCCAGGAGCGGAAGCATATCGCCTCGCTGTGCAGGGCCAGACCGGGCATGATCGTTGAAATCCGGTGGTGCCCGGCTCACAAGGGGATCGCCGGAAACGAGAAGGCCGACGAGTGGGCCAAGATCGCGGCGGAGGAGCCAGGCACCCGCGGGATGAATGGCTGAACTATTCAGACCGGACAGAGGTACACCCCATGCCGCTACCACGATCCCTCGCAACCCTGAAGCGGGAGATTTCGGAGAAGAAGTGGAAGCGCGAAGGTGGGCTGGAGGCCGGTTCCAAGAAGAAATATAAAATGCCGGAAGGCCACAAGCTGGACGGCACGATCGCTGAGAGCACCAAGAGGCTCGCCTCAAGGTACTACCAGCTGAAGACAGGACACACCCGCACCGGACAGTACCTGCACTGGGCTAAGGTTCGCCCCACCGCCCAGTGGTGGTGGTGCCAGTGCCCCTCGCAGACGAGAGACCACCTCTTCAAGGTGTCCGGAATGGAAAATGCGAGGAAGATTCTATAGGCGGAGGCGCAGAAGGAGACCGGGAGGTGTAAGAACGGTGGACGGTCCGGGATCTGCTGGCCGATAGGAGATGTGGGCAGGCAGTGCTGGACTTCCTCTCCTCCACGGATGTGGGAAGGCTGGTGCCGCCGCTGGAAGAGGGGGGTGCCGGAAGTGAGGTGTCAGAGTGGGAGCTCCGGGAGCGCCGGGAGCGCCGGGAGCGGCAAGAGGAGCGGGAGGCGGAGGCGGAGGCGCTGGGCGCCGCGGACGAGATGGGCGCCGGGGAGGAACTTCCGCTGTTCCTCCCCACACCCTCGTTCATGGCATTGGCCGGCGAGGATTAGGGGACGGGTCACGCTTTTGTTTTGTTCTTTCATTTGTTGTTTCCTTTGTAAATTTCCTTGGGGTGCATTTACTCTTTCTTGGGACAGGCCTGGGCCGAGGGCAAAGGGAGCTTGCAACGAGCCGCCACCGCGCGGACAGCGGACGAGAAAAACAGATAAAATGTACGCCGCCATAGTCTAGATAGGCTGAATGCGAGTATGATTAAACAAAAAAAAAACAGTCAACACCCATCACCACCTATCTACAGCCCAAAGGTGGCCCCTACCAAGCCTCGAGAATCCAAAAACACCATTCAAGAAGACCGGATACGCCGTGCTATTGAGGAACGGCGACTGGAAGGCACCTCCTTTCGTATTTTGGCGGTGAAGTATGGGATCTCCAGTTCTACCCCATCCGATCGGGAGCGCGGCGGCCTTACGCAGCGGGAGGGTCATGCGCACCGGCAGAAACTCACCCCCGATATGGAGAAGGCTCTCGAAGATTGGTGCAAGAAGTTGGACGCCTGGGGATTTCCTCCCCAGATGGATCTTTTACGTGCAATGGCGGCCACAGTAGCGCAGATTCGTGCAGAAGACGAGGACGATCCTGAGCTTGCCCACCTAGGCCAGCATTGGTTGGTTAACATTCTCAACTGCCATCCGAGTCTCTCCGCAAGGTTCAATGCTCAACTTGACCGCCAACGCCAACGCAGACAATAGGTAGATTCAGCCAACTTGATGGTCACCGCGGTAACTGTGACCCCGAGTCACATATTTTGTCAACAATGGGTTATCAACTGGATAAAGTTATCCGTGATAACGTACTGATGATACGAAATCAGATAATAGCGAGTGTGTTGTATTGTCTATGGAGTCCCGAGCTGTTCGCTCGCCGCTCTACTACTGCCGTGCTTGGCGCCCAGAGTGCGCTAGTCGCTGACTCCCATTGGAGCCCAACGGGGAGCCGTCGCCCTCGACGGCACGATCCCACAGCCCAAAGATGAAACCCGCCCAATACGCCCTGACAACCACCAGTACAAACGATCTCGGCCTCCACACCGGACAAACACATTATCGTCACCCGCTCTCGTCGTATGCTTCCCCATCCCACATCTCCAGTCTCGTCCCCCAATCCCGCACTTTTCTCCACTGCCATTATACCCCCATTCTCACCATCCGCACACCCGACAATCCACTTCCCCTTGCCACCCACTCTAAACTCGCCTCCGCTTCCTTGTCTTCCTCTCCCCCTCACTACCATCTCCTCGTACTCCACGCTCCACGTCGTAGAGCTTCCCAGTCAGGTGCGGAACCAATCCTTTTCGATACTGGCGTAGATTTGTAGGGAACTCGGGCTGTATGGGGGCGCCGGAAGGATATCGCAAGTGCTCTGGGCGCACTGTCCAAAGACGGACGTCATCCCGGTGGTGGGTCCCATACAAAGCCTTATCCTCGTGGGGGTGCTGCAAGACAAGAGACATTCCTCCTTGGGTGACCAACCGGACAAGATACGGTCCTGTCCACCGGTAGTAAAACTTGAGGCCTTTCTCCTTCGCCACGGCAGTGTCCCGGAGCATAACCAGGTCTGCTGCTCTTATCGGACCGGGTTTCACCAAGTTCTTGGACGTTTGCGCCACCATCCGCTCAGCATACACCTGCTGGCACTGTCGGGCCTCCTCCCGAACTTCCTCCCTCTCCGCCTCTGCCCACAACACCTCCTCCACCGGTCCCTGTTCGGTACTCTGTAGTGTGGCGCAAATGCCGTCCAGCTGAACCAACAGCGCCGCGTTTCCATGTATTTCAGAAAGAAGCGGATTATCGCCTGGCAGGTTCAAACGAGGCGGGATTCCGAATAGCAGCTGGAATGGCGAATATCCATGAATACATATTTCCCGGGTGTTTAATGCTCGAGTGGCCCTTAGCAGCACCTGGTCCCATTCCTTACTCGGCTCTGTTGAAGATATGCTACGGTGCTGGACGAGGGTGCAAGCGAGTGAAGGGCAAGTGGGGAATTGCAGGAACGAGGAGATAGTGGGAACGAGGGAATATGTAGTAGAAATGAAGGGATAGTTCGGTTTCAGTTTGTTCCTGGGATTATGCGCATCGGGGGGGGAATCGGGTTTGCCTCCGGGCATTTGCTTTAGGTGCAGCGGGGAGGACGTATTTGCTTTAGGTGCCGTGGGGAGGATATATAGGTCGCTCGAGCGCCGGTAGCTAGAAGACCAGCAATCTTAAGCATCATCACACGCTTATAAAGTTGTTCAGGTTATGAGCCCGGGCGCTCCGAAAAGCCCACAATTTTATCACCATCGAATCCACACCGGCGCCCCGAGACGACCGAGAAATACATCCAATTCACACCGGCGCCTCAAGACGACCGATAAACCTACCACGAATCATGTCCACCTCCACCGAATACCACCAACGGTTCACGATCCCAGAGCTAAAGAACAAACTCAGTGATGGGAGCAACTATCCAGAATGGGCAGCAAGACTTCGGATCCAGCTTGCTGTCTACAACGACCTACTCGAGATAGTCGAAGGAACGATCCCAAAGCCAGAGCCACTCCCCAGCGGGACTACTGCGCCAACCCCATCCACGGTCGAGAACAATACCGGCAAATGGCAACGAGCCAACAACCAAGCCCTCGCCGTTATGGTTCACAACTGTGAGGGCACCGCCGAGTCCACCATCCTGATGGAGAGAGATGCGCATACCGCATGGAAACGGCTCCGTGAGCAATACGAGGGAAAGACCAGGACCAATCTTACCGCCCTCCTCAATGCAGTTATCAAGTTGCAATTCGACGACCGGACAGCAAGCATCGATGAGCACATCAACGAATTTCAGACTAGATGGTCGAGGCTTGCCTCCACTGTTTCTGGCTCTACCGACATCACTACAGCTGCCGGTGTCTATGCCGCTCTGACAAGATGTGACAGTGTCAAAGCTCAGATCCTAGTACTTGGAATGCTTCCAGACTTCTACAAGGTAGTGGCCAATAACATTGCCTCCCAGACAGAGAATCCGACATATCAGAGCGTAACGGTCCAACTCTGAGACTTGATCACATCCAAGAACAGCTCGAAGGCTTCCAAGACTGTCACAACAGTGTCATCCCCCACCGCCTTTACCGGACAGACACCCAAATCAGATCAGACCTGCAACTATTGCAAAAAGGTAAAAGGTTGGTCAGGTCGAGGGCATGCGGAGGCCGACTGCTGGTCAAAGAAACGAGATGCCGCCAAGCAACACCAAGCTCACTTAGCTACCGAAGACAATGACGAAGGCCAATACTCTGAATATGCTTTCTCCGCCAGCACCACGCATCCCATCCAGTCGCACGATTGGCAGTATGACTCTGGCTGCAGTGTTCATATCACCCTGCATCTGAGTCTCTTGACCAACCCACAGCCATACAAAACCAGAATTCACGGCATATCTGGCTCTGGTTGGTCAACCCACCGAGGATCAACAACCATCACTCAGAACACCAAGAAGGTTATATTCCACAATGTTCTCTGCGTTCCGGGTACACCAGAGAATCTACTCAGTGGACAGATTCTCATCTCAAAGAATGTATTCCCGATTTTGCATGATGGAAATCCCCGACTTGTTCACAATGGGGATACTGTCCTGAGGATCACTCTTGTCAATGGAAAACAAATGATCTATGGATCAGATGAGGTAGCCCTGGCTACAGCAGAATCCAATGCCCAGGATTGGCATGAAAGGTATGGACATCTCCCTTTTCCTGCATTCCGACATATTCCCGAGGCACCCTCAGCTCTACGGAATATCAAATCACAGTGTGCCGCATGCTAGCAAGGAAAGTCTACAAAGGCACCAAGTGGATCAAGTGGACACCGCACCGGCGATGTTCTAGAAACTCTACATTCAGATCTCTGCGGCCCCATGGAAACCTCTGGCATTCATGGGCAACGGTATATCTGTACACTCATTGACGAGCACTCCCGGTTCACCATACTCCGTACACTCTCCTCCAAAGTCGAGGCAGCAGACGCTCTCCTTGACATGATCACCACAATGGAAACTCAAACTGGACGGAAGGCAAAATCACTCAAGACCGACAATGGAGGGGAATACCGAGGCACAGCACTTCTTGGATACCTACGGATGAAAGGGATCAGTCTCAAGGAAACTGTCACATACCACAGCCAGACCAATGCCATAGCAGAGCGGACAAACAAAACACTGGTAACCATGGCTCGAACAGCGCTACTTCATGCCAAACTCCCGAAATACCTCTGGCCTGAGGCAGTTGCTCATTCAGCTTACACCAAGAACTGAACCCCTCACCAGACTCTTGACGGCAGATCACCACTAGAGCTATTCCTTCCCAAGGCTGACGTCAGGCAGCAGAGATCGAAGTTCCGCGCCTTTGGTGAGCCTGTATGGATCCACCTTCCCCACACCATCGGTAAACTCACCGCCCGGAGTGTCGAGGGCTATATCATTGGGTACACATCAAGTTCGGGAATCTACCGCGTCTACTCCAAGGATAAAAGGGTGA
>Ga0307508_10002311_pt1 | contig 20242 bp, 20 predicted proteins | sample 9_EM_MG_FD_203089 | JGI IMG/M metagenome (GOLD analysis project Ga0307508, IMG submission 203089) | Populus trichocarpa ectomycorrhiza microbial communities from riparian zone in the Pacific Northwest, United States - 9_EM | ecosystem: Host-associated > Plants > Roots > Unclassified | place...
CATCCGGCGGATGAACGACCTGCTGCTGCGGCTGCGGGACAAGGGGAACACGGTGCTCGTCGTGGAGCACAAGCCGCAGGCGATCGCCATCGCCGACCATGTCGTCGACCTCGGCCCCGGTGCCGGCACCGCGGGCGGCACCGTCTGCTTCGAGGGCACGGTCGAGGGGCTGCGGGCCGGCTCCACCGTCACCGGCCGCCATCTCGACGACCGGGCCGCCGTCAAGGAAACGGTGCGCAAGTCCACCGGCGCGCTGGAGATCCGCGGCGCGACGGAGCACAACCTGCAGCGGGTCGACGTCGACGTCCCGCTCGGGGTGCTCTGTGTGGTCACCGGCGTGGCGGGCTCCGGCAAGAGCTCGCTCGTGCACGGCTCGATCCCGGCCGGCGAGGGAGTGGTGTCGGTCGACCAGAGCCCGATCCGCGGCTCGCGGCGGAGCAACCCGGCCACGTACACCGGACTGCTCGAGCCGATCCGCAAGGCGTTCGCCAAGGCCAACGGCGTGAAGCCGGCGCTGTTCAGTGCCAACTCCGAGGGCGCCTGTCCCACCTGCAACGGCGCCGGCGTGGTCTACACCGACCTGGCGATGATGGCCGGCGTCGCCACCACCTGCGAGGAGTGCGAGGGGAAGCGGTTCCAGGCCTCGGTGCTGGAGTACCACCTCGGCGGCCGGGACATCAGCGAGGTGCTGGCCATGCCGGTGACCGAGGCCGAGGAGTTCTTCGCCACCGGTGAGGCGGCCACGCCGGCCGCGCACCGCGTCCTCCAACGGCTCGCCGACGTCGGGCTCGGCTACATCAGCCTCGGCCAGCCGCTCACCACGCTGTCCGGCGGCGAGCGGCAGCGGCTCAAACTGGCCACGCACATGGCCGACAAGGGCGGCGTGTACGTCCTCGACGAGCCGACCAACGGCCTGCACCTCGCGGACGTCGAGCAGCTGCTCGGCCTGCTCGACCGGCTCGTCGACTCCGGCAAGTCGGTCATCGTCGTCGAGCACCATCCGGCGGTCATGGCGCACGCCGACTGGATCATCGACCTCGGTCCCGGCGCGGGTCACGACGGCGGCCGGATCGTCTTCGAGGGCACGCCGGCCGACCTCGTCGACGCCCGCTCCACTCTCACCGGCGAGCACCTCGCGGAGTACGTCGGCGCCTGACCGGGGCGACACACCTCCAGGTCGGCCTTGACCCTGCCCAAGGGGCAAGGTCGACCGTATCCGTATGGATGACGACGCTCTTCTCACCGAGCAACTGGCCTACTACAGGGCGGGGGCGGCCGAGTACGACCGGCCCTATGCGCAATACGCGGAGCTGCAGGCGCTGCTGGCATCCGTCGACGAGCTCCCGATCGCCGGGCATGTGCTGGAGCTGGCCTGCGGAACGGGCCAGTGGACCCCGCTGCTCGCCGCCCGGGCGGATTCGGTGACGGCCGTCGACGCGGCGGCCGAGGTGCTGGCCCTCGCACGTGCGCGCACCACGGCCGCCGCCGTCGAGTTCGTCGAGGCCGACCTGTTCACCTGGCAGCCGCCGCGGCGCTACGACACCGTGTTCTTCGCCTTCTGGCTCTCGCACGTCCCGCCGAAGCGGTTGCCCGCCTTCTGGAACACCGTCGCCGACGCTCTTGCGCCCGGCGGAAGGGCGGTCTTCATCGACGACGGCCCTGCCGCCGCCGCGGAGGAGGACGTCCTCGCCGAGCACCCTGTCCCGACGGCGGTGCGCCGGCTCGACGACGGCAGCGAGTACCGCATCGTGAAGGTGTTCCACGATGCGCGGACACTCACCGGCGACCTCACCGCCCTCGGCTGGTCCGTCCGCATCCGGCCGACGGCCGGGCACTTCACCGGCATCGCGGAACCGATCCCGAAGACGTAGGAGAGCGGCGCGCATCAACGGCATGCATGAGCGGGGGCAGCCGGGCCCCCGGCGCAGGAGAATGGCCGTATGGGCGGTGAGATCGTGGACGAGGCGGTACGGGCGCTGCCCGCGCCGCCCCTGCGGGGGCTGGTCGGCCGGTACTCCGGATACCGGCAGCGCGGCATTCCGCACGGCCGGCACCGGGGGCTGCCGTCGCCGTGGCTGACGCTGATCATCACCCTCGACGAACCGTTGAGCATGGCCGCCCATCCCGATCCGGGCGCCGCCCCCGGCGACTACCCCACCCTGCTGGGCGGCCTGCATCTCACGCCCGCGCTCATCGACATTCCGGGACGGCAGTCCGGCATCCAGGTGGCGATCAGCCCGCTGGGCGCGCGCGTCCTGCTGGGACTGCCCGCCGGAGAGCTGGCAGGCACGGACGTCCACGCCGACGACGTGCTGGGCGCCGGCGTGCGCGAGGTCCACGACAAGATGCGCGAGGCACGCGACTGGCCCGCCCGTTTTGCCGTCGTCGACACCTGGCTGCTGCACCGCATGTCCCGTCAGGACGGCATCGGGACGGTCGCGGCCGCCCCGGTGGCGGGCGCCTGGCAGCTGCTGCTGTCCGCCGGCGGCCGCATGCGCGTCGACAAGCTCGCCGCCGAGGCCGGTGTCGGCGAGCGGCACCTGCGCAACCGCTTCCGGGCCGAGATCGGCCTCACTCCCAAGGCGGCCGCCCGGGTCATCCGCTTCGACCTGGCACGCCGCCGCCTCGCGGGCCGCCCCGGCCTTCCCGACCTCGCCGGCCTGGCCGCCGACTGCGGCTACGCGGACCAGTCCCACCTGGACCGCGAGTTCGCCGCCCTGGCCGCCTGCACGCCGAGCGACTGGCTGGCGCAGGAGTTCCGAAACATCCAATCCGGGCACCATCCGCCCGCCTGAAGCTGGTGGGGTCAGCCGGCCGAACCCGGCCGGCTCCCGCGAGACGGAGGCGCATCACCATGACCAGCACGCCCGACACCGCCAAGCAGCCACCCGCCCCGCAGGTCTGGCCGACCCTGCGCGCCCGCGACGCCCGCGCGCTGATCCGCTTCCTCGTCGACGCCTTCGGCTTCGAGGAGACCGTGGTCCACGGCGACGGTGACCTGGTCGAGCACGCCCAGCTCAGCTGGCCCGAGGGCGGCGGCATCATGCTGGGCTCCGTGCGCGAGGGACAGGAGCCCGATGCCGGCCCGACGCCGCCCGGTGCCTTCAGCGCCTACGTCGTCACCGCCGACCCGGACGCCGTGCACGCCCGCGCCAAGGCCGCCGGCGCCGAGATCACCGCAGACCTGCACCTCACCGACTACGGCTCCCGCGACTTCGCCGCCCGCGACCCCGAGGGCAACCGGTGGTACTTCGGCACGTATCCCGGCGAAGCACGCTGAACCTCGCTGAACCCCGCTGAACCCCGCGAGGAGAGCGTTCACCGCACGCCCGGCATCTCAGGCGTGCCGACAAGACCGACAAGAGCGACAAGTGAGATGTCACACACCGTATGTGACGTCGCCCTCATTAGCACCGCCGTCGTTAACGGTGTGCGGGCACACTTGGGCATGCGCTGCTGCCTGTCCGCTCCCCTCGCCGCTCTGTCGGCCCTCCCCGACCCCTGCCAAGTCCTGCGCTCCGGTGCCCTCCTCACGCCCGCCCTGCTGCGGACCGCTGCCGATGCCCTGCGCGGCCCGGCGGGCAGGAGCAGCCACCGTCACCGGGACGGCCTGGCGGCCGTCCATCTGGAACTGGTCACCCTGGCCGAGGACCGCGCCGTCATCACCTGGTTCACCGGGGTGCCGGGCACCGACGACGGCCTGGGCCACATGCTCCCCGCGGTCACCGAGGGCGAGGTCTTCTACGGCACCCATCCCGGACGCCTCAACCGCACCGCGGCGGAGGACGGGCCGGTCGCGCACCACTACGTGGAACTCACGGACCTGGAGCCCGGGCAGACGTACTACTACCAGGCCCGTTCACGGGGCGTGGCCGCGACGCCCACGCCGCTGCATCTCGTCCGCGGCAATGCCGTCGGCACCAACCGGCACGGGCTCGGCTCGAGCGGTGGTCCGTACTCCTTCACCACGCCGCAGCCGCCGCCGGGCCGGCATCTGCTGTCGATCGCGCTCTGCAACGACCTGCACCTGGGCGAGACCACCGCCGGTCTGGTGACCGGCGTGCCCCTGATGCGCGGGGTGACACAGGAGCTGGGCCGCGCGCCGTATCCGGAGATCATGAGCCGGGCCGTGGTCGAGGAGGCCCGCCGGCGCGGAGCGGACGTGCTGCTGGCCGCCGGAGACATCTCGGCCGGCGGCGGTGCGCAGGATCTGGCCGAGGCCAAGCGGATCCTGGACGGTTTCGGTGCCCACGGTCAGGACTACTTCGTCGTACGCGGCAACCACGACAGGCCCGGGCACGGCAACTGCCGCTCCTGTGACGGGGGTTGCGGCGACGCCTTCCGGGACGGCTTCCTCGGTGGCCAGGGTCAGTCGTACTTCACGCGTGACCTCGGCGGACTGCGGATCGTCGGACTCGACACGTACGAGAAGGACGGGAACGGCGCCGACTCGGGCGGGCTCGGCGCCGAGCAACTGTCGTGGTTCCGGGCCCGGTTGAGGGAGAACAAGGACCAGCCCACCGTGGTGTTCGGGCATCATCCGCTGGCCGTGCGGGATTCCGTCTTCCCGGTGACCGGCGGGCAGCGCCTCGGCCGTCGTCAGGCCCGTTCCATTCTCGACGCCTACGCGGGCGCCCCCGGCGTGTTCCTCCATCACGCCGGCCACACCCACCGCAACAAGCGCACCGTGCTGCCGCAGGCCCCGCACGTCACGATGCAGGAGGTCAGCGCGGTCAAGGAGTATCCCGGCGGCTTCTGCCTGCTGCGGATCCACTCGGGCGGGTTCGCCGTGAACCACTACAAGTCCGGCGGTGCCGCGGCCCGCGAATGGGGCGAGCGCAGCCGCCGGGTGGCCGCGGGGCTGTGGCCGCACCACGCCCTCGGCCGCTCGGTCGCGGACCGCAACAGCATGACGGTCCGCGACCTGTCCGGCATCACCCGCCCGACACTCCGACACGCCCTCCAGGCCCTGTGATCCCTCGTGCCACGCACCGCACGTCAACCGCCGTGAGCGCCAAGGCCAGGGGTCCCGGGACCAGGAACGCGATCGGCACCAGCATCCACGCGCACGCGGCCACCGTCGCCACCGCGAGGAGCACCAGCCCGCTGCCGCCCACGTCCCGTACCGCGTCCCGCGCGGCCTCGCGGAGGGCGGCCGGCCAGTCGTCCAGCGACTCGGGGCGCGCGCAGGCCCTGAGGCCGACCACCATGACGCACACACCGATCGCGGCGACCGCCACGGCGAACAGCGGTGCGCCCGGCAGCCCCGCTCCCGCCAGCGCCAGATCCGCGGCGAACACCAGCGCACCCACCAGGGCGACGGCCCCCGTCACCAGGTCGCCCATCCGAAGGCGCCGTCGCAGCAGGGCGAAGTAGCGGCCCGCGGTGGCGGGTCGGTCCTCGCCTGCGCCGCGCAGCACCGCGCATGCCGTCGACAGCGCGGCCGGTGCGGTCACCAGGGGCAGGCAGGCCGCCGCCGTGGCGAGGCCGACGCTCAGCATGTCGGCGAACAGGGTCATCCGCGGCCCGAAGACGTCGCCCGGCTCGCGTGTACGCGGCTGGCTCATCCCGCTCACCCCTTCAGTCCGGAGCTGGCCATGCCCTCCACCAGGAAGCGCTGGAAGGCGAGGAAGAACAGCACGATCGGCAGCAGCGCGATCACCGACATCGCGAACATCGGGCCGAACGCCGACTGGCTGGAGGAGTCCACGAACGAACTCAGGGCGAGCGTGAGGGTGAACTTCTGCGGGTCGAAGAGGTAGATGAGCTGGGTGAAGAAGTCGTTCCACGTCCAGATGAAGGTGAAGATCGCCGTGGTGATCAGCGCGGGCCGGGTAAGCGGCAGGACGATCTGGAAGAAGCTGCGGAAGGGGCCGCAGCCGTCGATCCGGGCGGCCTCCTCCAGTTCGCGGGGCAGCCCGCGCATGAACTGCACGATGAGAAAGACGAAGAAGGCCTCCGTGGCGAGGAACTTCGGCAGGATCAGCGGCCAGTAGGTGTTCACCAGGCCGAGCTGGTTGAAGATGATGTACTGCGGGATCAGCACCGCGTGGTGCGGCAGCATGATCGTGGCGATCATGAAGGCGAACAGCGGGCCGCGGAAGCGGAAGCGCAGCCGGGCGAAGGCGTAGGCGGCGAGCGAGCAGCTGATCACGTTGCCGAGGACCGCACCGCCGGCGATCAGCAGCGAGTTGGACAGCAGCCGCCAGATGGACACGTCGTTCACGCCGTCCAGGGCGGTCTTGTAGTTGGACCACTCCACGTGGCTGGGCAGCAGGTTGAGGCTGGTGATGACCTCGTCGGCCGGCTTGAGCGAGGTGGCGAGCAGCCAGACCAGCGGGTAAAGGACCACCAGCAGGGCGGCCAGACAGCCCAGGTGGAGCGCGATCCGGCCCCAGCGGACGGGCTTGCGGTCAGTTGTGGCGGAGATGGCGGTCATCGGTCCCCCTCGGACGCGTAGAAGACCCAGGAACGCGAGGTGCGGAAGAGGACCGCCGTGACGGCGCCGATGACGAGCAGCAGTACCCAGGCCATGGCGGAGGCATAGCCCATGTGGGAGGCGACGAAGCCGCGGTCGTAGAGGTACAGGGTGTAGACGAGCGTCGAGTCGGCGGGGCCGCCCCTGCCGCCGCTGATCGCGAAGGCGGGGGTGAACACCTGGAAGGCCTGGATCGTCTGGAGCACCAGGTTGAAGAACAGCACCGGGGACAGCATCGGCACGGTGATGGACATGAACTGCCGCCATTTTCCCGCCCCGTCGACGGCCGCCGCCTCATACAGCTCGGCCGGTATCTGCTGGAGGCCGGCGAGGAAGATGACCATGGGGGCGCCGAACTGCCAGACCGTCAGCAGCGCGACGGCCACCAGTGACCAGCCCGGCTTGTTCACCCAGCCGCCGTTGCCGACGAGGTTGTCCACCGTGCCGCCGTCGTTGAAGACGGCCCGCCAGACGAGGGCGATGGACATGGAGGCGCCGAGCAGCGAGGGGGCGTAGAACGCGGACCGGTAGAAGGCCTTGCCGCTCTTCATGGACTTCAGTGCCAGGGCGACGACGAGGGCGAGCGCGAGTTGCAGGGGCACCGCGATGACGACGTACGTCAGGGTCGTCACGACCGAGCGCCAGTAGCGCGGGTCCTCGGTGAACATCTGCGTGTAGTTGCGCAGGCCGATCCAGCGGGGCGGGTCGAAGAGGTTGTAGTCGGTGAACGACAGATACAGCGACACGGCCATCGGCAGCAGTGTGAGGACGCATGCGCCCAGGACCCACGGGGACAGGAACACCCAGGCGGCGCCCTCGCGTTCGCGCTTGGGACGGCGCTTCGGGGCGGCGGTGGGCCGCTTGGGCCGTGCGGTGGGTGCGGGGATCTCGGTGGTGGTCATGACCTCAGCTCCGCCTTCGCCTCGGTGATGTAGTTCTCGGCCGCCTTACGGGGCGACATGCGCTCGTACGACACCTGGTCGTAGTCGCGCTGGAAGGTGGACTGCAGGGCGTTGTCGCCGGAGGGCGGCGCCTGGGGCGGATCCTTGAGGGTGCCGTCGACGGAGGCCTGGTAGTCGGAGATCGTCTTGTCGAAGTCCTTGAGCTGGGACTCGGTCTCCTTGCGGATGCTCTCGTTGACGGGGATGCCGCGGGTGGCGCCGAGGATCTTCGCCGCGTCCCTGTCGTTGAGGAGGAAGTCGACGAGTTCGGCCGACTCCTTCGCATGGCCGGTGTTGGCCGAGACGCCGAGGAACATCGACGGTTTGAAGTACTGGCCGGGGGTGCCGTCCTCGCCGGACGGCATCGGCGCCAGCGCGATCCCGGTCGGGATGAAGGCGAGGAAACCGCTCGACGGGGCGTCCCAGTTGTTGTCGGCGGTCGCCTTGCCGCGCGCGAGCGGGGTGTTCTCCACGAAGCCGGCGAGCTGGGTGGTCTGTTCGGCGGGCGAGACCGCACCCTCCCGTCGGAGCCCGTCGGTGAAGGTCCACCACCTGGTCAGGTCGTCGGCGGTGAAACCGAGCCCATTGGCCTTCGTGTAGAGGGACTTGCCCTGTCCGCGCAGCCACACCTCGAAGGCGTCCTCGTTCTGGCCGGGATCGGTGGCTCCGGGTTTCCCGGTCCTCTTGGCCAGCGCCCGCATGTCGTCGGCCCAGTCGTCCCAGGTCCAGCCCTTGTGCGGGAGCGGTACCCCCGAGGCCTTCCAGGCCTTGGCGTCGTAGACCACGGTCTCGGTGCCGCGGCCCTGCGGGATCGCGTACTGCGTGCCGTCCACCTTGCCGGTGGCGAGCAGGCCCTGGTCGATCTCGGAGGTGTGCAGCAGGGCCTTCTGCTTGCCCAGGTCGAGCAGAACACCGCCGGAGGCGTACTGGTTGATCTGGCGGTAGTCGAGCTGCATCACATCGGGTGCGTCGCCGCCCGTGGCCTGGACCGCGAGCTTCTGTTTGTAGGCGTCGTAACTGGAGTACGACGTCTGCACCTGCACGTTCGGATGGCGTTTCTCGAACAGGGCGACGGCCTGATTGGTCAGCGCCGCACGGTCGGGGTTGCCCCACCACGCGTAGCGCAGCACGACCTTTCCACCACCGCCGACCGACTCCCCGGAGCCGCCGCAACCGGCGAGCACCGCGCAGAGCGCGAGTGCGGCGGCCGATGCGCAGAACCCCTTTGTCCTGTGTCCGGGCATACCGAGGTCACCTCTTTTCTCTCGGACCTTTTCTTGTGGCCCCCCTGCAGCTCCCCCTGCAGTCCTCTGCTGCTCGACTGCTACTCGAACCGGTACGGCAGCGTCGTTCCCGGCAGCGCGTACTCGTCCCGCCGGCCGCACATGCCGAAGCCGCCGAGCCGGGTGGGTGCGGTCTCGTGCGCGGTCGCCTCGCCGAGATACGCCGGCTCGCCGTCCGCCAGCGCGTCGAGCTGGGCGCCGGTGCGCTCGGCGGTGGCCAGCGCGCCGGCCCGCCACAGCTCGCGCCAGTTCGGCACCTTGTCGCGCACCAGCCGGGCGGCGGCCCGCTGGAACTCCAGGTACGGTCCGTTGTCCCCGGCCACGAGCGCCTCGCGCAGGGCGAGGTAGCCCTCGACGGCGAGGTCCCTGCGGCGGCGCGCGGCCCTCTCGGTCTCAACTCCCGTGCCGGGCGGCAGCGTTGCCGCGGCGGCGTACCTCTCGGGGTCGGCGAGCACCTCGGCCGGGAAGGTGAAGACGGCGTCCCCGGCCTCCGGCAGGCCGCTGTTCTGCATCAGCACGGTGATGCGCAGGTCGCCGCCCTGCACCATGCGGTGCACGGTGCCCGGCGTGAACCAGGCGACCGAGCCCGGCTCCAGCGGGATGTCCCGGTAGCCGTCGGGGCTGAGAGTCTGCACCGCGCCGCGGCCGCCGGTGACGACATACGCCTCCGTGCAGACCAGATGCAGATGCGGGCTGCCGCCGCACACCCCGTCGGCGGCCTCCCAGTCGTAGGCACTGAGGTGGGACAGGCCGACCGCGCCGGGCAGCGGGTGCGGGAGTGCGGGCTTGGGGGCGTTCACCACGGCAGACCCTCCAGGTAGGTCCCGACGCGGTCGCGGTCCCAGGCGCCGTCGGCGACGACGACCCGGTAGCGGTAGGCGAAGGACTCGCCGGGCGGGAGCTCGAACTCGTCGAAGAACGCCCAGGAGAACGCGACCGTGGGGATCGGTTCGGAGCGCACGAACCAGTGCGACTCGTGGAACGTGGTGTTCTGGTCGAGGTTCTCGGGCGCGTGGGCGAACATGAGCGTGGAGTGCCCGTCGACGTCGTCGTGCTCCGTGGTGAAGGCCACCCACGGACCCTGAGTGCCCATCAGCTTGCCCGCGTCCGCGCCCGCTCCGCCGTCGGTGTCGGCGCCGAAGGCGGTGCCGCCGGTGAAGTCGCGGGGGCCGCGCCACTGCAGTCCGGTGTAGCCGGCCAGCTCACGCCCTGCGGTGGTGGGCGAGCCGAAGGCCAGCGGCTCGTCGCGGACGTTGGTGAGGCGGATCGACCAGTCCAGGGCCCAGGCGCCGGCCTCCTCGTCGACCGAGTGGACGGCCAGCCCCCGCACCTCGCGCGCCCACTCCGCACCACCGTTCTCCACCCAGGTGAGGGCTTCGGTGAAGGCGAGCCGCTCGTCCTCGACCGTGAACTCGGGGAAGCCGTCGTGCCGCATCGAACCGACCCGCTCGGGCAGGGGCAGGTAACCCTGGCCGTGGACGTAGCAGTTGCCGCCCCAGAAGTTCTGCCCGGACAGATGGCTCGCCGTCATCTGCAGGCCCTTGTGCCAGCGGTGGTCGCTGGGGCGGTAGCCGGTCACGGTACGCCCGGAGAGGGTGCGCACCGGGTGGGCGTAGGGCTTGCGCGCCTCGAAGGCATCCGGGTCGGGACGGTAGACGTAGCGGAGGATCTCGGTGCCGTCCGGCGCCGCGACCGCGATGTGGTCGCCGTACGCGTGGCTGACTCGGATGCTCATGCGCGCTCCTTGGGGGCCCAGTGGGGGTGGTCTCCATGCATGGCCGGGTAGTAGGGATCGCCCGGCTCGATCTCGTCCGCGAGCACGGGCCGTCCTGTGAACGCCGACTTGTAGAGGGCGGCGGCGAACTCGATGGTGGCGCGCGCGTCCGGACCGCTGCCCGGCGGCCGTACACCGCTGTCGTACGCGTCGAGGAGGGCGCCGAGCTGTGCGGAGTGCGAACTCGGGACGTCCGAGGCGGGGGTGCGCCAGGCCGCGGCGCGCTCGGTGGCGACGTGCTGGGCCGGGGTGTAGACCCAGTCGTCGTTGCGGTGCCCGTACAGGTGGGTGAGTTCGACCGTCGCGTCGGCGCAGTCGATGCGGATGCGGCTCACCTCGTCCGGCGAGAGCACGCTGTTGACGACGGTGGCGAGGGCGCCGTTCTCGAACCGCACCAGAGCCGTCGAGACGTCCTCGCTCTCGGTGTCGTGGACCAGCCGCGCCGCCATGGCCCGCACTTCGGCCCACGGGCCGAGCAGGTGCAGCAGGAGGTCGAACTGGTGGATGCCGTGGCCCATGGTCGGGCCGCCGCCCTCGGTGGCCCAGCGTCCGCGCCATGGCACCGCGTAGTAAGCGGTGTCGCGATGCCAGGTGGTCTGGCAGTGGGCGACCAGCGGGGCGCCCAGCTCACCGCTCGCGATCAGCTCGCGGGCGTGTACGGCGCCGGAGCCGTAGCGGTGCTGGAAGACCACCGAGGCATACGCGCCCGACGTCTCCTCGGCCGCCGCGATCTCGTCGTACTCCGCGAGGGACAGGCACAGCGGCTTCTCGCACAGCACCCAGGCGCCCGCCTTGAGCGCGGCCGTCGTCTGCTCCCGGTGCAGGGACGGCGGCGTACCGATGAGAACCAGGTCGGGGCGTACGGCGTCCAGCATCGCGCCCATCGAGGAGTACCCGGCGACCTCGCCGCCCGCCAGCTCCCGGAAGGCGTCCAGGCGGCTCTGGTCCACATCGACGGCGGCGACCAGTTCCGCCCGCTCGGCGTGGGCTCTGAGGGCGGGCAGGTGACTGCCACTGACGATGCCGCCGGTGCCGACGACGGCGACTCTGCGGCGGAGGGGTTGTGGGGGCATACGGCGCTCCTCGAACGGCCGACGAACATCACATACAGAAAGCGCTTGCACTCGGAGGCGACCCTAGGTGCGCGGGCATGTCAGGACAACCCCCGTGCATCGAACTACAGCAGATCAGGGACCATCTCGACGACGTAGCCATGACCGATCCAGCGCCGGGAGAGACATCGAGGATTGGCATGGACCTGTTCATGATCCCCGGCTATGCTCTGCCGCGCATGTAGTGAGAGCGCTCTCAAAGTTCTGCTGTTCCATCCCCACCCACTGGAACAACGAAGGGGCCACTCCCTTGAGACGCACAACAGCCATGCGTACCGGCCTGTCCGCACTCCTCCTGCTCGGCACCTGGGCCGGCGCGAGCACCCTGCCGGCCTCCGCCGCCGACTCCCCCGCACCCTCCGCCGAAGCACCCGCCTCCGCCCAGCTCCTCTCCGCGATGCAGCACGACCTGGGCCTGACCAGGAGCCAGGCCGAGGCACGCCTGGCCGACGAGAAGACGGCGACGGCCGTCGAACGGAAGGCCAAGCGTGCCGCCGGGTCGTCGTACGGCGGCTCCTGGTTCGACGCCAAGAGCGGCAGCCTGACGGTCGCCGTCACCCGTGGCGCGAACGCCGAGGCCGTACGCAGCACCGGTGCGACCGTCCGCCTCGTCAAGCACAGCGCGCGCCAGCTCGACGCGGCGAAGGCACGCATCGACGCACTGTCCGCGCCGGCCGGCGTCGGCAGCTGGTACGTCGACACCAAGGCCAACAAGGTCGTCGTGAACGTGGTCACCGCACATCGGCTCGACAACGATGTCCAGTCCTTCCTCGCGCGCGCCCGCCAGACCGGCCCGGTCACCGTGAAGCAGACCGCCGACGCACCGCAGACCTTCGCCGCCGGCACCGTGGGCGGCGACCCGTACTACACCGGCAACGTCCGCTGCTCCATAGGTTTCTCGGTGTACGGCGGCTTCGTCTCCGCCGGGCACTGCGACCAGCACACCGGCGCGGTGTACGGCTGGGACCACTCGTACATCGGCAACTTCCAGGGCTCGTCGTTCCCTGACAACGACTACTCCTGGGTGAACGTCGGCAGCGGCTGGTGGACCGTACCGGTGGTCCTCGGCTGGGGCACGGTGTCCGACCAGCTCGTCCGCGGCTCCGCCGAAGCCCCCGTCGGTGCGTCCATCTGCCGCTCCGGCTCCACCTCGCACTGGCACTGCGGCAACGTCCTCGCCAAGAACGAGACCGTCAACTACAGCCAGGGCGCCGTCCACGAGATGACGAAGACGAGCGTGTGCGCCGAGCCCGGTGACTCCGGCGGCTCCTTCATCAGCGGCGACCAGGCCCAGGGCGTCACCTCCGGCGGCTGGGGCAACTGCAGCTCCGGCGGCGAGACCTGGTACCAGCCCATCAACGAGATCCTCAACCGCTACGGGCTGACGCTGCACACCGCCTGACCCCGCACTGCCGTGGCTGAGCGGGCTTCGTCGGGATCGGCCGGCCGAGCCCGTTCACCGCGGCTGTGTCCGCAGGTCCCGGACAGGTCGCGATGGATCACGCCCGGGTCTGCCGATCAGCGCCGGGCCGTCGTGGTGAGGCGTCGCAGCGCCGCGTGGGCGGGTGGGCCCCAACTGGCCTTGCCGCCGGGGCGGTCGTGGACGCCGGCGTCTCCGACGAGGATGCCGGTGAGGGCGCGCAGCACCGCCCAGCCGCGAGCGCGACGCAAGGTCGCGGCGTCCGGGGCCGGCTGGTAGGTCCCGAAGAAGCGGTCGGCGGCGCCGTCCGGCAGCAGCACCCACGCGGCGGCGAGGTCGCAGGCCGGATCGCCCGCGCAGAGGTCACCGAAGTCGATCACGCCGCAGAAGGTGCCGTCCGCGGTGAGGACGTTGGCCGGATGCAGGTCGCCGTGGAGCCACAGGGCCGGGCCCGCCCAGTCCGGCGCGGCGACGGCGTCCTCCCAGACCGCGCGGACGGCGTCCGGGTCGGGGAGCAGCCCCAGTTCGGTGGCCGAGGCGAACCCTTCGGCGAACTGTTCGGCACACTCGGCCAGTGGCCCCCCGCGCCCCCGGCCGGCCGGCGCCCCGTCGGGAGCGGGCCGGTGAAGAGCCGTCAGGAAGGCGGCCAAGGTGTCGGCCGCCTCCGCGGCGCGCGTGGCGGGAGCGCGGTCGGCGGGCTCGCCCGGCACCCAGGTGGTGACGATCCAGGGCCGCGGAAACCGCTCGGAGGGCTCGCCGAGGCGCTGCGGGACGGGGACCGGTAAGGGAAGGTGCGGGGCCAGACCGGGCAGCCAGGCGTGCTCCTTGCGCAGCAGCGCGTCGGCGGTCTGCGTGGCCCAGGGCAACCGCACCGCAAGGTCGGCACCGAGCCGCCACAGCTGATTGTCCCAGCCGCGTGCGCCGAGCCTCAACGGGCGATCGGCGAGGTCGGAATGCTGGTCCCGCAACAGGTCCCGGACCAACTCTGCGGAGATCTCTGCCTCGATGTGGGTCATGCGGAGCAACGTTACCCAGGCAACTCCGACCCCAGTGGCCCCAAACGGCGAAGGTCCCAGGCCCTGTCGTCACATTCCCGTCGTCCGCCCGAAGGGGCTGCCCCGCGGCGTCCGGTGCGTGCGCTCGCAAGGCGCCGGAAGGCCCGGGTAGCGGAGCTGCTCGGACCTTCCGGCAACGCGGCTGGGGTCCCGCCTTGGGGGGTGCGTGCCAGACGCCGCCGGCAGTCGGGGATGTGACGACCGGGCCTAGCGGAAGGCGGCGATGTGGTTCTGCGCCCAGTCGGCGAACGTGCGGGGCGCACGCCGCAGGACCTGCTCGGCGTCGGGGCTGATGCGCTGCTCGGCGGGGGTGGGCTCGCCAAGGATGTCGAGCGTGGTGTCGACCACGGGCTCGGGCATGAACCGGAGCATCTGTGCGCGGGCCTCGTCGCGGGTCTGCTCCTCGAAGCGGACCGGTTCGGCGAGTGCGTTTCCGATCGCTTCGGCTTGCTGCCGGGGGGTACTGAGGGCGGGCCCCGTCAGTTCGTGGATCTGCCCGGCGTGGCCGTCCTCGCGCAGGGTCACGGCGGCGACCTCGGCGATGTCGGCCGGGTCGATGGTGGGCAGGCCGATGTCGGCGAAGGGTGCGGCGATCACACGTCGGGTGCGGACCGACTCCGCCCAGGCGTACGTGTTGGAGTTGAAGCCGCCGGGCCGCAGGATCGTCCAGTCCAGACCCGACTGCCGGACGGCGTCCTCGATGGTGCGTGCCGTACCGCCGTGCGAGGCCGACTGCGGCCGCGTCGCGACTCCTTGGGAGGACAGCAGCACGACGCGTCGGATGCCGCCGGCCTTGGCGACGTCGAGGATGTGCTGGGGGCTGAGCAGGTGCGCACTGGGGCCGCCGTTCTGCAGGAACAGCGAATCGGCGCCGTCGAACACGGGCCGAAGGCTCTCCGGGTCGATCAGGTCCGCCGGTCGGTGCCGGACGCCGTGCGGCGAGTCCGCGGCCGGGACGGACCTGGACGTTGCGGTCACCTGCTCACCGGTTGCCGCGAGGATCTGCACGAGCGATCGGCCGACGTTGCCTGTCGCCCCCGTCACTACGATCATGAACAACTCCCGTGTCCAGTCAGTGTGTTGTCGATGCCCGAGCGGGCGAGAGCACCGCGGAAGACTGTTTTCCGGGCGCCGAGGGGACGCTAACACCGTGGGTATAGTAGGTACCTACAGGAAAGTGGCTATCCCGGAGGGATGCACATGGCGCGCACGGAGACACGGGCGGCATCCGCCGGGACCGATCCGGAACTTGCCTGTCCGATCGGCCCGGTCGTGGACATCGTGTTCAGCCGGTGGACCACGCCGATCCTGTGGAGCCTGCACGCACACGGCCGGCAACGGTTCGTCGAGCTGGAACGGCGCATCTCGAGAATCACGCCGAAGGTGCTGACCCAACGGCTGAGGCAACTGGAACGCGACGGTCTCGTCGTGCGCACGTACCACCCGGAGGTCCCTCCTCGGGTGGAGTACGAGATCAGCGAACTGGGCCGCAGCCTCGCGCCGCTCTTCGCGCATCTCGCCGAATGGGCCGCCGACAACCTCGACAAGGTCGACCGGGCCCGGCACGACTACGACACCGATTCGGCCTGAGCGGCGGCACCGTCCGCCCCGACCCGTCGCGGGACCCCCGCACCGGCGGCGGGCGGCTTCACGGTGGCCGCGGAGCCCGTTTCCTCGGTACGGCGACAGCGCCGGACGCGGCGGCCTTGAGAAGGCCGTGGAACGTCGGGCATTCCATGTGGCTCGGTGCGGGACAGGCAGCGGCATGGCGCAAGGAGTCACGCAGGACGCCGAGTTCACGGATCGTCCGGTCCAGTTCCTCCGCCTTGTCGGCGAGCATCTGCCGGTCGATGCGCGGCTGTCCGTCCGGCGCGAACATGCGCGCGATCTCGTCGAGCGAGAACCCGGCGGTACGCCCCAGCGCGATCAGCGCCAGCCGCTCCAGCACACCGGGGTCGTACTGACGGCGCAGACCCCGCCTGCCGCTGGCGGCGATCAGCCCTTTCTCCTCGTAGAACCGCAGTGTCGAGGCGGGCAGCCCGGCGCGCTGTGCCACCTCGGCTATGTCCAGGTCTGTCATCCTCTTTACCTCAAGTCGACTTGAAGTGGCACGGTGTCATCTCGGCCGGATGAAGGCAAGCGGACGAAGGCAGGCAGAGGAGACGATCATGGACGTCAGCCGCAGCACCGACGACGGACAGGCGGCCCGTTGGAAGGGGCCCGGCGGCAACGCCTGGGTCGATTTGCAGGCGGTGCTGGACGAGATGTTCCGGCCCTTCGAAGACCTGCTCGTCGATGCCGTGCCGGCCGGACCCGCGGGCCAGGTGCTCGATGTGGGCTGCGGCACCGGCGGCGTCACGCTGGCCGTGGCACGGCGGCTCGGTCCGGCGGGCCGCTGCGTCGGCGTCGACATCTCCGAGCCGGTGATCACCGCCGCCCGGGCGCGCGCCGGGCGGGAGGGCGCACCGGCGTTCTTCATCCGCGCCGACGCGCAGGATCACGCGTTCGAGCCCGCCGTCTTCGACGCCGTCATCTCACGCTTCGGTGTCATGTTCTTCGACGACTCCGTCCGGGCGTTCGCCAATCTCCGGCGGGCCGCGACGGACGAGGCCCGGCTCCGGTTCATCACGTGGCGCGACCCTGCGGAGAACCCGTTCATGACGACGGCCGAACGCGCCGCGGCACCGCTGCTGCCGGACCTCCCCACCCGCCGCCCGGACGGGCCCGGGCAGTTCGCCTTCGCGGACCCGGACAGGATCCGCGGCATCCTGGCGGACAGCGGCTGGAGCGGAGTCGACATCCAGCCGGTCGATGTGGCCTGTGCCCTGCCCGAGGGGGAACTGGTCCGTTACTTCACCCGGCTCGGTCCGGTCGGTCTGGCCCTGCGTGAGCTGGACGAGCAGACCCGCGCACAGGTCGTCGAAACGGTCCGCGCCGCCTTCGACACCTTTGTGCACGGCACGGAAGTCCGCTTCACCGCGGCCTGTTGGCTGGTCGACGCCCGGGCGTCGACCGCGTGATCAGTGCCTGGCGAACTGGACCCGCGTCGGTTGCACGACGTTCGCCCGGATGGCGACCCCGTTGACCGTGAGCCGTTCGCCGAAGATGTCGGTGATCGTGATCGGTCCGCCGCACCCGCTGCCGTCTTCGGAGACGAAGTAGTTGTAGTCGGTACGCGCGAGCCGGCGCCGGCCGCTACCGGTGCCGACTTCGAGCCGGGCCAGCGGATTGCGGTGGCCCACCACCTGGATCCCGCACCAGTAACGGGTGGACCCGGTCTTGTACCGGATCGAGAGCGGGCCTGCGGCGCCGGGGCTCACCAGCTTCCACGTGATCGGGATCCGGCCCGCGGAGGGGGCGGCGAGTTTCGCGAACGCCTGTGCGCTGAGGTCGATCTGACCGGGCGCGCACTCCCCCGGGCACTCGTTGGTGATGCGGACCGTGATGGAGGCGCCGTTCGCCGCGCGGACGCGTACGTACGCCCCGCATGCCTTGGCCGTCTCGTAGTCGGTGTGGTTCATCGCGCCCGTCATGACGTCACTGCTCGCGTCGTACAGACAGGCGCCGGTGCCGTCCGAGTCGTAGAAGGTGGCGACTCCCCGGTAGGTGGTGCTCGGCCGTATGCGGCCTGCCAACGGCGCGGTACCGGACGCCACTTGGGCTGTGTCCGTGGCATGGGGCGTCGCGGACCCTGTGCTCGTGCGGGCGGACGGCTTGCGCGGGGTGGCTCTGGCCGACGGCTTCGCCGATGCGTCGGCGGCGCGGCGGGCTGCGGTCGGGGACGCCGTCGCGGACGGGTCGTCCGACCGGCTGCCGGCGTCGGGCGTGGCCGCAGCGTGCCCGGCGTCGGCTCGGTGATCGGGGAGGAGCACCAGGGCCACACTGGCGACGATGAGCGCCGTGGCCGCCGCCATGAACAGCCAGCGTCTGTGCACCGGACCTCCTTGACGGCCGCCACCCGTGGGCGTGAGTGACAAGGGCAGCGATCGTGCCAGACCCGGGAGCACGGCGACAAGCCCGACTTCAGGGCCAGTTCGGTGCCGGGGCCGGTTCCTGCGCACCGGCGTCCGGCCGCGAAACTTTCGCCGGTCCGGCCGCCCTTTCCCGATCACGGGCGGCTGGCGCATAGTGATGACTCCGTCCTACGGGGTGAGGAACGACATGACGCGGAAGAGGGCCCTGATCGTTCGAGGCGGGTGGGAGGGACACCGGCCGGTCCAGGCCACGGAGTTGTTCCTGCCGTTCCTCGAAAGCAGCGGTTACACCGTCCGGATCGAGGAGTCGACGGACGTCTACGGCGATGCCGCCGAGATGGCCGGCACCGATCTCGTGGTGCAGTGCATCTCGATGTCGGAGATCACCGCCGCGCAGCTGTCAGGACTGAGCGCGGCGATCACGGCCGGCACCGGCTTCACCGGCTGGCACGGCGGCATCGTCGACTCGTTCCGCGCCTCCTCCGACTATCTCCACCTGGTGGGAGGCCAGTTCGCCGGCCATCCGGGCAAGGAACCGGGTGAGCGCCGGGGGGATGCCGAGGACAACTTCCTGCCGCATGTCGTCAACATCACCGAGCTCGGCCGCGAGCACCCCGTCACCGCGGGCATCGAGGACTTCGAGCTGTGCACCGAGCAGTACTGGGTGCTGCACGACGACCTGATCGAGGTCCTGGCCACCACCACACATCCCGCCCGCCCCTGGCAGCCCTGGCACCGGCCCGTCACCGCACCGGCGGTCTGGACCCGGCAGTGGGGCGCCGGACGGATCCTGGTGACGACACCCGGGCACAGCCTCGACGTACTGGAGAACCCGAACGTCCGCACCGTCATCGAGAGGGGCATGCTGTGGGTGACGCGCACCGCATCGGCGTCGTAGGTCTCGGCGTCATCTCCCGCGCGTACCTGGACACCCTCGTCGGCCATCCCGCGGTACGCGTCACCGCGGTCGCCGATCTCGACGCCTCGCGGTCGGCCGCCGTCGCCGCCGAGCTGCCCGGCGTCGAGGCGCTGACCGTCGAGGAGTTGCTGTGCAGCCCGGACGTGGACACGGTGCTGAACCTCACCGTCCCCGCGGCCCACGCCGAGATCGCCCTCGGCGCGATCGGCCGGGGGAAGAACGTCTACGGGGAGAAGCCGCTGGCCGCCACCCTCGTCGAGGCCCAGGCCGTCATGGACGCCGCCGCGAAGGCGGAGGTCGCTGTGGGATGCGCGCCGGACACCGTCCTGGGCACCGGAATCCAGACGGCGCGGGCGGCCCTGGAGGCGGGGACCATCGGACGCCCCCTGTTCGCCTCGGCCGTCATGGTCACCCCGGGACACGAGCGCTGGCATCCCCACCCCGACTTCTACTACACCGCCGGCGGTGGCCCCCTGTTCGACATGGGGCCGTACTACCTCGCGTCCCTGGTCCATCTGCTGGGTCCGGTGCGTGCCGTGACCGGGGCGTCGAGCAGGCTGCGCGCCGAGCGCGTCATCGGTTCCGGCCCGCGCACGGGCGAGCGGATTCCGGTCGAGGTGGACAGTCATGTCTCCGGTGTCCTCGAGCACGTGGGCGGGGCCCTGACGACGATCACGACGAGCTTCGACGGCGTGGCCACCACGGCCGCCCCGATCGAGGTCCAGGGCGAGACGGGGACTCTCGCGGTTCCGGATCCGAACCACTTCGACGGCGAGGTACGGCTCTTCGAACTCGACGGCACGCAGTGGCGCACACTCCCGCCCTCGGCGGGCTACGTCAGCGGCGCACGCGGCGTCGGTCTGCTCGACTTCATCGCCGCCGACGGGCAGCGGGAGCCCCGCGCGAGCGGCGACCTCGCCCTGCACGTGCTGGAGACGATGACCGCCCTGCTCGGCTCGTCGGCCGAGGGGCGACGGGTCGAGGTGACGACGTCGGCACCGCCGCCCGTCCCGGTTCCGCTCACGACGGCCGAGGAATGGGGCGGACGCACCGGGCGCACCACATAACTTGGCCTACCGCATAATTCAGGACAGTCTGCACCATCCGCAACAGGAGTCACACAGCCTAGGCGGCCAGATCTCTGCCGCCGGACTCAGCCCCGGACGCCGGTTCGGACGCCGGCCCCGACGTCGGTTCGGACGTCGGTTCGGACAGGGCCGGTTTGCGGATCAGGAGCAGTGCCGCGTCGTCGTGGAGCCGACCGCCCACATGTGCCAGCAGTTCGT
>Ga0307508_10002312_pt1 | contig 20240 bp, 20 predicted proteins | sample 9_EM_MG_FD_203089 | JGI IMG/M metagenome (GOLD analysis project Ga0307508, IMG submission 203089) | Populus trichocarpa ectomycorrhiza microbial communities from riparian zone in the Pacific Northwest, United States - 9_EM | ecosystem: Host-associated > Plants > Roots > Unclassified | place...
CCGGTGCTGGGCCGATGAGCGACACACCCGAACATGTATGAATCTATAAATCCGGTGCTGAACTCGGGGCCCATGAGCGACACGCCCGAACTTGGATAGATCTATGAATCCGGTGTTGAACTCGGGCGGATGAGCCCCACGCCCGCACTACCCGTTCCTCGAGTATCTGAAGTATCTAATAAGCACCTGCATGATTACGTTCTACGCGCCGGGTACGAGAAAAGAAAGGTGGACCCGGACGCGGTCACTATTGGACAACGCAGGGTACTAAAAGCTGGCGGTGATCCTACTGCATCGGCCTTGGTGGGAATCTGACGGTGTTGACGAGGATGGGTACAGGCGCCTGTATACGCTCGCTGAAGTCGATACCAGCAGATGCAGAATCGGTCTCTGCTTTCTTCCTTGCGTTTTTTTTTCATGGCCGATCCTCGAACTTAATCACGGATAATTTTTTAGCTTAGTGCAGATAATGGGGATAAAATAAAGAGATACATACGGACAGTAGAGGGATTTAGCAGTTGTGGTTGGGGATGAAAGTTGGGGATCTACTAGTGGCATTCCAGTGTTGGGCCCCAACTTCCTTTCAACGAGGTTTAGCAAATAAGAGTTGGGGGATGGGGAGGTCGCAGGACTAAAAAAATTTACATTGCATATCATCGTTACCGATACCATCACGTTGGGTACCGCGAACAAAGGAGGAACGACCGCTCCGAACCGTACTCCATTGTTGGTGACTTGCAAAGCCACTGAATCCACCACCGCGGCCATAAGCGTGATGACCCAGAGCAGTACCAGTGGCCGTATTACTGGATAGAGGCCGGTCGCCGGTAGCAAGCCCATATCGCATGCCTGCCGTGAGACTGTGCGGGGGATTTTCTTGAAGTTGGATACCAGCACCATGCTGTTCCCTCATCGTGATGCGGGGGCGCTGGGCCCCCTCGTCATGGAGATTGCTGGAAGTCGAAGGGCGATCGCATGGTGGGGCAGCCGTCAAGTTCGAGCTGTAGAGATCTTCATCGGAGTGTAGAAGGGCCATCAAGTCACTCCTCTGCAGAGGCCCTGTCGGCGCTGTTCCTCGTCTGGCTTAGCCAAGAATGTAGACTATTCCAAACAAAGACATCCCCAACCCGCTAGTGATCCCCAACTATTCGGGATCTTTCCCCAACAGTTGGGGTTGGGGATCGATTGTTGTTGCTGACTTTAACCGGTTGCCACAGTTACACCCCAAAATCCAACCCCAACTCGATCCCCAACCCGTTGCTAAATCCCTCTAATGAGTCCGTCGCATCTGGTGTTGCTTGTCGATAGTTGCGTGCAAACGCGGGTGGTGACTTCTGTTTGCACTGGCTCTTGTGGTACAGCGCATTCGTCGAGAGATGTGGGAGCGTCGAAAAGGTTTGTTCACGGCATCATCTCAGGACTGACTTCAGTCGTAGTGAATCCCGTGATGCCGGCGGGAGAGAGCAAGAATGGTGTAGATAGAGTGAGGTGTCTTCAACGCTGGACGTTGAGATGGCGGTATGACGCGATGGTGGGGGTGGGGGTGATTAAGCATTCCAAACTGGGGGATAGGCACCATGCAGCAAACATTCCATCCAGCCCCTGCAGCCAACATTTCTTCTGTTGGAGGACCTTGTAGACACCTCCTCCTTCGTTGGTATTCTCCCATCATGCTCGCCCTGCCTACTCCGTTCTGCTCGTCACTGCTCGCCTCCCTTATCGAAGTCCTTACCAGCCCGCCTTCTCTTTACCGCGGCTGGTTAGTTCCAGTACCTTCGCACTGTCGTTATCTTCGGTCGGTATCGTCATTCCTTACAACTTTCACCTCTGCGGAGCAGACCTACTGAGAACCACCATCTTGTCTTCCTGTATGTCTTCTCCCTTGAGTGAATAAAGAGCGGACAGAACCCGCGTAGTGGGCTTACCGCAGCAGTGCTAACAGAATCCAAGGCGCACATCCCCACTCAATTTTATTTTCAACTTGCTCTTCGGTCCCCCTACCTTCCGATCACCCGTTCGTTGCCAATCCGCATCACCGGCCCCTTATCCTTCATGGTTCCGGAATGCTTCCAATGTTTGTGCTCCAAGCAGCAACGGAACCCGAGAATCCGACGCCTAAAAGTCGAAGTAGCTAGTGACAACCATGAGCCGATATTGGACCATCGTTGGTAAGATATTACATCATCTACCATCGGCGATTCGACACTTGCTAGCTTTCACTGAAGACCATCGTGACTGTTTTTCCTTCGCGGCGTCTTGATCGTTGCTTATCTTCTGCGCTAGAGTACTTTTCGGTCTCCCAATGTTCTGCTTGTACCGTTTGACTTTCATGCTTGTCAGGTGGTACTCTGATTTTTGGGATATGTGAACTGGTTGCTCATTGCCTCGGCCAATTCGGTATAACTGATGGTCACAAATGGATATCTGTTGCATCCACCTCCATATCTTCCCGCATCGTGACCTCGAGTGAAACAGACACAGCCAGCGGTCACCACACCTCCAGACCAACCGTCGTACCTACAAAAATGAGGGTCCAGAAAAAAACTCCAAACACTTAGCGCCGAAACCGTAGCTCGAACGTCCAAGAACTTCGCTCAATACCGGCGCCCATGATACATAGTGTGGTGGAGACATCGCTTTTTCCTGGGAAGGCAAAGGTCTCGCGTGTGCGGCATCAAAAACCGAATCATCGCGTGCGTAGACTATGGTATCTGCACTGTTTCAACTACCACTAGAATAGTTACCTGCACTCTGCAGATTTGTAGATGTACTTATGTATACATGCTTACAACACTTTCCCCCGCCACAATTCGCGTTCGAAATATACTTGCTTGGGGGATGTTGTCTTCCCCAGGTGAAGTGCTCTACATGCAGGCATGGACACCCTTGAATTAATATGTACGACCGCATGATTAATCATGATACTTTGAGTGTCCAGACGCGTTAACGAGGACTATTACATAACTAGTACAGGCCGTTCAGCGTTGACACGGCTGGGATGTCACCCGGGTACATACTGTATGACTTCCGAGCTCTGGTGCGTAGACTAGATAGCTCAGCGTCACCGTCGTCGTGCTCTTGGCGTTATTTGAGAGAACAAAGGATATCATCAGTGGCGTAAATGATGCATGTGCTACAAAGGTGTCTGGATGCGCTAGTGGCTTGGCTCCAGAGAATAATGGTAGATATGCGCGAAGAGCCCACACGCATCACTCTTCCCCATAAGCTTCTTCTCTTGCTGCATCTATCGCTGTCAATATCGCACATCGACCACAACCATCCTCGCTACCTTCTTCGAAGCGGACCTCAATTCGACAATCTAGACGACCCGTCTAGCTGCTCGCTACCATGGACGTCCCAACCACGCTCCCTCCCGTCCGTGACGAGGACCGTTCGTGGTTTTCCTTTGCCGAACCAGAAGCCATTCGTATCTCGAGAACCGGTAACCTCGCAAACGTTGATCCTTATGGCTTCACGAACGACGACCTCCTACGCGTCTTCAGGGGCATTCTGGGCGACGAAGATTTGGGCCGACTTCGCGAGAACCACGTCACCGGCTACCTCCTTCTCTCCTATGCCTCCATTAAACAGTTGAAGGCTGATTACGGAATCTGGCGCCTCGGGACCAGGTCCAAGATTATGTCGATTGTGATGAAACTTCGACGTAACAGCAACCGCTTTCGAGAGCTCACTCCTTACTGGGCGCCCACGATACACGAACTGCCGCCCACTGCCCAACTGGCCTACCCCACGCCGATCACGTCTCCGGTCATTACCTCATTCAATGCCTCGTTGAATGCCTTACCGGCTGACCTCACGTTGACGGAGTCACCCTTCATGTCCCCTGTGGCCGACCTCACGCTGCCCGTATCACCACCCATGTCCCCAACGCCCAACCACACGCCGTACGTATTTCCGTCCATTGTGCCGCCAACCGCCACTGCACAATTGGCCAGTCCACCACCATTTCAAATAGTCCCGACGCGTCATATACCTACCGCAGCAGCATCGCAGCCCGTCCGTCGCTATTCGCCATTTCCACCTCTCCGGCTGTTTGAACGCGACTTCCCACTAGTAATCGACAGCCCGATCCGACGCGACGACGGCCGTCCTTTCTGGGCTGACCAAAACGGTAATATATACGAGCCGGAAATCTGGACATGCGATGACGGCATCACGCGAATAGGTGAGGCCATGTCGACGATTATCGTGATACCCTGCTAATGCTTTCACAGGCTCGGTCGCGATCACCGATGAGGAAGAGCTGAGGCTCACGCAGGCCGGGCTCACGAATGCCAGAACCAACGATGACAGACCCTCGTATGCCAGACCCGCGAACCATGCGTTTAATCCCGCCGCATTCATGGCCGTGCGAAGCAAACCCCCATACCACACTGTACGAAAGACTACAATTCCGCAGGACCGTCTCACTCTTGCACGCGAAGTCAGTAGCAGAACCGCATCGCCCGAGCCCCAATCTCGCACTCTGTCACCGGATCCGTTGTGGACGGGTTTCTCGCGTGATCGCGGATCGGCCGGTCAGGAATGGAGCCCTGATATATCATACAAATCGGGGAGCTCGCACACCGTCTCGGCAGAATCCACGACGCTATTGCCAGGCCCTGGGGAAGTGAAGCCCAAGACGTTCACGGTCTGGGTGGAACGAACGTCGACGATCTCATCGTCAGACGTCGGTGAAGTGGAGAGGACGCGTATTGTTCCTATCGACTAGCGACTTACCTACCTATTGTCTCACGCACCCTATCCTTGGTAGCCAGCAGCGTTATTTTTCCCGCTTTTTATCTTTTGGATACGAGGCCTCCGCCAGCCTGACGGTAGCAACGCAATTATATTCGGATGGACAACAACGAGGGCCGGCCGATGACGCCGCCGCCCCCTACTGGAGTGACACCATTTTTACCCAACAACCTTATCAACCGCAAATACTTTCTAGGACAACACCAAAAGCGCGCATTGCGGCTTGTCCAGCGAACCGATAGAACAGGAGCGGGCTATGCGATGTTTGGTTGCCAGCCGCGGTGTGTGTGCATGATTTGTTCTATTGAATGGTGGTTGATGAACGGTACCAGAACCAAAACATGTATGCCAAATACATATCCTGCGTGATGGAAAGCCGACAGTGCTATGAACTTAGTTTTTGTTCTTAGATGTTTGTCCCTGTCCACTTTTGTCCCTCGTTCTTCTTTCCATCGTCCCTCGTTTCTTGCCCTTACCTTATAATTTTTGCCCTTATTATTTGCCCTCTGTTTCTTTTGTCCTCTCGTTTTCTATCTATCGGCTCCATTGGTTTTAGCGGTAATATTGGTTTTTTTTTCAGGTTTTTTTTTTCAGATCATAATTGTCCTCAAATGCCCTCAATGAAAAGCACGTAATTACCCAATCAATGTGGATTCATGGAATTCCATTCGACGTGAAATATGAGCGATTGATATAATGCCGCCTGCTACATACCAAGCTCGCAGCAGAGAAGCCTGACGCTCGCGGCACAAAATGGAAGCAATGCACAGACCAATATGGCAGGCCAACGCCCTCCCCAGATCGCTTGCACATCTCAAGCGGGAGATCTCAGATGGAAGCCAAGATGTGGGCGGATTCGCAAATCACTGGAAAGAGCACAAGTACTGCCGGCAGGGGAAGAACCGGACTCGGCTCCAGCGAAGACCAGCAAGCGGCTGACGGCGAGATTCTACCAGCTGAAGACCGGTCATTGTCTCACTGGCCAGTGCTTCAAGTGGACGAAGAGCAAGTCCACGGCCAATGCCGGCGGTGCCCGCACCGGACCGACGCCTGCGAGTATCTCTTCAAGTGCTGCCCGCACTGGAAGCGTCAGCAGAATATTCTGTGGGCTAAGGTGAGGAAGCAGAACGGGAGAAGTATCTAAATATCGGCTTAAGATCCGGGATCTCTTTGCGGATGAGCGCTGCAGCCCGGCGATCTTGGACTTTCTCTTGGTCACGGATGTAGTTAGGACGAAGGGTGGGGATGGATAGGGCTGAGGTAGATGCCATGAGTGACGTGTCGGAGTTGGAGATCAGGGAGCGTCAGGAAGAGAGGGCAGGAGAGGAATGAGGTTTGGGAGGCAGCGGTGAGTTTTACACGTATTCTTATTTTGGGTCTGTCCAGGGTGCACGAGCAGCCGAAAGCAGTAGTGAACGGAAACGGAGCGTGGCATCGCTAGGATCTATCTAGATAGGTCGCACGCGATTAATATATCTAAAATAAAGAAACAGCGGGCCTACATACGAATATTCTGCTGTAACTTCCCACACAAAAGAAGCAGGCGCGAAGAAGTAAACCCGACGAGAGGGATATTACTCTACAGCCAGCCCTCTCACTATTTAATGACCTTCATTGAAACCATGAAAATGCCGCCTGATTTCCGTCGTCGTCGCCCACCGAGCGTGTTCCGACCGTTTGGAGGCAGTAGAACCAACCAGAACCTCTCACTCCACGGCCCGACTCGTCCCGGGAGTCCCGCGCCGCCCCAACTCGTCCGGGTGGTGCTCTTCCGATCGGTAATAATGCTGATAGCAGCCGTGCGTGATCTAGATGGGTCGCATGCAATTAATGATTAGAAAGATAATACGGAGGGGGAAGCGCGCCATTGGGAGCTCAGAAGGATCAAGACGAAAGTAAACATCCAGGAAGCTGCGACCTGACGACGAATGCGCCCAAAGCCGGAAGGTGCTGGCAGCCCGCTTCTACGGCTCAAGACAGGCCATGCCCTGACTAGGCAACTTCTCCGGACTAGCCGTCCATCAGCCAAGTGTTGGTGGTGGCAATACAAGCCCGTGACCCGAGAGCATGTCCCCAAGAACTCCGAAGCGGAAGAGTCAGCAGAAGAAGCTATGGACAAGGGCCATAGACGACCGACGGAGGCATCGCACAAAGATGGAGGATGTATTCGTAGACGTAAGGTGTGGTTTGGCCATCCTAGAGTTTCTAGAGATTATTGAAGCGGATTAACTAGCACCATTAATACTTAGTGGTAGAGGAGGTAGCTAGCGACACATTTACGCAGGAGCAAGGGAGGCTAACGAGTACGACGCACCGGCCGTGGGAGAAAGCCTGGGGGCAACGAATGCCGGAGGACTTGGTCTGGAGAGCTACAAGGCGAGTGGGTAGTAGACACCTACAGTCTGCCTTTGTCAGTGTGTTCCTTGTAGGTGCCCGGCGAAGATGGGGGAAGTGGGAAGCCTCACTAGTACCGGGCCATGATCTTGAATGTCCGCTCAGGATATCGGACGGTGGCGGAGAAACGGGTGTGAATTTTCCATGGTCTAGTCAAGCCACACGCAATAAACGATGAAACAAAAGCAAAGCATGGGACCGGGGACTATGGCTGGTAAAAGCCATGTATTCATACAAACACAACCTGTTAATAGGAAAGAGGGAAATGTCACCATCCACCGCATTCAGGAAACTTCGCCACACCCACCTAATGTCCCTCGTCATCGATTTTGTTCTAACCGCTCGGGGGCTATAGAACCAACACGAATCCCCCACCTGGCCTTCCGACTCACCCTGCAAGTCACGTTCCGCGTGCAACTCATCTAGATGGTGCTCCACTGATCGGTGATACCGCTAGCGACAGCCGTGCGAGGGGCTTGGACCGGACTGTTCTTCCGGCGGTAGTATCGGTGGGGTGGAAAAGCGGTAACCACGTGTTGGACAGAGAACATTAATTGATTGACCGATCCTTCATAGCATACTCTTGCACCCGGGGCTCCGGCCGGGGTTGGGCCGCGGACAAGAAAACTGTTTATAATCAGCCCATGATCCTCACGTATCGCCTGCTAAAATGAAGAAACAAACGGGGAAAAAAAATGGCATGAAATCCCGGCGATTATGGCCGGTAGAAGCTATTTACAATCACAATTTGGTAGAGAAAATAAGATAGCCATACCATCCACTCACTCCGGGAGAACAGCCAGCAACGACAGCTCTATTCCTTCTACCCCAGTAGTTGATCATGAACCTTCAAGAGAGTCGCATCATCGCGGAGATGCGCCGCAGCTACCACGCGCCATTCTCCCCCTTCTCCCTCCCATTCCCACTCGGAACTCACCACCCCCAATATGTCCGGGGCAGCACACACCGTGGTACTCAAGAGAAGTCTCGCACCGGAGTTTGGGATGCTTGAAAGTAGTCTTCTTATTGGAGTTTGCGTGCCTGTCGCGACGGGCCGCCCGATTGAAATCAGTGGGGAGATGTTTGGCTCGAAGATGGGCGTTGCATGATCGATGGCAATCGTTGCGGGCCGTCGTTGTCCGGCAGTAAAACGCTCAGCTCTCCTCCTGAAGTTCACTCACCTCCCCGCCGTCGCCATCGCCATCGTTTATCGAACGCGCTCCTAGAGCTACTGAAAGCGATTTAGCTGTGCAGAGGGCAGCAATGGAGAGATTATCTGGGTTTCAAACGTACTGATGCGTTGTGGCGCATTTCTCCTGCCCACGGACTGTCGCTCGATAGGTCACTCAGCACTCGTCGTGCTCGTCGTCGCCGTGCCCACCATCACGCGCTCATCATCGCCGCGCTCACCACCGCCGTGCTCGCGATTGCCGTGCTGGTCATCGCCGTGCTGGTCATCGCCGTGCTGGTCATCGCCGTGCTGGTCATCGCCGTGCTGGTCATCGCCGTGCTGGTCATCGCCGTGCTGGTCATCGCCGTGCTGGTCATCGCCGTGCTGGTCATCGCCGTGCTCACCATTGCCGTGCTCGTCGTCGAATTCATCGGCCACTCAATCTGCGGTCAGGAAGGGCAGAGACTCCCGCATGAAACCATTGCGAGAGGGTAACTAACTATACGGCAATGCAAAACCGGTTGGTCTTGGCATTTTCGGAAGGTTGGTGTAACTACCCCCACTCGCACCTGGCACAGTGTCCAGCATCTAGTCTACATATCTAGATGCGATATTGGCCACCCGTAGCCCGGCCAATCAGACAAGGAGATACTCATTTGTCAAGGCTACATCCCCACAAAAACACGTTGCTGGCATCTGCATCGTCACTAGATATTCAGTCCACACCTACAGTGAGCGCAAGGTGAGCGCAAGGTACCCCGTGGTGGGCTTGTCGATTACCGATTTCTATGTACTGTGGGAGTAATTAGGTTCTGTTGGGGATTAGTCACCCAATTCTGTGTACTTAACGAGTGGTAGAGCGGGGTTTGTTCCGCATCCTGCACATCATCCGCCATAGACAGAATCCGCCAATCATAGGGTCGCGACAACACCCACCCCTTCTCTCTTGAGTCCACCTTCCTTTATTGTCATGATCTTCATCGGGCCTGGTATAGGTCTTTCATCTGGTGCGCCAAACCCGGATCTCGGTTCTCTTCAGATTTTTCATCGACAGACTGGCAGAGGCAATCTACTGGTTGAGAAGAATCGGATACGTCCAGCAACGAAATCGCGAGCACCGCGAGGCAGTCAGGAACCTGATTGATCGGCTCAATCAGCTCAGTATTGAGGATAGTGAGAAGTCTCCATTGCTGTGTGCTACTGATCGTCCGTCATCACCTAGTAATAGTGAAGGAATTGGCAAGTTGGAATCACCGACCATGTCGACAACAGGGGGGACAAGGGCCATGCCGAATGCAGCCGGTCCTAGCAACAGATCTCCCGAGCGCGAGAAAGATGGTGGCAGTAGGAGCCGTGGTCGATCTGAGAACCGTCGTACCGACGATCGCGATCGGAAGGAATCGCAACATCATCATTACTACCGATCAGACTCGAAAGACAGTGTTATTATTGATAAGTTTCGAGGAAAGGCTGGCGAAGATGTGGATCGGTTCCTAAGGGCGGTGCAGAGGCGCATGAACAGGAACCTGGAAACTGGTAAATACTATTCCGAGGAAGAACAGAATACTGATCATGTGGCTCTAATCCATAGGCATTGCGGATCACGGGTTCGAGAGTATATCCGAAGTTTGAAGGGAAATTGGGAAGAGGAACCCGTCCGAGTCACGGAGGCCCTCACTTGTCGTTACCGGATATTCGGAGAGAGCGCCATCAGCAACGGTCGAGACAAGATCGCAAGCCTGCATCAGAGGGTGGACGAACCGCTAGAACGTTACATTCGACGCGCACAAAAGCTGACAGTGGCATGCGAAGGCCGTGATGAAATGCATGAGGAGTTGACGTCTCGATTCTGTCGAGGACTTCGCGAGAAAGGACACCGGAATTCATTGGCAGCAATGGCTGACATTTGGGCACAGATCGGAAGGACACGCTTCGAGACGTGTATATCAAACGCCCATCGTATCGCCCGCTCGGACATCTCTTAAAGAGAAGCGTTGCTCCTGACAGACTCTGACTCCTCCTCTGAGACCCATTCTGACTCCTCCTCTGATTCCGACTTGAGTGAAGATGATCGGAAATACAGGAAGAAGAGAAAACAGAAGGAGAGGAGAAAGAGAAAGGAACAGAAGCAGAGAGACCGCAGAGAGAAGACGAGGAAAGACGAGAAGAGTCCTATGAGGTCACCTGCGGATCCACTGGAGGAGAAGCTGAGGGAAGTACAAAAGATGAAGGAAGATCTATTGGACAAGAAGATCGAAGAGCTCCGAGAACTGGCGTCCCAATCGAAGATCGTTCCAGCAGGACCCGTCACTCCTACGACACCGACCCATCCGTACACAGGGCCATTGGGCTATGGCAGTCATGAACATCACGGAGTTCAGTCCAATCTGATCGAAACAGGTCACCAGGACCGGATGGCAACCAACCCGAACATTGTTTGCTACAATTGCGAGATGCCAGGCCATTACGAGTCCCAGTGTCGGAAGCCACGAGTTGCCCCTGAAATCCGAGCCGAAAACATACAGAGAATTAACGCGAATTCTGGCCGACGGAGGTCATATCCACCACGCTACGGTCAGGGCGGAAACGAGCAACGCTACGGTCAGGGCAGAAACGAACAACGCTGGGAACCATATCAGCCGGACACCAGGATGCAGCAAGAGGTGGAGTTCCTTAGGAGACAGGTCATGGAGCTGCAGAGGGGCAACCAACAGCAAGGATCGACAGCGGCCGGACAAGGACCGACAGCGGCCAAACAAGGACTGATCACAGCTGGACAAGGACCAACAGCGGCCGGGCAAGGCCCGACAGCGGTCAACATGATCGAGACAGAGGACGGGGGAATGCTGGCCTCGGCACTGGAAGGTATGGAATATGAGGATGCTAAAGACTATGCAGACGTATTAGCCTGGGATGGTCCGGACCCGAACCCTGTGGACAAGAGAAAGAGGGCAACATCGGATGGAGAGGTGTTGGCGCATCGACCACAGCCCAAACGCCCGACCCTCAAGCCGGTTGGTAGTGGACGCCCAGGACGAGCCATACCTGAGGAAGAGTTGGCAGGACGCCCACCGGCCACGATTCCGGCCGATCTACTGGAGAAGACAAAGAAGAAACGCCGCCACCCGAACGATAGGGAGCCAATCCGGATGATGAAGGGACAGCCAAAGTTCGACACCATGGCGACCTTGAGGGATACTGAGGTGAGGGGTATGACTTACGGCCAACTTTTCCTTCTAGCTCCAAGCACTAGACAAGAAGTGTCCTATGGGTTGGTACAAGAGCGCGCACCAAGAAAAAAGAAGAGTAAGGAACAGGAGAATGTGGTGTCATTGGTGGAACCGATATCATCCAAGGGCCAATCTGGAAAGACCGGACACGCGTTACCGGAAGCCGTCGGCCGGATTGTCAATTTCTACACGACTGCTCAAGTGATGCAATCCGAAGGACAACACTCGTGTACGCTTAAGCGGGCCCTCGTGGACGGTGGATCTGTTCTGAACATGATGCCCTTGTCATTGGCCAGGAGAATGGATTTGACCTTGAAGCCGCAGAGCGAAGTGGTTATGAAGACAGCAGCCTCGACATTTCATGAGATTAAGTATTATGTGGATCTGGAAGTGACGGTGGCGGGAGTGACGGCCTCTATTCGATGTTACTGCTTACCGGGGACATACTCTAGGTCCTCTTATACGCTGCTCCTCGGTCGGAGATGGATGAAACAGGTACAAGCCCTTGGAGATTAGGCTAATGATACATATCACATTCACGATATGGCCGGATACCGCTATCCGGTGGAAGCTACGATCACGTCCTCAGACGTCCAGGCCGAGATTCCTCAGATGTGTACCAATACCCACGCCGACACAGCACAATCGTGGGACGAGGAATCAGTGGACGAGCTGAGATTATCCCGGAACGACCTCTGCAAGAAGCTCTACCAGAAGATCCGCGACCAAGTGACAGAGACGGATACGGATACGGACCAGGAAACGGACACGAACAAGACGGCGGACACGGATAAGGCTGCAAACGAAGGGAGTTCCGCTTCGGATGCTGACGGAGAATCAAGCGATTGCGAAAAAGAAGAGTGTTCTGACAACGATTCGGGAAACGAATTTCGCCACGAGGTGCCGAGCCTCCGGGTGGCGGCAGTGAAGGGAGCGGCTCGATTCAAGACGAAGAATTAGGGGCAGTCTTTGATTGCTCAGAAATAGGTGAGGTGGGGAATTGGTGTGAAGGACCGGTAAGATCAAAAGTTGTGCGATTTGAAGAAATTACAGATGTTCAGTACGGAGGTGTGGTGGAAAAGTTGATGCGAGTTACTGATGTTGATGTTGATGTTGATGTTGATTTTGTGGATGCTTCTACAGATGTGGCGGAAAAGTTTGAAGATGTCGAGTTTGCAGAGGTTTTTACGGATGCGGCGGAAAAGTTTGAAGATGTCGAGTTTGCAGAGGTTTTTTGGGATGTGGCGGAAAGGTTCGAAGATGTGCTTTCTGTTGATCTTTCAGTTGTTTCAGACGATGAACGTCCGGGCGATGAGCTGTTTTCGCCATGTTCGGCAGCTGTGTTTTCGCCGTGTTCGGCAGATGTGTTTTCGCCGGGTTCGGCAGATGCGTTTTCGCCGTGTTCGGCAGAGCTGTTTTCGCCGCGTTCGGCTGTTTCGGATGACGATGTTTTGGCTGTTTCGGATGACGATGTGTTGGCGGTTTTGGGCGAAACGATGACAGAGGATTCTGGCGAGGAAAAGAGGGAGAAAGAAGGGATAGGAGTGGGTGATGGCGGATCGGATTGTGATTTGCGGGTAACGACAGAGTTGATGGAGGATGTAATGGCGTGTTATCTGTTGTTGTTGGAGACGGGAGAGAGATTTGTTTGGAGGTGGAGGAGACTGGGAAGACTGGGGAAGATGGATGAAGTGGGAGACGATGGAACGACGCCGGAACGGGAGAACGGATCTCACCTTGCCAGACCCGTGGATTGCTTGGGACGTCCAGATGAGATGGGTGCGGGAGTTCGAAGAAGGGATCGCAAGGAGTACGGATTTTCGGAACAGACAGCCGCAAGCCGCCGCCGCTGTCGGGAACCTGTCATTTTCGGTCGCTGCCGAGAATCGGTCGTCGAGCGCCGCCGCTGTCGAGAGTCTGTCATTATCGGCCGCTACCGCGGATCGGTCAACGTCGGGCAACACCTTGAAGGACAAGCAGTCACGAACCACCGACGGGGTCGTCGGAATTCAAAAAGAAGGGATGGAAGGAAACGCCATAGAAGAGGGAAACGCCGAATCGAAGGGAGAATTGCAGGAAGCTTTTGGCAATACGCTCGGTTTTCCCACGCAACGACGGCCGGCCGAAAGCAAACGTTCCATGGACATCACAAGTTCGGACGAGGAGATCTTGAAGTGGTTCAATCAGGACGAAGGAAAGAAAATCCAAGTCGGAGAGCAGCTGACGGAAGCGGAGAAGTCTCAGGCGTTACGATTGCTATACACCTGGAGAGACCGGTTTTGCAGTGACGTGAGGAAGCTGCCCGCGACGGACCTGATCGAACATCGAATTCCGACGACCAAGTGCCGCCCTGTTCGGATGAAGCCAAAGTTGTATACGCAGAAGGAAGTGGAATGGCAAAAGAAGCACCTGCCTGCACTCCTGGACGCTGGCATTATCGACTGGGTCAATTCGCCATGGAGCGCCAGTTGCAAATTCCCGGTGAAGAAAAACGGAGACTTGAGGATGGTCCACATCTATTGTCCGATTAATGACGCCACGATCAAAACGAATTACCCTGTGAAAAGGACGGAGCCGATTATCAACGCGATGAGTATGTCCCGATTCAAGATCTATTGGTGGGCTGATGGCGCAAATGGCTACTGGGCGATTCCGATGTACCGGCCACACGCGTTCAAGACGGCATTCAGTTCGGTATTGGGACAATTTGTCTATCTTCGGATGGGACAAGGCTTGACGGGTGCTCCCCACACCTATGCTCAGTTGAAGGATCTGGTAATGGGCCCAATTCCGGAGCCGATGGGAGAACGACCATTGTCTGGAGAAACCGAGGACTTCGCCTTTATGACTTTTTTCGACGACGATATGGGTGCAAACACCTCCTTTGAGACACAATTGGGATTCTTGCACGACCACTACTTCCCTCGAATGCACTGGGCCAAGATGGTGCTTAACCCGGCCAAGAGTCACTTCTTCATGCCCAGGATCGAGATGCTGGGACTACAAGCCGATGGGAGAGGCGTGAGGCCCGGAAACGATAAATTGGGAAAGTTCAAGGAGTATCCGACCCCAACCTGTGAGAAGGAACTGGACCAGTTCGAGTATATGACGACATACTTGAGAAAATTCATTCCGGGTCGAGCGGAGCACTTCCGGATAATGCGCAAGGCGGTGGTTAAGGTGCCGGAACTGAGCCACGGGAAGGTGCCGGAACTGGATGGGACGAAGAAGGCCAAGGTGAGACTGAGGGAAATCGGATTTAATTGGACGGAAGAAGCGGAGCAATCGTTTCGGATCGTCAAGAAGTCAGTCCTCGATAATGCATGCCACGGAGGCGACCCAGCCCGGCAATACCACCTTGCTTGTGATGCTTCCGGATTTGCCTACGGGGGTGTGCTATTCCTGCTGGCAGATCAGCCGATGGGGACTGTCATGTCTTCGAAACTTATCGGATCAATGCGAATCGTCCAATTTATCTCGAAGAAGTTTCTGGACGCGGAAACCCGATACCACACCACGGAACGAGAGGCCTTAGCCATTGTCAGATGTCTGGAAGAGACTAGGTGGCTTGTCAATGAAAACCGACACCCGGTTTTGATATACACCGATCACGAATGCTTGAAAATGGCCCTACAGAACTCGGACAAAGGCCGGATCGTTGGCTGGCAGCTGAGATTGAGTGAGTACGATTTCCGGATAATCCACATCAAAGGCAAGGAAAACGCTCTGGCAGATGGGATGTCAAGAATTCCAGTGGAGGTTATGGATTTTGGACGACCGGGAAAGGAGGACAGCGCCTTAGAGATCATGAGTGCTGGGGCCACGGAAGCGGAGCTGGGCGGTGAAGCGGAGAAGAGATGGGGATATTGGTTGATGGATGAGTGGTACGCGGGAGTAGTATATTTGAAGTTGTATGGGAAGTTGAGGGAGAAGGACGTGGGTGAAGAGAGTTTGACTGTGTGGAGATGGTGGATTCGGAAGGCAGCCGCTTATCAGCTTATGGACGAACCGGACGACTATCCGTTACTGGCTTATACGGAACGGACCGGGAAACAGTCGTGGTGTGTCAGGAAGTCAGAAGTCGACAAAGTCCTGGAATGGGCTCACGATTGTCATGGCCATTATGCCTGGGACTTAACGCTGAAACGACTGATTGGCCACTACTATTGGCCCACCCGGGCCAAGGACACCCATAGGTTTTGCCGAAGTTGTCGGAGTTGTCAATTGACGGGACGGAAACGGCCGTCGCAAGTGCCGAGACCGATTGTCCAACTTCGCCCTATGGACATGATCGGTATTGACGGCCTAGGACCTATTTCTCCGGTGTCCGGCGATTTCAAGTACATCCTCATTGTGGTGGACTACTTTACCCGTTATGCATGGGCTCGAGCACTTCCAGCCATTACGGGTTCCGCGGTTTCGGAGTTCATTGACAGTATTGCCAAGACGTTCGGACTACCTAATGGCGTTTATACCGATAATGCCACCTATTTCGTCAGTGGTGTTTTCCCGGACTTCCTGGCAACTCGAGGCGTTCGTCAATTCCCCGCTCCTAAGACTCATCCGGCGTCTGTTGGGTTACTGGAGCGGTATGTCCAGCTGGTTCTATATGGAATCCGGAAGATCGTGGTAGGAGGAGGAGAGATACAGCGATGGAGCGCCTATTTGGATCAGGTGATTCATTCGATGAATACTCGTGAAGTTCGCGTCCACGGATACTCTCCCGCAGAGCTTCTCTTGGGGTACAGTCCGAATATTCATCATCACGAGTTCACGGTCCGGGACCGGCAAGCCGCTCGAGATCTCCAAGAGAGACAACAGATTTGGAATCAACAAGACGACCCCGACTTTCTAGGAGCGCAGCGAGAAGTCCGTCTTGCCACCCACGACGAGGTTATCGAGTCTACGCAACAACGGTACCTGACTCGATTCGTATCTCAGCAATCCAAGACAGGACGGTTTCCGGCCCCCAAGGAGGGCGACCTGGTGTTACTTCTCCGAGCCGCACTTGATAATCGATACAACAAGAAGTTGGATGCTCGGTGGGGAGGACCTTTCCGGTTGGGCAACATCGCGCATCATGGCCGCAGTGGTCGACTCTACGATTTGATTACCGGTCAACTGGTCAAGACCAAGCAAGCGGGCTTGAAGGATCGCGTTCATTTGGATGACCTCCGAGTCTACGTTTCACGGGATCAATCTCAAGAAGAGGAAATCACGACCATTGAGCGGGTTGAGTGCGATAAGGACGATTGAAAGGGAGACTGTGGGGAGGACTGGAAATGTATCGGTAAAGGAGGAGCTGTTGACCTGCGCAAATTGGTGGAAATGAGGTCGTTGATTTTTCAGGCTGACTGACGAAGGGTCTTCGTCTTAAAGAAAATGGGGATAGCTGTGGGAGTAATTAGGTTCTGTTGGGGATTAGTCACCCAATTCTGTGTACTTAACGAGTGGTAGAGCGGGGTTTGTTCCGCATCCTGTACATCATCCGCCATAGACAGAATCCGCCAATCATAGGGTCGCGACAACACCCACCCCTTCTCTCTTGAGTCCACCTTCCTTTATTGTCGTGATCTTCATCGGGCCTGGTATAGGTCTTTCAGTACCGTATTATCTCACTTAAGAGGTTCCCCCTATAAACGCCACTATTATAGGTACTAGCGCGGACTAGCGCGGACTAGCGCGAGCTAGGGCGCTTAAGGACTAGCGCAATATCAAATCTCGCTTGACTGAATTTTCGCCGATAAGGCGCCCCGCCCACAGAATCTACCCACTATGTACACATACACAGCAACACAGCACCCACAAATCTAACTAAAACCCATCTCTGCGCCAACGGAAGTCGTACTCAAGACCATCTTCATCCTCATCCTCATCACCCTCGGTGTCGGTAATTTGCGGGAAAGAAATGACATGACTGTGCTGAGATTTCCCTGCCAGCCTAGCACTTCGCCGCGTTCCTACTGCTGGTGCTGCGTCGCGGCGTGCAGCTGGTTCTGCGGTGTGGGGGGCGACCGGTGCTGTGGCTTGAGGTGCAGCTTTGGACGTGGCTATGACCGTAACTAGTGGTGGGAGCTAGGCGAACAGATGCTAGGTTCTTGCCACGGCCACGGCCACGACCCCGACCCGCGCAGCCTGCCCTGCCATGGCCGGACACGCCGCGTACCATAGGTTTACCTCGAGTTGTATCCGATACGGAAGGCTGACCTTCAACATCGGACTCGTCGTCCGATGATGACGAGTCCTCCGCAGTGTCGTCGCTGCTACTCGCTGTACCTTCGTCCGCAGTAGGTGCTCCTCGTGTCTTCCAGTCCTGCAGAGCAGTCATTAAATGGGGGGTCGGTAGCCCTTTGATGGATATCTCGCCGTCAGATGACCCATTGATAGGTAGAGACGCGCCAATGCAACGGAAGCTTCGAATGATAATCTCCCTCTTCTCTCGACAGAACCTCTCCCAAGCCGCACCGACACATCTAGTCATCATAACCCTCATTTCTCCCACGGCGCTACTTCCCGTGATGTTATCAGGATCGATATTTGTCACGAACCTGGCGCGACAGGCTAACCAGCGCCGCCGCAGGAGCCGCCGTCACCCTCGCCACACTATGGCTGATCCTTGTCTCCGCCGCCACGGCCACGATTATCCTACGCGCCTAGACGCAACATCCTAGCCCTGGCAAATATCGCTCCGGTAGCGATATTCCTCAGTGTCACACCCTAAATATCACGGGGTGGACATTCGGATACGAACTGGACATTCGGTAACGGAAGCGCGTCACATGATCTTAGGTCGGCATACCGAGACCGGGCAACCGACACGGTTGGTGCTCGGCTCGGGTCGACCGACTCTGCAGCACCGGAAGGATCCCGGGCCAAGTACCGGCTTAGACCGGGAACGCGCAAATGCTGCCGCAGAGAAAGACAACCGTTGGCGGTCATCATACGAACGAGTCATCGGAAGGAAACTGAAGGGAACGCAAGGAGTTGCGAGTCTAGATCGCGGAATAGGAGCGGGGTTGTTTCCAGAGGCACGGCCCAGAGGAACAACACCACGAGTAGGGAACCGCTTTATCGTCGCAGACGGCCAGGAGGCTCGAGGCGATACTGCTGCACCCCCGATTGTCAGGAGACACAAGGGATCATGCTACCACTCGCATCCTCGCCTTTGGCACCCGATTATGGCGATGAACTCTGGGCATTGCCAGCGCAATAGAGCGCACGACGGTAATATGCAGAGACATGAAATCCGTGTGCGATGAGCGTGAGCGTATCCCCCACTTATCCGAGACGCTTACAACGATTATGATGCAGTGCATACGCCGCGCCTCGGTTGATGGACGTTGCGCCGAACACCGAAGCAGATCCTATAGCGCTGGGCAGCCCCCAGACCAAGTACCGGCTCGTGTTCGGGAAAGTGCAAGCGCCGCTACAGGAACGCACCTCCAAAGAAGTTCGAGAGTCTGGACGGGAGATATGGGGCGGAGCTATACCTGATCGCCGTTGCGGCCGAGAAGGATCAGCGACCTCCCGCACGCAACCCTTATCGACCCAATCGCGACGAGAACTCAGAGGACCTGCTCTGGCCAATCTCAGGAGGATACGTGCAAACGCCGCCCTCCGACCGAGGATGATCCCCGATACGCTGATGTCGAATGCCAAGACGAAGAGTTTTCACGGAGCGATGCGGGGTAACCCCGCAGCACGTGACCTCGCCGAGCCGAATACTTATACGACTCCTCGCCGCGAGCGAAGCATCAATCATCGGCAATCCATCAACGATAAACGATCAACGGACAACCAACCGACCTGATTTCATGGGGAGCTATGACCCCACCCGCCGTTCCTTCGGGGCGGCCATTGTGTCAGCATCAAGACTGCGATCAGGACAGGACACCTCTCGGGACTCCAGGTCTAACGAACCGGACCAAGTAGCTGTGGTGTTACCGGCGGCCCTGTGAGGGTTGGAACGCGTCTGGGGCACAGCGAAAGTGCAAGTGCAATCCTTGATTCGACATCGGTTACTAACCCCCCCGCACACGGCGAGCGACCCGCCGCACGAGACAAGCGCCGAGCGAGACGACGAGCGATCGGGGAAGGAGACGGGAGGATACGTAAGGAGCTTGAGAGTCTAGACGGGAGATGGGAGAAGGGGGCGAACCCGGCGTAACCATGGGGCAACTGTATGCCGAGCCAATACGCTGAGCTGAGGACGGGTACGGGGCCGCGTATGAACCCAGCCGCATTGCGGGCTGAGGGAATTACGGGGGCAGCTGTATGCCGGACCAATACGCTGAGCTGAGGTCGGGTACGGGGCCGCGTATGAACCCAGCCGCATTGCGGGCTGAGGGAATTACGGAGGCTGCTGCGAGTGTGAGCCCATACTGGAGGCAATACCATTCCTCCATTTGGCGTATCCTATCGTCAGTACCGATCAGGACGAGTAGCTTCGGGCTTCAGCCCACGCACCGACCGTTTACTGGTGTGTGAGCGTATTCCTTACCTTATCCTAACCGTGAAGCAGTTGTCGAGCGAGTCGCCGCGCAAGCCCTCACCGAGCGGAGCCGAACCGAATCGTCAAGCGAGCTGTCCGGCAGGGCGCCAGGCACGCCGCCGAACCAAGTCGCCGAACCGACACGCCGCCGAACCGAGTCGCCGAACCGACACGTCGCCGAACCGAACCGTCGAGC
>Ga0307508_10002313_pt1 | contig 20231 bp, 21 predicted proteins | sample 9_EM_MG_FD_203089 | JGI IMG/M metagenome (GOLD analysis project Ga0307508, IMG submission 203089) | Populus trichocarpa ectomycorrhiza microbial communities from riparian zone in the Pacific Northwest, United States - 9_EM | ecosystem: Host-associated > Plants > Roots > Unclassified | place...
TGGCCTCTAATGGTCATTCTAGTCATTCTATTGCCTCCAAACTGGATGTCAGCCAGTCTACTGTCTCTAGGATACTCAGGGATCTCTTGCCCAATAGACCTAGACCTCTTTCTGATTGTCCCTTCAAGCTTTCACCTACTTCTCAGCATGCTATTATCACTCAAATCATCACAGACAGAGCTGCCAATGCTGTCCAGGCTACCAACCACATCAATTCTATCATTCCTAGTCCAGTCTCCTCACAAACAGTACAGTGGCTCAAATTAATAATGCATGCTCCTATTTTTTTGGCCATACTGGCTCTGCCGCACGCAACAACTTGTTTATGACCTTCTAAATGGTGTAAGGACATGCCCTTGGGCATAGGGTACATACTAGAGGTGCCAAAAATATTACGTTTTGATTATCTGTGCAGCAGTGAGGGGAACAACACGGAGTGGGGTGCGCTTTACATATTTGGATGGTGCTGAGCTCTACAAAAGACCACCACCCTGACACGATGTGGCCACCCCACCCCACTCGAGTGCCTGCAATTCGTTCTCTATCCTCACCGCCATCTTTCCACTATGACAATCTATACCAGCCTGACCAAGAAAGCTCGTATCTGCCGAGACAAAGCAGCTGGCATGACCAACACAGCCATCGCTCAAAAGTTTGGCCTCCATCACACCACAGTCTAGCATATCTTCGATCGCTATGCTAAATCTGAGGACTACTATGTACTCAAGCAGAAGACTGGTAGACCGCGCCTGTTCACGAAGCTTGACACTCACTTTGCCATCCACATGCTTGCCAGTGGCAAGGCTCGTGATGTCTCTGAGCTCCAACGGGTCCATTTCCCCAACATCAATGCCAAAACCATCTGTTGTCAACTTCAACAGTGTGGCTTACAAGCCTATGTATGTCGCACGAAGCCCTATTTGTCCGAGGTACACCAGGAGAAGCGGCTGGCATGGATGGAAGCTCATACACATTGGACCACAGAGGACTGGCATGCTGTCATTTTCTCTAACGAGTCAAAGTTCAAGCTATTTGGCTCGGATGGGCGTCAGTACTGTTGGAGGACACCAGGGCAAGAGTTTGATGCAAAGTTTACAAAGAAGGTGGTCAAGCATGGTGGAGGGAGCGTCATGGTATGGGGGTGCCTGACTGCCAATGGGCCTGGTCACATTGTCCGCATCGAGGGCAACATGGATGCAGAGCTATACATCCAAATCCTCAATGATGATTTCCTTGGGACCCTTCAGAACCTGGAGATCAAGAAGAAGGATGTTTATTTTCAGCATGACAATGACCCAAAGCACACTTCAAAGTGTGCTACAGAGTGGTGCTGCAAGAATAAGGTTGATACACTCACCTGGCCACCGAATAGCCCTGATATGAATATCATTGAGCATGCCTGGAACTATTTGGATCATCGTGTATACACTTGCACCCCACTGCCACAGAACATTGGGACATCGTGGGAGGCTTTAGTGGAGGAGTGGGGTCACATTGATCAGGACTATATTATGAAATTGTTTGAGGGTATGCCATGCCAGGTACAGGCTCTTCTTGAAGTGAAAGGGGGTCACACTGAGTACTACGTAGCGCTTTTTTGATATCTCTCAAATACATGTATTGGTGCACGTTCTAATCCCCGAGATAAGCATCCAACAAAGAAATGCACTATGGCTCAGGCCAATATTGCTATGCCAAGCTCGATCATGTTCAGCTGAGTACTTCATATGTCTATAGTCAATAACTACACTATATGGGCTCTCTAATGAGCCCATAATCATACAATATTGCCTACTGGGGCGGAAGGAGAAAAGAGATCCGCTGATTACTTAACGCCGTGCATTTCCTTTTTAAGCCACTGTAGGTGGCCACAAATTCTAGCAAAAACATTTTGTAATTGATTGCAGGTAATCTCACCATGGGTGATGTCTGACTTCTTGTTACAATACTTAATGATCATGACTGACTGTGGGTAATGTTAACTGTCCATGTGATTTAGTTTTGTTCTGTTGTTCTGTCAACCTATTTTTCGCACATCTGCGACATCATCATTTCCTTCTCATCTCATCAGGCTCTGTTCATCCTTTGCCACAGTTAAACACACCCATTCATACCCCCTTGGGTCATCTCAGTATGTCATGCTTAGAGCCCACCATATGGTTTTTCTGAACTATGCATTGAGCATACAAACTTCAATCCACCACTCCTCTGTCAATCCCTTACCATTGTCATGCAGTTAGACACATCTGTTCATACCTTCTTGGGTCATCTCAGCATGTTATGCTTAGAGCACACCATGTGGTTTTTCTGAACCACATGTCAAGTATACAAACTTTATAACTACTGCTCCTCTGTCAACCCTTTTTCCGCCAAGATGTCCAACATATGTGCAAAATATTCAACTCTGCAGCTTGACACTAATCTCATGTGGTATAGGCCCCAAGTCCTAATTTGGATTTCATCCTTATGCAATCTCTCTGCATGTGCAGCTGCACCAATGCAGCCCCCATCCAAAAGTATGACCACATGGCTTCTGGAGCTGGTGAGGGGGATACATTAGACAGCACCCCCCCTTCTCCACTCCCTCTGAATGATGCAAGTGTTCCCGTACCCTTGCAGTCTCCCTCCACTCACACAAATCCTTCCAGGACCCTCCAGCATAAAGGGGGTGTTGGTAAAAAGCTTGCAGACAAAGCTCATAGGCAAGCAAAATGCACTGCAGTGAAGTCAACGCAACCAGGCCAATCTTGTCCCTCACTGTTCAAAAAGCATCCGAAACCACATGCTATTTCTGTTGATTTTAATGCAAAGAGCCTTTCTGCAGCAAAGGGTGCATCCGTAAGCCTATGTCAAAAGAGTTGTTCAGCAAAAGAGTGGACTCTTCAGGAGTTGGTCGATGAGGGCCTGAAAGTTGTCAAATGGGATGGGCGGTAGGTTGCTTGTTGGTTAGAACACTTCCACTAACCTTTCCGTGTTCAAGAACACCAGTGGCGATTCTTGATGCTGACAACCAGATTATTGTTGTGCTTGCAGGCAGACCCTCCACCAACAATTGGGATCAAGTGCATACCCATATGAGCAGCCTGCTGCAGCAAGTGGGTGACAAGGCTGTTCCAGCTTGCTGTGAGTGCAGGGGTAATTTTACTGTCCTATCATTTAGGGTGTCCTAAGGAGGGGGCCAATTGGTAGGTGGATACCCAAGCTTCTCCCAGGTGCCCCTTATTTTATTAATATAAGCCCCTGGAAATTTAGTGCATATCCCAGGAAACTCTGATGTAATAGAGGATCTCGTCAATGATAAAGCTGTTCAAGGAGCAGCTGTTTTTATGAACAGTCAGTGGTTAAATTGAACATTGAGATTGGGTTTCACAAACAACTTTCTAGATTGCTTTGCCACCTACGCACCTAGGCTCTGGCAGGACTATAGCTGTCACTTTGATCCCCTCTTCATCCATGACCTTAAGCTTAAGTGCATCTTTAAAAACAGCATCTTTCCTGCTGTGACATTCAACATATGGCCCTCAAGTGGTAACCCTAGACCATGTAGATGATAAAAGTTTAGGACCAAGGAAGCAGACCAGCCACTTGGTGGGTCGACTCAGGGAGCTTCTGGGAGCTAGGACTGGAGTCTACAATGAGTAACCAAGTGTATTGAGAGAGGTATAATGGTATATACACCTGGAGTCCACAATGAGTAACCAAGGAATAGGTACAGTGGGCTCCAGGATATAAGTGCACTTCAAGTAAACAAATGTAAACAAGGCAGCCACAATGTGAATAAACACTACAAGTCATGCTCTGCTTGGGCAGAGACACAACAACACTCTAAAATGATGGGAAAAAGTGGAGGGTAGGTATAATGAGTATAGGGAATTACTTGGGTGAAGTTAGAAATTGAAGTAAGGACTAGTTAGCCCAATAATAACACAAACAGGTCAAGAGTGAGAAATTACCAACTCTAACAGTAGATAGCACCAATGTTCCATTTGGCCTTTGTGCCATATTTGCATGTGGTTCCTACAACCCCATCAAAGGTGGCCACCTTATTCTGTTTGATCTGTGGTTGATGATTTAGTTTCCCCCTAGCACCATGGAAACGTCCCCATTCAGCCCCATGAAACCAGGCAGTTATTTACTCAGTATTGCCCTGGTGGACTGTTTTGTTGGGTTGAATTTGGCTTCAAAGCTAGCTAGAAAAAGCTGGAGAAATGGGCTTTTTTCAGGAAAAGCATGAAGAATGCTGTCAGTGTGCTGCCAACCTGTACTCTCAAATATATGAGCTGCAGCAGGATCATGAACAAGTTTTCAATACCACAACCCACTATTAATTGCTGATCATAAACCTTTATACTATTGGCTATCAACTATGTGTAGTTAATCACAGAAATTTCCATCCTGTGCAGGTAAACAGACAACACATCTGGCTAATTGAGTTAAAAATTGGGCTGAATCTATTGTGAGGCCCTTCAAATATGGCCATGTGGCTGACCAGTCATTATATGTTCCACTGACCATGACTGACCATACCTAATACCTAACTAGCTATACCACTGCCACTTAGTTGGCACCTTTGCTCACCATCTGAACCCCACCACTCTGCCTCATATTTCATGCTTGTTGCATTGTCTAGAAGTGGAACCCCCACATCCAATATGGTAGGCTTTGTACTCTACTCAGACAGGTTATGTACTTTCCAAGTCAAGACCATCAAACTCTGCTATTTTTATAACCACCACCATGATTGCTTTTGCACCAGCCATATGGCTTTGAAAGATCCTCTGACACCATACTGCATTGCCCTACAAATGCCTCATTTGTATACCCTCACCCTCATCACCCACCACACTATCTTACAGCATTGTTGAACCTTAGTAATATGGTGCTCAATTGAGCACTCCTTCTGATTTACTGTACTGCTCACCATACAGATTCACTACATGCACCTTGCATCTGCAAGGTTCATCCAGCATTAACCCATATATCCCAAGTAATACCTCTTTGCTGACCTATCAGCATCTCTCCCATAATGTTGCTTCAAAAGTCAACCCTTTGTGGAAGTTCCGTCTCTTGTTACACTGTAAGCAGACAAAGAAAATCTTGCTATTTAGAGGCATCCTCCACTGCCTGCATTTTATGCTGGTAGAGTAGCAAACCCCTCAACCCCTATACCCTTTTGTCTGTGCATATGCCCATCTTGGTGCCCTTTCCCACAACTGGCAAGACCTCCTCCAGCATGCAGTGTTCCACCCTTGGTGGACCAACCCTGCAATGGGTGATCACACTGCTGTCGCATATCAAGGGGAGCACTTGATCAGTGCTGTACCAAAAACAACAGGGAATCATACCTGCATATCCAAGCAGGAACCAGGGCACTGCCCAGCCCAGCATTTTTGTTTAAGCCCACACATTGCTTGGTGAGTATGATGCTTGGTAGATCGTGAGCCATAAAGAACTTGCTCTTTGTTCCCCTTTACCATCATCCAACTTTTCTCTCTATAACCCCTTACTACTGCCAATCAAGGTTCACCTCTAGTGGTGGACATGTCCCTGCAGAGCACTGTTTCTACAATACCCTCTCCTCCCTCCTTCCAGCCACCCCCCTATGAATAGGGTCAGTGATGCTCCTCTTGACTCTTCAAATCACACTTTCTACACCCCCTTTCCACTCCCAGTTGATATCCTATCAATTTCTTTGGCTATTGATCTGCTCACATTTGCAGTTAATACCTACCTGTGTTATCTTCAATCTGTTTTGTGAGGCATGCTATTTTTTGAGGGCATGCTGACCCATCCAGATAATCCTAACCCACCCACAAGGTGGTCAGTGGAATGAAGTCGACTACCATGTGAACAACAGTGTGCACTGCCCTTGGCACTGTCTCCACCCCTCTACCTCATATAGAGACTTTTTGCATGAAGCCCACTGCTCCTTTCATGACAGCCACTCTGACAGTGATGGATGGTCCATATGCACTGCCTGTGGACAACCATGGGACGTAACCAACCTGCATGAGTGCTGTGTCTTTAGGAATAGCTTTTTTAAGCTAGCATTCATGGTTTGGGAGGACAGGCCAACCTGAGACTGGATCTTTTCTTTTATCTAGGGAAAGACAGCTTTGGACATTTCACTTGATCCCACTATGCTGTTTGGTTAGGGCACAGCATTTCTCCCTCCTTGTCAACCCTCAACAATATCCATACCCTAGTGATTGCATATCGAATTCTGTGATGCATGCCACAGGTACCCCAGTAAGTCTCTTGGCCAAAATTAAGCCCACCCACTGAATGCCTTCTCCCTTTTAGACCCCCACTGCCTGACATCGAAGATGTTGTTCTTTACAGGGAGAAGAGGCTGCTGTGAAGAAAACCTAAACTGTGGGCTTGCCTCGCTCATGTCTTATCCACATAATGGCATACTCAAATGGTGCTAACCTGTCCAATGCACAACTAACCACCCCATGTATATGCTATGTAATGAAGTTAACATTGCATGGCTGACATGCTTCACTGACTCATGGGATTTTAGCATGTTGCTGTGTCATTGAGTCTTGGAACATAGCTTTTCTAATATACAACAGACAGCTTGAATCCAGGCTGACTATGAGCTTTGTGACTGACTTTTATTACATTGTGCTCTTTTGTCAGTCATGGTAATGTCATGTCAGGCCATACAAAAAGCTACAAAAGTATATCCCACCATAATTTACCAGTAGCATAGCAATCAGATCTCCAACACCCCCTCGCCCACACCCCAAAACAGCTTGGTCCAATTTGTGCAGCATAGCATGTTATTACCCAATAATGCTTATGCAAATGTTGAAGAGATATGGAAGAATTTGTCAAAGTTGACTGTCTGTACAGTACAGCATAAGACCCACGTAGGGTCTGTTAGTTAACTGGGTGAACCATTGTTAGAGTGGACTGACACTTTATTTGTGGACAATAGCTACTGCACCACAACCTTTGGTGCAGTGCCACATCTTCAATGACCATGACACTGCATCACATTGTGGTTGACCTTATAACCTTGGTCTTACCAAGTTTGTCCCCCCTACACCCTTCTATTGCCCTTGTCCATAGCAGTGCATTTCATGCAGCTATTGGTCTTTGCTTAGCTGCTGTTTACCTTGTTTTTATCTCTGCCATAGCTGCGCCACTGCCATGCTATTTCTTGCAGTGGTCTATCCTACAACTTTGCACCTGCCCTTGTCACCCTCCTGCTTCCACCCACTCTGGCTCCTAGCTGTGTATCTCATGCTGCTGTCAGCCTGTGACTGGGCCAATTGTTCACAGGCCCTCATCTCCCTACCATAGCTGCTTTTCATGTCACTCTCTGTGTCTAACCCCACGAATTTGGTACTCAAGGTAGCCTCCATCATCATTTCTGTGACCTGTGACTTCTGATGCTGCCCCTAGCATGTCCAGGGCTATAAACAGCACAGATTTCTACCATAACCCCCCCAACCACATCATCGTTCACAACGATGGTGCTGTGTTCACCTCCCCAATCGAATCTTACGACCTCCCCCTGCCACATGATGATCTTGACCAGGATCTGGACTTCATCTTCTCCTTTGAGCCATTTGCTTTTCAGTATAATCTTCAAAAGTATCCACAGTTTGCATTTATTCCAAAAAACATGCAGTTTATTGGCCCCTTGCTTGGATAATTGGCCCAGAACAAGGTAGTGCAAGGAAATGATGGTCGATACAGCTTGGAACTGCAGCTATTAGCATCTTGGATATGGCTGGAGGACACACTCACTGCAGCCATTGTGTGCCTTTCAGCCGGTCTTCTGCTACTGATGGGGGTCAGCTTTTACTTGTATCCTCAGGAATACCAATACTGGTGCACTTTCAAGGGCAAGGGTCACACCATCAAATCCATAATGACAGAAAAGAAGGCCTTCATTGTGATGCTCAGCCTTTTCTCAATGTTTTACTCCTTCTGTGCTGAGAGGCACTTTCATTCTATCACTATCTCTCTCTCCAGGCCTCAACCGAGCATGCTTAGAGACAGAATCGCACTCACTGACCTGTTTATACAAGACCTTATTGACATGGAGTCTGCACTTGGAACACGCTTGGGTCTCATTATGGTACCCAGGCAATGTGAATGGTTCAAATACCTACAATTCGCACTTGCATATACTAGTGTGTTAAGCATGGTGATTGCACACTGTGTGGAGTGACTGACAGTTGTTGTCAGTCACACTTAGTGTGGTGTATGACTGACACATGAGTCAGTCAGCCACATTGTGGCACCTTTGTTGTTATGTACAGTTGTTATCCAATCGTCCATAATAACCTGAAAGTCCGATGTCAGTTCTCTTTAGTTTTACATCGGACTCCAGGTACTTAATATATGCTCTGTAGCATGGAATCTAAGTTCATTACATCGAACTCTAGCTGCACAGTTCAGCTCTTTAACATAGTGTTGGCTTTTGGGTGTTTTGGGACAAGGCCAATGTTTCCCTTGTTATAAGATGGAAGGCTGGGCTGCCACAGACATGCACAGATTGTTGAGCATAGTGATTGCTCACTGTATGAGTGACTGACAGTCGTAGTCAGTCATGCTTGGTAGTTAGGTTTAGTGACTGACACATTAGTCAGTCATGCTTATTAGGTCAAGTGACTAACACAGTCAGCCACTGTGCTGGTCAGCCACATTGTGGTGCCTTTGTTGTTATATATGGCTGTTATTCCATAGTACATAGAACCTTTGAGTCTGATATATCTCTCTTTAGTTCCTTACATCAGACTCTAGGGATGTCATGTACTCTCCCATAAAGTGCAATCACAGTTCCTTACATCAGACACTAGCTGCCACAAGTCAGCTATCTAATAGGTTATGAGCCCTGCATTTTGAATTTTTGTTTTACCCCTTGCTTCCTTGGCGACTGTATTTTCACTTCTTCCGACTCCACTTCATCCATTCTATCCATCACCCTCTACTGTGTTTTTCACCCCATTGTATCACAATGGTGTCAGAATCACAAAGCCATCGCATTCAGCCTCTTAATGGCAACAACTATACTACCTGGAGTAAAGAGATGAAGGCTCTGTTAAGAGGCTGACAGAGGCAGCCTAGAGTCTGATGTAAGGAACTATGATTGCACTCTATGGGAGAGTACATGACATACCTAGAGTCCGATGTAAGGAACTAAAGAAACATACATTGGACTCGAAGGTTCTATGTGTTAGAGTTGGTGATTTCGCACTCTTGACATGATTGTGTTATTATTGGGCTAACTACTGCTTACTTCAATTTCTAACTTCACCCAAGTGATTCCCCATGCTCACTATACCTACCCTCCACTTTTCCCCGTCGCTTTAGAGCATTGTGGAGTCTTTGCCCAAGCAGAGCATGACTTGTAGTGTTTCATTTGCATTGTTTACATTTGTTTACTTGAAGCGCACTTACATCCTGGAGCCCACTGTACCATTTCTTGGTTACTCATTGTGGACTCCAGGTGTGTATACCCTTATACCTCTCTCAATACACTTGGTTACTCATTGTGGACTCCAGTCCTAGCTCCCAGAAGCTCTCTGAGTCAACCCACCAAGTGGCTAGTCCGCTTCCTTAGTCCTAGACCTTTATCAGGTTATGAGCCCTGCGCTCTAGTCACTTTTTCACACAACATCGACTCAGATCCAAGTCTCCTCGACCTCTCCATTTGATCCCCCACCCTTGAAGCCCTATCTGGCCTCAAGATCACGTTAATCCGTCGAGCAGAAAGCTTGTTATAACCATTGGAAAGCATCTGGGTGCCATAGTGCGCTTTCATCCATCTTTGAGCTATTATAACTCAACAACCACTTCGTCAATCGATCTCATTCTTGGTGCAACATCCACTGCACCCTACTCTGCGTCAGAACGAAACAACATTCATCCGCAACCCCGAGCTCGCTTGCTCGCTGTGTGGCCATCTTCCTTAAAGTCCCCTATTCCAAACATCGACCCCTATACCCTATGGCCTCTGAACACCAATCTGATTGCATCCAGGCCCTTACTAGCACCAACTATATCACATGGGGCAAGGAAATGAAGGCTCTGCTGCACTCCAAGGGCCTCTGGAGACTGGTGGATGGCAAGGAGAAGTGTCCAGGAACTGCTGGAACTGAGCAGGATGCCTGGGATGTCAAGCAGGACAGGGCTGCTGGTGAAATCATGCTCAACATTGTGCCAGAGCAGTGAGTACACATCAGGCAGCACCAGGATGACCCCAGCACCGCTTGGACTGCCCTGCAGACCCTCTGTGTTCAGCAGAAGCCTGCAACTCGTTTTGTGGCCTATAATGAGTTCTTCAGCATCAGGAAGTCCCCTGAGGAGTCCCTCACTGTCCTGACTACCAGAGTCGAGCAAGCCATGTCCAGGATCAAAGAACCTTGTCCCTCCATCTTCACTTTGACCAATCTGGATGATGAACTGTTCTGTATGGCGATGATTCGTGCCCTTGGGCCGGATTACTACCACTTCACATCCTCTCTTGCCCTGCTCACTGATCTGGACAAGGATAAGGTCAAGGCAGCGTTCCAGACCGAGGAAATCAATCATCGCCCTCATCTTAATGGGTCCAGCCCTCTTCCCTCTGACTCTGTCCTGTCTGCCAGTGCTGGCACATGCACCTGTAACCTCAATGTGCCCTGCTCTTTTTGTGAGAAGACTGAACACTGTCAGTGCAAGTGCTTTGCTCTGCAGTGCGCCAGGGAGAATTACAAGTCCTCGAAGTGCAAGGGGAAGAAGGCCAACCAAGTCAACAATGCTGGCATTATCACCACTTCTGGATTTTCCTCATCATCTTCCACTGCTGCCTCTGCTGCTGCATCTGCTGTCTCCACTGCCTCTCAGAATGCTCAGGACATTGTCGAACGTGCAGGAAATGCAAGTCTTCATTCCAGTAATCCATGTGATCCCCTCTCTCCCCTTTAGCTCGATGCTGATGTTGATTGGAATGCAGACTCAGGTGCCACTTCTCATATGACGCCTCATCGCCACTGGCTGCGCAAATATACCCCTCATTGCGTGCCAATCAAGCTGGCGGATAACACGGTGGTTTATTCTGCTGGTGTTGGTCTTTAGTGTTTAATCCAGTCATCAAGGGACGGAGCGCTAGAGCGGTCGAGTTTACTCAAGTCCTGCATGTTTCTGACCTGTGAAACAATCTTCTTTCTGTCCTGTATTTAACTTGCTACTCTGGCTTCGTTGTCAATGTCAAATCCAGTCACATGGCATTCTGTCAACCACCTGGAACACCTGTCTTTGTGGTGACCATCAGTGACAACCATGCAGCATTCCTGGATGGAACTACACAGGCCATCAGCCAGTATGCCAATCCTGCGACCTCTGTCCTACTCGACTTGGCCCTCTGGCATCACAGACTGGCTCACCACAATGTGGCAGGGGTCAAGGTGCTCATTGAGCACAAGCTGGTTACTGGGATCAAGCTGGATGTGAGGACTCCGCCCGATCCTGTCTGTGAGCCATGTCTGGCTGGCAAGATGCATGCAAACCCATTCCCCAGCTCTGAATGGCGTGCTTCGCGTCCCCTGGAGCTTGTGCACACAGATGTGCATGAGATACCATACAGAACATTCACTGGCTGTCGCTATTGGGTCACATTCATCAACGACTATTCCAGATATTGCTTCGTCCTGCCCATTTGAGCCAAGTCTGATGTGTTCGACGCTTTGAAGCAGTTCAAGGCATATGCTAAGAACCAGACTGCGCGCAAACTGAAGATGCTGCGAGATGACAAGGGAGGCGAATATATGAGCAATGCCATGCTCGAGCACACCACCCAGTGCAGCATTGAGCGCCAGCACACTGTCCACAACTGTCCACAACAGAATGGTGTTGCCGAGTGTGCCAATCAAGTCCTTGCTGAGCACATCACTGCCATGTTGGAGGAGTCTGGCCTTCCCATGGCCTTCTGGGGTGAAGCCCTCGCTGCTCTCATCCATGTCTGGAACAGGTGCCCCACCATCGCAGTGGACGATGCCACGCCTTATCAGCTATGGCATGGCCACAAGCCCGATGTTTCTCATCTCAGGGTATGGGGATGCACTGCCTATGTGCATGTACAGAAGGACAAGTGCAATGCACTGGCTCCTCACTATGAAAAGTGTGCCTTTATTGGCTTTGGTGTACGTGTGGTATGGAAGAAACTTCATGTGCCTGAGGACAAGTTGGTATGTCCAAGAGCTGTCCTGACTGCTGTTGCCATTGAAGCCGTTAAGCCTAGCTGATTTTCCATATATATCCCACCTGAATTTATGCCCCCGTTAAAACACAGTCTCCTCCATCAAGATTGCTCACATCTTTAGGATAACCTCGACTTCCACGATTTGTCCATCATTACACTTCTCTGTATAGTGGGCAGGGCTAATGCAGACGCCGTTTGAATCAAGAATGTCAGGCACGACTACCCTCACATCCAAGAGCTGTGGGTACGTGACCAAGAGTGCATCGTAGCGCTCCTGAGGGTCGGGCAGATCCGCAATACCCATAACCGAACCTGTAAATCCAGGGAAGCAAAATAAGTCCAGCTTGTCCCATCCCAGGAGGGAAAATGAAATGACGCACCCAATGCATTGCTCGTGGCTGCAGCACCCATCGCAGGGCTCGCAGTACTTTTCAACTTAGTGGCAGCTGCCACTTCCACTTGAGCACGGCGAGCAGCATCTGCTCTTGCCTTGCTTGGACTGAGGCAACCTCCGGAGCCTACATCACCATTAAACAGTGCACCACACAAAGAAAAAATATACCACTTACTTCCAATATCATCAAGTGAGACCTTTGTTGCAACGAGTCTGGAGGTGGCCAGGAGACCTGCGAATAATGGTTCAGTTTGAATCAGTAGGGAGAAATAATACCCTCAGCCAGGGTCATAGGATCGCCAGAAGGGGCTGACAGTAATGTTCTTGTCGCCATCTTTGTATACATCAGAACTGACCAACATAACGCAGGAATGAGCATAACTTACCAGAGACCTTTTTTGCGTTCTCGGTTTTATTGAACACGTGCATGAGAGTTCTGAGTGCTGCATCCGAACACTTGATGGCATCTAGCGGTCATTGGTCTTGATCATCCTCGCTGAGGGGTCTGAGCTCAAATTGAGCTCGGGTTCGTTTGAGTGCGGCAAGATCAAGCTAACAGAGGTCTGTGTAAGCACGACAAAAGCATGTATAACCAGGTAGACGTACCCCTTGGTTCGAGAGGTTGAAATATGGCCCAAATTTCGCGAATTGACCAATGCGGCTGATTTTCGCAGGAAACCTGAGGGTGATGGGTTCACCGGACTCTTTGACCCAATAATTGGCCCCATCTAACATAACACCCCTCAAGGGGCGTGGGTTATTCTGGGATGCCAACGTTTCCACGAGACTACGACAGACCGCATTCTGGTGCGTGATGGTATGGAGTAGAGAGTTCCACAGTGCAGACAACTCAGAGGATTCGTCCTGACCAGTGGGCACTTGAGGACTCGTGGTGAAGATGTCATCAGAGGCGAGAGTTTGTGGAGATAGAGAAGGAGATGACATGGCAGACATTGGGATGATTGCAAGACAAGGGCGAGACTTGGTGTGGGGAAGATATCGAGGGGGTTGGAGTCCAAGAAATGGTCAAAGGGGGCCATTTTATACACAAAGTCGAAGCCTCCGGAACCATCACAGTGGAGTGAAGGCCTGAAGACTGTAAAGGAAAACGTGTGCGTCACAGTTATCAAATTGCCGCAGTGTGTAAAGGTTGAGGTCCCAAACATTGGGTTCTGAGAACAGATATCCATTGTTAACGCGTCCATCATAGTTCCAGACTCTGCCTTCAGCACAAAATCGTGTGGAAAAGTGGTACCCGCCCAGGTAAATTACCACTATAAGGCTGTACCTCGCTGTGCCGCGAAGGTGTGGCACTGTAATGCTTTTACACGGTGCCACCAGATGATTGTCGGTGCCAACACACTTGAAGTACAGTACCGACGGGAGCGTTGTTAAGTGGAGGCTACAGGAAACATTTCCTTGGCATCCGAGTGACGAATGCAACAGCGATCTGGTTCACAAACACTGCGCTTCTTGTGAGCTGCACCAAAGTTCGAGCCAAGACTGAATATTCATGCCCTGCTGGTGAACCAGTTCTGACAATCGTAATGTGGTACAAAGAGTTGGAAATGTGTGTGGCGGGTCCAGGGATGGTTCAATCATGCACTCAGAATTCGAACAGGCATAAACAAATCCATATGCACGCCCTGCCGGGGTTAGCATGCAGTCAAGGATCGAAGTTGTGGAAGCACCGACTTGGCCTGTCTATGGATATGCTCGAGGGTCAACTGAATTCAGCCAATCTCGAAGCTTGTCCCAATGCTTGTCAAACAAAGCCCGGTTGAACAGATTGATATCCCCCTGTAATAGAGTGTCATATGCTTCAGCAAGTCGACCAAGAGGATAACTCATAACTCCCCATCCTTCCTTCTGGGCAGTGTCCACAGCACAATAAACATAAAAGAGGGTCATAAACACACTGTCATATGCACATGACCAGTTCTCTGCGGACCATCGACAACCAGCACTCGGAGGAGGGGACTGTGACGCCGGGCTCAATAAACTGATTTTTGGCATGATCGTTTGACTTGCATCTTTGTTAATTCTCTATCGCTTTCTCGATGACTCATCATCAGATGCCCGTGCAATGGTAGAGGACGAATCCACTATGTTATCTCTGTCACCATCTCAAACAACATCTGAAAGACTCCTTTTACTTACAGCTTTGGACGGTGGAGAAGCCAGATCAAAAGTTGGCTTGAACGGAGCATGTTTTACCAACTGCTCACCCTCAGCATCGGGCATGGGAATTATGTCACCTGCACGTAAGCCATGGCGGATGTAAGTATTATGTTCTAGAGCTTCAAAACGCTGAACCTCGACCAAGAGATCAGCAGGTAATGGTTTGTTGAGTTGATCAAGCTTCACCGAGTGCATCAGACAGAGGTCCTTCCATGACCTGGGATGTGAGGCAGCCACATAAGCAGCAAAACCGCCATCAGAAAGGTCAACCAGCACCTTCAGCAATGTTTCTCCTTATGCAGAGTGGCCGGTAACAGCAAACGCCGGTTGTATCGGAAGCTGGGATCAAGTGACACGGATCTTCTTTTTTGAGCCATCTTTGCTGTCAAGCAGAGTAGTGAATGTCCAAGTTACTTGGGTGAGAGGGAAGTATGCCTTTGGGAGTCCTGGAATCTCCACCTTACTGTGTGGAAACTCAACTAATACACAAGGAGAATAGGTCAGACCAGCTGGACACACTGACGTGAAAATTTTTCGCACGTATCCCTGTGATCCATTCGTGACTCCAAGATCAGTGGAAATGCTGTGTGTGCGAAGGATAACCGGCATTCCCTCAAATAGATGAATTGTACTAGGTAGTGACTGTGGGACCGAGGTGACATTGAACTCTAGCAAGGCGCAGCACTCTGTAAGAGAAAAAGCTCGGTGGGAAAACTTGTCAAAGGCAAGGCAAGAGATCACTTCATTAGTATTGCCAACCTGAGTGTACACCTTCACCTGATTCAATGTTTCTCAAACTTTGTTGGTAGCAACAATTGCCAATGCATTGCAATATCCTGATTCACGCATGTCTACACCACCAGGGCTTGCTGCTGACTTTACCACTCGCGAGTTGAATAGGTCTACATCTGCAAGTGTACACTCTTGTGTCCACAGGCGTTGGACAGCCTCACCATACTTGGGATCTGACTTCATGCGCTGCTGTTCAGTGAAGTTGACAACAGTATTTACTGATTTCCAGGACATCCTTCCCAACCTTTTGCAAATCTTGGCATCTGAGTGACCTGCATATGGTGCTATCGGTGAGTACAAAGGAGTTCCACCAACCGGTGGATATTGAAAGAAATCACCTGTGAAGATAATGGTCACATCCCCAAACAAAGTGTCAAGCTTTTCTTTTGCAAATCGCAGTGCATGATCAATCTCAGCCAGTAATTCAAGCCCGATGAGAGAAGTCTTGTCAATCAACAAGAATTCCAAGTTTTTCCATTCTTCTCGCAACTTGGTGCGTTCTTTCACCGAAATCAGGACAGTGTAGTCCTCAGCACTATCACCAGGATTTTGATTCCCCTTCTCTTTGTTTTTGGATTTGATCTTAATCCCCAGACCTTTGTGCACCGTCATCCTATCAATTAATGTTGCTGCTGACCCAGTCGGCACCAAGAAGTGGATCATATGCCCACATCCATAATGTTCCATCACAGCCCGAACTGCATTCACGATGTAAGTCTTTCCTGTACCACCAGGACCGGTCATGAGCATAATAAGCTGGTCATTAGGCTGACTTTTCTTTTCAATGAATTTCATGATAAACTGTTCAGATATGATCCGAAATGCCATCCACTGCTTCTCGTTAAGGCCGAGCTCTGTCCCGATTCTTGTGACAACCTCCCTCGGATCCGAACCCATCTTGGGTAAAGCTGGACTATGCGCCAAGATACTATCTGTGGTAGGACAGGCACGCGGAATAGAATTGACCATATAATTGAGTCCTGATTCTGTCTCAGCAGGCCTATCTACATCCATCTTGACTTGCTGATTGGGATTTAGAGTATTTCTCTGCGTGGTTGCAATAGCTGCTTCTTGCAATTCAATGCTTTTTTTCCACTATGCAAGTGTTTTTTGTGTGACATTGAGCTCATCAGCAATGAATTTGTCTGGCAGTGGTTCTCCACAATGCTCAGTTCCTGATTGTTTTTGCAACCACCCAGCACCTTGTAATAAGAGTACGATCTGCTGGACTCGAAAATCATCTTGTGAGCAAGACCCAAATTTTCGATCCCGAGATTCTAGTTCAACAAGGTCATCATCAGGAACTCGGGCCATGTTAGAATCATTTGACGAAGAAGGATTCTTTAACATCTGCTGAGCTTGCTTGTGCAGCCAGTCAGCATCCCGTTCGTCTTCACATTCATGGATTGCTTCCCAATTGGCCATGATAGTGTGGCTGTAGTCCAAAAATGCATACATGTCAAATGCTTGCTCAGGATCCTTGCCCTTGTCAAATAGAGGGACATCACAACTGAAAGCTTTGAAATGACTCAGTGTGAACAAAGCCCATGCTTGCTTATTATTCGAGCATGGCATCGACATGCCTATTACCCGAGGAACAAGTTCATGATCCATATGCAGTTCATCTGTATGCTTGACAAGGTCGTGCGTGGTGTGTAAAAGATGATCAGGTTTTAGAGCATGCCTCCGCATTACGCCAAGACAAGTTTCGTGGGTATTCTTAGTCTGTTTACTTCTATCCTTTGTATGCAGCTCAACACACCTGCAGAAATCATAGAAACACATGTGTGCTAGACTATCTGCACGATGCAGATAATGGTGAACTTGATTTGCCTCAACAAGTTTTCCTTCCTTATCAGTTGAAACACAAATCTGGGAGTGCTCAATTTCACCGTTTGAGTTGTCGCTACCAATGCCATCATGACCTTCTTGATCACACGACTCAGAGCTTGCACCATTTGCTTGAATATACATACCTTTCACATAGGAAAGGAACAGAGAGGACAGCATAGGAACAGTTCGATGGGATGAAATGTTATCATCACTACCTTGCAGATAACGAGCTGCCTGTTGTGCATGGATCTGTTGCTGCCTGTTAAACTGAGACAAGCATTTATGTAACAATGCCTTGGCACTATGGACTGCAGATTGGTTTTCATCAATTGTTGAGAGACGCGCCACAGCACGAGACAAGAGTGAGAGCATCTTGTATGTCTTAAGCCCCATCTTTGTAATGTAGTCTGAAATATAAAACATTGCAGCTTTTGCACTTTTACCTGACAAAATGCATTTGAGATCATGATTATGACGACAAAACACTAGGATGTGCTGATTGTGATAGTTCACATTAACATCTTGACACCTGAGTATGACAGAATTGGTTTCAGGGTCAAAATACGAGGCTTTGACAGTCTCATGAGGGAAAAGAAAACGACATCTACCCTCATTTCCATATTTGTGGCAGACAGGGCGACATTGATGTCATTGCAAGGCTTCTCCACATTTTTTAACTTCAGTAAGAAACACTGACTTCCACTGACCTAAGGCTATATCTGAGAGTTTCCCGTCAGTCAAGTCACTCGAGGGGGGTCTGGGGGGACGCTCAACACGGGGTTCAAACATGGGATCAATTGAGACCTCAATGTCAGGCAGGTGGTGGTAGATAATGTCATCAAAGAATGCAAAGAACCTCTGTTGAAAATCTTCATCGCGCAACTGGCAGTGAATTTCAGATGGGTTCATGCCGCCCTTCAACCAAAGGAGAAAGTGTCCGTGGAGTGAACCTCGCTCAGTATACTCACAGGTGCCATAGAATGCTTGCAGATTACCAAACAGACCACCCTCGGAACTAGATCGATGTTTCTTGTAATCCCATCCAAGCAAATACTCAAAACAACAACGTACTGAGAATTCAAAAAATTCAACAGCAGCGACTGGATCTTGTGCCAAACGAATGGCACGATCATGGGCAAAGACCATACGAGGAAACCATTCAGAAAGATTCACGCTGACATCTCCGTACATCACCTGGAAAATTGGACTGTGAGCAACACTCAGATTGAATGTAAAAAACAAGTGGGGTAACCCAAAGTATGTGAAGTAGCTGCGTATTTCATTCCGAATATAGATTTTCGATGCCTCTGAGCCTGGAATACGAGCAGAGATAGTGTTAACATACCATAGTAGAGTAAGTGCATTCTTTTCTTCCTGTGACAGATCCAAAATTCTATGCTCATGTTCAAGGTGAGCAGCGACACAGTGCAAGAGTTCAGGAGATATTGCTTGAAGTTTTTCAGCAATCATACCAAAGTTTGATTTCTTGCATGTGAAGGCAGTATGATGATGAGCAAGGTGACGCTGATGGATGTTCAATGCAACAAAAAGAAAGCTTTGGTGATACCTGAACGAGTGGTCTGGAATATTCAAAAAATATCGAACTTGCTGGTGGAATGACAAGGCTGTCAGCTGGGATTTGTCTTCGAAACCCCCAATGCCAAACGGGAAGAGTAGCGGGTACATCCCGGGAAACAGGTCAGGATTATTGTATTTATTGATAGGCTGTGATCCACGATGTACATATAACAAGATCAGGGCCCATTGAGGACTGGGGAATAAGATTTCTCAATGCTGCAGCAGTAAATGTTTGACCATTGATTCTGACACTTTCAGGATCAGACACACCCATTTTTTCAAAGAATGTCACAAGACCCGAGTTGTTGTTAGTCAATTGCTCGCCATTATCTTGTTCTGAACTGAGAGGATCTTGATGCACAAGTATAGCTGGATGATCCTCGAATCCTGCGGTTTCTTTGTGAAAGACAATCTTTGCATCTAACTCATGATCCTCAATGACACAGTCCTTGAGACCAGGAATGATGTCGTTTTCCAGGTATAGCTCGAGGATATCCCGGTCAAGAGGAATGTTGGCATACAAGTGATTGTGAGACTGCAGCCACACTAAGAATCCCCAAATCTTCGCTTTGCGCACACAAAATGTGGTTCCGAGCTGCTTGGGATCAAATTTACCAGGGCCATCAAAAATGACGCTCAAAAGCTCAGTCACGTCAGCGGGTGTCCACGGCAACACCGAGGCAGTAGAAATTACATTCATTTCATGAGCACATGTGTTACCATGGAATACCTTTGGCTGTGAAGGATCAGAAGACTGGAACAGACGCGTAACATGAGCAATATTGCAATATATTGCACATATTTTCTCCTCTACCCATGTGAGGTCATGAAACATATCTGGCAATCCCCCCGAAAAAGACCATTAGTGAGTGCAAGTCAAGGAATCTTCTTTTTAGATAACATAGCATGACACTCTCCACATATGTTCACTTCAGCTGCATCTTCTGTGTCAGAAAGTACACCATGTTGGTCGAGCATCAGGCCATTAAGGAAATGATTGTTGTAGTTGAACATGGAGGACAAGCATCGGACGGCACTCTCTGTGACAACAAACTTGTTGAGCACAGTGATTGCTGACTGTATGAGTGACTGACAGTTGTAGTCAGTCACGCTTATTAGGTCGAGTGACTGACACAGTCAGTCACTGTGCTGGTCAGCCACATTGTGGCGCATTTGTTATTATGTATGGTTGTTATTCAGTAGTACATAGAACCTTCGAGTCCGATGTATGTCTCTTTAGTTCCTTAC
>Ga0307508_10002314_pt1 | contig 20227 bp, 17 predicted proteins | sample 9_EM_MG_FD_203089 | JGI IMG/M metagenome (GOLD analysis project Ga0307508, IMG submission 203089) | Populus trichocarpa ectomycorrhiza microbial communities from riparian zone in the Pacific Northwest, United States - 9_EM | ecosystem: Host-associated > Plants > Roots > Unclassified | place...
GGGAGTGGTCCGCCGTGACATGACAGGACGTGCTGGCCCGCCGACCGGCCGGTCGGCATGGCGCATGGACGTGCGCGGGGGCGCGGGCGGCGTGGTGTGCGCCGGGCGCGCTACTTCGGCGGCTTGCGGCCGGTGATCCCCAGGTGCACGAGCAGCGCCAGGCTCGGCTTCAGGTCGGACTGTTTGACGCCCCAGCTCTGGAACCCCTTCTGGTGGGCGGAGACCGCCGCCAGCATCGCGACGAGCGAACCCGCCACGGCGGCAGGCTGGACGTCCTTGTCGTACCGGCCCTTGGTCTGGAGCTCCTTGATGGCGTCCATCAAGGAATTGGTGACGGCGGTGAGGATCTTCATGCGGATCTTGTAGAACCGCTTGTCCCCCTCGGCCGCCCCGAGGTCGACCACGCGCAGAATGGCGTCGTGTTTGCGCCAGAAGGAGAGGAAGCCGTCGACCAGCTCGTCGGCCGCCGTGGTGCCGGACTTCCCGGCCCACGTGCGCCCGGCGACCAGATCGGTCAGGCTCGCGCCCTCCTTCGCCATCTCCTCGGCGATTTCGAGGACGGCGCCCTCCACATCGGGGAAGTACTGGTAGAACGTCGCCGGTGAGGTGCCTGCCTTACGGGCGACATCGATGACTTTGACGTCTCGGTACGGGGACGTGCTGAGCATCTCGCCGAGGCAGTCGAGCAGCTTCTGCCGCGTCGCCTGCCCGCGACGACCGGCCACCCGACCGTCGACGGTGCGTACTTGTCCTGTCATGCCGTCAGCTTACCGAGGGGTGATCGAAGCGCGATTCGACTGCGTGCAAATGGGGTTCGTGCGGGATGAGAGGGTTTGTGAGCCCTCCGCAGCAGCTCGGAATGGCTGATTCCGGCCCCATCCGAGGGCCTCTCGGACGTCGTCGAGCCGTCAATTACCGCTCAGCCAAGCGGGTGAATCGTGTTATCAACAGGCTGTGGATAAGAATCGTGAATGACCCGGTCGGGGCCTGCCGGAGCGGGCCAAGGATTGGCCAAATATTTCGACTTTCGGAGCGGGCACCCGGGACGATCCCCCGTTAGCGTGGCAAATGCGGTAAAGGCCGCGAACGGTGAGGACGCGGGAGGACTCGGGTCATGGTCGCATGCGTGGAAGGCGTGCCCTGCTGGGCGGACGCGATGCTGCCCGACCTCGCGGCGGGCCGCCGTTTCTACGGCGAGCTGTTCGGCTGGACCTTCGCCGAGGGCGCCGCGGGCTACCGTCCGTATACCTGGGCCCGGCTCGGCGGGAAGGACGTCGCGGCGCTGGTGCCCAAGTCGGACGGCCGGATGCCCACCGTCTGGAACGTCTACCTGGCCACCGCGGACGCCGCCGCGGCCACCGCCCGTATCCGCGAGGCGGGCGGCCGGGTGATCGTCGCCCCCCGGTGGATCGACGACCTGGGCGTCATGGCGACGGCCGCCGACCCCGGCGGCGCGGTCTTCGGGCTCTGGCAGACCGGCAGCCACCCCGGCTTCGCCCGCCGGGACGAACCCGGCACCTACGGCTGGACCGAGGTCCACACCCGGAAGCCGCGGGTGGTGGACGCGTTCTACCGGACGGTCTTCGGATACGAGGCAGGCGAGGCAGGCGAGACAAGGGAGACCGGTGAGGCCCGGTCCGGGCCTCGGTGCCCCGCCGATGTCCTGCTCTGGTCGCCGCGCGGCGACCCCGTCGACCCCGCCCACGCCGTCGCCGGACGGGTCGTGATCGGTGAGCGGTACCCGGTCGAACTGCCCGCGCACTTCCTGACGTACTTTGTGGTGGCGGACTGCGATCATGCGTTGCGTACGGCCCAACGGCTGGGCGGGCGGGTTCTCAATGGGCCCGAAGATACGCCGTACGGGCGTTTCGCGGTCCTAGCGGACAATCAGGGCGCGGTTTTCGCGGTCATCGACCCCTCGTCGCCGGACTGAAGGAGCACGGGAGAACAAGGCGGGGCGGGGCTGAGAGCGGTCCGGCGGCCGGACGGTCGAACCGGATGGGCTCCGGCTCCGTATCGCCCGATGACACGACGAATTGCCCCCGGGTTCGCAACCGCCGCCTTCGCCAGAGAGAATGCAGGATGCGTGCCGCCGGTTGGTTTGTCGGTGAGACGCTGCACGGGGCTGTACTTTTTGGGGCCCCTACGGGGAGGTGGCAGGCAAGTGGTGGACCAGCTGACGCAGCACGATCCGAGGCGGATCGGTCCCTTCGAGGTGCTGGGCCGGCTTGGCGCGGGCGGCATGGGGCTCGTCTATCTGGCACGTTCGGCGTCCGGCCGACGGGTCGCGATCAAGACGGTCCGGACCGAGCTCGCCGAGGACCAGCTGTTCCGCGTCCGCTTCACCCGCGAGGTGGAGGCGGCCCGCGCGGTCAGCGGCTTCTACACGGCCGCGGTCGTGGACGCCGATCCGCGCGCCGCGGTGCCCTGGCTGGCCACGGCCTACGTCCCCGCGCCTTCTCTTGAGGAAATAATCAATGAGTGCGGGCCCATGCCCGCCCAGGCGGTGCGCTGGCTGGCGGCCGGGGTCGCCGAGGCGCTGCAGTCCATCCATGGCGCGGGCCTGGTCCACCGGGATCTGAAGCCGTCGAACGTGCTGGTCGTCGAGGACGGCCCGCGCGTGATCGACTTCGGTATCGCCTCGGGCGTCTCCAACACCCGGCTGACGATGACCAACGTCGCCGTGGGCACGCCCGCCTATATGTCGCCCGAGCAGGCGCGCGACTCGCGCAGCGTGACGGGTGCCAGCGACATCTTCTCGCTCGGCTCGACCCTGACCTTCGCGGCCACCGGACACGCCCCCTTCCACGGCGCGAACCCGGTCGAGACCGTGTTCATGCTGCTGCGGGAGGGCCCGGACCTGACCGGGCTGCCGGACGAGCTGCGGCCGCTCATCGAGTCGACCATGCAGATGGAGGCCGACCGGCGGCCGTCCCCGGCCGATTTGCAGTCGCAGCTGGCCCCGCATCTGTTCGCGTCCAACGCCGACGACAGCGGTACGGCCTCGGCGTGGCTGCCCGGCGGCGCGGTCGCGCTCATCGAGCGCAAGCGCAGCGGGCGCAACCAGGTGGCCCGCTCCTCGCGGCCCCCGTCCGGCTCCTCCCGCCCCTCCGGGGGCGGCGGGGCCGGAAGCCCGGCCTCCGCTCCGCTGCCGCCCGAGCGGCCGCCCGCGCCGCCCTCGTACGCCCCCGCCGGGGCCGACGGGCGTGGCGGCGGGCGGCACGGGGCGCCCCCCGGCGGCTGGGAACCGGTGGGCGATCCGCGCGGGGGCCTGCGGGCGCCCGACGCGGCCGGTCCGTCGAACGCGCTGAGCTCCATCGGCCCCGGGCGGCACGCCGCGCCGTCCGCGCAGCCGTCCCCGCAGCTGTCCCCGTCGCCCCAGCCCGCCCAGATCGCCCCGCACGCGCCCGCCCCGCACGCGCCCGCGCCTGCCCCGGCGCCCGCCCCTCTGTCCACCGGGACCGACGGGCCGGTCCGGCTGCACAACTCCCAGGTGGCCATCGGCCCCGGGCTGCACGCCGCCATCACGCGCGACCCGCAGCCGCGGCACGACACCGGCCCCGCCACGGGCTGGGTGCGGCCGCCGAGCGGGCTGACCACGGGCGGGGTGAGCGGGGGCGAGGCCGCCGTCCCGCCGCCCTCCCACTCCCCGTCCACCGACGCGGCCGAGCCGCCGGGCGCGGCGGGCCACGGCCGCTGGCGCCCCTGGCGGTTCCGCATGTCGAACGACGTGTGGGGCACTCCGGCCGTCGCCGGAGACCTGCTCTATGTGACCTCGTTCGAGGTGCACGCGCTGGATGTGGGCTCCGGGCGGCGGCAGTTCAAGACCCGCGACGTGGCCTGGGCGATGGCCGTGGACGGCGGCCGTATCCACGCCTCCGACGGCCCCACCCTGTACGCGCTGGACGCGACGGACGGCTCCGAGCGGTGGCGGCTGTCCACGGACGGCTGGGTCTACTCGCTCAAGGTCGACCGCGGCACGGTCGTCACCGGCACCCGCGGCGGCGGCGTCCAGGCCTGGGAGGCGGCCAGCGGCGAGCTGCTGTGGGAGATGCAGGGCGTCCAGACCGACTTCGAGACGCCCGAGGCCGGTCCGGCCGTGCACGACGGCACGGTCTTCGTGTGGTCGGACGCCCGGCTGCGCGCGCTGGACGCGCGTACGGGCGTGGAGCGCTGGTCGTACCCGGTCGGCGACACGGCGTCCTGCGGCGGTGTGCCGCTGCGGCTGATCCCGGCGCCCGACGGGGCCGTGTACGTCTCGGCCGGTACCCGGGTGCTGTCGATCGACATCGCCCGCGGGGAGGTGCGGTGGCGTTTCGAGGCGCCCGCCGTCTTCCTGAGCGCCCCGGCGTACGCGCCGGGGCCCGCGGTGACCGGCGGCGGCATCTACATCGCCGACTATCTGGGCACCGTCTACGCTCTCGACGCCTCGAACGGCCGCGACCGCTGGCGCATCGCCACCGAGGCGCGCGGTTCGATCGAACCGGTCCTGGTGGCCGACGGCTCCGTCCATCTGGGCAGCGGCAGCGCCCTGTACACGCTCGACGCGGTCACCGGCACCCCCAAGTGGCGGTTCGCGGCGGGCGGCGAGGTCATCGGCTCCCCGGTCGTCGCCGACGGCCGCGTCCACTTCGGCTCGGCCGACCACTGCCTCTACACGGTCGACGCGGCGGGCGGCCAGCTCCGCTGGAAGCTGGCCACGGGCGGTGAGATCACCGGCTCGCCGGTGGCGGCGGGCGGTGTGGTGTACGCGTGCAGCAAGGACCGCTGTGTGTACGCCCTGGACGCGGTCAAGGGCACTGGTCAGTCGCGTCCCTCGGCCCGCGCGTGAAGGCTGTGTCCCTGACAAGCCCTGCTACCGTGATGCGCGTTCACTGACCTCCCGGGCGTCCCGGGAGGTCGCAGGTGTCAACGGGGGAAGTGGTTCATCATGCGGAGGGGTCTGCGATTCACCGCCGTGCTCATGGTGGTGCTGGTGGCTCTCACCGGCTTCAAGAGCAAGTCGCGCGGGAGCCGGGGGCACAGCAGCGGGGGCGGCTGCTCCAGCTCCAGCTCGCATCAGTCCGGTTCCGGTTCGAGCTCCGGCGGCTATTCCGACTCCGGTTCGGACTACGGCGACTCTGATTCCGGTACCGGTTCCGGCGGCTCCCGCTACCGCGACAACAACCGCTACGGCTCCACCCCGTCCGGCGGTGGTTCGGCCAGCGCGTCGCCGAAGGAGCCGGAGACGACCGTCGTCACCTGCGCCGGGCGGGACAAGAGCGGCGACCCGGCCGCCACGGTCAAGGTGCGCAACCGCTCGGGCTCGTCCGAGCTGTACATCGTCGACATGATCTTCCGCGACAAGAGCGGCGGCGAGGTGACCCGGGGCAGCGGGAACGTACGCGTCCCGGCGGGGCGGACCGAGACCGTCCGGGTGCCGCTCGACGATCCGCTGGAGGCCCGGAACGTCGTGCGGTGCGAGGTCGAATCCGTCTACTGAGACCGGCGGCCGTAGTGACTTTGGGGTAGGTACCCCCGTTGGCTAGGGTGGCGTGCACTTGTCAACCAATCTCAGGTTGGCTTGATTGCGGCTTTTCCACGGGGGTAATTCCATGCAACGCCGTTCCTTGCGCCTGCTCGCCGTCGCCCTGGTCGGGCTTCTCGCGCTCACCGGATGCGGAAAGAAGAAGAGCCACGGCTTCGGCGGCGGCGACAACGGATTCGTCTCCGGCGGTACCGGCGGCGACGAGCCCGCGTCCGGCCCCAGCGGCCTGTCCAGCGACATCCCCACCGACCTGCCGAGCGGGCCTTCCGACCTGCCGTCGTACGGCGCCCCGACGCCGTCGGACCCGTACTCCTCCTCCGCGCCGCCCACCTACAACCCGGACGCGACCAGCGAGACGAGCGGCACCAACTGCAGCTACGACCAGTCGACCAGCCAGTTCAAGTACGACATCACGGTCACCAACACCGACGCCACCCGCAGCTTCCGCTACTCGGTCAGCGTCAAGTGGAACGACTACGCGGACCAAGGGCTGCTCGGCTACGACAGCCAGGACGTGACCGTACTGCCCGGCCAGAGCGAGACGTTCACGGCCGCCGCGAGCTACACCATCACCCAGCGCACCCAGTACACCTGCCAGATCAGCCTGGCCAGCAAGACCACCACGAGCTGACTCACCGGGCACCGGACCGGGTACCGGCTCACCGGGTACGGAAGCCGGGCGTGCGGGCCGCGAACAGCGCGGCCTGCGCGCCCGGCGGCGAGTTCCCCAGGGCGATCAGCTCCGGGGCGCGGGCGAGCGCCTGGGACAGCGCCGCCTCCTTCGCCGCCCACAGCGCCCGTACGGTGCCCTGGACCGCCTCCGTCGGGTACGACGCGATGACGGCGGCGGCCCGCACCGCGGCGGCCACTGCCTCCCCCTGCGGCACCACCTCGCTGACCAGCCCCGTCTCGTACGCCCGCCGCGCCGAGACCCGTTCGGCCGTCCCCATCAGCGCCATCCGCGCGACCTCCCCGGCGGGCATGCGCTGCGCCATGTAGACGGCCTCGTACGCGCTGACCATCCCGTAGGAGGTGTGCGGGTCGAAGAAGGTGGCGGTCTCGTCGGCGACGATGAACTCGGCCTCGCCCAGCAGATAGAACGCCCCGCCGCACGCCATCCCGCCCACGGCCGCCACGACCGGCTTCCACAGGTCGTTCGCCTTGGGGCCGATGTCCCGCAGCGGATCGTCGATCGCGTACGGGGACGGCGGCTGCGGGACCGTGACCGTGCGGTCGATGCCGGTGCAGAACGCGCGCTCGCCCGCCCCGGTGAGCACCACGGCCCGCACCGACTCCTCCCGGCGCAGCCGCCGCCATACGGAGGTCAGTTCGGCGGCGGTCGCCAGGTCGATGGCGTTGTGCCGCTCGGGCCGGTCCAGGGTGACGATCGCGACCCCGTCGTCCCGGGTCTCCAGCGCGATCGTCACGGCCGCTCCAGCAGCCAGCGCACCACGGTGGGCCCGTCGGCCGACCGGTCGGAGGGCATCGGGTGGAAGACGGCCCGCACGGGCGCCCCGATCCGTATCCGCGCCGGGTCGACGGAGTTGAGCGCGGCACCGGCGGATGCGACCAGGTTGCCCACCAGCCGGATGCGCGGCGCCTCGGCCAGTTCGACGAGGATCACGTTGTACGGGGCCTGTGCCGCGTAGGCGGGCAGCAGCGGCGGATGCGGCAGGACGTACGACCAGATCCGGCCATGCCCGCTCGTCCTTGTCCACAGGCTGGCGAAGGACTGGCAGTGCGGGCAGCAGGGCCGGGGCGGGAAGCGCGGTTCACCGCAGCCGGTGCAGGTCTGGACGCGCAGCTCCCCGCGGGCCGCGTAGGCGAAGAAGGGGGCGCCGTCCTCGTCGGGTACGGGACGGAGCAGCTCCAGCGGCTCGGTCGGCTCGGTCATGGGTCAACTCCTCAGCAGCAGGGCCGATGTGGGAACCCCTTCACCCGCCGTGACCAGGCAGGTGGCGGCGTCGGGGACCTGGGCGGTGCTGGTTCCGCGCAACTGCCTCACCCCCTCGGTGATGAGGTTGAAGCCGTGCACATACGCCTCGCTCAGCCCGCCCCCGCCCGTGTTGAGCGGCAGCCGTCCGCCCGTCTCCAGCGCGCCGCCCTCGGTGAACGCGGCGCCCTCGCCGCGCCCGCAGAAGCCGTAGCCCTCCAGGGACAGCGGGATCAGCGGGGTGAACGCGTCGTAGACCTGCGCCACGTCCACGTCCTGGGGGCCGAAGTCGGCGGTTTTCCACAGGTGGCGGGCGGCGGTCCAGGCGGGCCCGGTGAGCGGGTCGTCGTTCCAGTAGTTGACCATCCCGTGGTGCTGGGACGGCAGCCCCTGGGCGGCGGAGTGGACGTACACCGGGGGGCGGGCGCAGTCGCGCGCCCGCTCGGCGGAGACGACGACGCAGGCCAGCGCGCCGTCCGTCTCCAAGCAGTTGTCGAACAGGCACAGCGGTTCGCTGATCCAGCGGGCGGTCATGTACATCTCGCGGGTCAGCGGGCGGTCGTACATCATCGCGGCGGGGTTCTGGTTGGCGCGGTTGCGGCAGGCCAGCGCGACGTTGAAGAAGTGGTCGCGGGTGGCGCCGTACTCGTGCATGTAGCGGCGCGCCAGCAGCCCGATCTCGTCGGCGGGCCGCAGCAGCCCGTACGGCCGGGTCCACTGGGCGGGGGTGGGCAGCTGGACGCTGGTGTTGGTCCAGGGCCGGGGCCCGCTGCCGCGTTTGCGGGAGCGCCAGGCCACTCCGACGGCCGCCTGTCCGGTGGCGATCGCGGCGGCCAGATGCGCGACGGTCGCGCAGGAACCGCCGCCGCCGTAGCCGACCTTGCTGAAGAAGGTGACGTCGCCCGCGCCGATCGCCTTGGCGACCTCGACTTCGTCGGTCTCCTCCATGGTGTACGAGGCGAAGGCGTCCACCTCGGAGGGGGCGATTCCGGCGTCGTCGAGGGCGGCCAGGATCGCCCGGCAGGCGAGGGCCTTCTCGGATTCGGGGAGGCGTTTGGCGAACGCGGTCTGGCCGATGCCGACGATCGCCGTCGCGTCCTTCAGGCCCATGGCCACCTCCGTACGTCGCGGTCACCGGTGCTGACAGCGGGGAAGGCTACCGCTAATCTGACGGGTAGTCAGCTAGAGGGGCGGGCGTCTCATGACTCAATGGCAGACCATCCCGGCGCTGATACGGGACGCGGCGCGGGCTCACGGGGACGCGACGGAGGCCGTCGTCGACGGCCGCACCCGGATCTCCTACGCCGAACTCGGCGCCCGCGTCGAACGCGCCGCGGCCGCGTGCGTCGCCTCCGGCGTCGAGCGGGGCGACCGGGTCGCGATCTGGGCGCCCAACACCACCGACTGGATCGTGGCCGCCCTCGGCGCGGTCACCGCGGGCGGCGTCCTCGTCCCGGTCAACACCCGCTTCAAGGGGGCCGAGACGGCGTACGTCCTGCGGCGCACCCGGGCCACCCACCTGTTCATCACCGGCACCTTCCTGAGCGCCTCCTATGTGGCGTCGCTGCGCCGGGCGGCGGAACGGGGGTCCGGCCAGGGGGTCCCGCTGCCGGGGCTGCCGTATCTGCGCGAGGTGATCGTCCTCGCCGGGGACGCGCCCGAGGACTTCCGCACCTGGAAGGACTTCCTGGCGGCGGGGGAGTCCGTGACCCCGGACGCGGTACGGGCCCGGGCCGACTCCGTACGCCCGGCCGACCCCTCCGACATCACCTTCACCTCCGGCACCACGGGCGACCCCAAGGGCGTGGTGATCACCCACGCGCAGACCCTGCGGGTCTACGACACCTGGAGCGAGGTCACGGGGCTGACGCGCGACGACCGCTATCTCATCGTCAACCCGTTCTTCCACACCTTCGGCTACAAGGCGGGGATCATCGCCTGTCTGATGCGCGGCGCGACGATGGTGCCGCAGCCGGTCTTCGACGCGGAGACCGCGCTCGCCCGCATCGCCGCCGAGCACGTCAGCGTCCTGCCGGGGCCGCCCACCCTGCATCAGGCGATCCTCGACCATCCGGCGCGCGCCGCCCATGACCTGTCCACGCTGCGCCTGGTCGTCACCGGCGCCGCCGTCGTCCCGCTGGAGCTGGTGGAGCGGCTGCGCTCCGAACTGCGCGTCGCCACCGTGCTGACGGCGTACGGCCTGACCGAGGCGTCCGGCACCGTGACCATGTGCCGCCGGGGCGACCCGCCGGAGACCATCGCGGCCACCTCCGGCCGCGCCATCCCGGACACCGAGGTCAAGGTCGTGAGCCCGCTGGGCGAACCGCGCCCGCCGGGCGCTCCCGGCGAGGTCCTGGTCCGCGGCCACCACGTGATGCGCGGCTACTTCGAGGACCCGGTCGCCACCGCCCGCGCCATCACCCCGGACGGCTGGCTGCGGACGGGCGACATCGGCGTCCTCGACGCGGACGGCAATCTGCGGATCACCGACCGGATCAAGGACATGTTCATCGTCGGGGGCTTCAACGCCTATCCCGCCGAGATCGAGCGACTCCTCGCCCGCCACCCCGGTATCGCCGATGTCGCCGTCGTCGGTGTGCCGGACGCCCGCCTCGGCGAGGTCGCCAAGGCCTTCGCGGTCCGCCGCCCGGGCACCGCCCTGACCGCCGACGGCCTGATCGCCTGGGCGCGCCGCGAGATGGCCAACTACAAGGTGCCGCGCCATGTGGAGTTCCTGCCGGAACTGCCGCGCAACGCGAGCGGCAAGGTACTCAAGCGCAGCCTGCGGGGCCGCCGGGCCTGACGCGACGACGCGGGGCCGAGCCGCAATCGGCTCGGTCCCGCGTCGTCGTCACGTCGCGTCGCCTTCGGTCAGTGACCGGTGTCGCTCGTGAGGCCGCTCGGGGACACCGGTGCGGGACTGTCCGGGAAGTGGTCCTGAGCGATCGGGCGCGAGCTGTCCGGGTGGTTCTCGGCCGCGGCCGGGGCCGCCGTGCCCGCGGCGAGGGCGGCGGTGAACGCTATGGCGATGAAGGTCTTCTGAGCGCGAGTCATTCCAGTCCTCCGTGGCGAGCAATACGTGGTAATCGCTGGTTCATATCCCAGCGCATGATAAATGGTGCGATTATTCGACGCTCTGGCTTGAAGCGATCGAAGATTGGCGCGACCAGAGGCATTGCGACTCGCCTGTGCGGGGACCGGATGCGGCGGCCTCCCCTCCGAGCCGCCGTTGCCGGTCCCCGCTCTCCCCGTGTCCCCCGTCGGGGTGTGGCCGAGGTGCCTTACTTGGTGGTGCTGTCCGGGTGGTTGTCCATGGTCGTGACCGGGGCCGGACCATCCGGGTGGTTGTCGGCCATGACGGCCTTCGCGCTGTCCGGGTGGTTGTCCGTCGGCGCGAGCGGCGACGGGCTGTCCGGGTGGTTGTCCATGGTGGTGAGGGTGGTGCCGTCCGGGTGGTTGTCGTCGGGCGTGACGGCACCGTTCGTCTGGCCCGCCAGGGGCCGGAACGCGTCCGAAGTGGGCTTCTTGTCCTGGCTCACAGGATCAACTCCATGGGGCTCGGTTGTTCGGGGTGCACAACGCCCGTCCGGCGACTCCCCCGTGGGTCGCCGGACGGGCATACAAGGCCGCTCACCCTGACGAGGCAAAGAGTGGCCCCTTCGCCGACCCGTCTGCCCCCCGCGGGGACGGACCGACGGTTATTAGACTGCCGGTCGGTGATAAACGATTGATGAACGTGCGGAACTAAGTCTGCTACGCCGCTCCATGACCCCGTTGAGCAGGGGCGTTGTGGCGCAGGGCGGTTGCGGCGCAGGGGCGTTGCGCCACAGCCGCGGGCCTCGGGGCCGTCACGCCACGGCCGCGGGTCGCGTGGGCCGTTACGCCACGGCCGCGGGCTTCAGCAGACCGCGCACGTCGTCCGCGTGGGCCGCGTCGCCCAGCCCCTCGTAAACGGCCAGGGCCTCCTGCCAGCAGACCCGGGCCCGGTCCGTCTGGCCGAGCATGTCCAGCGCCTTGCCCAGCACCTTGAGCACGGTGCCGCGCCGGAACTCGCCCCCGACGAAGCGCAGGGAGAGCGCCTGTTCGGCGTGCTGGGCGGCCTCCGCCGGGCGGCGGGCGGAGAGGTGGACCTCGGCCAGCCGCGCGTGCGTGGAGCCCTCCCAGAGCCGCTGCCGGTTCTCCCGGAACAGCTGCAGGGCGCCGGTGAGCTGCTCCAGCGCGTCGGGCAGGCGCCCCGCCTGGTGGAGGGCGATGCCCAGGGCGAACCTGCCGTTCGCCACCCGCAGCCCCAGGCCCAGGCTGGTGTAGATCTCGATGCCCTGGGAGGCGAGGTCGATGGCGCTGTCGGTCATGCCCATCGCGGCGTGCGACCGGGAGATGTTGCACAGCGCCCCGGCGATGCCGGGGAGGTTCTCATCGGCCTGGAACGCCTGCAGCGCGCGGCGGAAGTGGTTCTCCGCGTCCTGGTGGCGGCTCTGGTACAGCGCGATGATGCCGCGGTCGTTCGGAGCCTCGCAGCCGGGAACGGGATCGTCGCCGGCGAGGGCCAGGGCGTGCCGTGCCTCCGCGTCGGCCCGCTCGAAGTCGCTCGTCATCCGGTACATGTGGGTCAGCATCATGCGCGCGCGGGCCTCGGAGCGCGGGTCCTTCGCCGTGACGGCGGCCTCGCACACGGCCCGGGCGGCGATCGTGTACTGATGCGAGTTGGCGCCCGACTCGCCGACGTCCTTCGTGGCCAGCAGCAGATCGGCCGCGCGCCGGAGGGTCTCGCCGGGTGCGGACTGCTGGATGCATGCCAGGAGGCAATTGGCCTCGGCGAAGATCCAGTCGAGCGCTGCCTCCCGGCTCCGGAAGTCCAGCCCGGGGTACCGGGTCGGCTCCAGGTGGTCGACCAGGCGGTCGCCGGGGCGGGCCAGGGCGAAGACGCGGGCGGCGGAGGCGAGGTAGAAGTCCAGCAGCCGCGACAGCGCGGCGTCGCGCTCGGCCGGGGGCATCTCGTCCCGTTCTGCGACGGCACGCGCGTAGAGCCGGACGAGGTCGTGGAAGCGGTAGCGGCCGGGGGAGGCGGATTCCAGGAGGCTGGTGTCGACCAGGCCCTCCAGCAGGTCCTCCGCGTCGTCGGTGTCCATGTCCAGCACGGCCGCCGCCGCGGCGAGCGAGATGTCCGGGCCGTCGGCCAGGCCCAGCAGCCGGAAGGCGCGGGCCTGTTGCGGTTCGAGCTGGCCGTAGCCGAGTTCGAAGGTGGCCTTGACCGCGAGGTCACCGGCGCGCAGCTCGTCCAGCCGCCGCCGCTCGTCGCCGAGCTTGCCCGCCAGGGCGGAGACGGTCCAGGTGCGGCGGGAGGCCAGCCGGGAGGCGGCGATGCGGATGGCCAGCGGCAGGAAGCCGCAGGCCGCGACGACGTCCATGGCGGCGTCCCGCTCGGAGGCGACCCGCTCCTCGCCGACGATGCGGGTGAAGAGGACGAGGGCCTCGTCGGGGCTCATCACATCGAGGTCGACCAGGTGGGCGCTCTCCAGGTCGACCATCCGGTGGCGGCTGGTGATCAGCGCCGCGCAGCCCGGGGTGCCGGGCAGCAGCGGGCGCACCTGGGCGGCGTCGCGCGCGTTGTCCAGCAGGGTCAGTACGCGGCGGCCGTCCAGCAGGGAGCGGAAGAGCGCGGCGCGGTCCTCGACGCCGTCGGGGATGGCGTTGTCGGCGGTGCCCAGGGCGCGCAGGAAGGAGCCCAGCACCGCGCCGGGGTCGGCGACCAGAGGGCCGGAGCCCTGCAGGTCGACGTAGAGCTGGCCGTCCGGGAACTGCTGACGCGCGGCGTGCGCGACGTGCACGGCCAGGGTGGTCTTGCCGACGCCGCCGATGCCCGCGACCGCTGACACGGCCATGACACGCCCTTCGGCGGTGGCGAGCTGGTCGCTCAGCTCCTTGATGAAGGGGGCCCGCCCGGTGAAGTCCGAGACCGTCGCGGGCAGCTGCGCGGGGCGTACGAAGCTCGCGGCGCCGCCGCTCGGCTCCTCGGCGGCGTGCGCGGCGACGGCCAGTTCGGCGTCGGCCTCCAGAATCCGCTGGTGCAGCGCGGACAGCTCGGGGCGCGGGTCCACGCCCAGCTCGTCGGCGAGCAGCCGCCGGGTGTCGGCGTAGACGGCCAGCGCCTCGGCCTGCCGCCCGCTGCGGTACAGCGCCAGCATCAGCAGCTCCCGCAGCCGCTCGCGCAGCGGGTACGAGGCGGTCAGCGCGGTCAGTTCGGAGACCGCCTCGGAGTGGTGGCCCAGCTCCAGGTCCAGGTCGAGCCGGGTCTCGACCAGGGAGCGGTGCCACTCGTCCAGCCGGGTGCGCTGGGTCTCCGCGTACGGGCCCGGCACTCCGGCCAGCGGTTCGCCGTCCCACAGGTCGAGCACCTTGTTGAACAGCTCGCGGGCCCGCGTGCGGTCCCCGGAGTGCTGCGCCTTCTCCGCCTCGGCCGTCAACTGCTCGGCCACGTCGGTGTCCAGGGCGCACAGGCCGATCCGGATCGCGTAGCCGCCGGATTCGCTCACCAGGATTTCGGAGTCCGGCCCGAACGCCTTGCGCAGCCGCGAGGCGTACGTGCGCAGGGCGGCGATCGCCGCTTCCGGCGGCTCGGTGCCCCACAGGCCGTCGACCAGCTCGGGCGCGGTCGCGGTGCGTCCGCCGCGCAGCAGCAGCGCGGCGAGCAGTGCGCGCTGCTGCGGTGAACCGGTGCTGATCTGGTCCTCGCCCCGCCAGGCCCGGACGGGGCCGAGCACGGTGAAGTACAAGTGCTGTCCCGGCACTCGCTCCCTTTCGCCGTCCATGGTCTCCCCCTCGCCTGTCCTGCCCAGTCGCACGGGCCAGTTTGCCTTGTCAACGCCTTCCGCGTCAGTAGGGCCCCCACGTCCTCCACAACCCCGCCATAGTTGTCCGAAGTACCCATGGTGCGTGGCGCGGCCCTTGTGCCGGGAGGGTGTTTCCGGGGACGCGGAAGAACGCACGGCGACGTCGCGGAGACGCCGCGGCGAACCGGACCCTCCGATATCCGTCACCTCGACACCTGTATCCGTACCTGTATCCGTCACCTCGATACCTGACGCCTCGATAACTGACACTCCGTCAGATCGGCGCTACCGTGAACGGCATGGAGAGCTTCCCGAAGATAATCTCGGTGGACGATCACACGGTCGAGCCCCCTCACGTCTGGCGGGACCGCCTCCCGTCGAAGTACCGCGACACCGGCCCGCGTATCGTCCGGGCGCCCCTGAAGGAGATGACCTTCGTCGGCGGCAAGTTCGCCCCGAAGATGGGCGCGGCCGGCGACGACGGGCCGATCGCCGACTGGTGGGTGTACGAAGATCTGCACCGGCCCCTCACCCGGCTCGACACCGCCGTCGGCTACGACCGCGACGAGGTCCGGCTGGAGGCCATCACCTACGAGCAGATGCGGCCCGGGTCCTACGCGGTGCCCGACCGGCTGGCCGACATGGACGTCAACCATGTGCAGTCCGCGCTCTGCTTCCCGACCTTCCCCCGCTTCTGCGGGCAGACCTTCACCGAGGCGGACGACCGCGAGCTGGGGCTGCTCGGGGTGCGCGCGTACAACGACTGGATGGTGGAGGAGTGGTGCGGCCCCGAGGCGCGGGGCCGTCTCATCCCGCTGATCATCATCCCGCTGTGGGACGCCGAGCTGGCCGCCGCCGAGGTGCGGCGCAACGCCGCGCGCGGGGTGCGCGCCGTCTGCTTCTCGGAGATCCCGCCGAACCTCGGGCTCCCCTCCGTCCACACGAACGCCTGGGACCCCTTCTTCGCGGCGTGTGACGAGACCGGCACGGTCATCGCCATGCACATCGGCTCGTCCTCCCGGATGCCCTCGACCTCCGCCGACGCGCCCCCGGCGGTCGGTTCCACCATCACCTTCGCCAACTGCTGCTTCTCGATGGTCGACTGGCTGATGAGCGGCACGTTCGAGCGCTTCCCCCGCCTCAAGATCATGTACGCGGAGGGCCAGATCGGCTGGATTCCGTACATCCTGGAGCGCGCCGACGTGGTCTGGGAGGAGAACCGGGGCTGGGGCGGCGTCGCCGACAAGGTGCTGCGGCCGCCGTCCGAGCTGTTCGCCGAGCACGTCTACGGCTGCTTCTTCGACGACGCGTTCGGGCTGCGCAACCTCGACGCGATCGGGGTGGGCAACGTCCTGTACGAGACGGACTATCCGCACTCCGACTCGACCTGGCCGAAGTCCCGGGAGGTCGGCGAGGCGCAGATGGGGCATCTGGCGCCGGACGTGGTGGAGCGGATCGTCCGGGGCAACGCGATCGAGCTGCTGGGACTGACCGCCGAGGGGCTCTGGGCCGGGCCGGGGGCCTGAGCCCCGGGCCACGGCGCGGAATCGGGGGTGTGTTCACTCAGGGGCAAGGAAGAGGGCACTGCTGGTCAATGACACCCGAGGGGCGCTGCGGCAGGGTTGAGGTGTGGCGCCCCGCCCCGCCTCGTCCGTCGAGGCGCGGGGCCGGGTTCCGTGTGTGCCGGACGCTACGGGGGTGCGTCCGGTACACCAGACCTGAGTGCCAGCTGCCGGTAGTCGCTCGGCGGTATGCCGTACGCGGCGCGGAACGCGCGGCTGAAGACGGCGGGATGGGAGAAGCCCCGGCGCGAGGCGAGTTCGTGGACCGGGGCGGCGGACAGCCCGGGGTCGGCGAGGTCCCGCCGGGTGCGGTCCAGGCGCTGCTGCCGGACCCAACGGGAGACGGTGGTGTCCTCGTCCCGGAAGAGCCGGTGCAGATAGCCGACGGAGATGTGGTGCGCGGCGGCGATGGCGGCCGGGGTCAGCTGCGGGTCGTGCAGGTTCCGCTGGATGAAGTTCTTCACGCGCAGGGTCAGGGTGTGCCGGTTGGTCTCCGGCGGCAGCGCGCTCTCGGCCTCGATGGCGTGGGCGAGCAGGCTGGACGCGAGGTCGACCAGCACGTTCCCCAGGCGCGGCCCGTCGGAGAGGCGGTACGCGCCGTCGTCCGAGGCCAGCCGGGTGAGGAACCCGCCCAGCAGGGCGCCGACCCCCTCGTGCCCGGGGATGGGACGGGCGAGCAGCGGGTCGATCCGGTCGTAGGGGAGGGGGATCATCGCCTTCGGTATCTCCAGGCCCACACCGGCGGGGGGTTCGCCGTACGCCACGCAGTCGTACGGCCGTGAGGTGTCGACGACGTACAGGCCGTTGCGGCCGTACGCGGTCTCCTGGCGGGCCTGGGAGACCTGCAGCTTTCCCTGCACGAGGAAGGAGAAGTGGTACAGCTCGGGGTCCGACTGACGGATGAGCTTCGGTGTCCGCCGGAAGCGCATCGGGTGGAACTTCGTGGGCCACACATGGGCGGCGCCGAGTTCCAGGACGCGTGCCTCGCCCTGGAAGTCACCGGTGTGGTCGCTGCTCATCTCCATGGGCGCGATGAGCTGCGTCATCTGCTCGCGCCAGTAGTCGAACCGGTCCGCCTGGGGGATGTCGTCGCACCGGAACACCGTCTCGATCATCAAGTGTCCTCATGTCTGCCCTCAGAAGGAGGAAGGGCGGGCGTGGCCTGGGACCGACGTCGTCCGTACGCTAACACCACCCTTGTCTGATGGACCGTCAGGTATCACGATGGCGGTCCACCGACGAGGAGGCCCGGTATGCGCGTCCTGCCCCGGGGCCGGTTGAGCTACGGCATGCAGCTGCCGGTCCAGTCACAGAGCACCCTCTACGCCGAACCGTGGGAGGAGGCCGCCGGTCCGGCCGACCTTGTGGCCATCGCCCGCGCCGCCGACCGGTCCGGCTTCGCCTACGTCGCCGTCTGCGACCACGTGGCCATCCCGCGGCGGCTGGCCGACGCGATGGGCACCGTCTGGTACGACCCGGTCGCCACCCTCGGCTACCTGGCCGCGGCCACCGAGCGGGTGCGGCTGCTCAGCCATGTCGCCGTCGCCGCGCTCCGGCACCCCCTGCTCTCCGCCAAGCAGTACGCGACCCTCGACCACCTCTCCGGCGGGCGGCTGATCCTGGGGGTCGGCGCCGGGCACGTACGCGAGGAGTTCGACGCGCTCGGCGTCGACTTCGACGCGCGCGGACCACTGCTCGACGAGACGGTCGACGCGCTGAAGGCGGCGCTCGGGCCGGAGGAGTTCGCCGACTTCCGCGGTGAGCACTTCGCGTATCGGGGCCTCGGCCAGGCCCCGCGCCCCGTCCAGAGGCCGCGCCCCCCGCTGTGGGTGGGCGGCTCGTCCCCCGCCGCGCTGCGCCGGGCCGCCGTGCGTGGCGACGGCTGGCTGCCGCAGGGCGACCCGCGCGACCGGCTCCCCGCGCAGATCGCCCGGCTGCGCGCGCTGCGCGAGGCGGCGGGTATCGAGGAGCCCGCCGAGATCGGCGCCATCGCCGAGCCGCTGTACGTGGGCGATCCGGCCTGGCGCGTGGGGCGCCGCACGCTCACGGGTGAGCCGGAGCGGCTGGCCGAGTCCCTGCGCGCGTACGCGGCCATGGGCGTGGACCAGATCCAGGTGCGGTTCCGCAGCCGGAGCCGCACCGAACTGACCGACCAGATGGCGGCCTTCGCGGCCGGTGTCGCTCCCCATCTCAATCCTTGAGGAGATCGCCATGGGCAAGCTGGACGGACGCGTCGTGATCGTCACGGGTGCGGCGCGCGGACAGGGCGAGCAGGAGGCGCGGCTGTTCGCCGCCGAGGGCGCGAAGGTGGTGCTCGCGGATGTGCTCGACGACCAGGGCGGGGCCGTCGCCGAGGAACTGGGCGAGGAGTCCGCCGCTTACGTCCATCTGGACGTGAGCCGCGAGGACGACTGGGCGGCCGCCGTGACGTTCGCGAAAGACACCTTCGGCACGCTGGACGGGCTGGTCAACAACGCGGGCATCCTCCGCTTCAACGAGCTGACCAGCACCCCGCTGGAGGAGTACCTGTCCGTCGTCCAGGTCAACCAGGTCGGCGCGTTCCTCGGCATGCGCGCGGTCGCGCCCGAGCTGGCGGCGGCGGGCGGCGGCACGATCGTCAACACCGCCTCGTACGTCGCCCTCTCCGGTATGGCCCTGCTGACCTCGTACGCCGCCACCAAGGCGGCCATCGTCGGGATGACCCGGGTGGCCGCGATGGAGCTGGCGGGCAAGGGGATACGGGTCAACGCGGTGTGCCCCGGCGCGGTCGACACCCCCATGAGCAACCCGGCCCGGCTCGACCCCGGCGCGGACCCCTCGGAGGTGGCCGAGGCGTCGGAGGCGGTGAACGGCCTCTACCGCAAGCTGATCCCGATGGGCCGCATCGGCCGCCCCGAGGAGGTCGCCCGCCTCGCGCTCTTCCTCACCTCGGACGACTCCTCGTACATCACCGGCCAGCCGCTCGTCGCCGACGGCGGCTGGCTGAGCGGCGTCTCGGTGTTCTAGGCACCGGTCTTCTCAGCGCACCGGTCTTCTGGCTCCGGACCCTTGACGGTCCACCGTCCCGGTGCCATGGTCGGATTCAAATCTGACGGTACGTCAGATTGCTTGTTACTGGAGGCGGTGACCCCCTTGGAATTCGGACTGTTCGTACAGGGATACGTGCCGGAGCGCCGACGCCGCACCGACCCCGAGGCCGAGCACCACGCCCTCATCGAGGAGACCGAGTACGTCATCCAGGCCGACCGGTCCGGCTTCAAATACGCGTGGGCCTCCGAGCACCACTTCCTGGAGGAGTACTCCCACCTCTCCGCGAACGACGTCTTCCTCGGCTACCTCGCCCACGCCACCGAGCGCATCCACCTCGGCTCCGGCATCTTCAACCCCCTCCCGCAGGTCAACCACCCCGTCAAGGTCGCCGAGAAGGTCGCCATGCTCGACCACCTCTCCGGCGGCCGGTTCGAGTTCGGCTCGGGGCGTGGCGCGGGCAGCCACGAGATCCTGGGGTTCATACCGGGCGTCACCGATATGAACTACACCAAGGAGATCTGGGAAGAGACCATCGGCGAGTTCGCCAAGATGTGGCTGCGGGACGAGTATCCGGGCTTCCAGGGCAAGCACTGGTCGCTGCCGCCCCGCAAGGTGCTGCCCAAGCCGTACGGCACCGGCCACCCGGCCATGTGGTACGCGGCCGGGTCCCCGTCCTCGTACGCGATGGCGGGCGCCAAGGGCCTCGGCGTCCTCGGCTTCTCCATCCAGAAGGTCTCGGACATGGAGTGGGTCCTCGACTCCTACAAGAACGCCGTCAAGGACGCCGATCCGGTCGGCGGCTTCGTCAACGACAACGTCATGGTGACCTCGACCGCGATCTGCGCCGAGACCCACGCCAAGGCGGTCGAGATCGCGCTCGGCGGCGGCCTCAACTACCTCCAGTCCCTGCTGTTCCGCTACCACGACACGTTCCCGCGCCCGGACGGCGTCCCGGAGTGGCCCGAGCTCCTCCCCGAGTACACCGAGGAGATCATCGAACTGCTCATCGCCGAGGAGCTGATGATCTGCGGCGACCCGGACGAGGTCCTCCGGCAGTGCGAGCGGTGGGAACAGGCGGGGGCCGATCAGCTCTCCTTCGGGCTGCCGATCGGCATCGGCTATGAGGACACCATCAACACCATCAAGCTCATCGGCGCGCACGTCATCCCGAAGATCGACACCGACCCGGTGCACCGCACGACCCGCTTCCGCCAGGCCGGCTGACCCCCTGAGCGCAGCCGCCGGAGAGGACCCCACCCGTGCTCGACCACCTCATCAAGGGCGCGACCGTCGTGGACGGCACGGGCGCGCCCGGGTACACCGCCGACGTCGGCCTGCGGGACGG
>Ga0307508_10002315_pt1 | contig 20224 bp, 12 predicted proteins | sample 9_EM_MG_FD_203089 | JGI IMG/M metagenome (GOLD analysis project Ga0307508, IMG submission 203089) | Populus trichocarpa ectomycorrhiza microbial communities from riparian zone in the Pacific Northwest, United States - 9_EM | ecosystem: Host-associated > Plants > Roots > Unclassified | place...
ACGTACTCAAGTACGCTCCGCTTCGGTGCTCGCGAAAACCTCGCCAAAACCCAAGATCGCGGGACGTGGTCCCAGATGTGACGAATCCTTAGCGTATGCGAAGTCATTCTGCGAAGCCAACACGCCCTCTCCCCAAAGCAATCGTCGGGACGCTCGCAGGGCAGGCACGCCAATCGATCATCGATGCTTAGCGCGGCATGGTTTTCGTGTCGCGAAAGGCTACGCAAGTTTCGAGTCTCAGCGGCTTTGCAAGCGTTACAAGCACGCAGACGAATTTCGAATTGGAAAAACGTTACAGCTTCGCACGCGAAATTCGAATTCGAAAACGTTACAAGCCTCGCTGACGAATTCTGAATCTGCGGCCGCGTTCGCTAGGCCCCGCATCCGAATTCTGAAATCAGCGCTGCATCGAGTCCCTGCTTCGACCGCAAACACGCGACGCTGAGTATCTGCCCGGTTCAAAAAATTCCGGGAGACCGCTGACTATTCGCGTGCGGTAGGGCAAATCGACGATTTTCGAACATCGTTTTTGCAAGAACTGGAGCGCCCGTTCATCGCCCCAACAGCACTGCAGCGCCGCCGAGCGCGAGTGATCACACACACGCATTGGCACGCACTGACAACTTGCGAGCGACACAGCGTCTTCGATCGAGCACGCGACACCGGCTCCGAAAACAGCTTCGAGAACCGGCAACTGACGCCGACGCATCGCGAGTCGCGCGAGGAATCAAGCAACCCGTGGGAGTAATGTTCTCGTGATGCTCGCGCGCGTGGCGCGTGTAGCATCATGTCCATTGCGACGCAGAGAAGGAACGTTGTAGTAACGGAACCTGCAGCGCGCTTCACTCGCTGCGATCCATTCGTTGGCACTTCGTGCGGCGCGCGCCTCGCGGAGTCTTGTTTGCGAGTGGCGAAGACAAACCTGCACGCAGTTCTCACATTTTGGAGGTTCAGATGAGGTCACTTTTTCAAGGGATTTTCAGCTGGGGGATCATCGGATTTACCGCTGTAGGGGTCGGCTGCGGAGGCGCACCGGTATCGACCGATGGCTCCGATGAGAGCGTGGGCACGAGCCAAGATGCGTTGAGCGGAGTGGCAACTTTCACCGCCAATCAGTTCGGAAATCCAGGCACGGTCGAGATCGTCGGCACGAACGCAACCGGCGGTTTGATCGCCGTCGACAACACGAACCCCTTCTTTCAAAACCTGGGCACGAACGGCCGAACTTGCAACTCGTGCCACAAGGTCGAGGCCGCGATGGGCATCTCGGCCGCTCAGATTCAAAGCATCTTCAATGCCACGCAGGGCCTCGATCCCATCTTCCGCATCGTTGACGGCTCGAACGCGCCGACGGGCTTTTACGCCAATACTTCGACGCTGGCGGCCCGCCAGGTTTCGTTCAGCATGCTCTTGAACCACGGCGACATCCGCATTGGCTTGCCCATGCCAGCTGGGGCCGACTTCTCGCTTGTCGCTGTCCAGGATCCCTACTTCTTCGCCAGCGCCAGCGAGCTGTCGATGTTCCGCCGCCCGATGCCGTCGGTCAACATGGCCTTCAGCACGCAGGTGATGTGGGACGGCCGCGAAAGCGAGGCCGGTCGTACCGATGTGCGAGACGGGCTCATCAATCAGGCGAACGACGCCACCCTCGGCCACGCTCAAGGGGCAACGCCGCTCACAACGGCCCAGCGAACGGCGATCACCGATTTTCAGCTGCGTCTATTTGCAGCCCAGTCGCACGCCCACACCTCGTTCCTTCGTCCCAACGGGACCACGACCGGGGTTCTGGACACGGATCTCGACGTGACCGGCAATCCGCCGACCACGACCGAGCTTGCCGCCGGCAACCCTGAGAACCTGCTGTTGGCTTTGGTCCAAGCGTCATCGGCGGGCGGCAACGGCACCTTCAACGCCATCGGCGCCGGTACACCGGTGCGCGTGGTTCCGGGCACCAACAATCCGTTTGCCACGCCCAGCTCGCTCTTGCCCAGGTGCCCGGACGACGGCGTGGACCACACCGGCTGCTTCAAGAACCAGGCGCTGACTGCCTTCGAACCTTGGGAAAGCGGCGATCTTCAGCCGATCACCAGCGATTTGGTGGCCCTGCGCGGCAGGATCGGCGACGGCGAGAACACCTTCTACAATCGGCCGTTCAACATGACCGACGTGCCCGGTCTCACCGACGTGGTCGGCCAGACCACGGTCTCCGTAACGTGCACCACGTGCCACAATACCCCACAGGCCGGAACCAATTCGTCGGCGCGCATGTTCAACACCAAAGTCGCCGAAGCCGCGGGCAACAATCCCGTCTTCACGTCGGATTTTCCAATCTACACATTCCGGCGCAACAGCGATCAGGCTCAGATCTCGTTCACCGATCCGGGGCTGGGTTTGCGCACCGGCAAGTTCAAGGACATCGGCAAGTTCAAGGTGCCGTCGCTACGCGGCCTTGGCTCGCGGGCGCCGTACTTCCACAACGGCTCCGCCAAAACGCTGAAAGACGTCGTAAACTTCTACAACGTTCGCTTTGGCATTGGCCTCACAGCGGATGAGCAAGAGAACCTAGTGCTGTTCCTGCAACAGACCTAAGTCGCAAGCTCACTCGACGGGGCGCTGGGCGAGAGCCACGGCGCCCCGCCCTTCCGCTCAGCTGGCGGAGGCGTAACCAAGGCTTGGAGCCGGAGGGCTGATGCTGCGCGCCCCGACCTCGTACATGTCGTCGGCCAGCAGACGAAGCATCAGCTCGCTGCGACCTGATACTCTCAAGCGACGGAACACGGCCGCGATTTGATTGGCGATGGTGCGCATCGATGTACCGCGGCTGCGGGCGATTTCCCGATATGATGCGCCCTCCACCAGTCCTCGGATGACCGCGCCTTCGGCCGGCGGCAAAAGCTCACACAAGCGCGCGTCGGGTCGAGGCACGGAGATGACGCGCAACTGGGCCGCTCCCTGGTCGACGAAGCTCAAGCTGCCGACCAGCTTGGACTCGCGCGTGCGCGAAGCCAGCAGCGCCAGCATGAGCAGCGGATGAGCGCGCGAGGCTCGGCAATCGATGCCGAGCGACGTCAGCGCCAGCCGTGCATTCAGCGCCACGGTCGAAGGCGCGACGCCGAGCTCGATGGCGATGCTCTTTTGGCCGACTCCACGCAAGATGGCCTCGACGATCTCCAGCTTGCGCCCCTCCAATGGACTTGCCGGATCCGCGTTCTGCGTGACGAGCAGGCAGCGATCGGACGTGAAGAAACCGTCGACGATTTTGCACAGTCCGCGCGAGATCTCATGCCAAAGCACGCTCAGACTAACGTGAACGGCGCTGAGTTGGTCGGCGGCCGCGGCCAGCTCGCGAAGTTGCAGCGATCGCTGCGGCGCCGGTGGAACATGATCGCGCCGGCCGCCACCAACGTCGAAGATCGTGAAACGCCGCGGACTCAATACCTGATGAGCTGAGACTGTCACTTTATTTTTCCCTTCGGTAGCGCTGCGTGCCCCGACCAACGGTCTGTGCAACGTCGGTGCCGGAGCAGAACGCCGCACCGAGCGCTGCGGCATCGGCACGGAATTCGGCTTTTCCCGGGGCGCGTGAGCAACAGAGGCTGTGAAGCGGGGCGTCACGCGGCAACGCGCACCGTCTACTCCGTTGGACGACCCGACCAATGGACTGGTCAGTCGCGGTCCCGCGCCCGGCCGGCTGGGTCGCGGTCCAGCACCCCCATTCTCCGAAATCCCCGGGCGATCCGGGCACTGGCTTTCCGCGGACTGATCGGTCTGTTAAACGCGCTGAGGATGACCTCACAAACCCGCCCCACTAGCGGTACCGAGGCCATTTCGCTGTCACGCTTGGTCAAGGAGCGAGACCTGTACGCGGGGCTGCTCGGCCTCAACCTGCAAACGGACTCGGAGCCGTTCCTCAAGAATGCCCTGGAGCTGATCACCGGTATCGTCGGCGCTGAACGCGGCTGCTTGGAGCTGTTCAACGACAGCACTGATGAGCCTTGGTTCCACGCCACCGGCTTCGCTCCGGGCGAGGTGGCTGGCGTCCGCGCGCGCATGTCTCGCGGCATCATCGCCGAAGCGGTGGCATCGGGGCAGGTGGTGATTACCCCCTCGGCCTTGCTAGATCCGCGGTTTCGCGATCTCAACAGCGTCAAGCTTTCGCATATCGACGCCGTGCTGTGCGTGGCGATTGGCAAGAATCCGCCACGCGGCATCCTCTACCTGCAGAGCGGGCCGCCGGACGCGTTCGACCAAGAAAGCGTGCGCCAAGTCGAGCTGTTCGCTGGGCACCTTGCTCCGCTAGCCGAATCGATCGAGCGCGGGCGGCGCCAACGCAACGTCGAGCCGGTGTCCGAGCTGCGCCGACAGCTCAAGGCGGACGAGATCATCGGCCAAAGCCCGGCACTCGCCAGCGTGCTGCGCGAGGCTGCGCTGATCGCGCCGCTCGAGGTGGGCGTGCTGCTGCTGGGCGACACGGGAACTGGCAAAACCCAGTTGGCGCGCTTGCTGCACCGCAACAGTCCGCGGGCAGGCGGCCCGTTCGTCGAGCTCAACTGCGCGGCCCTACCCGACCAACTCTTGGAAAGCGAGCTCTTCGGCGCGGAAGCGGGCGCACATTCCACCGCATCGCGTCGCGTCGAAGGCAAAATCGCTGCTGCTGATCGCGGTACCCTGCTGCTGGACGAGATCGGCGAGCTGTCCTTGCCGTCACAGGCCAAGCTGCTTCAGCTCCTGCAATCGAAGTCTTACTATCCGCTCGGTTCCTCGCGGCCGCGAACGTCCGACGCGCGCATCATCGCAGCCACCAATGTGGATCTGGAGCGGGCAGTCGCGGAAAAACGCTTTCGTGAGGATCTGCTGTATCGACTACAGGTAATCTCGATTCGCTTGCCGACGCTCGCCGAGCGAGCCGAAGACTTGCCCCTGCTCGCGCAATTCTTCTGTGAGCGCGCGCGTCGCGTGCACAAGCTCGCGTTCGTCGAGCTCTCGCCGGCCGCCGTGCGCGCCATCGAAGCAGCAGATTGGAACGGCAACATGCGTGAGCTCGCGAACGTCGTCGAGGCCGCGACGATTCGCGCGTCTGCGCAGGGGCTGAAGCTCATCGACGAGGTGTTGTTGTTTCCGGACGCCAGCGGGCCGCGCGACGCGGGCGGTCCGCTCACCTTCCAACAAGAGACTCGGCGCTTTCAGACTGCACTCGTGAGCAAGGTGCTGGAAGCCGTGGATTGGAACGTCAGCGCCGCCGCGCGACGCTTGGATCTCACGCGCGCGCACCTTTACAATCTGATCAAGTCGTTTGGCCTGAAGCGCTGAGGTTCTTTCGACGCTCAACTGTCTCGTCGGGCTGCGGACTGCCCAGCTAGGGTCCTTGACAGCCGAGTTCCGTGACGGCTGAGTCAAGTTTCGCTGAACGGTCGAATTCGAGCAGTTTTCAAGCACGTCCTGCGTCACCGACGTTCCTGAGACCCCGCGGTCCCCGGCCTCGCCGGTTTGTTCTCGTGGCTGGTTCCTGCTCTCGTCGATCGTGATCTGTTCTTCCAAGACTCACCTGTCTTGGCGGGCTGGGGCCCCTTGCCCAGCTAAAACTGGAGCGTCGCGCGAACGGCGAGCTCGTAGAGGTGGCTCGCTGCCAGGTCGGCCTGCTCTGGCGGGCCGAGATTTCCGGGCACGCCCGCCAGGTTGTCGTCGCGCTTGGGGGTGATGTAGGCGTTGAGGTTGGCGCCGATCTTGAAGCGAGCGGTGTGCCAGTAGTTGACGGCAAACCCCAGCTCCCAGATGCGGATGCGCTTCGAGCGTACGCTCGGATCGGGCGTGCCGGAGCGGGATTGTGCGTCGTAGCTAGCACCGATACCGCCAGCCAGCGCGGCAAGCTCGATCCCGTGGCGTTCCTGGAAAGGCACGGTGTTCCACAGCTCCAAGTGCTCCGGGTGTGGAAACCTACCTGGGCTCGGCTGGTCGCTGTCGAGTAGGCCTGCGAGCGGCCAGCTGGAAAGCTCCACGTAACCGGCGAAACCGGAGATGCTTCCGCCCCGCAGCCCGGGCGTCGACGCGGCGGGCTCGAGCGTCTCGCGCGTTTGCCGGTTCATGTAGTAGCCCTCGCCGCGCAACGTGAGGCATTTGCTGGGCAGGCGCAGCTCGAGGCCGATTCCGCGCTGCGTGCCGGTTTGGAGGATGTGTACCGTTTGGCCATCGGCGTCAACGCGGGTGGGCCGCCAAAGCGCGAAGCCTTGGCGCGTGGTGATGGCCGGCGCGTCGCTGTGGTTGTCTCGGGGATTGCGGGTGCCGGCGCGCAGGCTGACGCCAAGCTCGAGCCCCTGCAACGGCCACGAGGCGTGCGTGATGAACGGCTGGTAGCTGACCCGCCCGATGCCATCGAAGGAGCGATCCATGCTGCCGGTGCCGAGCGCTTCACCGCCGAACGCGCCTACGCTCCAACTGAGCTGCCTGAGATAGGTCGAACCCTCCAAAGACGCGCCCAACACTCGCGACGCCGGCACTGCGAACCCGCGCGTTGCAACGCTGCGCTCCATGAACGCCAGCTCTGAGACCTGCGTGCGATTCTCCAAGGAAAAGGGCGCTTGAAAGACGCCCATCATCAGGCCCAGCCCGCGGCCGGCGTCGATATAAGTCCACGCGGCGTCGAGCCCAACGCGCGTCTTTCGCGCATCGGCTCGCGCGCCGTCGAGCGCAGGATTTTCGACCAAGTCGAAGGCGAAGTCGAAGGCTAGTCGCTCGAGCGCTTCTCCGCCCAGCTCGAAGCGCGCGTGGCGCACGATGAACGCCGGGCCCAGGTCGACGCCGGCTTGGTCGGCGCGCAAGCTGCTCACACGCGATCCGAAAAAGCCGTGCGCCTCGGTATCCAGCCGCGCGTGTGGGTAGATACGTATGAAGTCGCGTCGATCGCGCAGGTACACCAGCCGCCCCGTGTCGCCGAACAGCGGCGGCTCGTCGAGATCGGCGAGGACTGGTGGAGCGGGGGCTTCCGCTTCGCCGCTCGCTGGCACCGGCCGGGCCTCGCTCGCTGGCGGCGCGATGGGGACTTGGCCAAGCGCGACCGCGGACGCCAGTGTCACGCCAAAGCTCGCGAGTGCGACTGCTCGGACGCGCATCAAGCCTCGAACACCCGTCTGAAGAAGTCATTTCTGAGCAGGTTCTTCGGGTCGTAGAGTCGCTTGAGATCCTTGAATTCCTGGGCGGACTCGCCATACATGGCGCGCAGATCTTCCGCGTCTGCAACCACGCTCTTGACCAGGTGCACGCGCCCGCCCAAGCTGCGGCAATCGCGCGCCAAGCCGCACAGCATGTCGTGAACTTGCGGCAAATGGCTGTCACGCCCGAACGTGGCGAGCGAGATGGTGACGAGGTAAGCGTCCATACCGCGAGAAGCCGACATCAAGAAGCGGTCCCCTGGCACGTAGAGCAAATCGATAGAAGGCGGGCGCACGTCGGACGCGTGAAGCCGCGCCTGGAGCGCGGCGATGAAGCGACAAGCAGGACGCGTGTCTGTCAAGCCTCCTGCGCTGGTGGCTGGCAACGCGAACGTGTGCTGCGTGAAGTTGAGCCGGTAGCCTTGGGCGTGCGCGCACAACTTGGCGCGGGTCGCCCAATTGCCGAAGAAAAATGCCCAACCGAACAGATCATCGGTAAATTCTCCGTTTGGAAAGCCGAGATCGCTGGCCAGCTCCACCAGCGTTGGCCACCACGCCGACAGCTCGGCAGCGGTCACGGTGATCTTGGGCTCGGGGTTGTAGATGTCGCCCGGTGTCGGGTGAAGCGGCTGGTCGCTACCCACGAAGCGCTGTTCGAGCAGGTTGGCAGTCATGCCTTCTCCGCACAAATACGAAGCGACCGACAATGCCGACCACAGCGGCGCCGAGGCCCTGCGCTTACCGCAACTCTTGCTCGAAGGCGGGATCTCCCAGACGCGGCTCCGCTCCAGCAAGCTCTTCTCGCGCAGGCCGCGCAGCAACTGGCCCCAATCGACGTTGGCGGAGTGCCTGGTCGAGCGGGTTTGCACTCGCGGGAAATGCGGGGCGGGCGTAGGGGCTAGCCCGGTCGGTACCAGGTCGAACGAGACCTCCGTGACAGCGCCGAGGTAGCCGAAACCACCGATCACGGCGTTGAAAAGTCGCGCATCTTCACCCGTATCCCAGCGGCTCAAGCAGCGTGCCGTCCCGTTGGGCAAGACCAACTTGAAGCTTCGGATTTGCTCGCCCTCCTTGCCGTAGATGGCCGACATGCGCGAGACACAATCGGCCGACAGCGTGCCGCCCACCGTGGCATCGGCCGCGGTTGCCATCGACGGCGGAAAGAACCCGAGCGGCGCGACCTTCGCGACTACATCCCACCAGCGGGCGCCGGCGCCCGTTTTGATGTGAAAGGTGCCGTCAGGCTCGGGGACAGGGTCGCAAATGTAGCTGAAGCAAGCTGCGTCCATCACGATGACATGCTGAGAGTTCAGTGATTGAGCGTCGAGCGATTGGCCACCGCCGCGGAACGTCAGGGTTTGGCCATCGGGGATTGACTTGAGTGCCGCCAGCAACTCGGCCTCGCTTTCGGGGCGGCACACTTGGGGCGAGGCGTGCTCCATCTCGCTGTATGAATAGAGGTTGCACGGTGTCCATTGTGACGACGCCGCCCGCGGGTCTGCACACCGGCGAGCAGGCCGCAGCGCGCACTCAGGGACTACGATGGCGGGGCCACAGCAGGCCTGCAGCACCCCAGCACCAGCCGCGACCATCAAATCGCGCCGTCGAACGCTCATGGCGGGCGACCGTAGCACTCGACTCGCCCCGACCACGTAGTGAATTCGTCGGCCGGTTGAGCTGCGGCTGCATGGGTCTGATTCGCTATGAGGCCGTGATCCGACAGGCGGACGTCGGCGGCTTCCCCTGACGTCCGGACAAGAGTAGATTGTAGCCGCGTAGTCACGAATTTTTACCTATCCTAAGCTCCCTAGTTCTCTCTTGGCAGTGGCATGACAGCTCGGCAATCCAGCGCATCCCAGCCGTTGCTCGGCTCTCAATCCGCTCGTTTCGAGCTCGTGCGCCTGCTCGGTGAAGGCGGCATGGGTGTGGTCCACGAGGCGCTCGACCGCTCGACCGGCAGGGTGGTGGCGCTCAAGATGCTGCGCGATTTGGATAGCGACTCACGACTCCGCTTCAAACGCGAGTTCCGAGCGCTACAAGGCATCAGCCACGCCCAACTCGTCAGGTTTCACGAGCTTTTCGAAGCGGACGGACGCCTCTTTTTCACGATGGATCTGGTCCACGGGCGCGATCTGTTGGCGTTCGTGCGCAAGAGCGACCCGAGTGGTAGCCCTGGCTCGGCTGGCGACTGGAACGTCGATCTGCATCGCCTGCGGTTGGTGCTGGCGCAGCTCGTCAGCGCGGTCGCGTTTCTGCACGAACATGACCTGATACACCGCGACATCAAACCTTCGAATATCGTGGTGCGAGACGATGGCAGTCTCACGCTGCTGGACTTCGGTCTGGTCACGGGCGATGGCGTGGAGCGTTCTACCGGGCGCTATTTCCTCGGCACCGCGGCCTACATGGCACCCGAGCAGGCGCTAGGCCAGGCAGAGGCTGCGACCGATTGGTACGCCGTCGGAGTGGTATTGTTTCAGGCGCTGACCGGTCGTCTGCCGTTCGAAGGTCCAGCCGCGATCGTCGTCACGAACAAGATTTCGCACCAGGCGCCGCGCGCAAGCTCCATCAGCCCGGGCGTGCCGCAGGATTTGGACGAGCTTTGCACGCGACTGCTGCAACGCGACCCGCAGGCACGTCTCGCCGATCGCTCGCTGCTCGATGCCGTTCGCTGCTACGTGGCCGCGCCGGCAGGGGCGTCGAGCCGCGCCCCCCAGACTGCGGCGGCGTTCGTGGGACGCACCCGAGAGCGCGCCTGGCTGCACGAGCGTTACCGGCGCACGATGACCGGCGCCACTGCGACCGCCTATCTTTACGGCGAGTCCGGCATCGGAAAGAGCACGCTGGTACGCCAATTTCTGCGCGAGCTCCGCGACCAACCGGGCATGATCGCGCTTGCGGGGCGTTGCCACGAGCGCGAGTCGATTCACTACAAAGGCATCGACGGCGTGGTCGACGGATTGGTGGCGTTCTTGCGCGGGTTGCCGACCGAAGACGCGGCTGCGTTCGTGCCTCGCTACTGCTCGGAGCTCATCAAACAATTTCCTGCGTTCGCAGCCGTGCCCTGCCTGCTACGGGCAGCGACTGGCATGCGCAGCCTCGATTTGGCGCAGGGACGCAGCCACGGCATCCTGGCTCTGCGTGAGCTGTTCGCAAGGCTCAGCGATCGCTATAGCCTGGCCGTGTTCATCGACGATCTGCAGTGGATCGACGCCGATGGCGAGAACATGCTGCACGAGCTGATACGACAGCCAGGAGCGCCACCGTTGTTCTTGGTGACCACTACCGCGTCGGCGACGCCTCTCGGTCCAGAAGCTCGGCGCGGCTTGCAGGCGCTCGGGGCCGCCCCCGAAGACGAGTTATGCGTCGGGCCGTTGCCCGCCAGCGACGCTCGAGCCCTGGTCGAAGCGCACGCCTCTCGCTACGGGCTCTTGGTGGAGCCAGACGTGGTCGAGGCAGTCGTGGAAGAAGCGGACGGTAACCCGATCTTGCTGTTCGAGCTGATGCGCCACGCCTCGGGCGTGCGTTCCCAGCCGTCCGGGTCCCGCAGCTACAGACTGAACGACGTGCTCGGACTCAGGTTGGCTGAGCTTCCAGATACCGCACGTCGGCTGCTGGAGCTGGCGTGTGTTGCAGAAACGCGGCTCTCCCGCGATCTCGCGCTCGTGGCACTGCGGCTCGAAGCAAGCAAGCTCAACGACGCTGTCGATCTGCTCACGACGCAACGCTTCATGCTCACGCCCGCCGGCGCGGAGCACAGCAGCCTGCAGCCTGCTCATGATCGAGTGCGGCGCGCAGTGCTCGAAGGCATGACGCACGACGTGCTGCGAGGGCTGCACGAACAGCTGGCGATCGCACTAGAGCAATCCGGGTCGTCCGACGACGAGGCGCTGGCCATGGATTGGTCACGCGCCGGGCAGCCGGAGCGCGCCGCGCCTTACGCGGAGCGCGCCGCGCGCGCTGCGCTCGGTGAGTTTGCGTTCGATCGCGCCTGCGCGCTGTTTCGGCTGGCACTGCTGGGCAGTCGGGACCCCGCTCGGCAACCCGGGTTGTACGCCTCGCTCGGCGAGGCCTTGGCCAGCGCCGGGCGAAGCCTCGAAGCAACTAAGGCCTTCGCGAGCGCCGCGGAACAGACCGCTGAGCCACACCGCCAGGCCGAGCTGCGCCGCCTCGCAGCAGACCAGCTGTTCAAAGCAGGTCACGTCGACGAGGGCATCGAGGCCATGCGCGCCGTGCTCACACCGCTCGGAGGCGACATCGCGCAAACGCCGCGGCAAGCGCTGTTGTCCTTGCTCTATCATCGGGCGCGCCTGGCGCTGCGCGGGCTACGCCACCGACCGCGCACCGAAAGCGAAATAGATCCCGAAGTCTTGCACCGCGTTGACGTGTATTGGGCGGTAGCGAGCGGTCTGAACCTGGTCGACCTGATTCGCGGCGCCGACTTCCAAGCCCGCTGCTTGATTTTGGCCTTGGACGCTGGTGAGCCGAATCGGCTGGCGCGCTGTGTGGCCATCGAAGCCGCGGTGGCAGCCAGCGAGGGCCAGCACCGCCTCGCGCGAGCCAAGGAGTTCTTGCAACGAGCCGAACAGCTCGCGCTGCAAACCGGTCAGCGCGACGTTTGGGCTTGGGTGCTGCTAGCGCGCGGGATCGTGGCTCTCCAACGCGGTCACTTCCAGGCTTGCCTCGACGCGGTGAACGAAGCCGAGCGCATCCTGCTCGAAGAGTGCCACGGCGTATCGTGGCAGCTCGCCCGCACGCGCGCGTTCCAGATCTGGGCGCTCTCGTATCTGGGTCGCGTGGGCGAGCTCGAACGGCGTGCGGGTCCGTTGCTACGCGACTACCACGAACGCGCTGACCTACTGGCCGAGCTCGGTATCCTGACCGGTCCGGCGCACCTGCTCGGATTGGCGCGCGACGAAGCGCCGGCCATGCGCCAAAGCTGCGAAGAGGCGCTGCGCTCGTGGAGCCAGCGAGGCTTTCATTTGCAGCACCTGTCGGCCTTGTTCACCCTGGGAGTTGCCGACCTCTACGAGCAGGCCTACGCGCGTGCACACGAGCGCGTCGAGGGCTCCTGGCCGGAAATCGAAGGCTCCTTTTTGCTCCGCGTCGAGTTCGTGCGCATCGATGCCTGGTATTTGCGCGGCCGGGCGGCGTTGGCTCTGGCTTTCGTCGACCGCGAGCGGGCAGCGAGCGGACGCAAGATCGTGCGCCTGGGGATTCGCAGCATGGAGCGTGCCGGCGCGGGTTGGGGGCGCGGCCTGATGCTGATCCTGCGCGCGGGACTCGCGCAGCTAGAGGCCGATGCGGCCGCCGCTGCGACGTGGCTGCAGCAGGCTGCCGCGGCCTTACGCGAAACCGACATGCTGCTGCACGCAGCGGCTTGTGACTACCAGGCTGCGCGACTGCGCGGACTCGATGCCAGCCAAAGCGAAGCCGCGCTGCACGGCCTCGGGGTGAAGGTTCCGCGCAGGTTTGCGGGCGCGCTCGTGCCCGTGGGCTCCGTGCCGGATTGAGCTGCGGACTGAGCCCGGTCTTCGAGACCGCCCTTGGAATCCCCAGGCCTCCCGCTCACCGGCGTTGGCAGTCAGCGTTTTTTCGCCAAGTACAGGCCGTCGCCGATCGGAACCAGGCTGGCGGTGACGCGCGAATCGCTGGCTATTTTTGCGTTGAGGGCGCGGATCGCCTGGGTGCTCTCGCTCTGATCGCGCTCGTCGGCGACCGCTCCACCCCAGAGCGTGTTGTCGACGGTGATCAGGCCGCCGGGACGGAGCAGCGTGAGGCAGCGCTCGTAGTAGGCATCGTATGCGACCTTGTCGGCGTCGATGAAGGCGAAGTCGAAGCTTGCTGCCTGCCCAGAGGCGACCAGCGCGTCGAGCGTCTGCAGGGCGGGCTGAACGTGCAGCTCGATTTTCGACTCCACGCCCGCCTCACGCCAATAGCGCCGCGCGATGCGGGTCCATTCTTCGCTCACGTCGCAGGCGACCAGCTTGCCCTCGCGCGGCAGAGCCAGCGCGACGACGGTCGAGCTGTAGCCCGTGAACACGCCCACTTCGAGCGTCCGCTTGGCGCCGATGAGCTCGATCAAGAGGCCCATCAGCTGGCCCTGCTCGGGTGAAATCTGCATCCTAGCGCCGGGCAGCCCGGCCGTTTCTTGGCGCAGCCGCGCCAAAACCTGCGGTTCGCGGACGGTCATCTTCAAGAGATAGCCGTAGAGCGCCTCGGTCATCGCGATGGTGGCTGCCGACATCGACACGAACTGTACATCAGTCCGCGGTTTTTTGCCGCGCTCGGCCAGCGCGGAGGCTCGCCTCTGCCTGACCATTGCGCCGAAGGCGCAGTGAAGCCAGACCCCCGGATGAGCGGGCGTGGTCACCAGCTGAAATGAGACAATGATGAGTCGCCTGTGCGGCGTTCGTTCGCTACGCTACGGCCATGTCGAAGCTTTCGGCGGCTGGCCTCGGCCTGCCTGCGTTGGTTGTGGCAGTCGGCCTGGGCACGGCTTGCGCCGGTGGCGGTGCGGACGGACCCGCCGTTTTCGGCGGCAAAGGCGCGCAGCTCGGTACGCTCGACGAAAAACCGTTGCCGGCCGGTGCCGGCAAGCCGGAGGCGCTCGGCCCCTGCGGCCAGAACGGACCCGTGAGTGACGCCCAGCTGATTGACGACTTCGAGGACGGCAACGACCGCATCTTCAAAGCCTTCGGGCGCGACGGCTTCTGGTTCGCCGCCAGCGACAAGACCGAAGGCTCGAGCATCACGCCGATGGGGCCGTTCGAGGCCGAGCTACTCTCGGCGAGCGAGTCGACCAAAGACAACCGCTATGCCGCCCACCTCACCGCAGCCGGCGAAAAGAACTGGGGCGTCGTGTGGGGCGCGCAGCTCAACTGGGCGCGCGAAGGCATCAAGTGCCCGCTCAACGTGTCAGGCTTCGGGGGCTTGCGCTTTCGAGCCAAGGGGCCAGGCAAGATCCGCGTGTCGATGGCCGTGCCGGAGGTCATCCCCAAGGACGGCGGCGGCAGCTGCGTCGATCGCTGCTACGACGCTCACGGCAAGCTCTTTTTGCTGAGCGACGGCTGGGACAGCTACGAGATGCGTTGGGAGAAGATGCAGCAAGGTGCCTGGGGCACCGAAGCGCATTTCAGCCCCGAGCGAGTGCTCAACGTGGCCGTCAACGTGGACGTCAAGTCGCTGCCGATCGATCTTTGGCTCGACGACGTCGAGCTGCTGCCGAAGGCGGCGCCAGGCGCCGCCGCGGCTCCGTGACGGCCATGCGCGCGCTGCATCACGCCCTGCTCTTCGCCTGCATTTTCGCGGGCACGTGCGGTGGCGCCGGATGCACGCTGCTGGGCGCGCGCCCAGCCGCCACGCCTCGAGTCAGCTTGGCGCAGGGCTCGAAGCTGCTCCCGACGCGCACGCGGCGGCTGACCAATCTCGAGGTCGAGCGCTCGCTCGCAGCGTTCACGGGACTCGAAGTCACGCTGGCCAGGGAATTGCCGCCCGAAGTGCGCCAAGAAGGCTACACGCCGAACGTCCGCCAAGACGTCTCGACGACCTGGGCGACGCGCTACCGCGCGCTCGCGGCGACCCTGGCCGAACGCGCCGCACGGCAAGGAACGACGCTAGCCGGTTGCCACGACCTCGGTGACGCTACCTGCCGCGCGAAAGTCGTCGCGGAATTGGGCGCGCGCGCCTTTCGACGGCCTGTCACGCCCGACGAGCAGAGCTCGCTCGAAGGCTTGCTGGTCGAGGCCGGGCAAGCTGGCGAGCCTTTCGAGGGGCAGCTCACGCTGCTCTTGCGCGCGCTCTTCGAGTCGCCGAGCTTTCTGTACGTCACCGAGCTGGGCGCTGGCGGTGCGCCGAAAGGCGAACCTGCGCGGCTCGATGACTTCGAGCTCGCCAGCGAGCTCTCCTTCATGCTGCGCGGAGCTCCGCCCGACCGCGAGCTCTTGGCTGCAGCCACAGCTGGCGGGCTCCGGGCTACGAGCGAGCGCGTCACGCAGGCGCGCAGGCTGCTCGGCATGGCCGATACTCGCTACCAGTTCCGGCGCTTTGCGCTCGAATGGCTGGAGGTCGACGGCCTGCTCGACACCGCCAAGAGCACGCAACTTTATCCAAGCTACGACCTGCTCAAGCCGTTCATGCTGGCCGAGACCGAGAGCTACGTCGACGAGGTGATGGTCCACGGTGGCGCCTCCGTGCAGTCATTGCTCGCGGGTGGCTTCGCCTCCGTGGGGCCAGAGATGGCGCGTTTTTACGGGCTCAAGAGCTATGGCCCGCGCGCTTCTTTGCGTGACACGGGCCGGCTCGGGGTGCTGCAGCAGGCCAGCTTTCTGGCGGCGCACGCGCACGAAGACGTCACCAGCCCGGTCAAGCGCGGCGACTTCGTGATGCGCAAGCTGCTGTGCGAAAAAGTGAAGCGCCCGGCCGAGATCGGGCTCGAGGTCGTGATGCCGCCGCCGTCGGCGACGCTCAGCAATCGCGAGCGGCTCAGCCAACACCTGGCGGATCCGGGCTGCGCGTCGTGCCACACCACGCTCGACGCGATCGGCTTCACCTTCGAGAGCTTCGACGCGGTCGGGGCCGCCCAGACCAGCGACCACGGCAAGCCGGTCAACGCACGGGCGCGCGCCCAGCTAGGCCAGGGCAAAAGCGAGGCGGTGGAGTATCGTTCGAGCGAGGAGCTGACCTACGCCTTGCTCGAAAATCCAACCATTTCCGAGTGCTTCGCGCGTCACGCCTTCCGCTACTTCAGTGCCCAAGCGGACCCGGGCGTGGAAGCGTCGTTTCTCGGCCTGCGCGCGGAGCTTCCGCTCGCGCAGCGTGATAACCTGTTCGAAGTGCTGCTCGCCTATGTTGCCAGCGACCTGTTCGTGCTGCGCGAGGTGCGGCCCGAATGACCGCGCAGCGCTCGCGTCGAGCATTTCTGGCGGCGCTCGGCGTCAGCGGTGGATTTTTGGCTTGGGAGACGCGGGGCTTTGCCGAGCTCGCGCCGGCGGCGACGCCCGTGCCGCTCCGCTACATCGGTGTCTACACGCCGCACGGACGCGCGCATGAGTTGTGGCAGCCAAGGGCGGGCTTCGACATCGCCTACGCCGGCTCCACCCTTGCGCCGTTCGACGACGCTGCCAACTACGGCAAGAGCTTTCGCCAGCAGCTGCTCGTGCTCGACGGCGTCGATCTGAGCGCCGGCATCGAGGCTGGCACGACCGGGCACGACGGCTCGCGCGTCATTCTCACCGGTAGCGGCGCCGATGGCAGAAATGCTTCACTGGACCAATTCTTGGCGCTCGAGCACGGCCTGGGTAGCGAGACGTCGCACACCAGCCTGACGCTCGGTGTCGGCAGCGACAGCACCGAAGTCGGCCAAAACCTCAGCTGGTCGCGCGGGGGCACGCCGGTGCCGAAATGGATCGACCCGTCGCGCGTGCATGCAGAGCTGTTCGGTGCGCCGCTGGGCGTCCGCCAAGAAGAACTTCTGCACGAGCGCAAGGCCGGAAAAAGCCTGCTCGACCGCGTCCGCGCCGACTTGACCCGGCTCAGCCGGCGCGCCCCGGCCAGCGAACGCACCAAGCTCGAGCAGCATGCCACGGCGCTGCGCGATATCGAAAAGCGCCTCACGCACGTCGAGCAACGCTGCGCCGCCCCGGCCGCACCGCCGGGCTTCGAAAGGCTGCGCGCGTTCGGCGGCGGTGAGCCGTATTTCGACGCCATCACCGACTTGCAGGTCGACCTGCTCGCGCGAGCCATCAGCTGCGACCTGACCCGTGTCGCCACGCTGTACTTGGCCGACCTCACGCGCAGCAAATTGTTCGCCGACTTGCCGGAGGACATACATCAGGAGGTCGCGCACCGCTACGACGCGCGCGACGACACGCACGCCGGCACGCCGCACAGCTGGCAGCAGCTCGCGCTACAGAATCGCTACAGCTACGGCAAGGTCGCGCGCTTGCTGCGGCGCCTCGACGAAGCGGGCGCGCTCGACACGACGCTGGTCCACACCTCGAGCGACATGGGCGACCCCGCCCGTCACAGCTCGCGGCAGGTGCCCACACTCGTCGTCGCCGGCGGCGCTTTCGGGCTCGAGACGGGCCGCTACCTCGATCTGCGCCACGGCAAAAACCTGCAAGAAGGCGTGCCGAACAACCGCCTCTTGGTGTCCCTGGCACGGCTCTACGGCGCAGAACTCGACCGCTTCGGCGAATCCAAAAACTCGAGCCTACTGAGCGGCCACCTCGACGCGCTGACCGCAAGTCCCTCGGCAAAGCCGTAACGTCGCCGTAAGTCTCGAGATTTTTTCACAGGGAGGACGGGAGGACGGGAGGTACGCGAGGCCAGAATTTGGGGTTCGAGCTGCCGCCCGCGAGCCTGGCGCCTCGCGTCGGTTTGGGGCGTTTGGCGCCGAAGGCGCGCGCAGCCTAAAACCTCGCGGACCTCCCGTCCTCCCATCCTGACCTGAAACTCAGGTGGCTACAACGGCGAGTTTCACGCTTGAAGAATCCGCGACCGTCGCGGGGGCTGGACTGACCTGAAACTCAGGTGGCTACAACGGCGAGTTTCACGCTTGAAGAATCCGCGACCGTCGCGGGGGCTGGACTAGGAAGCAACTCGTGGAGCTTGGGTCCTTCGCGCGTCTCGAAAGTCACTTCGCATACGAAGTGACTTTTCGAAGCTCTAACCCCATTCCGGGGCACGGCCCGTACCCCCGTTTCATCCCATCAGGGCGGCTGGTCCTCCAGCCATCAGCGACTCCCTGTGAATCTCGCAGGTCCTCGCCGCCATCGATCAGGCGGAGGCAGCCCAAGACGCATCGTATGGGGCGACCGAGGGACGCCACGGAAGTTTCTGCGAGTTGGGCTGCGGCGCGGCAGCCCCCGCGCGATCAGATTTTGGGGCTGTCGGTGAGGAAGGGGCGCGTTTTTTCGACCAGGCGACGCGCGATGCTGGGATCGACCAGCAGCTTGTCGAAGGGTTCGAAGTCGATTTCGCGCTTTTCTTGGCCGGCTTCGTCGTCGAGCGCGGCGACCACGCAGTCGGCGAGCATGACCAGGCGCACGTGCGGGTTGGCGGCGGCAGCGTTGTCGTGGTGGGCCGCGCACGCATCGACGATCTCGGTCGGTAGCTTCCAGGCCATGGCCACTTCGGCGCCGGCGCTCTCGTGGTATTTTTGCACGAGCTGTGCGACGAGCTCGGGAGAGGACGGCGCCTTCACGCCGTCGAGAATGCGGTAGATGCGCGATTCGCCGATATCGTGCAGGAGGCCGCTCATGTAGTCGTAGTCGCTGCCGATCGACAGCTCGCGGCTGATCACGCGCGCGGCGTGGGCAGCCAGCACGCTGCGGCGAAACGAGGCTTGTACGGCGCTTTGGTACCTTTTTAGCCCGCCCGCGTTGGTGGCGTAGACCACCTGAAAAAGCAGGTCGCGCGTACTGGCCAAGCCCAAGCGCACGATGGCCGACTGCGTGGAGCTGGTGACCCAGCCGCGAAAGTAAATCACGCTGTTGGCGACCGACATGAAGCGAGCAGCGATCGGCGGGTCGGTGTCGACCAGCGACGCCAGCTCGGTGATGCGCGCGTCGGGATCGTTGGCTAGCCGAATCGCCGACTGCGCCACCGCCGGCAACACCGGCAACGCCGCGCGACCGGTTTTGAGGCGCTTGATCAGCTCGCGCTCGAGCTCGGACATGTTCGGATCCAGCGACGAGACGGCGGCTTCGCTCGGCACGACTTGGCTGTCGTTTTGGGCGACGGCGGGCTCGAGCGTTACAAGCGACTGTGCGCTCATCCGGAACGCAGCCTTTCGAGTGGCAGGACCGGCACATCGGTGATGGGCAGCACGCTGCTCTGGGGCTTTTCGGGCGGAGTCGTGAACGGAATGCTCATGCTGGCCGAGCCTCGCGGATCCTGCTCGACGGCCTCGGGGATGCTCTGACCGGGCGCCACCAGCACGACGCGATTGCGGCCGGTGCGCTTGGCCGCGTATAAGGCCATGTCGGCCCGATGCAGCAGGTCTTCGGTGCGCTCGTCGCTCTGCCGTGGATCGTAGACGGTAGTGCCGATGCTGATGGTGAGCTTGGTCGGGCCACCTTTGGGCGGCAGCATGGCCTCAATGGCGCGGCGCAGCCGTTCGGCTACCAAACGCGCGGACTCCGGGCCCGCGCCAGCCACGACGCCGACGAACTCTTCGCCGCCGTAGCGGCCCACCACGTCGCCCGGCCGCAGCGCCATTTTCAGCACGCTGGCGACTGCCACCAGCACGCGATCGCCCATTTCGTGACCGTAGCGATCGTTCACGGACTTGAAGTGGTCCAGATCCATGAACAAGATGCCGAAGCGCTCGCGCGCCTCGCAACGCGCCGTGACCTCGGATTGGAGCGAGCGACGATTCAGCAGCCCCGTCAGCGGATCGGTTTGAGAGTCACGACGCAAGTTGTCGCGCTCGTTGCGCACGCGCTCGAGCGCGTCGTAAAAGCGCTTGTTGCGGAGCTGCACGCGAATGCGCGCGCGCAGCTCCTGCTGCCGCTCGGGATCGGGCACGAAGTCGTCGGCACCCGCCAGTAGGCCGCGCGCCACTTCTTCTTCGTCGGCCGCGGTGCCGAGCAGAATGACCGGGTAGTGCATGCGCGGGTCCATGGCGCGCAAATCGCCCACCAGCTCGAGCCCGCTGCCGCCCGGCAAGTCGGCTGCCAACAGAATCAGGTCCGGCTCGTACTCGGCCGTGAGGCGGAGCAGCTCGTCACCGTCGGGCAAGAAGACGCAGTCGTAGCCTTCGTGCTCGAGCAACGCGCGCAGCTCGACGCGCCGCGCGGTCTCGGGCTCGACCACGAGCACCCGCCCGGCGCGCTCCGCAATGGGCGGGCTCGAGGAAAGTCTGAGGGAATCGGTCGTGGGGGGCAGCAAAGGTCGCGTATGCCTCGAGGCCTCAAACGGACCGTAGCAGGTGAACTGAAGGGCTAGCAGGTTCGAACGTCAGGACTTTTCTCCTGAACTTTCCAGATTATGGGCCGTTCTCGCCTGGGAAGGCCATGTTCTGGAAGAAGAACGCCCCCACCCCCCCCAGTACCCCGGCTGCCCCCCAGGCCGGA
>Ga0307508_10002316_pt1 | contig 20220 bp, 16 predicted proteins | sample 9_EM_MG_FD_203089 | JGI IMG/M metagenome (GOLD analysis project Ga0307508, IMG submission 203089) | Populus trichocarpa ectomycorrhiza microbial communities from riparian zone in the Pacific Northwest, United States - 9_EM | ecosystem: Host-associated > Plants > Roots > Unclassified | place...
GATCCAGATATCACGGCACGATGGACACACATCATGTCCAAAAAGCCATCAAAGATAGATTGAGTTCAGATAAGATTGTCTCCAATCTCAATGTGATTGCTTCATGCATGATACTATAGTTTTCTGACGATGTTCCCACATAGGCAACCATGTCTGGGATAGACATATTTCTGATGATTTTATGCAGGACTTCCACAGGCATATAATCTGTAAGAAGTCCATTCGGGAAGTGGGATTGCTATTGACTGTTCATTTATTACATATTTTCAGTTGACTGTTTCCACTCACCTCTTTCACCAGAGGTGCGTCCATCATGAAATGCAGGAAAATCTATTTCGTGATATCCTTTGCCATTGAAGATCAGAAACGATGTGCATAACATGAATAGCATGATTTTACAGACTTGCTTTTGCATATGAAACACAATGAATAAGTGTTCATCACTTAAGGATCACTCCTCAGCCACAATGAGCATTTAAATTTACAACTCTAAAGCCCCTTCCTTTCCCACTGCCCCTCCCATTCAAAACCAAAAAAGCCGAGAAAAAAAGGTTAATGGTTCCAATTTCTTTGAGTTCCAGATGAAATTGAAAAAACAACAAGTGCACTCACTCCATAGAACTCCACTGTTCTCTCAGTCCTCAATGATTGCAATACTGATATCATGATAACATATCATACACATATGTTGTTCATACTAAATATGAGCATCTCCACAGAAATTGCAGAACGTTAACCAATTATTAGCATCCATGAAAACCCCCATCAAGGACCTTTTTCCACCATACATCAGGAAAAAACTACAACAATTCAGTGATAACAAACAACTTGATATTCTTGTAACCTATCAGGAAATCGCTGACTGGGCTGTTCTTGTACCAAAACTGAATGCTGCTGAGTGCAGTCATTCTTTGGTACTAGCTTACAGACAACCCTGGATGTTGGAAAACAGTTACATATATTCAACCGGTTATGCTGCAATTGAAAGGTTTACTTGCTCATCACAACCTGTCCACATTAAGAACTTGAGATAAGTTAGTGAACATATCTGCCATAGTGAACAGCAATACTTATTAACACTGATCTGTTTCAAGATCCTTTGATGGTGCTGTGGGCGCAGTACAGTTCCTTAAATTGACATCCCCTGGAGATCCCACTATATGGGAACCAACCAAAACTACTATGAAGAACATCTGTAAATTGATCTATACTGTTGTGGGTGGAGATGAATGATGATGAACCAATGATGATGAACTGTACATGCAACAAAGAGTTTTTACAAAGGTTTGATCAGATGTGAGTAGGTTCAGACATTAAAGTCATTCACCACAGATCAGTGACAATAACGCCAATGAAAAGAGCATTTTAGATGTAATGATGATTTGCAAGAGCTTGCGGGCACACTTGAACCTTACTGGCGAGTAACAAAGAAAATGCAACTTGGAAGATGGGATGAGGAACAAACAATGATTACTTGCTCAGCACCTGCTTTCTCTGTTGGTGGTTTTGTGGATATAGCTGTCACTTGTGACATTGTCATCAGACATTCAAATGGTGGAAAAAAGAAATGTCCAAGGCATTTGAACATGGAACATGTTCTGCAAGTTTCTGTGGGGTATTTGATTCCAGTCAGTTCTACACAGCTACCTCTCTATCACATTGTAATAAAACTGATATGCACAGGAAAAACATTGCAGCTGAAAAGTATAACAGCTTGCATGCCTGACCTCCAAAAACCATACACTTTCACATTCAGCATGAAAAATTAGTGTCTTTAATGACAAGATGAGCAACTAAGTGTCCATGGTGTATGATAACACTTGTTTACAATTGAAAACACTATGTGTACTGCTCAACACCAAGGAATAAGAGTGACAGACTACATTCTGCACCTATTGCTATATGGAATTGTGAAATTGGCAGCAGTAGACAATGGTAAGGAGCTCAAATCTAGAACACATCAATCACCCTTGGCAATTGGATCCATTTTAAAACAAAACACAAAGAGAATCAAGGGGGGAAAGAAAATTTCCCTCAGGAGGTACTCAAATTTCCCCTAAAAATTCCAATTTCCAGTCACAGGTCACCACAAATCCTACAGCAATCTCCTATCATTTGATAACATCTTTCTACCCCCAACTTCTCACAAATATCTCCTAGATGCCACATTTTGGAAAACAAAAAGCAGACCAGCTAGACAACATCAATGAAAACTGTGAAAACACATCATCTATGTGCATTGCCATGATTGGTACAACTTCAGCTATATTAAAACATCTACACTCAGTGCCTTGATCATCTCCACCGAATGCAATGAAACTTGTGACAATGAATACAAACATCAGAAAGTTGAGAACACAGTTTATGTCCAAGACATTGATCATTTGCCTGTTAGGTGTGAACTGTATGTACTTGCAATGAAACTTATACTCATTGTGCATTAATAGCTCACATAGCATAGTCAAACTAGCTCTTCCATGACAGTGTCATCTGAGAACAAACCTGTTAAGATTGCACAGTACCTGATACCAGGTATGTATGTATGCAAAACCAAAATAAATAAACTATATAAATCTCATTGATCTGCAGCATCTGTGAAACACTCCACAGCAATAGAATGCAGGGAGTTACATGAGAGCATAGTTCAAGGGTTATCACAGAATATTGTAATGTTTGTACACCCACATGACAAGTCCCAAGCCTAATGATGTAACAGGCAGCTATGTGTGTTCATAAATCACACCAGCATTCCAAACAATACTTTCAGTCTTGGATTTCTACCAGAAAACTGTGAATGGGGAGAGCATCATGCATTCATAGACTGCTTCTCCTTTTGGTGCTCTTCTGACAGATGTCACCCTATTACCATGTGGATGGTTGGAAAAATAATTGATACCACATTTGAACTTAATGGAAAATCACTGAAAATGGTAGAAATCCAAATAGAACCAGTAATGACAACAGGAGGAATGGACATGAAATAAATCATTGGGGAAAAAGTTCCCCAGTCACTCATACATACTCCTTTCAATAAACATGTGTGTCTCTAACAATCTTTTCTTCATCTAACAGTCTTTGCAGATAGGTGAACAAGTATTAAAGCAACCACGTTCACAACATCGTATAGAGAACAAGGTAGAAGTGTCATACATATCACATTTCAGTTGTTAACATACTAAGAAAGCAACTTTGCTGACAACTTGTTCGCCAGCCTCAACCATTCACAGCAGTGTACAATGCCAGTGAACAGTATTACTCTGACAAAAGCACAATGCATGCATACCCCACTTGCAACTTGAATATACAAGACATCATCCTTGTCAAGGCACACATCCAATGGTTTGTACCTAGCAACGCAAACGTCAGGTCAAAAGATTGGGATTCCTGGCGAGTTAAGTTTGAACTGACTGCTGTGTTAGTGATTGTGAAAGCAATCACAGCCACCAGTGACAATAAAGCTAACCCAACTTCCAAGACAAAAGAAAATGTGACCATCTAAGAAAGAACCACATTATCTAACGAAAATTGTAATAGTCAAACCATAAATTAAAATAAAATGTGTAATTGACTGAAAATGTGCAAAAACATAAATTGATCTAATCAGTTTCTGTACCACTTCCCTTCCATACCTTCCACCATGAGCACAAACATGTTCAAAGTTAATGCAGTAGATCAAGATGTTCGTCATCACAAAAGAGTACATGCCATGACAAAAGTAACAGAAGAACAGTTTTCTGACTTTACAATGACAAAAGTGTTATCTCATTACAGTGCAAGGTCTATACTTCATGCCTGCTTGCGAGACACCTCTACCTGTAACAGTCCACTATGCTCTGTTTCCTATGACTCTGCTATAATAAAAACTATTGTACAAGCTCATGTCTACCTTGGCCCTCCCAATTACACCATCATCAGTGACAATTTGACAATTTCCCAACATCTTTCAAAGAATAAGAAAGACAAGCATGAGGATTGAGGTCTAGATTCAGATTGTATCAGTAACAAAGGGCTTTGAACTTGAAGTGAAGCTAAAATTTGGCAACCCTAATATACCCATGAGTATTCACCATATACATAAGCTTTTTGTACTTTTTAGATACCCATGAGATACTCAGCATATCCACATGGTAGGTGTGGGTATGGGTATGGATATGCAAAGGTCTGACCCACACCTACACCCAACTACATACCAATTTATACTTTCTTAAAAACCTCCATTTTTATCAGATTCAACTGTTCTTTTGAGAAGTGAATGCTCTACCATCTCACAGCCCTTGCAAGCTGTTCTGTTACAAGCAGTCCAACAAGATGAAAGATGGCAGAAAATCATGTAAATTATTGACCAGATCATGATAAAAGAATGCAAGTTTGTAGTCCTTGAGTAAAGACCATGACACATTGTGTTTGGCAGACTGGGATATTTCTGGACCACAGGAATAGGTGAGACCAAGTTGGACAAGATTATAAGGAATAATTTCCTTAGCATTCAAACAGAATATCAACATATATCATATGCTGAATAGATGGAGCAACATACTGTATTTCTTAGTCCATCATTGTCCCAGATTGTTTTTATGAGATGCCAGGTATCATTATATGGGAGAAGCACTTTCATAGATTGAAGTGATGAAAGTGTTCATAATGATGATGAATGGGGTGCAACATGTCATACCCTTGTGATTCTGAAATGTGGTTGAAACCCAGGGCATGCTTTATATGAGAGGAGTTGTATTTTCCATCAAAGGACATGAAGAATATTTGCCATTATGACAGATTTTGGGAAGGATTTTGCATTAAAAATGGAGGACTCAGAAGTGGACTAGCCACTTGGTGGGTCAATTCAAGGAGCTTCTGGAAGCTAGGACTGGAGTCCACAACAAGTAACCAAGTGTATTTACAAATCTGGAGTCAAACTTGGTCATGAAATCCTTGCACCAGCTCTTGTATATTTGTTCACTCCAGCACAATCACCTGCTCTATTTTGGAATGGGTGACTCCATCTTCGCTTTTCAGTGTTGCAGGAATATCTCCAATGATATATAGTATCTTGTGGTGGTTTCTATAGGCTGTTAATCTGATATCATTGTTTGTTATGCCATTTACTCCATAGTCTCTGTGGTAGCATTGTGATCTCTTTGTGTTCTGGAATTTAGTGATGTTGTGAAGGTCACAGTTCAACTTCCTACTGGATTCTTCTGTTGTGTCGCTTATTCAGCATTTGTGGATGTCACTCCTCACTTACTGCAGAAATGAAAGAATAGCTATCTCCTAAATTGGTATGAATAATACTATGAACAGAACTTGAAGTGGACATTGGCTACTTTCCCTGTCCTGTTTAGATTTTATTAATAAAGATGGACTGTTGTGGATTTAACATGACACTGGTTAGACATGGAAACAATGCTTGACTTGTTTTTATTGCAAGTACTTTTTGCTTGTCCAGATGGTGTTAGTGCAAGTCATGATGCTACAGGAGTAGAATACCATGGATATACTAATAAGCTCAGTTCACTTTCATAACCTTGTGTCACAGGTCATAATCCTAAATGTCACCACTAAACATGAGAAAAACGAGAAAAAGCAAAGAGGAAATCAGCACCATGCTTGTTGTTCAGCGGTATGTAAACCCTTACCTAGTGTGCAATGCATTAATGGCCAATGGGCATGGTATTTAGGTGGCCAGTAATTGTTGCTCTGTTGTCTTGGCATTTAAGGTGCAGTATGGTGTTGAGGGTACAGCAGCAATGGTCAATTCAGACTTTACATATGTATGTCTGATAGGATAGCCTGTTCTACATCTGTAGAAAAAAAACCCTATGTACAGCTCCATACAGCCCAGTACAATGCAGTACAGATCACAGAGCTATAGCCAGGTTACTATCTGTATAGATCTGTACAGATCTGTATAAAGCTGTACAGAGCTGTACAGACTTGTGAACAATCACAAACATATATAATTATCTTATGTTGTTGTTACACTTGTGAGAAATTATGTAAGATGCATATATTTTATTTACCAATACAAGATACAAAATATCTATTTAATTTAACTCTAACCTGAAAAAATGTTAATAACACCACTGATAACATGGGCATAAAAAGCCCACTGGGACATATTTTGAGCTTTTTACCCTGCCTCCATCATATTATTAAGAGTTACATCTGTGTCAGTTGAAATGCAGACATCTGAGTCGCTGCATCTAGTATTTGTGGATTCATCATCTCAAGATTGACAATGCAATAGGGTGGTTCATCCCTGTCTACAAGTGGAAAATCACCAAATCTAACAGGGTTACCCATTCTAGACCCTACCTCTGTGGATGCCTCTACTTAGCTTCTTTCCTTGTTTTCTCCCACTCAACTGGCTGTACCACTGCCTATAGTTCATTCTAATCCACTGGCTCAGAGGAAAAAAGGCATGTTTGAAGTGATCCAACTGATCACCCCTCCATACTCGGCAAGTCCTTCAGTGTTCCTGGATTCTTTGATTGTGCAAAATTTCTGTCAAGCAGCAGAACAACCAGAACATGCGATCATATAACCCGATTTTCCATCCTCACTGGGAGCTTCTGTGTTCTCCAGTTCCATCATTGCCCCCAAAGCAACCCCTCAGTTGTTGAACCAGCCACCAACTAGGCCTGCGCCCATTGTGGAAACTGCCACATCAGCAGTTCCTGCAATTTTAGATTAATATTCACTATCAAACAACTACACAGATGGGGAAAGATTAAGCAATACTATAGCACTACCCATGCTAGATATGTGTCTTCTTTGCCACTATTCATCTAGTCTTTATTTAACTCCAATTACAGCCACCTCCATTACCCACATCATACAACCCTGGGCATGTGTTTTCTTGCACTATTGGCATCTCATATTTCATGTCACCCACACATCTTATCTGGCACCAAATCTAGTGCAATGTGCTAATCATGCATTGGGACATGACAAAACCCAATGAATCTCTGTTACTGACCCTTGTTGTCATCAATGGTCACAATCTGAGAGTCATCCATTGGATTGAGGATTTTCTTCCACATGATATTCCCAACATATTGTTCTTCAAAAACACTCTCAAAAGCACTGTAAGGATCAGCCATTTGAATACTTGTAAATCAACTTCTCACTAAACATCTCCAGATTCAGATGGCACACCAAGCAAACATGAACCTCCTCCAAAAATGCATGCTAGGGGTGCTGGTTATATCATGAGTCATCCTATGTATTCCTCCCTGTTCCCCATGCAGACATCTGTGTTCAGTTGTCTATGTTTCCTTAGATCTATACTCCAGTTTAAAAGAATTTTTTGGAAAATTCTGTCTCTTGGAACCCTCAATTTGGATGTCAGATTTGGCACCATTTAGATAGTGATTGAGTTCTTTGGTTCACAAACCAGTCTGTGGGAGATTTTCTCACTATGTTACTATTGCCAGATGAAAATGCTACCTATACACTTGGTGTTCAATGGACACTCTGATGATGTCTGATTGTGGGGTCCAATAATTGAATTGGACAACACATCTGTATTAGTGTTATTACCAAAAACATTGGCCTTGGTGAATTCATTTAGTCATTTTGAATACCTGAATATTTACATATCACCAACTCTCTGTTTGTATACTCTATGATGCTGTGCAGCAGCCACATCAATTACTGTGGCATCACTCTAATATCCATCACAACAGTCTGATCAACAAGCTGACAAAATGAACACTGGGATTACTACTGGCTCTCAATGATCTGAGGTTCCTCTTGAGTATTGCCATGAATTAGCTGGTGCAGCTGGAGAAAAAGGGCATACTGAGCTCTTGAGACTGAAGACATTTCTAGGATTCAAGTGAAAACATCCATACTTCTAACCGTACTGCTTTAAAATTTTCACCTTTGTTCTCTCCATCCATTGTTTCAATAGATATTAAATATAGATTTCTGCTAATGCTCAGTTATTGTCCATCCCACCTTCAATTGCAGGCTATATTGAACATACCATTCTTGTTGGTGTTGATTCTGACACTTGCAAGCTCTGTGGACTGTACATGATTGGCAGGGGATGTGAAACATGATGTCATTATTGCAATTATGTTTCTGCAATCCTAGTCCCAGTGTTTGCCATTTCAGAGTTGGATTCAGTATAGCTATGCTATGGAGTTAGAGTAATGTGCTCTCTCAGTGTGCACAGTCAACTTCAATTGCCTCCAGCATCACCATCTACACATATCACACCTCAGGATGCCATTTACAATATATTCAATGTATATAAAACCTGTCCACTGTGTCCAATCTGCTAGATATGGTCTTGATACATCCAGATGATCCAGTAAATAATTTATTTTGGTGGAATTGACTTGTCTAAGTTGCCTCAGGGCTTCAAAGGGCTCAAGGCTGGGCCTGGTACAACACTATATATGACCTAGTGATTGATTTGAAAGATGGTATTCAGGTCTACAATGAGTTCAATGGCTAGTATGTAGTTTTTAATGGTAAGTTTCTTTTCTTCTCTGATCAATACCTGTACTTGAAATAACCTTTAGCATTATACTAAGGCTGATGCTCTTGAATAGACTTGGAGACAGAACTTCATAGGGAGAAAGGGGAACTTGGCCTTGGGCAATCAAACCCACAAGGGAGTCAGCCTTAGGAGCAAAAGGGACATTCCAAGGAGAACAAGACTAGAGAGTCTTGGCCACTGCTTGAGGGGTTTATATACTACTCTATAGTATGTACATGTTGCACATAGCTCTAAGATAAATAGAGTCCCTAAACATGTGTACAACATATGTCTTAGTACAGCCATAGAATGGAAAAGAAGAATAGAAGCATGCCATGAGGAGGGGGCATGCAAAGAAGCAAAACAATTGGGGGGATGCATGGAAAGATGCATAAACATGAGGAAAAGGCATAGGGAGAAGCACAACTCTAACCATGAGGGTGTGGCAAAGATCATAAATTAATGAGACCAGAATGAAAGCATGAACATGCCTAGGGGGCATGTATGTGGCAGAAAATGAGGCATGAGGAGAAAGCATGGATCAAGAATGGAAGCATAACAAGTGATCAGAATGAAAGGCATAGCCATATGAAGGGGTGACAAGGTGAAGAGGTGAAGAGATGAAAGGCTAGAGGGGTATCCTGTGATACATATGGTGAAGAGGTGAAGAGATAACATAGTGAAGAGATGAAAGAGTGAAACATGAAAGGGTGGTTCAGATCACTCTAGAGAGATTAGATAGAGATTGCCTCCAATCCATAAATTAGATAGATCACACATCTAATGTGATCTGATTGCACTCTAGTGCATAGATAGCTCTTTGAGTTGACCCAACAAGTGAATAGCTCGCTTCCACACCTGTTATCTTCTAATACACCACACCCTCAGGTAAAAGAAGCATCTTCCATAAAGAAAGCAAAGGAAAAGGAGAAAATGGTAAGGAAAGGAGAAAGAAAAAGAAAACCCAAAGCCTTGCAATAAGCCTTGCACAACCCATCAACAGCTTATGCACCCACTCACTTAAATGACTTTGAAAAACAACTTCAACTACATTATTGTGGTGAAAATCTTCAGATGGCCCATACACACTTCATCATTGACCATATGCCATGTAGGAGAAAAACAGAAATGCACCCCCAACATTCATTGCTAGCAAGTCCAAAGTCAAGGTGAGTCTATTCATCAACCCACATGCTTACACAGCACAGTATAACCCTAATCCTTATGATGCTTTAGTGGGAAATACCAAGAGAACCAGACTGGGATTCTTTGGTGGGGCATTGAGCCTTAAGTACTAAACTATTGTATGTACAGTACATGTAGTGGTCATATCTAACGATCTGGGCAAAGGGAGAATAGAGATGAGATGCATAAGGCCAATGCATGCATATGGCAGAATGGAAATGAAGGGGTGAAACATCTGTATATGAAACACATGTATCAGAAGGATGGAAGAGAAGTGTGCAATGCTTCCATGAAATGGTGAAACATACAGATGAAATATACAGATGGAACGTGTATCATATGTGAAACAAGAAGTGGGTTAATGAAAGTAATATATGTGATCAGGAAGATGAAACACTAATGATGCACATTGAGGGGTAAGATAAGATAAAATATTAAATGTATACAATATGGAAATGACTAAGTCCATTGAACATAGGGGTTGAAATTATACTGTTTGTTACAAGCTATGCCCTGATTTCCCTACTGCCACTATATGCAGACCATCCACCTGGTGATGGACTTATACCACAAGCACAGGGCAGCACAATAGGAGCTTACAAGGTCCACAAAAGACACAAATGAGAATGTCAAGGCCACATTGGAACACTCAGTCAATGAAACAAGGAGGATTATTGACAAAGATGGGCTAGCATAATTCATAAACATAATTGAGTGAGTGCAACATATCAATGTCCTAACAACACTGTACAAGATGAACTCTCTTGAGAAGCATGCAATGTTCATCCAAACCATGCTGATCAAGCTCAACTCCTATCACAGTGACTATTTGAGAATGTTGCTCAAGGTCAATATGCTCTACAACATGGCCATGCAACTGTACTATTGGCCACATATGCAGTCCATGAATGGCAAAAACCATGATGGTGGTCTGAGTCTCAGACATTTTGCAGCATGCAACCCAGTAATGGGTGAGGTGAAAAATGCTTCCTCCCATTATTCAAGACAGGCTGACCATCAACATCCTCACAGTTCATGTACCATTTACTGACTATGTATACATGATCATGAACTTCCTGTCCACCCTGATTGATATGGTCATAGTGAAAAGCATGGCAGACAACAAGAACAGCAAGCTGCTCTCAATCATGACAGAAATAATAAAGAGAGCCAAGGCATAGAGGGATGAGATGTCTTAGAGCTAGTGTTGTCAAATGGTCTGTATGAGCATGAGTACCCACAACACGCATCGTGTATATAATGTACTAGCATTGTTCATGTTAGATTTGATGATTTCGCACTCTTGACATGTTTATGTTATTATTGGGCTAACTAGTGCTTACTTTAATTTCTAACTTCACCCAAGTGATTTCCCATGCTCATTATACTTACCCTCCACTTTTCCACATCACTTTAGAGTGTTGTTGTGTCTCTGCCCAAGCAAAACATGACTTGTAGTATTCATTCGCAATGAGGCTGCTTTGTTTACATTTGTTTACTTGACATGTACTTACATCCTAGAGGCCACTGTACCATTCCTTGGTTACTCATTGTGGACTCCAGTCCTAGCTCCCAGAAGCTCCCTGAGCCAACCCACCAAGTGGCTAGTCCACTTCCTTAGTCCTAAATCTTTATCAGTTCATGCACTGCCCCAGACCCACTCTGGTTCTGTGTCGAGGTATGTTTACACGTTCATTAGTAACTTCTAGTGCTGTGTCATGACATAGTGTCCTTCATTTTAAAACCAATCATTCTCAGAACATGCCATATCATATATTTGATGTACCCTGCAAAATGTGCAATACAATGCATGTCCATCTCATCTTCAATTTACTTGGACAAGATGTGATTTAGAACAAGTGGTGTCTATCTTGGCTAACACTTTTCCCATACACAGCATTGCCAATATACATAGATTATGTTTGTTTCCATGTACATATAGCTACATACAGTATGTTGTTCTTTCTACAAACCATACAACATCCCCTCATATTGTGCATTTCAGGGACCCTCTGAAATGTGCCATATGCCCATGTCTGATGAAAACCTTATCCTTGTCATATGTACTGTATAAACTGTGGTCACAAACTGCATTAAAAAATATGTATTAACTACAATGCCTGGTGCAGTACCATCACATTCCAATGCATTTCAACATGCATCATATACATACAACACTTGTTCCTTTCCATTCTATGATATCATCATCACACTTTGAATCCTTCCCCTCGATTCCTTCCTTTGTTTCATTACTTTCTCTCTACTTTTGTATTCCAGGGACTTTCTTGTCTGTTCTATTGTACGACGTATGCATGGAATGCATAGTCCATGTGCAGTCAAATAACGACCACCCAGAGTGAACCAGCCCACACCCTCCTCCTTGATGTGAGCACACCACTCATCCTGTGGGCCAGGTGGCATGTCATCCACCACATGCCACACACATTGCCCATCTTGCACCCTCCCTACCGATTGCTATTGACACCAGGTGTTGTGCTGAGTGTGGACAACCACTGCCTGTTCCACACATCATCAATGTGGCATCCAATGCCTGGTGTGTGGCATGTATATTGTATTCCATAGCTTGCATCGGCACCAACTCCCCCTCCCTATGCTGACTGTATGTCTCAGTTACATGGTGCCTGGTACATGCTCACTTTCTCAGCTGTACTGCTGCACCCTTCATCATCAGTCACCAATCATTCCTTCCTTGACTACCTAGTATACACCTGTGTCTTTACTTAATGCTTCCTGCCATTTGCAATCTGACCTTCCTGCTTTTCCTCCCAATGCTGACCTACCTGTTTCACCTGCTCCATCACTGACTCCACCTCCGGTGTTCTTGCCCTTCCTGTAGATCGTCCTAACTTTGGTACTTATGTAAATCTTAATGTCTGTTTAAAGTCGTGTTACCTTGATTTGTGCCAAACTGGGGTTCCTGTTGGTTCCCATTTGATGTATTCCATGGGGCACATTGTTGTCGAACATGCAATGGATGTCCTACCCATGAAACAGTCCTCATTGACTGCCCTGATACTGCCCATCACTTCCTCTATCTGGCAACTCTCAAAACAACATATTTGCATTGATACTAAGCATCACAAGGCTCACTTGAAGTTTGCTATTGCTCACAAGGATTGGACTATAGAGGACTGGAAGAAGGTCATATGGTCTGATGAGACCAAAATCAATCACCTAGACTCATGGGTGGAAATGGGTATGGAAAAAGCCAGATAAGGGGCTTAGTACAAGGTACTGAAGGTGATTCTGTGATGGTATGGGGGTGTATGACTTGGCAGGAAGTTGGCTATGCTGCAGGATGGATGGAGATCTCTACCTCCATATTTTGAAGGATGATCTGCTGAATGCTCTGCAGTATTATGGTCTTAATTCATCTGACATTATTTTTCAGCAAGACAATGACCTCAAGCATATGTACCTGTAGAAAGGTAAATGAGTGGCTAGAGGAGCAGGATTTTGAAACCATGGTGTGGCCTGCACAGTCTCCTGACCTCAACCCCATTGAACATCTCTGGATTCACCTCAAGAGAAGGCTAGCAGAATATGAACACCCTTCTAATGGGATTTTTCAATTGTGGAAGAGGATTTAGGAGGTGTGGGAAGGGATACCAGTTGAGGAGTATTAAATGTTGATTGAAAGCATGCCAAGAAGGGTTCAGGCTGTTGTTAAAGCCAAAGGAAACTACATCAAGTACTAATATACATCATATATCTCCAGTATTACAAAAGTCCAAAAGCTATTACAATGGTGTTCCTGTTTTTAAATTGTCATATCTTTGCAACCCCTGATCCAAATCACATGACCTATGTATGGTTTGTACTTTATTTATGTTGCAAGCAATTGGTGTATATCACATCACATACAGTAAGTCATGTTTACATGTGGAGTTATTTATCCCCTTTGTGATTTTAGTAACATTACCTCATATTCTTATATATATACATCAACTAATTTTATGATGTGTGCACACTTGCACAGTATATGCAAGTGCACCACTTGAAACAAAATTGGAAGTTTTACAATATGTATAATATAAATAATATGTATGATAAAGAAATAATTTACTGTAACACACATAGTATTAAAATGTACATGTGCAAACCACTCAGACATGATTGGTGGACTTTGTTCTAACCTGAATTCATTTTTTAAAATGTACTAGAGAATCATGACAATCAACCAACAGGAATGGTGTAAAAATTACAAAAGAAAATCTTCGCTGAAATACTCCATTGTCAGACAGTTCAGGCTACTAGTCATATTACACACTTCATGACCCCCTTGAAATGCACAGTACAGAACCTCAAATCACACAAAATATGGCCTAATCATAGGTTAAATCTGATATATTTACAAAAACAATTAGTATGTACAATATTGGTGTTAATGTTTGTTATCATGAAGACGATAAACATTGTCATGCACTTAGTATTATTATTGAAGTGCAGGAACCAGCCACTCAAAACAAGGATTCTTTGATGGAGGAATTTAGCTTTTGATATAGTGTATGAATTAACCACCCTCTATTATCTATGTAGAGAAGCATATCTAGGAATGGTTGCACATTTCCAATGCTCCATGTGAGTTCACAGTTATTGATGTTAACTTTACTCTTCATAATGGTTAATGCTTCCTGGGGTGTGTGCACATAGACCAATCTGAGACAATCATCAATATACCTTCCATAAAAAGGTATGCAAAGATCATTTAGTATACCATTACGTTTTTCACAGTACCACCTGTACAAATTGGTGAGGTCTGGTGAGTTTGCAACACCCATTACTAGACTGTTTAGTTGCTGATATATTTTTCTATCAAACTGTGTTAACAACTCCATGTTACCAATCTGAAGTGCATTAGTAAAAATTTGTATAAACGCTTTGATGCTCTGTCCCATCCAATCCCTATTGGGATTACCCTCAACACAAAATATCCACTCAGAAAGCATTTCTGATGTACACTCTAGGTATTTCTCCAAAGGAATGTTTGGGTAATAAGTGACAACCTAACCTATGACAATATAGTACTTGGCTCCTGGGACAAGTTGGAGTTGACTCAATTTTATCACTAAGTCTTTGCTGCCATGATTGATAGTGAGTACCTCCACAACAAGAGGTTTGAGAATTTTCAAACAAAATTTAGTGGCATGGTTTTGGATTGTACTATAACAGGGTAGAGTAGGCCTGAATCTAACTGGTAAATTATGGATTTTTAGTGCCATAAAAGCATGGTATATGTATGGTGCTTGTCTCCTGAACTGGTAACGGAGCTTCTGAGATATTCCCCAAGGAAATCATCCACCAATCATATGTACATTTTTTCTGCATGCTGAGAGTAGCAACATTTTATTGCATTTTCCTAGAATTATATGGGCTTGTGTATGGTCAAGGAGTTTATACTCTTGCTTATTGCTTAGGCATGTTGCTAATGATCCAGGTCCAGTCTGACACCACTAGCCTGAGATTCTTTCCTAATCCATAGTTTTCCTGCTAGGGCACCAGAAAAGTCAGGTGGTCAAATGGTCAAATACTTCATTTCGTTTTTTGATCACTAACATCATCATGGCTATATTTTGTTCAAAATTTGCTTCCAGACAGTGGTAAGGTTGATCCATTTCCTTTTTTGGCTACTAACATCATCACAACAGACTTCTCCTCAAAATTTGCTTTCAGATGATGGTAGGATCATCCCATTGCCTTTTTTGATTGCTGACATCATCACAACAGGCTTCTTCTCAAAATTTGCTCCCAAATGATGGTAGGATCACCCTATTTCCTTTTTTGATCGATGACATCATCACAACAGGCTTTTCTTCAAAATTTGCTTCCAGATGAGATGATGATAGGAAACAACAATAGCAGGTAAGACAGTGCCTGAAAAGTGGCACCCTCTCAGGGCTCTTGATGGATTCCTTGCATCCAGAACAATGTCTTTGGCCTATGGAGTCCTGTGGTGTTTGTTTCACTTTATTGTTCACACTCCACAGTTTAGGCTGTATCAATATGAATATGCCATTGATTGAGGCATGTCCACAGAACAAATTTGGCAGGTTGACCATTGGATGGGCCCATCAAAGAACAATGCTCAACCTGTGAATAAGAGGAGACTGCATGGAACCAATGACATCCACACCTTCATTGAACCCACTCCTTTCACCATTCAACAATTCCAACCCACCAAACCACCATGCTGTATGTCCCACTTGCCCTCCACATACTCCAACTCACTGATGGTGTTCCCGCAGAAAATAATGTCCTCTGTTGTCCACTCAATCCCTGCCTTCATGCTAACATGCAATGTAATAGGCATGGTGGCAGAATTGTTGGATGTCAAGGATCTGGGAAGCCTGTGTATGGCCTCCCATTGGTTCAATGCTGTGGTTTGTAGCACCCAGCAGCTGCAAAAACAATTTCTCTTTGCCTTATGTGACATGTCCTGTGGAAACAATGACAATGGCGACAACACCCCTATCCCCATGGAGGTGTGCCCATGCGACCACCACCACTTCATCATCCATTGGATGCAGGTCCAAATTTTTGGAAGGTGGTTTTCACAACACTTGCCACAGTCACTCTTCAGGTGTGTGCACCATGTTCAGGTGGATGTGATGCGATTCACATGCAATCCATGGAGCTGAAGGGTTGACTCAGCAGATGATTTCCCCATTTTCCTTGATGTTGTTGGCATCATAAGCAGCCTTCCTGCTGTGCATGAGGTGAATGTCCACTTCAGTGGCAGGTACTACAAAACTCCCTGGCTGCAGCCACTTATGGACTGGAATGAAGAGAAGGCCAGCCACATAAGAACCATAGAGAAATTCTACAGTGGGCAGGGAATTCTGGTGCAGGTAATGGGGAGAGAGGTCATTGAGACCCTATACCTGTGGTAACTAGCTGTCAATGTACTCCTGCTTGCATTTCCCCCTCAAATTTTTGAAAAAATGTACTAGAACGATCATTCACATTACATGGCCAATAGATGCATTCATTGAGACTGTAGTGTACTGGTTTACTCATTGTCATCACTGAATTTGTCATCCCACATCTTAAACTCATGAATTACTACTGCAATTGCATCTTCCTGTAGGGCAGGCTTCTGAGGCTTACTGATTATTATGTCTACCTTTGCATGACAGCAATGAGAATTATATTGGTTGATGTAAATTGAAAATTAGAGAGCCTGGTGACATTACCACCCATTATCATTCAGATGCCTTAGTAGCTTTGCTAAACTGCCATAATCCACCTCAATGCATCAAATTGGCACAGCTGACTGAGATGAAGCTTGTAGATCAGCTTGAATACAGGCTTAGTAAATGGGATGACACCTGCTCACCAGAGCTCCACTTCTCAATATCCAGGATACCTTGACCTGCATGTCCATGTATGAGATACAATAGGCATGCTCAGAATTCTATTGAGGGCAGGACACATATAACTGTTAAAATAACAGCCAACCCAGGAATTGGAACAGATGAAAGTATTGTGGGTATAGAACATATTTATCCCTTTGGTTCTTGTAGAAGCAAACATTGATTGCTTCCGAATGATCTTGTTTTCATATAAACTGCAATGTGGTTCATCCATGTCTGGGTTATCTGGTGACTTTATATTACAGTAACCATTGTCAACAGACTTGGAGTGCAGCACATATAAGAAATGTACCTTATAACACAATCTGAAGTTTTCCAAAAGGTCTTCTACCAGCTTGCAGGTACATACTTGAATGAACAGCTTTCAGCTATTTTCAAAGCCATATATGGCTTTAGCAAGTGGTCAGATTATTTTTTTCAGTTCACTGGTTAAATGTCAAGTTTGTTTGGTGAGCTAGGTGCAGGGAGTCACCAGTAGATGATATTATACAAATGAATGCATACCAGGTGAATGATTTTATTATTAAAGTTGATCTGTGCATTACATGACTTGCAACCTTTAGTCCTGGCTTCCTTCACCCATATGACGTGAGTAACAATACAATAGCCTCCTTTAGGATCTCTTGGATCACAATTTCATAATCTGTTGCAACAACCAAGCCTTTGAAAGCATGGATCTTCTGTGGGTTGTGTAATGCATCCAGATTTTCAGGATCATGTGTTAAGCATGGTGATTGCACACTGTGTGGAGTGACTGACACTTATTGTCAGTCACACTTATTGTGTTGCATGACTGACACATGAATCAGTCACACTTATACTTGTGCCTGTCAGCCACATTGTGGTGCTTTGTTGTTATGTATGGTTATTATCTAGTAGTCTATAATAACCTGCAAGTCCAATGTTATTTCTCTTTAGTTCCTTACATTGGACTCCAGGTATGTCTTCCCACTCTGTAGCATGCAATCAACAGTTCCTTACATTAGACTCCAGCTGCCACAAGTCAGCTATCTAACAGGTTATGAGCCATGCGCCCTGAATCCTTGCCTTATACCTCGCAACCTTGGCGACTTTGATGATGCGCAGAGTGGGGAGGGAGGCACACAGTTGGTGCAAATACCTTGAGATACTCAAAGCCAGGATGCTGGGAGAATTCCTGTGCAACCAAACAACCCTTGTAATGCTCAAAGGAGCCATCAGCACGATACTTCTGTGTGAATATCCATTTAGAACCGATGACTGGTCGATATTTGGGGCAGGGCACCAGAATCCATGTGCCATTGGTTTTGTGAGCATCCAGTTCTGTTGAGGCAGCTGCTTTCCACTCGGATGCATTGTCCCTGCGCATGGTGTCTGCAAATGATTGAGGATGTGCAGAACTTGCAGGGAAGCACTCTGCTTGGGCTGTATCTGTTTCTGCATCTTCATCAGAGTCGTCCACATTGTCTACAAGTTGTGCTGGACTGAGTCTCCACCAGTCTCGAGGTCTCTGGTGATTCCTGACAGGAAGACAAGTGCCAATGCCAATGGAGCTGGGTGCTCTGGGTGGTGGAGTTGCAGGAGGCACAGGTGCTACAACTGTGGCAGACACAGGAGGTGCTGGCTTGTCTTCATCCTCATCCAGGAGCTCCCCCTGAGGAAGAGGCATCTCTGAAGCTGCCACTGGTTCATCAACATGGACATCACCATTGAGGTCAGGTGGCACATATTGTGCATGTGGTGGATTAAGCTGCTGGTGATTCACAACAGCTGGATGCTCAGTCGAACCACTGTTCGCTGGGCGTTCATCGAAATCAGCGCACTCAGAAATGAAGGTGCATTTGGTGGTGGGATTGTAGAACTTCCACCCTTTGTAGCCATGTGGATAGCCTATAAAGACACACTTATCATAGTGAGGGTGCAGCGCAGCTTGCTTGTCTGTCTGTACATGCACATAGGCAGTGGATCCCCAGATTTGCAGGTGTGAAACATCAGGTTTGCGACCATGCCACAGCTCGTTGTTGGATAGCTGATTTGTGGCAGCTGGAGTCCGATGTAAGGAACTATAAATTGCATGGTACAGAGTGGACAAGACATACTTGGAGTCCAATGTAAGGAATTAAAGACAACTAACATTGGACTCGCAGGGTATTGTAGACTACTAGATAATAACCATACATAACAACAAAGCACCACAATGTGGCTGACAAGCACAAGTATAAGTGTGACTGACTCATGTGTCAGTCATGCAACACAATAAGCGTAACTGACAATCAGTGTCAGTCACTCCACACAGTGTGCAATCACCATGCTTAACACTTGTAGGATGTAGCGCTGTCAAGGGCAGCTGTGGGACAACGATTCCAGACATGCACAAGCGCAGCAAGTGCTTCAGCCCAGAAGGCCATAGCAAGGCCAGACTCCTGCAACATGGCAGTGATGCGCTCAGACAGGATGCGATTGGCACACTCTGCAACACCATTTTGCTGAGGGCGTGCTCAAACAGTGTGCTGGCGCTGGATACCACACTTGTTGGTGAAGGCGAGCATGGCATTGCTCATATACTCCCCTCCCTTGTCATCTCGCAGTGTTTTGATCCTCCTTTCAGTCTGGTTCTCTGCAAATGCTTTAAACTGCTTAAAAGCATCGAAAAAGTCCGATTTGGCCTTAATTGGGAGCACAAAGCGGTACCTGGAATAATCATCGATGAATGTCACCCAGTAGCGATATCCAGAGAATGAGGGATGGGGAACAGCATGGACGTCCGAGTGGACAAGTTCCAGTGGTCGAGAGGCGCACCAGGAGGTGCTGGGGAATGGATTTGCATGCATTTTGCCTGCTAAGCATGGCTCACACAGCGGATCAGGCGCCGTTTTGACGTCTAGTTGCATCCCAGTAACAAGTTTTCGTTCAATGAGCGCTTTCACATCAGTGATGTTGTGGTGAGCCAGCCTGCGATGCCACAGTGCTAAATCGAGTGGGACAGTGGTTGTTGGGCTGGCATACTCGGCGATAGGCTCTGTCACACCATCCAGAAACGCAGCATTGTGCTGATTGATGGGGGCGACGAAAAATGGTGGTCCATTCGAGCGACTGAATGACATCTGCCTGGCATTGATATGGACATGGATGGCTGAGTGACGAGTGAGATACAGGACTGCTAGCAAGTTGTTC
>Ga0307508_10002317_pt1 | contig 20218 bp, 15 predicted proteins | sample 9_EM_MG_FD_203089 | JGI IMG/M metagenome (GOLD analysis project Ga0307508, IMG submission 203089) | Populus trichocarpa ectomycorrhiza microbial communities from riparian zone in the Pacific Northwest, United States - 9_EM | ecosystem: Host-associated > Plants > Roots > Unclassified | place...
CCCCCCTTTTTCCAGGCGCCGATCTCCAAATCGGCCCAGCGTCTGTTCCATCATGCCCTCCTGCTTCCAGGAGCATCGAATCAGACACTGCGCTCTGTTTCAACCACGATGTGTGAATGTCGTAGCCTAAAAGGAGAGGGAGAAAGGAAATCAGTCGAGGTTAGGCCGTAGCCAGCGCTGGGCCGTTGCCAGATCCACGCCGCGGCGCTCGGCATATTCGGCGACCTGATCGGGGCCGATCCGCGCGACGCCGAAATATTCGGCCTGGGGGTGGCCGAAATAGAAGCCGGAGACAGCGGCCGTCGGCAGCATCGCGAAGCTTTCGGTCAGCGAAATGCCGGTCGCGTGATGGGCGTCGAGCAGCTTGAACAGGGTCGGTTTCAGGCTGTGGTCCGGGCAGGCGGGATAGCCGGGGGCGGGACGGATACCGCGATATTGTTCCTTGATCAGTGCTTCGTTGGTCAGCTGTTCCTCGGGCGCATAGCCCCAGAGCGTCGTGCGGACATGGCGGTGCATCGCTTCGGCCATTGCCTCGGCGAGGCGATCGGCGAGGGCCTTCAGCAATATGTCCGAATAATCGTCGATCGCTGCCTTGAAGCGGGCGAGGTGCGGCTCGATGCCGTGGATGCTGACCGCGAAGCCGCCGATCCAGTCGCCGTCATGGCTGATGAAATCGGCGAGGCACATATTCGCCCTGCCCTCCCGCTTCGCGATCTGCTGGCGGAGGAAGGGGAGCTTCACATGGCTTTCGTCGTCGAGATGGAGGATCACGTCGTCACCCTCGCGACGGCAAGGCCAGAGGCCGACCACGGCGCGGGCGACCAGCCATTTCTCGGAGATGATCTTGTCGAGCATCGCCTGGGCGTCAGCGAACAGGCTGCGGGCGCTTTCGCCGACGATCTTGTCCTCGAGGATCGCGGGGTAATTGCCGGCCAGTTCCCAGGCTCGGAAGAAGGGCGTCCAGTCGATGATATCGCGGAGCGCGTTCAGGTCCCACTCGCGGAAGATATGGACGCCGGGCTGTTGCGGTGTCGGCGGCTTGAGGTTCATGTCAGCCTCGAACGCATTGTCGCGCGCGGTGGCGATCGGGACGAGCTCGCTCTGGGTCCGACCGGCGCGGGCGACGCGGACAGCTTCATATTCCTCAGCCGTTTTGAGGACGAAGGCGTCCTTCTGCGTGTCGCTGACGAGCGTCGAGGCGACGCCGACCGCGCGGCTCGCGTCAAGGACATGGACGACCGGGCCGTCATAGGCGGGCGCAATGCGGAGCGCGGTGTGGACCTTGGAGGTGGTCGCGCCGCCGATCAGCAGCGGCATCTTCATGCCGGCGCGCTTCATCTCCTCGGCGACGGTGACCATTTCGTCGAGCGAGGGGGTGATCAGGCCGGACAGGCCGATCATGTCAGCGTCATTCTCGTTGGCGGCGGCGAGGATGGCCGACCAGGGCACCATGACGCCCATATCGACCACGTCGAAACCGTTGCACTGGAGCACGACGCCGACGATGTTCTTGCCGATATCATGCACGTCGCCCTTCACGGTCGCCATGATGATCTTGCCCTTGCCGCGCGCGCCGGGCTCCTTTGCCGCCTCGATGAAGGGCAGCAGATGCGCCACCGCCTTCTTCATCACACGGGCCGATTTCACGACCTGGGGGAGGAACATCTTGCCTGAGCCGAACAGGTCCCCGACGACGTTCATGCCGTCCATCAGCGGGCCCTCGATCACCTCGATCGGGCGAGCATAGAGAAGGCGAGCCTCCTCGGTATCGGCGACCACGTCGGCGTCGATGCCCTTGACCAGGGCATGTTCGAGCCGCTTCGCGACCGGCCAGCTGCGCCATTCCGCCGCCTGCTTCTCGGCAACTTCGTCAGTGCCCTTATAGCGTTCGGCGAGCGCGATCAGGCGTTCGGTCGCGCCGTCATCCTTGTTGAGGACGACGTCCTCACAGGCCTGGCGCAGTTCGGGATCGATCGTGTCGTACACGTCGAGCTGGCCGGCATTGACGATCGCCATGTCGAGCCCGGCGGGGATCGCGTAGTAGAGGAACACCGAGTGCATGGCGCGGCGCACCGGCTCGTTGCCGCGGAACGAGAAGCTGAGGTTCGAGAGGCCGCCCGAGATGTGGCAATGCGGGAGCTTCGCCTTGATCTCCTTGCACGCCTCGATGAAATCCATCGCGTAGTTGTTGTGCTCCTCGATGCCGGTTGCGACGGCGAAGATGTTGGGATCGAAGATGATGTCCTCGGGCGGGAAGCCGATGCCCATGAGGAGTTTATAGGCGCGCTCGCAGATCTCGACCTTGCGGACCTTGGTGTCGGCCTGGCCGACCTCGTCGAAGGCCATGACGACCACGGCGGCGCCATATTGCATGACCTTCTTGGCCTGGGCGAGGAACTGGGCCTCGCCTTCCTTCATGCTGATCGAATTGACGATCGGCTTGCCGGAGACGCATTTCAGCCCGGCCTCGATGACCGACCATTTCGAGCTGTCGATCATGAAGGGGATGCGCGCGATATCGGGTTCGGCGGCGATCAGCTTCAGGAAGGTGGTCATCGCCTTTTCGGCGTCGAGCAGGCCTTCGTCCATGTTGACGTCGAGCACCTGGGCGCCGGATTCGACCTGTTGCAGCGCGACCTCGACCGCGGCGGCATAATCGTCGGCCATGATCAGCTTTTTGAAGCGGGCCGAGCCGGTGACGTTGGTGCGCTCGCCGATATTGACGAACTGGGCGGAGGAGGGAGTGGTCATTGTTTCTTTTGTCTTCCCCCCTCCCGCTTGCGGGAGGGGTTGGGGGAGGGCTTGTCAAATCTCGCGGAGGGCGTTGGGAGGACAGGCCCTCCCCTAGCCCCTCCCGCAAGCGGGAGGGGGATTTAGGCTGCCATTGTCATGGGTTCGAGGCCAGCAAGGCGCGTTTTCACAGGCGGAACCACCGGGGTGCGGGGTGCCAGTTCGGCAACCGCCTTGGCGATCGCGGCGATATGCGCCGGGGTCGAGCCGCAGCAACCGCCGAGGATGTTGACCTGGCCATTCGCGGCCCATTCCCGCACCAGGCCGGCGGTCGTCACTGGCTGCTCGTCATATTCGCCGAGTTCGTTGGGGAGACCAGCGTTCGGATAGACCATGATCAGTGTGTCGGCGATGTCGCTCAACGTCCGCACATGCGGGCGGAGCTGCTCGGCGCCGAACGAGCAGTTGAGCCCGATCGTGATCGGCTTGGCGTGCCGCACCGCGTGCCAGAAAGCCTCGACGGTGTGGCCCGACAGGTTGCGGCCCGACAGATCGGTCAGCGTCATCGACAGCATGATCGGCACGTCGCGGCCGAGATCGTCGGCGGCTTCCAGCACCGCCATGACGCCAGCCTTGGCGTTGAGCGTATCGAACACCGTCTCGATCAGGATGAAATCCACACCGCCTTCGAGCAGAGCGTCGGTCTGCTCGCGATAGACCGACTTCAGATAATCGAAATCGATCTCGCGAAAGCCGGGATCGTTGACGTCCGGCGACAGCGACAGCGTCTTGTTGGTCGGGCCGATCGCGCCGGCGACGAAGCGCGGGCGGCCGTCTTTCGCTTCATATTCATCGGCGAGGCGGCGGGCGATCTGCGCCGAGGCGATGTTGATCTCCTTGACCAGGCTTTCAGCCGCGTAATCGGCCTGGCTGATCACGTTGGCGCTGAAGGTGTTGGTCGAGACGATGTCCGACCCCGCATCGAGATATTCGCGGGTGATCGTCTCCGGCACCTCGGGCTTGGTGAGCGCGAGGATGTCGTTATTGCCCTTCTGGTCCTTGGCCAGGCCGAGAGTGCCGGCATAGTCGGCCTCGTTCAGCTTCCAGTTCTGGATCTCGGTGCCGAACGCGCCATCGGTGATCAGGATGCGCTTGGCAGCTTCGGCCAGCAGTCTTTCGCGTGCAGTCATACTTCCAACCTTGTCATTCCCGCGAAAGCGGGAACCCATCTCCCGACCGTCGCGCATTTTGCTCCCGAAGGAGCTGGGTCCCCGCTTTCGCGGGGATGACACTCTATACTCTAGGCCGCCGCCTCGTGCGCTACCGCTCCGGCGCGGATGCCCAGCAAATGGCAGATCGCGAAGCTTAGTTCGGCGCGGTTGAGCGTGTAGAAATGGAAGCCGCGCACGCCGCCCGCATAAAGCCGGCGGCACATCTCGGCCGCGACTGTCGCCGCGACGAGCTGGCGCGCGGCGGGGTGATCGTCGAGGCCGTCGAACAGCCGGTCCATCCAGTCGGGGATCTCGGCGCCGCACATGCCGGCGAACTTGCGGGTCTGCGCGACATTCGAGACCGGCAGGATGCCGGGCACGATCTCGGTGGTGATGCCAGCTGCGGCGACGCGGTCGCGGAAGCGGAAATAGGCCTCGGGCGAGAAGAAGAATTGGGTGATCGCGCGGTTGGCGCCGGCATCCATCTTGCGCTTGAGATTGTCGATATCAGCCTGGACGCTTGCCGAATCCGGGTGGCATTCGGGATAGGCGGCGACCGAGATTTCGAACGGGTGGAGCTTCTTCAGGCCAGCGACCAGTGCCGCCGCGTTCGCATAGCCATCGGGATGCGAGACGAACTTCGCGCCGGCGACGGGCGGATCGCCGCGCAAGGCGACGATGTGGCGAATGCCCGCCGCCCAATATTCCTCGGCGACTTCGTTGATCTCGGCCTGGCTGGCCTCGACACATGTCAGATGCGCGGCCGCCGCCATGCTCGTCTCGCGCTCGATCCGTTCGACCGTTGCGTGGGTGCGTTCGCGGGTCGAGCCGCCGGCGCCATAGGTGACCGAGACGAAACGGGGCGCGAGCGGCTCGAGCGTCTTCACGGCTTCCCATAGAGTCTCTTCCATCTTCGCCGACTTGGGCGGGAAGAATTCGAACGATATCGCGGCATCGCCCGCGACATCGGCGAACAGGGGCGCGTCGAGCGCGCGGCGCGCCTCTTCAAGTTGCGAAATCGAGATCGTCATGCCGCCTTCACCTTCTGCATCTTTTGCCCGGCCCCAAGTTCGGCCGCAAATTCGGCCTTGCGCGCGAGCCAGAGCTTTACCGTCAATTCACCGCCCTTGAGCGTCTCGGTCCGCGCCGGCATCAGCCCGGCCGCATCGAACCACGCCGCGATCTGCTCGTCCGAAAAGCCGAGCCGGGTATGCGCATCGCGGGTGCGCAATTCCTCGCGGTCATGCGGGGCGAAATCAGCGATCAGCAGGCGTCCGCCCGGCGACAATACGCGCGCCGCCTCAGCAATGGCAGCGCCCGGCTGCTGCGCGAAATGCAGGACGTGGTGGAGGATCGCGACGTCAGCCGCGCCGTCGCCGAGCGGCAGCGCGTAGAGATCGGCCTGGCGCAGCTCGGCATTGGCGAGTCCGCGTTCGGACAGCTTCGCGCGGGCCAGCCGCAGCATCTCGGAGCTGCGATCGATGCCGAGCGCGTATTCGGCGCGCGCCGCGAACAGTTCGAGCATGCGGCCGGTGCCGGTGCCGATATCGATGAGCTGGCCGATCGGCGCCTCACCAAGGATCTGCGCAATCGCCGCCTCGACTTCGCTCTCGGCGATATGGAGCGAGCGGATCGCATCCCATTGCCCGGCATTCGCCTCGAACCAGCCGGCCGCCGAGGCAGCACGATCAGCGCGGACCGCGGCCAGGCGAGCGGCGTCGGCGACCGCCCAATGATCGGATTCGAGCTTGCCCCAGCTGTCGAGCGAGGCGAGCACCGGCTCGACCTTGGCCGGCTTGCCCAGCGCTACGAACACCCAGCTGCCTTCCTTGCGGCGCTCGGCGAGGCCGGCGTCGCAGAGGATCTTCACATGGCGGCTGACACGCGGCTGGCTCTGGCCGAGGACCTGAGCGAGTTCGCCGACCGACAGCTCCATCGAGCGCAGCAGCGCAAGGATTCGCAGCCGGGTCGCGTCGGCAAGGGCACGGAAGATGTCGAGGGCGATCGTCATTGCGCATATAGATATAAAGATATCTTTATATCAGGTCAACGCGCCGCTGCGATGAATGTAAAAACCGCCGTCGTTCCTCCACCCGTCATGCCGGACTTGTTCCGGCGTTCGAGCTTTGGCTTTCCCCCGGACAGCCAAGATTGTGTCCGGGGGACACAATCTCGCTCGAACGCATGCTTCCGCAAGAGCATCAGGCGTTGCGTACGCGGAACCATGGACCCCGGAACAAGTCCGGGGTGACGGTTGTAGTGTGGCTGCCATCAGCGCGCCTTGCACCGTGCGCGGCGCATGGGCTAGCGTCGCGCCAAGAGCGGGAACGCCCAATATCCCAGGAGAAGCCTCATGAAGACATTCGTCGCCCTCGCCCTGATCCTCGGCCTCGCCGCGTGCAGCCAAAAAGCGCAGAACGAGGCGAGCCAGGCCGCCGACACGATCGCGGCCGACGCCAATGCGACGATGGGCGAGGCAGTCAACGATACCAATGCGGCCGCCGACAAGGCGCTCGGCGCGGGCGAGGCTGCGCTCAACAGCGCTGCCGCCGCGACCGATGCCGCGCGCGGCAAGGCCGGCGAAGCGTTGAAGGATGCCGGCAACGAGATCGAGGATTGATCCGGGCGGCGAAGGGACTTTCAATGAAACGCCTCTCGACGCTCCTTCCGGCGCTGTTCCTTGTCGGCTGCCAGGGCGCCGACTCCCCCCCTGGCGCCGCCACGCCGGCCGAGGCGGAACAGCTCAATGACGCGGCCGCGATGCTCGACGCCAACAGCGTCGACATCAACGCCGTCACTGCGAACACGACTGACCAGGAACAGCCGCAATGACCAAGTTACGTCGCCTTGGCGCAACCGATCTCCACATCGCGCCGCTGGTGCTGGGCGGCAATGTCTTTGGCTGGAACCTCGACCGGGCGGCGAGCTTTGCCGTGCTCGATGCCTTCGTCGCCGGCGGCGGCACGATGATCGACACGGCCGACGTCTATTCGGCCTGGGCGCCAGGCAACAAGGGCGGCGAATCCGAGACGCTGATCGGCGAATGGCTCAAGGCATCGGGCAAGCGGGATCAGGTCCAGATCGCGACCAAGGTCGGCATGCTTCCAGGCCCGAATGGCGAGAAGCTTGCGCCCGCCCATATCGCCGCCTCCGCCGAAGCCTCGCTCAAGCGGCTGGGCATCGATCGCATCGACCTGTATTTCGCGCATCAGGACGACGATAGCGTGCCGCAGGAGGATGTGCTGGCCGCGTTCGGCAAGCTGATCGACGCCGGCAAGATCCGTGCACTCGGCGCCTCGAAGTTCCATGCGGCCCGCCTCAAATCCGCCAATGACGCGGCGAAGGCGCATGGCTTGCCGCATTATCATGCACTCCAGCCCGAATATAATCTCATCAGCCGCCACAGCTTCGAAGGCCAGCTCCAGGATTATTGCATCGAGCATAATATCGGGGTCGTGCCCTTTTTCGGGCTCGCCAACGGCTTCCTCACCGGCAAATATCGCAGCGCCGCCGATTACGGCAAAAGCGCCACCCGCGGACCGAGAATGGCCGCCTATCTGGAGGGCAAGGGACCGACTGTGCTGGCGGCACTGGACAAGGTGGCCGCCGAGACCGGGGCGACGCTCGCGCAGCTCTCGCTTGCCTGGCTCGCCGCGCAGCCCGGCGTGACCGCGCCGATCGCCAGCGCGACCAGCCCCGCGCAGGTCGAGGAGTTGCTGGGCTCGATGGCGCTGACGCTGACACCGGACCAACTTTCCGCGCTGGACGTGGCAGGGGCCTGACCGACATGCACAGCCGGGGTTCGCGCGCGCCGTTCCTCGGTCCTGCGACATGGAAGATCATGCTGGCCGGGCTGCTGCTCGTCACTGGCGCCACCGCTTTGGGCCAGACGGCGACGGCCCCGGTGACAACAACGGACAACATGCCGGTCGTCACCTCGTGGCAGCATGCCGGCAGCGATATTCCCGCCGATCCGGCCTGGCGCACCGACACGCTCACCAATGGTGTGCGCTATGCCGTGCGGCGCAACCCCAAGCCCGCCGGCGCGGCCTCGATCCGGATTCGCCTGGATGTCGGCGGGTTCATGGAAAGCGATGCGCAACAGGGCTGGGCGCATTTTCTTGAGCATATGGTGTTCCGTGGCACCAAAACTCTGGCCGATGGCGAGGGCGTACGGATCTGGCAACGGATGGGCGCGAGCTTCGGCACGGATTCCAACGCCCATACGTCGCACACCGCGACGACCTATGAGCTCGATCTGCCCAAAGCGGATAGCACCGCGATCGACAACGCAACCGGCATTCTTGCCGACATGATGCAGAATGCGACGATCGATCCCAAGTCAGTCGAGATCGAACGCAAGGTGGTACTGGCCGAACGGGCGCTCCGGCTGACGCCGCTCAGCGAAAAGTTTCGCGCGGCAAGCGAAGCGGTCATCTTTCCCGGCCTGCTCGCGGGGCGGCGCAATATCGCCGGCAATCCCGAAACCCTCGCCGCGGCGAACGCGGAGGGGCTCCGTAGCTTCTATCACCGCTGGTATCGGCCCGAGCGCGCTGTGGTGGTGATCGTCGGCGATGCCGATCCGGCCGCTCTCGAAGCCGCCGTGAAAAAGGCGTTTGGCGGCTGGCAGGGCAGCGCGCCCCGTCCGTCCGAGCCCGATTACGGCACGCTCCACAGTCCTGCATCGCCGGTCGCGATCGTCACTGATCCGCAGGCGCCGAGCGCGCTCCAGCTCATCTGGCTGCGGCCGCATGACGAGCGCCCATGGACGCTGGCCCGCGTGCAGACCAGCTTTGTCGAGGAGGCCGCGATCGGCATTCTCCAGCGGCGGCTCGCCACCGAGGCACAGAGCGGTGGCGCGATCCTGTCCGCGGGCGCGCGCCGGGGAAGCGGCCAGCATTCAGTCGATCAGACCGTGATCTATGCGATGCCAAAGGCCGGCGACTGGTATGCAGCGCTCGACCGGGTGTTCGCCGTCCTCAACGGCGCGCTCGCTGAGCCCCCGTCGCAGGGCGAAGTCGACCAGCAGCTTTCGCGCATGCGGGAAAGCTATGCCGGATCAGCCACCAGCCGCGAGACCGAGGGCTCGGCTGCGCTTGCCGATACCTTCATCGGAGATGTCGATACCGGCGATGTCAGCGCGAGCCGCGTCTTCTATCGCAACGCCTTTTACGCAATGCGGACGACGATCAAGCCAGCGCTGATTGCCGCCACGCTGCACCGGCTGTTCGCGTCCGACCCGCACCTGATCCTGGCGAGCAACGATGCGGTCCCGGGGGGCGGAGCTGCCGTGGCGACCGCGCTTGCGCGCGCGCGCAAGGTCGCGGCCTCGGTGCGGACGGAGGTCAGGAGCGTCTCGATCAGCGAGCTGGCGCTGCCGGGACCCGCCGGCAAACCGGTTGCGACCATCGCTCTCCCCGCCTTTGGCGCTGAGCGCGTGCGCTTCGACAATGGCGTTGAGCTGGTGCTCAAGAAAACGGCGATCGAGAAGCAGGCGATCCGGGTTCAGGTGATGATCGGGCACGGCGTGCTCAATCAGGACCAGGACGAGCCGGTACTTTCCTGGAGCAGCGGCGCGCTGCTGGAGAGCGGGCTTGGCCCCTTCACCGCCGACGAGCTGACCAAATTATCGGCAGGGCGCCAGATCGGTTTCGCCGTCCGCCCCAGTTACAGGGGCGTTGTCCTCACCACGCGCACCGACCCGCATGACCTGCCCGATACGCTGCGCCTGATGACCGGGCTGCTGACCCAGGCGCATTTCGCGGCGACATCGCTGCAGCGCCTCAAAAGCTCGTTCGAGGCGAGCTACCAGACGATTTTCGGCCAGCCCGGCTCAGTGCTCGGTGCCTTTGCCGAACGCTATGACTATCATGGCGACAAGAGGTTTCAGGGCATCCCCGATCCAAAGCAGGTGAGCGGACTAACGCTCGATGCTTTCAAGGCCTATTGGTCGGCAAAGCTGGCGGCGGGCCCGATCAGGATCATCGCTGTCGGCGATTTCAATCATGACGCGCTGGTGGCTGCGGTTGGCGCCAGCTTCGGGGCACTGCCGCCACGGCCTGACCATCCGCCCACCGCCACGCAGCTCGACATACGCCCCTCCGCGCCCAAGGCAGCGCCGAACATCCTCAATCATCGAGGCGGCACCGGCCAGGCGATCGTGCTTCGCGTCTGGCCGACGACCGGCGTCTATGGCGACATCACCGAGAGCCGGGCACTGCGGCTGGCCGCCTCGATCATCGAGACCCGCCTGGTCGAGGGTTTTCGTGAAAAGACCGGTGGGACCTATTCGCCGTTCGTTTCCAGCAGCCAGTCCGAAGACCTCGCGCATTACGGGACCTTCAAGGCAGGCGTGCAGCTCGACGTGGCGCGCATCCCGGACTTCGAGACTGCGCTCGACAGCGCGATCACTGATCTTTCGGTGCGCGGGGTCGATGCCGATGCGCTCAACCGCGCCAAGACGCCGATGATCAGCGGCTTTGCGCGCGCCAAGGGCAGCAGCAATGATTTCTGGCTTGGCTATCTTTCGGGCGATCTCGACGACCCGCGCGTCATCAGCTCGTTCCTTGGCATCGAGGCCGGCTATGCCGCCATCACCCCGGCTCAGGTGCAGGCCGCGGTCGTCAAATATCTGCGGCCAGGCAGCAGCTATGAGCTGCGCGTGCTGCCCGAGAAATGACGGCGGCGATCGAGATTGTCGCTGCGCTGCCTGAGGACAGGGTGGCGCTGGCCAATATGATGCAGCTCTATACCCATGATTTCTCGGAATTCTGGGCGGGAGGGTCGCGCGGCGAGCTTGGCGGGAATGGCCTTTTCGCGATCTATCCGCTCGACGCCTGGTGGCGCGAGCCCGACCATATCCCGTTGCTGATCAAGGTCGGCGGGTTCCTTGCGGGCTTCGCGTTGCTCGACGGAATGTCGCACACCGGCTGGCCGCTCGACCGCAACATGGCCGAGTTCTTCATCGTCCGGAAACACCGAAGGAGCGGTATCGGCACGGCAGCGGCGCGCGAGATCTTCACACGGTATCCCGGGCGCTGGGAAACCGCTGTGGCCCGCGCCAACCATGGCGCGCTCGCCTTCTGGCGCACCGCGATCCAGCCGCTTGCCGAGGATGTAGACCTGATCGATGTCGAGGATGCGACCTGGAACGGTCCGGTCCTGCGGTTTCGCGTAGCCGGCTGAACTCACCCCATCGGCTCATAACGCCTTGAACTTGAAATCGCGGAAGCGGGCCTCGCCGCCGTCGGCCGCGTAGAGCCCCGGGCGCAGCATCAGGAAGCCGTTGCGGACATTGTGGTGATAGCCCGACACTTCCATGCCGCGATCGAAGCGGGCCCAGCTTTTACCCTCATCGCCACTGGTGTGGATCGCGACGATGTGGCGCTTGTTGGCGATGCGGATGCGCATGCGGCAGCCATGCGGGTTCTTCGGCCGCCCTCGCTCGATGCCATATTGGTGGGTGACGAACCGGTCCTGATCGAAACCGAGGCCACAATACAGCCGCTCGTCATAGAAGAGCAGCAGCCCCGCCGTACCGCCGGGCGCGATCTCGATATCGCATTCGAACTCGTAACCGAGATCGCCGGCTGTCAGCAGCAGCGGTGAGGAATCGGATGGCGCGGTGCCGCTGGCCTTCAGGATCAGGCTGCCGTCCGACACGCTCGCGCGCGCGGCCTCGCCGGGACCGGGCTTGAAGAAATTCCATTTGCTGCCGAGCGCCAGCGTCTCGAACCGGTCGGACAGAGGCTGGCCGTGCGGCAGCGCCTGCCCGCCCTTGGGCTTGGCGATCGGGTGCGACAGGTCGCCACCCGTCATCCGCATCCAGCCATCCGCCGTCCAGCTGACCGGATCGAGCAAAGCCTGACGGCCAAGCGTCCAGAAACCGTTCTCGTACCCGTGATAGACCGACCACCAGCCGCCATCGGGCGCCTCGACCAGCGAGGCATGGCCGCGCGACCACCATTTCTCGTCATTGCTGACGGTGCGGACGACCGGGTTGCCGGGATCATTCACCCAGGGCCCGTGGATCGATCGCGCGCGGGCGACGATCACCATATGGCCGGTCGGTGGACCCGCCGTGCCGCCGACCGCGCTGATCATGTAGAACCAGTCGCCGCGGCGGTGGATCTTGGGGCCTTCGGGCGAGAAGCCCTCGACATCCCAGTCCTCGGGATAATGCCAGGGATCATAGACATGCTCGACCTGCCCGACCGTCGAAAGGCCGTCGTCCGCGAGCCGGATACGGTCGCCGCCCGACAGGAACAACCAGCGCGAGCCGTCTTCGCCGACCGCGTGGCAGGGGTCGATATGGTTGTGCAGGCCGAGATCCACCGGATCGCTCCACGGGCCGTCGATATGATCGGCCGAGATCACCCAGATCGAGTTCGGCTTCGCCTTGGCGGGGATATAGAGGAAATAGCGGCCATTGTGCTTCGCGAGCGAGACCGCCCAGACCGAGCCGATATTGCGCGTGAGCGCCGCCTTGCGCGGCTGCCAGTTCACCAGATCGCGCGAGTGCCAGATCGTCAGCCCCGGATAGGAATCGAAGCTGGAGAAGGTCATGTAGTAATCAGCCCCATCCTTCAGGATCGCGGGATCGGGATGGTCACCTGAAAGCAAGGGATTGAGGAAACGGCCGTCGCCGAGATCAGCGATACGCTGATTGTCGAAGCCACGGCGCCAGTCTTTCGGAAAGGCAGCGCGGGCGGCAGGCGCCGCCTCGGCCGCGACCGGGCCAAGCATCGTCGCCGCGCCGCCGACCAGTGCTACGCCGAATGCGTCGCGTCTGCTGATATTCGATGTCATGCTTTCGATCCTTCTTCCGGGACAATATGGCGGCCGATGAACAAGATGAGACCAGTGCGATCATCGCGCAACAGGAACAGAAAGGGCTTGTCCACCCGAAACTCGAAAGGGGGCGGCGGAGGCGCAGTGGGGATGCCGCCCACCACTGCAACCATCGCGGTGGCAGCCGCCGCTTCGCAGCCCCGTTCGTCTACCGTCAGTACAGTCCGGTGCACGACGCTGTCGAATTTGAGGCTGGGCATGCCGGGATCGTCCGGAGCCGGCAGCACCGCCATCCCGGAAAAGTCAGCTGCGTCTTCGAATGGGAGCGACAGGCCCATCGCCCGGAGCTGCGGCACGAGATCGGTGCCCCACTCTATATGTATGCGCGGCAGGGTAAGGCGTGTGTCGCGACGCTCGGCTGCATCGAGATCCTTCAGCCAGGTCGCAAGCCGATCATGATCGAGCCCGGCCTCGAACCGCGGCAAGGCAGCGGCGTCATCCGGTAACAGGATCACCATCGACACGCCGTGATCATGGCCATCGACGTGGAACGGAAGCGCGATCGCCTTCGCGCCCTCCCGCTCCAGCACTTGGAACCAGTCACGTTGCTGCATCAGTCGGGCGGTCACGACACCGCCGTCGAGCAGCGTGAACGGTGCCATGTCCGTGTCCTCGGGCTCAAACGGTATCTCCCACTGCGCCTTCCAGTAGAGCGTGTTGACCAAGGTCGCCCGGGTTTCGGCAGTGACGTTAGCGGATGATAGCAACGGATTGATCAGTCCGTTGGTCTCAGCCGCAACGGCCGCGTTGATCTTCGCCAGGGCCGCCGCGGGCTCACAGCGATAATCGACGCGTCTGATCCCGAGCGCCTGCTCAGCCGCCGCGTCAAGAGCATAGCTGGGCTGGAGGACCATGCCTTGCTGCAGCCACAGACTGTTGACCAGACGGAGGTCGGCGGGTGTGGCCACGATGAAGTCAATCCTGTCCTCGGGGTCGAGCCAGGACAGGTCGGGCGCCTCGGCGGGTGGAATCGTCAGCGCGTCCACCAGCGCGGCACTGGCGACATGGTGCCGGATCGGGTCATGCGCGAAATGGAAGACAGTCGCGATCTCCGTCGCGGTCGGCCCGACCGCGCCGCGATAGGCCAGGCCGAATACCAGCGCGACGCTGAGTGGCGACAGGCACCGATTGCCCGGTTCTGCATCGGCATGCCGATAGAGATCGAGCGAGAAGCGGTTAATACCGGCGACCAAGTCCGGCGCAGGACCCTCGGATCGGTCCGCATGTCCGGAGCTCGTCATGATCATCCCCTTGGTTCAGCCCCCGCCCCTGCCAGCGCTTCACGCACCCGGGCAAGCGCTGCCTGTTCAGGCTGTTCTTCGCCGAGTAGCGCGAAAGTGCCATTGAGCGCGAACTCGCAATGCCCATGCACCACCGCGACAAGCGAGCGGGCAAGTGCCGGCGCCCGATCGCGCGTCTCTGATGGCAGGACCCTGGCGATTTCCTCCTCGACGATTCCGGTCAGGCCGGCGCGCTTGCGACGATATTCGTCCGGCATCTCCACGCCGGCCGGCAGGCGATGATCGTAGATCGCCATCCACAGATTCGGGTTGCGCGCGGCGAAATCGAAATAGCCCGCGACCAGCGCCGCGATCCGGTCCTCGCCCGCCACCTCCAGCTTGTCGCGCAGCCAGGCGGCCCAGAGTGTGAAGGTGCGGCTGTTGATCGCGAGCAGCAGCGCATCGAGGCTGCCGAATACATTGTAGATCGTGCCGATCGAATAGCCGATCCGCTTCGCCACCTCGCGCGCCGAGAAGCGGGCATAGCCCAGTTCCGCCAAAAGCTGGTGCCCTTCAGCGAGGATCAATTCCTCCAGCTGCTCACGCGAATGATCCGATCTGCGACCCATGGGCACTAAATAGGGTTAAAATTGAACACTGTCTAATATTTTTATTGAACACTGCTCAATTCTCTGTCATCCAGCGCCCAGCCGGCGACTCGCCGGCTTTGGGAGGTGTCTCGATGCAACCCGTTTACGTAACCGCCGCGGCGCAGTTCCTGCCGGGACCGCCTGTCGGCAATGACGCGATGGCCGACCATATCGGCCGGCTTTCACCCGAGGCAGAACGCTTCGGGCGGCTGACCTTGCGGCAGAACTGCATCCGCGCCCGCCATTATGCGATCCGCCCCGACGGCAGCAGCGACTGGACCGTCGCGAAGCTTGCCGGCGAAGCGGTACGCGGGCTGATTGCCGGCGCCGAGGTGGACCGCGAGCGGATCGGCTTCCTCGCCACTGCGACGACTCAGAATGACATGCTGGTGCCGGGCCTTGCCTCGGGCGTGCATGCCGAAAGCGGCCTGCCGCCGATCGAGCTCGCCAGCCTGCAGAGCGTCTGCGCCAGTTCCATGATGGCGCTGAAGGCCGCCGCATTGCAGGTCGCGGCGGGCGAGCACCGCGCGGCAATCGTGGTCGGCGCCGAATTCTCCAGCCGCTATTTTCGGCCCGAGCATTATCACGGCACCAGCACGGTGCAGGCCGACGGCACACTGCCGGGCGATGCAGAGTTCCTGCGCTGGACGCTCAGCGACGGCGCTGCCGCACTGATGATCGAGGATCGCCCGGCCGCGCACGGCGTGTCGCTCCGGATCGACTGGATCTCGCTACGCTCCTTCGCTGACCGCTTCGCGCCCTGCATGACCGGCGGCGCGGTACGCGGCTGCGACGGATCGCTGACGCCGTGGAGCCTGCATCCGGGCGGCGCGGCTGCGGCGGCTGAGGCCGGTGCGTTCCAGCTCCGCCAGGATGTCGATGCCCTGTACCGGATGCTGCCGGTATGGATGGGCGAGTTCATGCGCCTCGTCGATGACGGGCGGATCGATCCACAGGCGGTCGACTGGTTCCTCTGCCATTTCTCGGCGCACTCCTTACGCGAGGAGATGGTGAAGCTCGCCACCAAGGCCGGCTGCATGATCCCCGAGGAGCACTGGTTCACCAACCTCTACGACAAGGGGAATGTCGGCGCCGCGGCGCTGTTCCTGATGATCGACGATCTGATGCGATCGGGCCGGCTGGAGCCGGGCCAGCGCATCCTCTGCGCCGTGCCCGAAAGCGGGCAGTGCATCATGGCCTATGCCGGCCTTACCGTAGTGGAAGACACGCAATGACTGCAATCACGATCGAGCGAAACACGCTGACCGAGGCAACGCAGCGAGGCCTCGCCCGGGCCTGGATCGAGTTCGAAAGCGCGCTCGTCCAGGTGCCGCTGATCTCGCGAATGCTCGGCCACCGCCTGCGGATCGAGGATTATCAGCGACTGCTGGTCAATCTGCGCCAGCAGGTGGTGGAGGGCAGCCGCTGGATCAGCCGCGCAGCCTCGAACCTTGGCCCCGATCATGAGGAACTGCGCTCGCTGTTCGTGCGCCATGCCGTGGCCGAGCATCGCGATTACCGGCTGCTCGAGGAGAATTATGTCGCGACCGGCGGCGCGATCGAGGAGATCAGGTCGGCGCCCAAGAATATCGGATCGGAGGCGCTCTCCGCCTTCATGTACCAGGCCGCCTCGCGCGAGGACCCGGTCGCGCTGCTCGGCGCGATGTTCATCATCGAGGGGCTGGGCGAGCGGCTGGCCGCGCCCTGGTCAGCGGCGATCAGCGAACAATTGGGGCTTGGCGACGAAGCGGTAAGTTTCCTTGCCTATCACGGCGCCAATGACGGGGACCATCTGGACATGTTCGACCACGCGCTTGCGCTGGCCGTCACTGACGCGCGCACCGGCGACGAGATCGTCCGGCATGCCCGGATCGTGGCGCGCCTCTATCGCCTCCAGCTCGAGGAGATCGACAATGTTTAAAGCGCATGATCCCCGCGATCCCGATCCCGGGCTGGCGATGATGCTCGACCGGACCTTGCCGATCGATCCCGCGGCCAAGGCAGCGCTGATCCGCGACCAGGCGTGCCGCAGCCGGCAGTTCCTGCTGCCGCTCGTGCGGCCGCTCGCGCGGGCGATGATCGTGGTCGCGCAGCTGGTGCATATCGTCAGCCCGCGCTGGCCGCATGCGCCGCGCTTTCTGCACCGGTCGATCGCGTTCGGGATGAAGCACTTTCTGACGCCCGATGCGAACCAGCTGATCCTGCGGCATTTCCATCTTGGCGCGCAGGTGTTGCGCTTCATTTCGGACAATGCGACGCCGGGCTTCCACCCCGAGCTCGAGCCGATGCGCCCGATGCGGGTCGAGGACGTGGCCGACAATCTGTTCCTGAAACACGACCTCAATATCTATAATTTCCTGATCCTGTTGAATCAGGAGATGGAGCGGCGCGGCGCAACTCTGGGCCAGGTCGACCGGATCGATTTTTCGGCGATCACGGAAGAGGTGGCGCTCGATCCACTCCCCTCTGGGCGGTTCAACGTGATCGACCTGCAGACCGCGATCGAGATCTATACGCCCGCTTATGCCCTGTTGCTGACGGACCGCGATTTCTGGCGCGCCTCCAATTCATTGCAGCTCGACGAGACGATCGGGCTTTACGCGGCGCGGCTTACCGGCGAGGATCGTCATCTGGCGATGATCAACAACCGGCATCCGCTGGTACCTTTTTCAACGTTGAAAGCCGGGTTCCGCTTGATGCTGCACGGCCTTTCGACTGAAGTACTGCATGGTTTCCTGCGCGAGATGAAATCGCGCCAGTCCGTTGCAGCCTGAATCTTACCTGGGAGCAATTTGAAATGTCGGCACCCGATTTCTCGCTGCTCGCGAAACGGCGCTACGGTCCACTGTTCGTTGTCCAGTTCCTTGGCGCCTTCAACGACAATGTGCTGAAATTCGCGATGCTGCTGCTCGCCAATTTCACCATCTACAAAACCGACCCGGCAAGCGCGGCGCAACTCGCCACGCTCGCGACGGGGCTGTTCATCCTGCCCTATTTCCTTTTCTCGGCGATGGCCGGGCAGATTGCCGATGCCTGGGACAAGGCAAAGCTCGTCCGCGCCGTCAAGGCCGCCGAGATTGTCATCATGGGCATCGGACTGGTCGGCTTCTGGGCGCAGTCGATCCCGCTGCTGCTCACTGCCTTGTTCATGATGGGAATGCATTCCACCATCTTCGGTCCGGTCAAATATTCGATCCTGCCGCAGCATCTGCACGCCAACGAGATCATGGGTGGTACGGGGCTGATCGAGGCGGGGACCTTCCTCGCGGTTCTGGGCGGACAGTTGCTTGCCGGCGTAGTGCGACCGTGGGAGGCTGGGCTGACCGCCTGCGCACTCGCGGCGGTGGGATTTGCCGCAAGCTGGGCGATCCCGCCGGCGCTGCCGACGGCGCCCGGTCTGCGCATCGACCGCAATCCGTTCCGCAGCACCTGGACGGTGCTGAGGATCGCCCATGCCGGCGAGGGCGTATGGCTCTCGATTCTCGGCATCAGCTGGTTCTTCGCGGTTGGCGCGGTGCTGCTGTCGAATTTCGCTCCGCTGGTCTCGGGCGCGCTCGGCGGCGCGCAGGACGTGGTCGTGCTGTTCCTGATCGTCTTCTCGGTCTCGATCGCGATGGGTTCGATGCTCGTAAACCGGCTTCTCAAGGGCGAGGTCTCGGCGCGCTATGTGCCGATCTCGGCGCTGGTGATGTCGGCGTGCATGATCGCGCTGTGGCTGACCACCGGCAGTTTCGTGGCGCACGCGACGGGCGTCCACTGGACCGCGTTTCTCGGCAATCCCGCGACCTGGCCGACTCTGGCGGCCTTGGTGGGCATTTCCTTTTCCGGGGGCATGTTCATCGTCCCGCTCTACGCCATCCTGCAGACCAGGAGCTCCCCCGACCATCGATCGCGCATCATCGCCGCGAATAACATCGTCAATGCGGCGGTGTCGGTGCTGGTCGTTGTCGCAGTTCTGATTCTGCAGGCGCGTGGCGTTGGCGTGCCCGGAGTGATCGGCACGATGGGCTTCTCGACGCTGTCGATCGCCCTCATTTCCTGCTGGCTGCTCCCCGAAACGGTGATCAAGTCGGTGATCCGCGGCGCGCTCACCTTCCTCTACCGGATCGAGCTCAACGGCGCCGAGAATATGCCGCAGCCCGGCGAGCGGGCGGTCGTGGTGGTGAACCATGTCTCCTGGCTCGACGGCCTGCTGCTCGCTGTGTTCCTGCCCGGCAAGCCGGTGTTCGCGGTGCACAGCAAGGTGGTGAAGCTGTGGTGGATTCAGCCTGCCCTCAAGCTGTTCCGCGCCTTTCCAGTCGATCCGACCAACCCAATGGCGGCCAAGGCGATGGTCAAGGCGGTCAAGGCGGGCAACACGCTCGTCATCTTCCCGGAAGGCCGGATCACCGTCACCGGTGCGCTGATGAAGATCTTCGACGGCCCCGGCATGGTCGCCGACAAGGCCGACGCGCCGATCGTCCCGGTACGGATCGACGGGGCGCAATTCACATCCTTCTCCTACCTCAAGGGCAAGGTGCGGCTGCGCCTGTTCCCGAAGATCAGCCTCACCATATTGCCGCCGCGCCGCTTCGCCATCGAGGGCGAGATGAGCGGACGGGCACGCCGCGCGATCGCCGGGCGCCAGCTTTATGACGTGATGAGCGACATGATCTTCGCGACCTCGGACATCGACCGCACCCTGTTCCAGGCGCTGCTCGACGCGAAGGATGTCCATGGCGGCCGCGTCGGCGTGGTCGAAGACGTGAAGCGCGATCCGCTGACCTACAAGAAGCTCGTCACCGGCAGCATGGCGCTAGGCCGGGTGTTCGAAGGGGTGACCAGGCCCGGCGAGGCGGTCGGCGTGATGCTGCCGAATGTGTCGAGCGTGGTCGCGAGCTTCTTCGCGCTGCAGTCGATCGGCCGGGTGCCGGCGATGCTCAACTATACCGCGGGGCCGGCGAGCTTGAAGGCGGCGTGCGTCGCGGCCGAGATTCACACGATCATCACCGCGCGCGCCTTCATCGCCCAGGCCAAGCTGCAGCCCGCGATCGATGCGCTCGAGGCGGCAGGGCGCAACATCCTGTGGCTCGAGGATGTCGGCGCCTTGATCGGCACTGGCGAGAAGCTGCGCGCGCTCTTCATCGCGCGTTTCGCCGGCCGGCTGCACCGCGCCCGCGGCATCACGCCGGACAACGCGGCGGTGATCCTGTTCACCAGCGGATCGGAAGGGCTGCCCAAGGGCGTGGTGCTGACCCACCGCAACCTCCTCGCCAATTGCCTGCAGCTGGCCGCGCGGATCGATTTCAACGAGAGCGACCTGGTGCTGAACGCGCTGCCGGTGTTCCACAGCTTCGGGCTGACCGGCGGCACTTTGCTGCCGATCCTCTCCGGCATCCGCACCCTGCTCTATCCGAGCCCGCTGCATTACCGGATCGTGCCGGCGCTCGCCTATGATTCGAACGCGACGATCCTGTTCGGCACCGACACCTTTCTCGCGGGCTATGCGCGAATGGCGCACAGCTACGACTTCTATTCGGTCCGCTACATCTTTGCCGGCGCCGAGCGGGTGCGCGAC
>Ga0307508_10002318_pt1 | contig 20212 bp, 13 predicted proteins | sample 9_EM_MG_FD_203089 | JGI IMG/M metagenome (GOLD analysis project Ga0307508, IMG submission 203089) | Populus trichocarpa ectomycorrhiza microbial communities from riparian zone in the Pacific Northwest, United States - 9_EM | ecosystem: Host-associated > Plants > Roots > Unclassified | place...
TCGCGTCGCTGTGCATCGTCGCGCGCCGCCGGCTCGCCGCGGTGTCGCGCGGGACCTGGATCGCGATGGCCAGCGTGCTCGTCGCCGGCGTCGCCGTGCGCTGGATCGATCTCGGCGGCCTCGGCCAGACCTGGGACGAGGACGTGTACTGGGCCAGCGGCCGCAACTTCATCACGAACCTCGTCGCCCTGGACTTCTCCGATCGATCGTGGCAGTGGAACTTCGAACATCCGCCGGTCATGAAGCTGCTCGACGGCATCGCCGCGCAGTTCAGCGACGGTTTCGGGCCGGCCCGCGCGCTGTCGGCGATCTGGATCGCGCTCGGCTGCGCGCTGCTCGTGCCGATCGGCGCGCGGCTGTTCCGGCCGCGGGTCGGCGTGCTCGCGGGGGCGATCGCCACGCTGCTGCCGCCGATGGTCGCGCACGGTCAGATCATCGGCCACGAGGCGCCGAGCGTGCTGTGGTGGTCGCTCGCGATCCTGCTCGCGCTCGGCGTGCACGACTACCTGTCGCCGGACGACCGCAAGGCCGCGGCGATGCTGCGCGCCCGGCTGGCCTGGGTCGGGGTCGCGATCGGGGTCGCGATCGCGTCGCGGTTCGTCAATGGCCTCGTCGGCGTGCTGTGCGCGGTGATCGTCGCGGTCCAGGCGCCGCCGCGCTGGCGCCGCGACACGCTGCTGTGGGGCGCGATCGTGATGCCGGTGGCGGCGCTGGCGACGCTCTACCTGGTGTGGCCGCGGCTGTGGGGCCACCCGCTGGCCCGCCTGGCCGAGTCGCTGCACCTGCTCAGCAACCTGACCAGCTCGGAGCCGTTCCTCGGTGCGGTCACCAGCCAGCCCGGCCCCCACTACTTCGTGGTCTACCTGTTCGCCACGCTGCCCCTGGGGATCGCCGCAGGGGTGGCCGCCGGCGCCGTGCGGCTGGTCCGGGCGCGCAACCGCAGCGCGCTGATCGCGCTGTGCTGGCTGGTGATCCCGCTCGGCGTCGCGCTGTTGCCCACCCGGCGAGACGGCGTGCGCTACGCGATCCCGTGCCTGCCGGCGCTGGCGATGATCGCCGCCGCCGGGTTCGATCAGCTCGCCGCGTGGGCGCGAGCCCGCCACGTGTTCGCGGCGCTGGCGGCGGCGGTGCTGGCGTACCTCGCCGTGACGCTCGCGCGGATTCACCCGTACTACCTCGACTACTTCGGCGAGCAGGTGGGCGGCGCGGGGAAGGTCGCCGCACGCGCGTGGTTCGAGACCGCGTGGTGGGGCGAGGGCCTCGATCGCGCGGTCGACTACGTCAACGCGCACGCCGCGCCCGGCGCGCGCGTCGATCGCTCGTGCATCGAGCCGGCCCACCTGGCGTGGTTTCGCGAAGATCTCTGGGCGCCGATGACCAGCGTGGCGAGCGACGCGGCCTGGATCGTGAGCTACGCGCCCGCGAGCCATCCCTGCCCGGTGCCGCCCGATGCGCGGCAGGTGTTCACGGTCACCGCCGACGGCGCGGTGCTGGCCGCGGTCTACCAGCGACCGTAGCAGACCGCTTCGGGTCGGGCGCGATGACTTCGCCGCCATCCTCACCAACACCCTCGCCGCCAGCTTCGCGCGGCCGCGATCCGGGCGAGCCTGACCGCACGGGATCTCGTTCGGGCGATGGGCATTGCGGACCCGGGCCGGGGACAGCTGACCTCATCTGTCCGGTATCCGGACAGGACGTCCGGGTCGCGTCGTGAACTCGCGGAGTTGCACGTGGCCCGCCGGTTGCTTCGTGGCGCCGCATGCCGTCGTTCCGCCACGAGTTCCTGGTCGACCTGTTCCGCAGGTGCGGCGAGCTCGCGCCCGAGCTGCTCCGGATCTGGGCGCAGATCGAGCTCGACCACGATCGCATCGAGCAGGGCTCGATCGACCTGTCCCAGGTGGTCTCGACGGAGTATCGCGCTGACTCGGTGGTCGTGTTGCGCGACCGCGAGGGCGCAGCCGCGGCCGCGGTGATCGTCGAGGTCCAGCTCGCGATCGACCGCGACAAGTTCAGGACCTGGCCGGTCTATGTCACGGCGCTGCGCGCGAAGCACGGCTGCGGGGTGGTCTTGCTCGTGCTGGCGCCCGATCGTACGGTCGTGAGCTGGGCCCGCTCGCCGATCTCGATCGGCCACCCCGGGTTCTGTCTCGAGCCGCTCGTGCTCGGGTTCGACGACATGCCCCGGATCATCGATCCGAGGCACGCTCAGCGCCTCCCCGAGCTCGCCGTGCTGTCGACCATGGCCCACCCCGAGATCGAGGTCGCCACGGTCGCGATCGGAGCGATCTCGCAGCTGCCGGAGGACCAGAGCCGGCTATACATTGGACGTCATCCTGGCCGCGCTGCCGGCGGAGATCCGGGACACCCTGGAGGCTTACATGCAGAGCCACGTGTACCAGAGCGAGTTCGCACGAAAGTACTACGATCAAGGCCGCGAGGAAGGCCGCGAGGAAGGCCTGCACTCCGCGGTGTACACGCTGGCGCGGGCCAAGCGGGTCCCGCTCACAGCGGACGATGAGGCAGCGATCGCGGCGCTGCGCGACGGGCGCGGGCTCACCGCGCTGATCCATGCGCTAGGCGACGCGCACACCACCGACGAGGCTCGCGCGGCGCTCGAGCATGCCCTGGCCCGCGCCCCGTCCCCTGAGTGATTCCTCGGTTCCCGAGACCGAGCCCTCGCGCATCGGCGCCGGCGATGCTCCATCGGCCCGGGCTGGACGCAGCATGGATCCGGAGACCACCTGGAGGCTCACATGCCGAGCTACGAGTACCAGAGCGAGTTTGCACGAGAGTGGTACGAGCAAGGCCGCAGGCGAGGCCTCGAGCAAGGCCGCACGCAAGGCCTACAGCTCGCGGTGTACACGCTGGCGCGCGCCCAGCGGGTCGCGCTCACAGCGGACGATGAGGCAGCGATCGAGGTGCTGCGCGACCCGCGCGGGCTCACCGCGCTGATCCAGGCGCTCGGCGAGGCGCGCACCACCGGCGAGGCTCGCGCGGCGCTCGAGCGCGCGCTGGGGCGATCGCCGCCGGTCGAATGACCCGGCCGCCAGGGCCAGGCCTCGTGGGGCTACTGCGCCCGGTAGGGCATCCGGCCGTGGCTCGGCGTCGCGCGGCGGCGGTGCAGCTTTCCGTCCCGGTCATCGCGGCCGGCGCCGCGATCGTGTGCTCGGCGAGCCGCTGCGGGCAACGCCGCCATCTTGCTCGGCGGCCTCGCGCTCGCCTGGTCCCCCGGGAGCGCCGCGGTGGCCACGCCTCGCCCCGGGCCCGTGTGCGATGCCCGCGGGCGGGCGCGGACATTGTCATCCACGCCCGCGCCGGTTTGCAATCTCCGACCCGGCGTGCTCACTGAACGTCATGGACTTCGTCTTCATGCTGACGCGATCGGACCAGACGGTGTCCGACTGCCTCGAAGTTCTCGATGACATCCGCCCGCTGGGCCTGGCCCACATCGGCTTCAAGGACGTCGGCGTGCCGCCCGACGTGCTGGCCGAGCTGGCCCGCCGGATCAAGGCGGCGGGCGCGATCAGCTACATGGAGGTCGTGAGCACGTCGAGCGAGGCGTGCCTGCGGTCGGCGCGCGTGGCGCGCGACATCGGGGTCGATCGCCTGCTCGGCGGTACCCAGGTCGAGGAGGTCCTCGCGATCCTCGCCGGCAGCGCGGTCCGCTACCTGCCGTTCCCCGGCCGGCCGTTCGAACATCCGACCAAGCTGGCCGGATCGGCCGCGACGATCGAGCAGGATTGTCGCCGGTTCCAGGCGCTGGGCTGCGCCGGGGTCGATCTGCTCGCGTTCCGCGCGACCGAGGCCGACCCGCTCGAGCTGGTGCGCGCGGCGCGGCGCGGCACCGACGGCACGCTGCTCGTGGCCGGGAGCGTCCAGCGACCGGACCAGATCCGCGCGCTGGCCGCGGCCGGGGCCGACGCGTTCACCATCGGGTCCGCCGCGTTCGACGGCTCGTTCTCGCCCCACGTGGGGGCGTTGCGATCGCAGCTGAGAGCGGTCCTCGATGCCTGCCGCTGAGCCGGGCGATCCGGTCGCGCAGCTCGTGGCCGGCGACTACGTCGATCCGGACACCGGCGAGCGGGTCGCCGCCGCCGCGCGCGCGGTGGTGATCGAGGACTCGCTGGACGGTGCGGAGGCCGAGCTGGTCGCGGCGCTCGATCTCGGTCGCCGGCTGGCGATCGTCGCCGACGAGGACACGTTCGCGGCGCTCGGCCGCCGCGTCGAGCGCGCGCTGGCCTCGCGGTTCGTGGTCCAGCGCCTGGTGCTCGATCGCGCGCCCCACGCCGACGCCGCCACGCTCGCGCGGTTGACCACCTGCCTCGACGCGCGGACCGACGCGGTGGTCGCGGTGGGCTCGGGGACGATCAACGACCTCTGCAAGATGGCGGCCCAGCAGCGCGAGTGCCCGCAGATCGTGTTCGCGACCGCCCCGTCGATGAACGGCTACACCTCGCTGAGCGCCTCGATCACCGAGGGCGGCCTCAAGCGCTCGATCCGCGCCGCGACCCCGGTCGGCGTGTTCTTCGATCTGCGGGTGATGGCCGCGGCGCCGCCCCGGATGATCCGCGCCGGCCTGGGCGACAGCGTGTGCCGGCCGACCGCGCAGGCCGACTGGCTGCTCGCTCACCTGGTGCTCGACCGCCCGTACCGCGAGGCGCCGTTCGCGATGCTCGCCGGCGACGAACCCGCGCTGTTCGCGCAGTCGCGCGCCCTGATCGCGGGCGATCTCGCGGTGATGCGCCGGCTGGTGCGCACCCTCGTGCTCTCGGGCTTCGGCATGACGGTCGCCGGCGGCAGCTACCCGGCGAGCCAGGGCGAGCACCTGATCAGCCACTACATCGACATGATGCGGCCGCCCGGCGTTCCGGCCGCGCTCCACGGCGAGCAGATCGCCGTGTCTGCGCTGGCCATGGCGCGGCTCCAGGACGCGATCCTCGCGCGCGACGTGCCCCCGGTGCTGCACGAGACCGCCGTACGCCGCGACGACGTGCTCCGCCGGTACGGCCCCGAGCGCGGCGAGGCGTGCTGGCAGGAGCTCGCGTCCAAGCGGCTGGACCGCGGCCGGGCCGAGGAGCTGAGCGCGCGGCTGGCGGCCCGCTGGGACGCGATGCGAGCCCGGCTCCAGGCGGTCACGCTCGGCGCCGCGCGGATGACCGAGGTGCTCGCCGCGGCCGGTGCGCCGACCTCCCCGGCTGATCTGGGATGGCCCGCGGCGCTGTTCGACGACGCGATCGCGCACGCCCGCGAGATCCGCAACCGCTACACGTTCCTCGACTTCGCCGGCGACCTCGCGACGTAGCCTTGCGCGGCCGGCGGCGCTGCGCAGCGGCGAGCGCAGCTGGGCACGGCGCTGCGCACGCGTCCACGTTCGACCTCAGGTGTAACCTGGCGACGGCGCAGCCGGACGGCGTGGCGCGCGCAAGCTCGCGTGTTCGCGAGGCCCGATCGTGGTCGTCGGTCGGCACGCCACGTGCTCGATGCACGGGCATGTCTAACCACCACAAGCATAGTATCCAATCCTCACTCTTCATCACCATCCTTGCCAGTGTCGCGATCGCGGTGACCGCCGGGTCCGCGTTCGCGGGCAAGGCGGGCGCGGGTGGAACGGCCAATCCCGCCTTCAGCGGCGGCGGTTGCGTCCCACTCGTCACGCCCCACATCGAGCAGAAACACGTCGGCAAGACCGACGCCGAGCTGATCGCGCGGGCGAGGGCCAAGCAAGGACCCGCGAGCACCTGGAAGACCGACCAGGACGTGTTGAACGCCGAGAAGAACCTGTTCAACGCCCAGTGCCCTCAGATGCTCCAGTGGCTCCAGGGCGCGCCGATCCTGGGGACGAGGACGTTCAAGAAGAGCAGCACGGGAGTCGGCGGACGCTGGTGCAGCGCGACCGGGGTGTGCAGGACCGCGCTGGGGATGGAGATGGTCATGACCAAGTACTTCGGGTGGAACGGCTTCAACGTATCGTTCATCACCACGGCGTATCCGGTCCCCTGACCCACCGTCCGGGCGATCGCCGCGGCCGCGCTACTCGGTGTAGTGCATCCCGAGCTCGCTCATGAGGAACGCGTACGCGTCGGTCGCCTCGTCGATCACCGCGCCGAGCGGGCTGCCGATGCCGTGACCGACGTCGTCGCTCGCGCGCAGCAGGATCGGCCGGCTCGACGCGCTCGCCGCCTGGAGCCGCGCGATCATCTTGCGCGAGTTGTAGGGCTCGACGCGCGGGTCGTTCGCGCCGGTCGTGAGCAGGATCGCCGGATACGCGGCGCGGTCGACGACGTGGTGGTACGGCGAGTACGCGTACAGCGCACGGAACAGCGCGGGCTCGGTCACCGTGCCGTACTCCGTGACGTTGAACGCACCGTTCGGGGTCAGCTCGAGCCGCAGCATGTCGTAGATCCCGACGCCCGACACCACGGCGCGAACCATCTCGGGGTGCTGGACCAGCGCCGCGCCCATGAGCAGGCCGCCGTTCGAGCGGCCCTCGATCGCCAGGTGCTCGGGCCGGGTATAGCCGAGCTCGACGAGCGCGCGCTCGCAGGCGTAGAAGTCGTCGAACACGTGCTGCTTGCTGGCGAGCTTGCCGGCCGCGTGCCAGGCCTCGCCAAACTCGTTGCCGCCGCGCAGGTTAGCCACGGCGTAGACCCCCCCTTGATCGAGCCACATCCGGGTCAGCGGGCGCAGCACCGGCCGCATGCTGATCGCGTAGCCGCCGTAGCCGGTGAGCAGCGCCGGATGCGAGCCATCGAGCGCGAGCCCGCGCTTGCGCAGGACGTTGAGCGGCACCGCCGTGCCGTCGGCGGACCGGCAGGTCTCGCGCACGACCTCGACGTCGTCCATCGCGAACGCCATCGGCTTGATCATCGCGGTCGGGGTGCTCCGGCCGGTCCGGGGCGCGTAGCGAAACCAGCCCGGCGTGGTGGTGTAGCTCTCGGTCAGGTAGAGCACGTCGTCGGCCCCGATCGGCTCGAGCGCCAGGATCGAGGCGACCGCGACCGGCGCCGCGACGGTCTCGGGCGAGGTCAGCTTGCCGTCCGCGACCCGAAAGCTGCGCAGGCGCGACGGGCCACCGAGCAGCTCGATGACGTAGACCCGCGACGCGGTCGCCGCGAGGTGGTCGATCACGCCGTCGCCCTCGGGCACCACGAGCTCGGGCCGGTGGCTCGCGTAGGGCCGGGCGAGCCGCCACACCGCGCCCCTGGGCGCGCCGCGGTGCGAGATCAGGTAGAGCGTGCCATCGGGCGCGAACCGCGCGGCGACGATCTGGTCGGTGAACCCGAACAGCCGCGTGGTCCGGGCCGCGGCGCCGCCGCGACCATCGATGGCGTAGAACGCGAACTCGCCGCCGTCGCCGTTCGCGACGGTCACGAGCACGCTGTGCCCGTCGGGGCTGGACCGCAGGTCGATCTCGGCGATCCGCGGGAAGTCCTTGCCGAGCACGTAGCGATCGCCGGCCGGCGACGTCCCGAGCTGGTGAAAGTACACCTGCTGGTAGAAGGCGAGGTCGGCGGCGGGCCGCTCGCCGCTGCGCGGGTAGCGGGTGTACCAGAAACCGCTGCCGTCGGCGGTCCACGCCAGGCTGCCGCCGGCGGTGCCGCCGTTGACCCGCTCCACCACGTCGGGCAGCGGCCGGCCGGTGGCGACGTCGTAGACGTGGACGTCGCCGGTCTCCGAGCCGCCTGCCGACAGCGACACGGCCACGCGCTTGCCGTCGTGCGACGGCACGAAGAAGTCGATCGCGGTCTTGCCGGTGGGGTCGAGCTGGTTGGGATCGAGCACGACGCGCTCGCTGCGCGGGTCGGCCGGGTCGCCGAGCGCGACCAGCATCGCCTGCTGCCGGGGCGGGCGGCGCTCTCGCGCGAGCACCCCCTGGGGCACGACGATGACCTCGCCGTAGGCCGGAGCGGTGCTCGACAGCAGCTGGGTGATCCGCGCATGGATCTTCGCGCGATCCGGCAGCGCGTCGAGCCGGCTGCGGGTCAGGTGGTTCTGCGCCGCCGTCCACTCGACCACGTCCGGGTCCCGGGCGTCCTCGAGCCAGCGATAGTCATCGACGACCGTGACGTCGCCGTAGCGGTCGCTGACCGGCCGTCGCGCGGTCCCCGGGTACGACATCGCCGACGCATCGCCGGCCGGGGTGGGCGTGGCCGCCGCCGGGCTGACCGGTCGCGTGGCCCGCGGTCCGGGCGGTACCGGCGAGGCCGGCGGCGACGATGACGACGACGATCCACAGCCACACGCGATCACCACGAGCCACACGCTTCGCATGGCGCCAGTCATACCTCCGGCGCGGCCCGGGGGATACCGGTGGTGGCGCCGTGCGGCTACTTCTTCGGCCGGTCTGGCTTCTCGGGCCGGTCGGGCTTGTCGGCACGCGCGCGCAGACCCGACAGGTTCCAGGACTGCGTGCACAGCGGCCGTCCGGCGGTCTGATACTCGCCGACCATCACGAGCGACAGCATGCCTTCGGCGGTGATCCGCCCCGCCACCGAGAACACACCGTCCATGCCTTCGATCGGCGTGCGGCCCGGCCTGGGCGACTTTGCGCTGAGCTTGTGGGCCTCGCCGGCCTTGGCCGACCTGGCGGGCTTGCCGACCATCAGCGGCGTGCGGTCGATGTCGACCTGCACGTCGCCGCCCTTGAGCTCGATCCGGAGCGCGCCGTGCTGGGGGTACGCGACCGGATGCTCGCAGTTGGTCGACACCTGCTCGAACTTGACCTCGTAGGAACCGGCCAGCGCCAGGTCGTCCGCGTGCGCGGTCGCCGTGGTCGCCACAGCCGCAAGGCCGAGAACCGCGCTGCGAGGGACAACGTTCCGCATGTCACCGGCTCAGACGCCGTCCGGGGCGTCGCGATTCAGTCGCCATTTCCTCCAGAGGCTACGGCGACTTGGCTGCGACGTCGATGTGGGTGATGTAGGCAGCGGCCTAGGGCGCCTGCGCGGTGCGCGGCGGGTCACGGTAGACGAACATCGTCTTCACCGAGCGGACCTCGGAGCTCGCGCGAGCGACGACGGTCACCATGTTCGAGCCCGGCCAGAGCGGCAGGTCGGTCGCGAACTCGAGCTGCTTGCCGTCCTTGCCGCTCCGGTTGGAGCGGTAGAACACCTTGCGGCTCTCGATCTTCGAGCTCTGGTTCGACACGAAGATGTAGACGTCCTCGACGTGCTGCTCGCCGGACACGTTGCCCGACAGCTTGTAGGTGTCGGCGTTGGTCTCGAGGCCCTTGAGGTTCAGGGCGATCATCGGCGGGGTCGAGTTCCACATCTGCGTGAACTGGCCCTGGCCGGTTCCGCCTGCGGTCACCGCGGCGACCGGCACGAAGCCGATCTTGGTCCCGCCCGCGTTGAGCCTGACCTTGACCCAGGGACCGAACCCGCCGACCACCGGGTAGCTCGCGCCGCGCGCGGCGGTGCCGACGATGCTGGCGTCGTCGGACGCGCCGGACCGGATCGTGGTCTGGGCCTTGACCGTGACGTCGCCGGTCCGGGGCTGTGGCGCGACCGCGGGCGCCAGCTTGAAGTGCAGCTTGTCGCTCGCCTGGACGTCGAGCGCGGCGTCGTACGCCATGAGCTCGACGACCATCTCGTCGCCCTTGAGCGTCGCGTCGGTCGCGAGCGGGAACTCGATCTCCTTGATCTGGCCCGGCGCCAGCGGCGCCTTGAGCTCGGCGCGCGACTTGTCGAGCACCACGCCGTCGCCGGTGGCGTTGCGCAGCAGCACGGTCGCCTCCTGCGTCGGACCCGCGCCGGTGTTCTTGATCTGGACCTGCAGGCGGTAGTGCTCGCCGCGCTGGACCAGGCCGTCGCCGTTGCCGTCGTCGATCAGCTGCCAGGCGTAGGCGAACACCGGGCGGGGCGCCGCTTCGATCTTGAGCTCCGCCGGGGTGACGTGGACCGGCGCGTTGTGCGCCTCGCGGACCTCGACGCCCAGCCGGTCGACGCGATCGAGCGCGTCCTTGGGGACCTGGAGCCTGGCGGCGTAGCTCCGGGTCTCGCCCGGCGCGATCTTGCCGATCGGCAGCTCGGTGTCCTCGAACACCGGGTCATCGCCCTGGATCCGGGACAGCACGCGGTAGGCCGGCTCGGTGCCGGTGTTCTTGACCGTGGTGGTCAGCGTCACGATGTCTCCGGCCTTGACCACGCCCGACGGAGACGCGGTGACCGAGACGTCGAGGTTGGACCTGGCGGCCGCGGCCGGTGCGCCGCTCCAGTCGACGCCGATCGTCTGGAGCGCGGCGACCAGCTTCTTCTCCTCCTCGCCGCGAACGCTCTGGACGATCTTGCCGGCGCCGGCCACCAGCTTGGGCCGGGTCGACGCCGAGACGCTCGCCACCAGCTGCTTGGCGAACCGCATCTCGAAGTCCTCGACGATCTCGTCGTCGTCGGGCGCGTCCTCGTCGTCGGGTGGCTTGACCTCCGGGGCCGCGCCGACCGCCGGCTTCTTCTTCTCGACCAGGTACGGCAGCTCGAACGCCGGCTTGTCGATGTCCTTGGCGTAGGTCGACACCAGGTGCGCGTCGAGATCCTTCTCGCCGTAGGTCCGGGTCGGCGCGAGCATGCGCACGAAGTCCTGCGGCGAGTCGTTCTTGTCCGGGATGTACATCCGCTGGAGCTGGATGTCCGGCACGATGCCGAGGTTCTGGATCGAGCGATCGCCGGGGGTGAGGTACTGCGCGATCGTCAGCTTGAGCTTGGAGTGATCCTCGTTGTCGTACAGCTCCTGGACCGAGCCCTTGCCGAACGTCCGCGTGCCGATGATCGCGGCGCGGTCGAGGTTCTTGAGCGCGCCGGCGACGATCTCGGAGGCCGACGCCGAGCCGCCGCTGACCAGCACGGCGAGCGACGACGTGGTGTCGCCGAACCCGCGCTCGGCGCGGCGGGCCTCGCGATCCCGGCCCGAGACCGTGGTGACGATCGTGCCGTTGTCGACGAACAGGTCCGCGAGCTGGACCGCCTCCTCGAGTAGCCCGCCGGGGTTGCCGCGCAGATCGAGGATCCACGACGACGCGCCCTTGGCGCTCATGTCGCGCATCGCATCGGCGACGTCGGAGGCGATGCCCTTGGAGAACTGCTTCACCTTCACGTAGCCGACGCCCTTGTCGAGCAGCTTGTGCTCGACCTGCGAGACCCGGATCACGTCGCGGACCAGGTCGAACCGCATCAGGCCATCGACATCCTTGCGCTCGATGTAGAGCGTCACCCCGGTCTTGGGGTCGCCGCGCATGCGGTCGACCGCCTCGTTCGAGGTCAGGTTCTCCGTCGGCTCCTGGTTGATTCGCACGATGTGGTCGCCGGCCTTGATCCCCTTGCGCGACGCCGGCGTGTCCTTCATCGGCTTGATCACCGTCAGCTTGCGCTCGACCATCCGGATCACGATGCCGAGCCCGCCGAACTTGCCGCTGGTCGACACGTCCATGTCGCGGGCCTGCTCCGGGTCCATCAGGATCGAGTGCGGATCGAGCGTCGACAGCATGCCGTTGACCGCCGCGTACTCGACCTTCGCGAGGTCGGCGCCCGCGTTCATGTTGGCCTCGATGAAGCGGAACACCTTCTTGAGCTTGCCGGCCAGCCGCCATGGCGAGTCGACGTCGTCGGTGTCGAACGTCTCCGGCTTGTCGTTGACCGTGACCCGCACCTTGTTGTGCATCGGGTCGGGCTCGACGAGGACCTCGGGGATGTTGAACTGCACGCTGTCGAGCGCGGCGTACAGCATCTTCTTGGGCTCGACGCGGGCGGGATCGACGTAGCGATCCTTGATCCTGAGCAGCGTCATGTTGAAGATCTTCAGCGCGGACAGGTCGTGGCGGGCCGGCTGGGCCACGCCAGGAGCAGCTCGAACCTCCTGGGTGTTGAGCTCGAGCGAGACCACCCCCTCGGGCGACTGTCGGATCACGGTAAGAACGAGTGCGAGGGCACCCGCGGCCACCACCAGGGCCAGGTTCAACCGGCTGCGCATCTGTCGATTATAGGGTGCAAAGCAGGGCGCGCCATGCACGATCTGCGCGGCCACAGGCCTCCGTCGAGTAATGCCATGTAGTATGGTGCCTGGGCAGCGATGGCCGAGCGAAAGTCACGAGGCTCCGGCGCCAGCCCCGATGGCGCTGCGTCCGGGGTGCCGATCCCCACCGGCGGGGCAAAGCGTCGCCGCAAGAAGAAATCCGAGGTCATCGACGTCGGTGACCGGCCGGCCGAGGACACGGAGGCCAAGGAGGACGGCGACGACGGCGACAGCGCCGACAAGGACGACAAGGACGCCGACAAGCCCGAGGGCGACGAGCCCGACGAGGGCGCGGATACCGACCTGGCGAGCGCCGCGGCCACGGTGACGGCCGACGAGGTCCTCGACGACGACACCGAGGAGCCGGTGCCGGCGCCGCGCGGCGGCTCGCTCGCGCGGCGCGATCCGATGGCGGTGTACATGCGCGAGACCCGGCGCTACCCGCTGCTCACGCCCGAGGAGGAGCACGCGCTCGCGACCCGCCTGGTCGAGCACGGCGATAGCCAGGCCGCCCGCAAGCTGATCGAGGCCAACCTCCGGCTGGTCGTGAAGATCGCCTACGAGTACCGGCGCGCCCACAAGAACCTGCTCGACCTGGTGCAGGAGGGCAACATCGGCCTCATCCAGGCGGTCTCGAAGTTCGATCCGTACCGTGGGGTCAAGCTGTCGAGCTACGCCGCGTTCTGGATCCGCGCGTACATCCTCAAGTTCATCCTCAACAACTGGCGCCTGGTCAAGATCGGCACCACCCAGGCGCAGCGCAAGCTGTTCTTCAACCTGCGCAAGGAGCGCGAGAAGCTCGAGCAGCTGGGGTTCCAGCCGACCTCGGCGCTGCTCGCCCAGAAGCTCGATGTCCCGGAGAAGGAGGTCATCGAGATGGAGCGCCGGCTGGCCGCGCCGGAGGCCTCGCTCGATGCCCCGCTCGGGACCGGCAACGACGACGAAGGCTCGCGGACCCGGCTCGACTACCTGCCGAGCGACGACGTTCGCCCCGATCGCGCGGTCGCGCAGAGCGAGTTCTCGCAGCTGTTGCGCGGCAAGCTCGAGGCGTTCGCCCGGACCCTCGAGGGCCGCGAGCAGACGATCTTCCGCGAGCGCTGGCTGACCGAGGAGCCGCTCACCCTGCAGGAGATCGGCGATCGCTACCAGGTCAGCCGCGAGCGCGCGCGCCAGCTCGAGAAGCGGATGCTCGACCGGCTCAAGAAGTATCTCGAGGCCGAGCTCGGCACGGCGGTCGACATCGGCGCCCTGAGCCGCGAATGACTCGCGAATGAGCTGCGCCCGGGCCCCGGCGGGTCGGATCAGTCGTCGGGCAGCTTGCGGCGACCGAAGCGGTCCCGCAGCAAGGTGTGGACATCGTGCAGCGTGCCGGCGAGGCTGTTGATCGCCGTCGCGGTACGGAGCTCCGACTCGGTGATCCGGTGGCTCAGGTTGTCATGGACGCTGTCGAGCCCGGCCTCGAACCTATCCATGCGCACGTCGAAGCCGTCCATGCGTGATTCCAGGCGATCCATCCGCTGGTGGATGCCGCGAACTTCGCCTCGGATCTCGATCAGCACGCTCGTGGTGATGTCGCTCGTCTCCATGACCTTCTCCATTCTAGTGGTTGAACGAGGGCGGCGCCAAGCACGAACAGTGCCAGCGATAACATGTTGATAAACAATGAATAACTGTCCGGTGTCCGGCGTCTGTCCGTCCGCACTCCGGACGCGCCCGGACATCGGCGCTGGCCACGGCCGGGGCCGGTTGTCGTCGCGCCCGCATGGCCCTCGCCGCCGTCCTGGCGTAGTGATGAACCAGTCGTGAGCGGCACGCTGTTCATCGTCGGCACGCCGATCGGCAACCTCGAGGACCTGTCGCTGCGGGCGGCGCGCGTGCTCCGCGAGGCCGACGTGGTCGCCGCCGAGGACACCCGCACGGCCCGGCAGCTGCTCGCGCACGTCGACGCGCTGGGGCCGGGCAACCGCGAGCGCAAGCTCGTGTCGTACTTCGAGGGCAACGAGGCCCAGCGCAGCGAGGCGCTGGTCGAGGCGCTGCGCGCCGGCCGCCGCGTCGCGGTGATCAGCGAGGCCGGGATGCCCGGGATCTCGGATCCGGGGTCCTATGCGATCGCCGCGGCGATCGCCGCGGGCGCCCGGGTCGAGGTCGTGCCGGGACCCTCGGCGGCGCTGGCCGCGCTGATCGGCTCGGGGTTGCCGAGCGACCGGTTCACGTTCCTGGGCTTTCCACCGCGCGAGCCGGGTGCGCGGCGCGCGATGTTGGGTACGCTGCGATCCGAGCTCGCGACGATGATCTTCCACGAGGCACCCGATCGCGTCGGCGCGACCCTGGCCGATGCCGCCGCGGCGTTCGGCGGCGAGCGCCGGGCGAGCCTCGGCCGCGAGCTGACCAAGCTGTACGAGGAGCACGTCCGGGGCACGCTGGGCGAGCTCGCCGCGCGCTACGCGGAGGTCCCGCCGCGGGGCGAGTGCACGCTGGTGGTGGCCGGCAGCACCGCGGCTGCCCCGGAGATCGACATCGAGGCCGAGCTCGGCGCGCTGCTCGCCTCCGGGCTCGGACCCCGGGACGCGGCGGCGCGGCTCGTGGTCAAGACCGGCAAGCCCCGCCGCGTGCTCTACCAGCTCGCGCTGTCGCTGCAGCGGGGACGGCCATGACCGGGCGAGCGAGCCGTCCCACCATCGCGTTCGATGGCGAGGCGCCGCACCTGACGACCCGCACCCGCACGCTGCCGTGCGGGCTCGACGTCGTGGTCCACCCCGACGCGAGCACGCCGCAGGTCGCGGTCAGCGTGTGGTACCGCGTCGGCAGCTCCGACGAGCGCGCCGATCGCACCGGGTTCGCGCACCTGTTCGAGCACCTGTTCAAGAGCTCGCCGGAGCGGCTCGGCGGCCACCACTACGAGGTGCTCAAGCGCGCCGGCTCGAGCGAGGCCAACGCGTCGACCAGCGTCGATCGCACCGCGTATCACGAGGTGCTGCCGGCGCACCAGCTCGCGCTCGCGCTGTGGCTCGAGAGCGATCGCATGGGCTACTTCGCGCGCGACTTCGAGGTCGAGCGGCTCACCACGCAGAAGGCGGTGGTCCGCGCCGAGCGCCGCCAGCGCTACGAGGACGTGCCGTACGGCGCCGAGCGGTTCGCGGTGGCGCTCGCGCTGTATCCCGACGGCCACCCGCTGCGCCACCTGACGATCGGCCGGCACGAGGACATCCAGGCCGCCACCGTCGACGACGTGCTCGCGTTCTACCGCACGTGGTACGTGCCCGCGAACGCGACGCTGGTGATCGCCGGTGACGTTCCCCGCGATCTCGACGCGCTGGTCGATCGCTACTTCGGGAGCTTCCCCGCGTCGCGCCGCCCGGTGCGCCCGGTGCCTCCTGCCATCCCGGCCGCGCAGGTCGGAGATCGCGTGCGCGGGGTCGAGGCCGGCCAGGTGGCAGGGGGGCCGGAGCGCGTGCCGGAACGCGTGCCGGAGCGCGTGCCGGAGCGCGTGCCGGAGCGCGTGCCGGAGCGGGTGGTCGACCGGTTCGCCGCGCTCGGCCGGCTTCACCGCGCGTGGCACGGCCCGGTCGCGTTCGGCGATGGTGAGCCGGAGCTCGACGTTCTCACCGCGGCGTGGACCGCGGTCGGCACCGGGGAGATCTGGCGCCGCCTGGTCTACGAGACCCAGCTCGCGCAGCGGGTGTCGGCGTGGACGTCCCATGGCCGGCTCGGCGGCGAGGTCCACGTCGCGGTCGACCTGCGCAGCGGCGCGGACCCCGACGCGGTTCGCGCGATCCTCGACGATAGCTGTCGGACCGGGGTCGATGACCGCGCGATCGAACGCATGGTGACCCGCCGGGAGGCGGGCGCGATCTGGGGGCTGACCGGTCTGTCGCGTCGCGCCTCGCTGATCCAGCGCCACATGCTGTACCGCCACGAACCCGATGGCCTCGCCGCCGACCTCGCGCGCTACCGCGGCGTGACCGCGGACACGATCCGCGCCGCGCTCGCCCGCTGGCTCGATCCCGCCCGGATGGTCGAGATCGAGACCGTCGCGGCCGCTGCCGGCTGACCCGGAAGATCACCACGACGGCGAGCGAGACCGAGCGGGCCAGGCAGGCTCCCCGCAGACCGCGGATACGTACGGTTGCGACGCGGGTCTGGCCCCTCACGTGCGAGTGTTGGCCGCCGCATCGCGATCGCGGTCCGCGCCCTCGCCGCGCGCCATCGTCGCGGGACGACGCCGCCTGCGGAGACCGCGCGCTCGCATCGCCCGCTGTGTTTCGATCGATGGCTATCGTCTGTACTACCACTTACGTTTGGCGCCGCGGCGCGATACCGGTGAGTTGCTGCCATGCCGGCGTCGAGCTCGACGCTAAGCCAAATGCGAACACCACCTTGGACATGAGCACTCGAGTTATCTGGCGAGTCATCTCGGCAATCCGGTCGGAGCGTTTACCGGTCCGAGACGTAATGGTGCTCACCGATCACGCGTTCGCGTCGCGGCCTCCCGATGCAGGAACTTGATGGATCCCTTGAGCAATGCGGCGCTGCGAAACACTCGACGAGGCGAGCCCCTGGTTTCGCGCCGGACGTGGGAACAGTTGTCCCCACCGGCGCCTGTCGTGTCGCTCGGCAGGTTGGTATTGCGACATACTTTCTGAAGCAACGCGCAAGCAGGTCGGTTATGATCGCGTGATGTCCAGCGGGACAGGGAACCTGAGCGCGAACAACACCCTGCGCGTGACTACGCACCTGGTCGGCGTGGCCGCGTCGAGTGCCGCGCGATGCCCGTGGCGTAATGTTGCTCACTCATCAGCTCCGTCGCGGCCGGCGATCCCGCTCGATGGCATTGTGCCTGAGCCACGGATCTCCGTGAGTTGGTGTTCGACAATCGCCGTCGCATCGTCGGAGTTGGTCGTGCCTCACGCTTGCGCATCGAGCTTTGTACCGCCATACCATCCAATCAGCTTGTCCTGAGAGACGCTCATTGCAGTCATGGCTACTGCATCTCTCGCTGTGTCTCGACGTGACGCGATTGGTGACCGGCTGTTTTGAATCATCGTCATTGATGAAGCTATCGTGAGCATGTTGAAAACTGCCAAATGGCTGGATGGCGGATTAGCGCTGGTGTTATAGGTAAACTACCTGACACTGCATGTTGAGGTTGAAAGGAAGAGGGATTGCCGGTCGATACGTGGCTTGTTGAGTACCTCGCCATCCGAGCCGGCGTCGCCAGCTCCTCGATTGATCAGGACGAGCGGTTCAAGAACCTCGGATTGAGCTCGCTCGATGCGACCACGATGCTCGGCGAGCTCGGCCGGGAGCTCGGCCGCGTGTTACCGCCGACCCTGGCATGGGAATACCCCACGCCGCGGGCGCTGGCGCGCCACCTGTCGGCGCTGTCCGAGGCGGCGCCGGCGGCGCTGACCGCTGGGCGCAAACCGATCGACGAGCCGATCGCGGTCGTCGGGCTCGCGTGCCGGTTCCCTGGTGCCCCGGATCCGGCCGGGTTCTGGCGGCTGCTGCGCGACGGGATCGACGCGATCAGCGAGGTGCCGGCCGATCGCTGGGACATCGACGCGCTGTACGATCCGGATCCGGCCGCGCCCGGCAAGATGAGCACCCGGTGGGGAGGCTTCTTGCCCCGCATCGACGGCTTCGATCCGGGGTTCTTCGGGATCGCGCCGCGCGAGGCCGTGCAGATCGATCCCCAGCAGCGGCTGGCGCTCGAGCTGTCGTGGGAGGCGCTCGAGGACGCGGGCATCGTGCCGGCGCGGATCAAGGACACGCGCACCGGGGTGTTCTTCGGCGCGATGTGGATGGACTACGTGCATCAGCTCGACGCCGCGCGCGATCGGATCGTGCAGCACACGGCGACCGGGCAGGATCTGAGCATCGTGTCGGCGCGCGTGTCGTACACGCTCGGCGTGGTCGGCCCCAGCCTGACGGTGAACACGGCGTGCTCGTCATCGATCGTCGCGGTTCACCTCGCGTGCCAGAGCCTGCTCGCCCAGGACTCGCAGCTGGCGCTCGCCGGCGGCGTGAACTTGCTGATCTCACCCGAAAGCACGATCGCGATGACGAAGTTCGGGGCGATGGCGCCGGACGGGCGATCGAAGGCGTTCGATGCGCGTGCCAATGGCTATGTCCGCGGCGAAGGCGGCGGGGTGATCGTGTTGAAGCGGCTGTCGGATGCCCGCGCGGACGGCGATCGGATCTACTGCGTGATCCGCGGCAGCGCGCTCAATAATGATGGCTTCAGCAACGGCCTGACCGCGCCGAGCCCCAAGGCGCAGCGCGCCGTGCTGGCGGACGCCTGTGCGCGGGCGGGGGTCGCGCCCGCGGAGGTCCAGTACGTCGAGGCCCACGGCACCGGCACCATGCTGGGCGATCCGATCGAGGTCAACGCGCTCGGTGCGGTGCTCGGCGGCGGCAGGACGCCGGATCGCGCGCTGCGCATCGGCTCGGTGAAGACCAACATCGGCCACCTGGAGGCTGCCGCCGGGATGGCCGGTATCATCAAGGTCGCGCTCGCGATGGCGCATCGCGAGCTGCCGCCGAGCCTGCACTTCCAGCGGCCCAATCCGCACATCGCGTTCGACGCGCTCGGGGTTCGCGTGCAGCGTAGCCTCGAGCCCTGGCCGGACGACCACGGCCGGCTGCTCGCGGGGGTGAGCTCGTTCGGGTTCGGCGGCACGAACAGCCACGCCGTGATCGAGGGCAGCGCGGTCGACGATCCGAGGTTGTTCGTGCTGTCGGCGGCGACCGAGGCCGAGCTCCGCGCGCGGGCGCTCGAGGTCGCCGGTGGCCTGCCCGGTGGATCGGCGAAGCCCGAGCCGTGGGGACGGGGTGGGCGGCAAAGCCCCCCGTGGGATCCATCGCCGGCGGTGGCGCTGCGCGAGGCCTGCGAGGCGGCGGCGGGCGCGCCGCGGGCGGCGGTGCGGCTGGCGGTGGTCGTGCGGTCGGCTGCCGAGCTGGCGGATCGGCTGCGTGCGTTCGGCAGCGGAGCGGCCTGTGACGACGTCGTGTTCGGCCAGCCGGCGAGGGCGCCGCGGGTGGCGATGCTGTTCACCGGGCAGGGATCGCAGTACCTCGGGATGGGCCGCCGGCTGTACCAGACCCAGCCGGCGTTCCGGGCGGCGCTCGATCGATGTGCGGCGCTGCTGGCGGCGGACGCCGACGCCGGCGCGCTGCGCGCGCTGCGCGACGTGATGTGGGCGGCGCCGGAGGCCGGCGACGCGGAGCGCTTGCATCGCACCCGGTACACGCAGCCGGCGCTGTTTGCGCTCGAGTATGCCGTCGCCGAGCTGTGGCGGTCGCGCGGGGTCGAGCCCGACGTCGTGATCGGCCACAGCGTCGGTGAGCTGGTCGCGGCGTGCGTCGCCGGTGTGCTGGCCCTCGGCGACGGCCTCCGGCTGGTCGCTGCGCGCGGCCGGTTGATGGACGCGCTGCCCGAAGGCGGCGTGATGGTCGCGATCGCCGCCGGCGAGGCCCGGGTGGCGCGCCACACCGCGGCGGTCGCCGATCGGGTCTCGATCGCCACGATCAACGGCCATGACAACGTGGTCGTGGCCGGCGCGGCGGATGCGGTGTTCGCGGTCCAGGCCGCGCTCGAGGCCGAAGGGGTCAAGACCCGGCGGCTCGTGGTGTCGCACGCGTTCCACTCGCCGCTGATGGCGCCGATGCGCGACGTGTTCTCGGCGGTCGCCGCCGCGCTCGACTACGCGCCGCCGCGGATCGCGCTGGTCAGTAACCTGAGCGGTCGCCGCGAGACCCGGCTCGATGCGGACCACTGGGTACGCCACATCGAGGCGCCGGTGCGCTTCCTCGATGGCCTCGCGGCGGTCGCGGACGAGGGTGTCGACGTGCTGCTCGAGGCCGGGCCGCACTCGGTGCTGCTCGATCTGGCGGCGGACACCGGGCTGTTCGACGGGCGAGGCCCGGAGTCGCCAGTCGGGGTGGGTGGGGCGGAGGGCAAGGCCCCCCGTGGAGTCGACGGGCGAAGCGGAGTCGACGCCGATCGGATCGCGTCGCTCGAGCGCGGCAGCGACGACGCGGCGAGCTTCCTCCGCGCGGTCGGCCGGCTGTTCGTGGCCGGTGCAGCGGTGACGCTCGACGGCGCGCGGCGCGACGCGGCGCGGCTGGTGGTGGTGTCGGGGAAGACGGAGGCGGCGGTGCGGGGGCAGTGCGCGCGGCTTGGGGAGGCGGGTGGGAGCGTGGCGGCGGT
>Ga0307508_10002319_pt1 | contig 20211 bp, 28 predicted proteins | sample 9_EM_MG_FD_203089 | JGI IMG/M metagenome (GOLD analysis project Ga0307508, IMG submission 203089) | Populus trichocarpa ectomycorrhiza microbial communities from riparian zone in the Pacific Northwest, United States - 9_EM | ecosystem: Host-associated > Plants > Roots > Unclassified | place...
CACCCATCATATATATATATATGGGATCGAAGAGACATAAATCTAAAAGGAATATTAATATTAAGAAAAAGAAAAACATAGAAAAAAACAAAAAGCAGCCTTAGCTTGTTCATGTGCCTAAAGCAAAGAGGCTGCCGTGACCTCGCACAAGAAAAGATGAGGGAAGGGATGATGCATGTTGGCCTTAGCTAGCTAGTCTCTATTTTGTTTCTCACGTTTACGGTGAACCCATTATTTATTTATTTATTTATTATAATTTCTTTGCTTTATGTTATATTTAAAAGTAATTAATTAAAACTCCCATTTCAAGCAACCTTTTGTACGTACATTAATCCTTCCTAAAGAAACATATATTAATTATTACTTTTTTTTATATTATTATTATATAAAAGAGGTTAGAATTAAAGAAAAAGGAAACACTAATTAATGTCGACTTATTAGCACACATATTATTGTAATTATTTTTCATACCCGTAATTTGTATACAGTGAATGTACATTCAAACGTAATTTAGAGTCTTGTGGATTAGCTTTGGACACACTAAGTAACGACCTTTTCCTTCATTCTGACGTTTTATTTTTATTTTTTAAATATACTGAGAACAGACTTTGTCAATTCTTAGAGTCTCATACAACGATTTAAGCTTTCCAATTCTTTGTCGTATCACAAGAAGAAATAATTACTACTTCCTTACGTAGCAACTGCTAAGGTCCCCATGATTCAACAGCAAGACTTGCTTATATATATGCTTTCACCATTTATTTGTTGAAGACAACAAGAATAACATTCATGTGTATACTTAAGGAATTAACATGGGATCATGGCCAGAATTTAATGTCTATTGATCTATATATATGCATGAAATCATTATCCATGCATCCTCACATGGAGGAAGTTTCTGCTTGTACGCAGCAGATGAATCGCATAGTGTAAATGCAAGCCATCTACCTAATTGCTGTAGGTACGCACGTAAAGGAATTTCAGTAAAGAAAAATTAAAATTAATTAAAACTGAAGAATCCATTAATATAAAGCTTACCTCCCTTCTCTTGAATTACGGCGCAGCTTTATTTTGCATTTAATTATTTCTGCAATTAAAACTCCATTAATTAATTCCTCTCTTGACCCTATAAATACCTCCTTAAAACGTTAAGCCTCTCACCTTCACCCCTCACAACTCTTCAACTTTCTCTCTATTTCCTGATCTGATCTCTCAACTTGAACAGGGACTCCTTTAGTATCCTTCAAGCGAAAAAATGGCAAACGCAATAAGAAATTGTTTCCTCCTTGCATCGCTAGTCATTGTCTTTGCCCCATCTTTAGCAGGTGCAGCACAATACAATGTCCTAAATTATGGGGCAAAACCAGATGGGAGAACTGACTCAACCAAAGCCTTTCTTGCTGCTTGGACACAGGCTTGTGGCTCTATTAGCCGTTCTACCCTCTATGTCCCACCAGGCAGGTACTTTCTACGAAACGTACAATTCAGTGGTCCTTGCAAGAATAATGCAATCCTCGTAAGAATAGATGGCTCACTTCTGGCTCCCACCGATTATCGGGTTATCGGTAATGCTGCAAACTGGATTTCCTTTCAGCATGTTGATGGAGTTACAGTTTCTGGTGGGATACTTGATGGACATGGTTCTGGTTTGTGGGATTGCAAGCAATCTGGCAAGAATTGCCCAAGTGGTGCCACGGTACGTTCAATATTTTGTGACCACCTTTTTTTTTTTCCCCTTCTTTTCTATTCTCTATAAGATGCAAAGAGTAATCAAGACTCGAACCTTGAAATGTAATCATCTCCTGCCTATCCTCAACAGAAGCATAGTTGATGGAGTCTAAGAGTACTTAATTTCATCAGTCATAAACATTACCATTCAACTTATTGCCTTCTTGGGACTAGTATGGTCCATGTTCACTTAAGCCCTAATTATTGCAATATGAATTAATAAAGAATATCAAAGGTCAACAACTAATTAAGTCCTAATTATAGCTTTTTGTTTACGAGGTCCAGCTAAAGCCTCAATTACGTTTCAAGTGCAATATTTAAATGCGTTAATCAATGATCATTTTAATTGTAGTTTGTGTGCATGTGCAGACACTAGGCGTTTCCAATTCACAAAACATAGTGATCAGTGGACTGCATTCCCTGAATAGCCAAATGTTCCACATCGTTGTCAATGGCTGCCACAATGTGAGAATTCAAGGGGTTAAGATCACTGCATCCGGGAACAGCCCAAACACGGATGGCATTCATGTACAGCTATCGAGCGGCGTCACAATCTTGAACTCGAAGATCGGAACCGGTGATGATTGTGTCTCGGTCGGTGCCGGAACCACTAACTTGTGGATCGAAAATGTTGTATGTGGTCCTGGCCATGGAATCAGGTACCGCTGAATTAATCAAATAATTAAGCACACCTTCGTATATATATAATACGTGATTTTAAAAAAGTTATCTTTCGCATAAGATAAGATGATGATGTTATATACTATATCTATACATGCGGCTATAAATATGGGACTCAAACGTGGGTGTGTTTGTGTGCGGTTTCTTGCAGCATTGGTAGTCTGGGGAAGGACCTTGTGGAGCCAGGGGTGCAAAATGTGACAGTTAAAACCGTTACATTTATCGGTACTCAAAATGGGTTGAGAATCAAAACTTGGGGGAGACCAAGCAATGGTTTTGTAAGGAATGTTCTTTTCCAGCATGCCGTCATGACCAAAGTTCAAAATCCCATTGTCATCGACCAAAACTACTGTCCTGACAACAAAAATTGTCCTGGTCAATCTTCTGGGGTTAAAATTAGTGGTGTGACGTACCAAGATATCCATGGAACATCAGCAACACAAGTGGCAGTGAAATTTGATTGTAGTAAAAGGTCTCCATGCACTGGTATCAAAATGGAGAATGTGAGGCTAACTTACATGAATCAACCAGCTGGTGCATCTTGCAACAATGCTGATGGAACAGCCTCCGGTTTTATTCAGCCTAGTAGCTGTCTCTAACATGTAAAATGCCAATCCTAGAAGAAAATTATGTCATGCATGCTAGCTATTAGATTAGCTAGGAAGTTTGTTGCTTGAGCATGTGGCGCTTCCGGGTCTTTGAGGTTGCTTTGGAGCCCGGCCTTGCAATTGTTTTTATGTTGAAAATAATCGTCTAAATTTCTCATTATATGAATGAATATTTGAAGAAATTATGTTTCAAGTAACAGTACACCCCAATACTTCTCTCTCTTGGGGCCAAAATTACATTCCTTCAAGTATCACATATGCATACGAATGATTTTGTGTCTATACCATGCTGAATCCCCTAAAGATGATGGTGGTGGTGGATGAGCATCTTCATGATTCGACATACAAGAACTCCAGGAAAACCATCAATAATGCGAATAGACTTGTGATTTTAGATGGGGAAAAAATTTCATAAGGGTCAGTGCTAGCTGTTTTTGGAACCATGAAAAGTAATAAGAGAAGCCGATACTGATTCTGATGAACATTCATTCCGAAAGAGATCAGAGCATGGTCTTTCTGGTTCCAGTGTAATGCAATTGCTGAACATGGAGAGGGCTATGAGAATCCAAATAGACAAAAAGCTTACATCTCTGTCTCTCTCTGTTTTCTTTGCCCGGGCCTATGGCAGTAATCGAGAAACAGAACAAGAGCACAAGAGAAACACTAACATTATAAACTTTCTTAGGAGAAAAAGTGAGATGTCAACAAATAACCATCAGAAAAACACCAAGAAAAAAAAGGAAGCAGAAAGATGCCCAAATTAGAGATCAAATCAGAACAGTCTTGAATCTTGGAAGATTGGTATTTGGTACACCAAGCAAATGACAATCTTATAATCATATGCAGCAGCTTCACATTAGGATTGTTTCTACATTAATTTCACTTGAAATAGTGAATGCCAAATGGATCTTAAAATATAAAACTCTTTCTCAACTAAGTTCACTTCAAATGGTAGAGATGCTGTTCTGGAGTTCTTCAATCCAATCTCCGGCAGCGCCTTGCGGTTTTCTTCAGGGTAATCGATGGTCATGATCTTCTTCACGCCTTTTGCAACTTTGCGCATATTTTCCAAAAACTCAACCTGATGACCTTTTTCTTTCAGCTCTATTTCTATTGCATCCAGTTGCTGACCGATTAGGTTATTAAATCCTTCATGATGTCTACATACAACTTCAACTCCTAAAATTAACAAGAAAACATGGGGTAAAGCAATATGTAGGCTTTCTGTGAGAGAGAGGAACGCAGCTTAAAACAACAAGAAAGAAATTAGGTTTCTCACGAAATAAAATTGCAGCCCTTAACTATAGAGAGAAAACTCTGGGGTGATAAATTTTGAATATTAATAATTCTTTAACATTTTAATCTGTTCCGAAAAAATAACAACTGAATTGTTTGAATAATAGATAAAACCTACATAGTTATGAAACATGAACCAAATAAAATTTGAAAATTTAGTTAAGAAAAAAATTCGAAAATAACAAGGAAAATAAATAAAATTCTGAAATAACATATTTTGTTCTTAATTTGGGTATGATCTTGACTTCGACCAGTGTTAGATAACTTAATTATTCTATAGGGACCTGAGTATGTAGAATATATTGAATTAAAAGTTATTCTTGTTTTTGTAAAAAAATCGTTTGGCTCGTCTAGACTTTTTGTTAGGTTTGGACTTGTCATATGGTCCATGAAAAATCTACTAGACGTTCCACATTAGTTAATATGCATCCTACATCAAATCAGGTGTTTGATGAGTGAATGCTGAGTCTTGGGAGACAGCATTCCCCAAGGAAGATGTGCATGGATTTAGGGTTGTGCTTCTTGAGCTGATTACTGGGATGGATTTTAGCAAAATAACTGATTCTTCAAAAAGTACTCTTAATGAATGGATTATTCATTTTCTGAATAGTTCTGATCTTTGTGATGCCATCGGTTAAGTCTCTGACAGGGAAAGGATTTGATGCTGAAATCTTTCAGCTGCTGAAAGATGCATGCAATTGTGTTGATACCATTCCAGATCAAAGATCAACAATGCTACAAGTTTACTTCTTGTTGTACCCCTTGTTTTTTTTAGGAATGGCTTATACTCCCAAAGTAAAGTCCAAGATTGTTATTAAACATTCACATCCTTTTAATGGATGGATTGCTGACGCTGACGATTTTAGCCAAATGAAAAAAACACATTTACTTTTCAGAAATTGATGTGAAATACCATCACAATGACAAGACAGAGCAGCTCAGACTTGCAGTACATGAGCCCATGACAGGTCCTTGCAGATTCAAATGGATATAATGGTTAAAGGCAAATGCCAGCGGGTTGCTGAAGATCAGACTCCCTAATATGGGGCTCAAGGGCTAGTTTCCTGTTGGATTTGAAAGCTGTACATCTTTAACAGGCTTGGACCTTTCAGGCAATGAGCTTCACGGGCAGATTCCATCTGGCATCACGGAAAGGCTACCGTATATACATCGTGATCAATCCTTTAACAATTTCTCCAGTGAAATCCCATCAAGCATTAGCAATTGCAGTTATCTATCTCTCCTAAAGCTCGATCATAACCAACTAGTAGGTCATATCCCACCACAACTTGCCCTGCTTGGTCTGCTCAAGATCTTTAATGTTTCCAACAATCTATTGTCAGGTCCAGTGCCAAACTTTGTGAATGGCACTGTTTCAACTAACAGCTTTGCGAGTAACGAATAACTTTGTGGAGAGCTATTAACAAGTTGCTCAATTAATGACGAAAAGAGTGTCAACAGGAAGTTTAAAGATTCATTCAAAAGCGGGTTTATGATTGGTTATGTCTTTTGGATGACTTCAACTATTGTTGTTTTCACTTCCTATTGCGTACCCTGGATGTATGTAGGGAAGAGAAATAACAAAATCACAGTAGCAGAAATGATATCTTCGATGATTCCAAAGAAGCAGAGGAGAGCTGAAGAACGTCAAGAATGCAGGAACCCAACTGCAGAACTTCTGCTGGGAAAAACAGAACAGGTGCTTTCTCCGTCACAGTCTGTGCATGTATATACTGTTTTTGTTTGTGTATGAACAGAACAAGCCTCCATGTTGATGCTACGCATGTCTAAATCAGCCGGATCTTGTTTTTTATTTCAGATTCCGTCAATTTTCTATCAGGCTTATGATGGAGAAGGACGGAGGATATTGTTTCATTTGGTACAGTTGTTAAGATTTTGTATGCTGTAATTGTTTATTTCTTTATCATCCTTTGCCACAACTATTATATAAGAAGCAGAATCCATGAATTAGAGTAAAATCTAGGCATAGTCCTGATGTCCTATCTGGTTCGGATTTTATTTAGATGCATACTATAGCACTAATCAAACTTAGATGAATATATCCACAGATTTCTGTGTTGGAGAAAGTTGTCACAAGAATGAATTTCAGAGATCTCAGCAAAGCAACCGAAAATTTTAGCCAAAGCACCATCATTGGGTTTGGACTAATGGGAACCATGTACAAGGCTACCCTTCCTAATGGTTGGTTCGTTGCGGAGAAGAGAATGCATGATTCTCGACACTTTGAGGAACATATGGTATCAGAATTGAAAACATTGGGCAGATTGAGACATAATAACTTGCTGCCACTGCTAGGATTCTGCATAGAATCAAAGGAAAGGCTTCTGGTGTACAAGTATATATCAAATGGAAACCTTTTCGATTGGCTGCATTCTGTGGAAGCCCAGAAGAAGATTCTGGAATGGCCTTTGAGGGTGAAAATAGCAGTTGGTGTAGCAAGAGGCCTGGCATGGCTCCACCATGGCTACAATGCCCGCGTGGTGCATCTCAACATAAATTCAAGGAGTATTTTACTTGATAGGAATTTTGAACCCAAGTTATCAAATTTCGGAGAAGCGATGCTCAGGATTTCGACTAAGAGTTCACGTGTGAATAGTGATTTTTGGGAGATGGCATTTGTTAAGGAAGATGTGCATGGATATGGAGTTAGGGAAAGCGAGTTGTGAAAGTTGTGCGTGACTGACCAGCCTGCTGTTGAATATCTTCGGGCAACATTTTCAGGTTATGTTTTCAGGCCCCTGTGGATCTACATGTTCTGAAATCTGAACTCAAAATGTATTATGTGCCATGGGCCCATGGCTGTAAAAAGCATGCTGTTTTCAAGTCCACGGGCTGATATTACTATGATCAGGCCATTTGTTTTCGGGCCCACTGGCCATGTATGTACCCAAAGAGAAAAAGGCCTATGCCTGTTTAACTTACAGCCCACTGGACATTTGCTGATCTTTCCTCGTTCATTTGTGTTTATGCATTAAGAATCTTAATTATGCTTATGTAATAAATGAATGCTTTGGTGATGTAATTAATTAGTCTTTGGAAATTTAGCCTCACATGTAAGTGGATATGCTCCCTATGTCGACGCGATTTCAATTCCCATGTAAGCATTAATGTGGATTTAGTTGACCCAGAGGGATTTTAATAAAAATTAGTCATTAATATTAATTATTACGTTATTAAATTTTATTTTTCATAATCAGAGTTACTACCCGGCCCAACCGTCCAGCAAGAATTGAAATATACAGTAGTCGAGTCCTGTAAATAATTGGCTTGGCCTTGTTGGAAACTTGCAAGAGAGCAACAGGGAAAGCATATTAATCAGCCAAAAGAGTACGGCAAGTGATATGGGTGGTGAAGAAGCGAGCAAGAAGCAGGGGATACTCGAGGACCATGTCACTGGTTTTCCAAAAGAATCAGACGTACGTGACAGCTAGCACCATCAAACTCACAGTACCAGAAATTAAGAAAGTAGCTAGCCACAACGCTGTTTTGGTTAAGAATCTCTGCTTATCTTGTTATCCCCACATGCGCAGTGGCATGAGAAATTTGCCAATTACTCATGATCCTGATTTGAAGTACCCCTTTCTTGCTACAGCACTGGAATTCCTGGCAAGTCCTCGTAGACTTAGAAGTCCATTTCTGCTTCTTGTTTCGACATTAGTCAGTTAATTGGTGCATTTGCTTCTACAGGGATGACTTCTTATATTTTGGTTTCTAAGAAATTTGTTCTCCGAAGAAAGGCGAAGGCTTCTACATTTCAGCGGCACCTGGGGCAGTTGGTCAGCTTGATGGGGGGTTGCTCGATCGGCTATGTTGTTGGAGGTGCTGGAAGTGAAGAAAAGGTGGGAATGACATGCTGACTTGGTTACAAATTTCTCATTATTTTATGATGATAAACTAGGTTGAACTATTGAAGATCGAATTTGAGTTTGACGACACTTTCAATTATCGAAGACCAAATTTGAGACTACGTAAACCCTTTTGGCTATAAAATTTATCTTTAAACAAAAGAAATTCATAAAATTGAGTCATAACCTTCAATCAATGTTGTGTATGGTCTTTACCCTAACATAAAAGAAGAGCACCAGGCGCTGGATCCCAACGCTAGCTTGATTATTGGGGAGCCCCACCTCGCAAGCTCGACAAGATTTTAGGATGACAGTGTTGAAATCATGGTGAGTATTTTGATTTTGTATTTTAAAAGTATTTTTAATTTTTTTAATTTTAAATTAATATTTTTTGATATTTTTTAATATTTTAATATATTGATATTAAAAATAATTTTTTTTAAAAAAAATATTATTTTAATATATTTTTAAATAAAAATATTTTAAAAAAACTGTCACAATATTTTAAAAACCCCGTACTCTTTGTTTGCTTGCTGAAAAGATGAAGAAAAAGGGAAGAACAGTGTTTAGTTAAAGAATTGAATATAAAGATAAAATCTAAATTTATTTTTAAAGTAGTTCTGAACTGTGGCTTAAATTTGTGTGGTCATTGAGCTACCGCAATATCATACACACCTGCATGAATCATGCCAAGAAAGAAGAAGCAAAATGTGGTTTATGCATCCAGCAATATACACGTGGCTTAAGTTTGGAGTCAATTTCTGGCCCTCACATTATTGCTTTTATGTACCCTTTCATACGCAACATGCATGGATTCTACTCGCCCATCATTTTAAGTCTTTATTTCTACTATTTTCTATCTAAATTCTAAACCATGGACTGACATGAAGAAGAAGATACGCAATCAAATCTTATCTCTTCATTCTTCCCATTTTTATTTAAGCTCAGTAATTATTTATTTTTATGTGGAAGTATTGGGAAAATAAATTCTTTTAAATAATCGATTAGTTTAGCTCTGCAGTACTTTTATATAATAATATGAATTATTTATCTTATTTAATTAAGAATCAATATGTTATTTGGTTAAGTTATAATTATTTAGTGTGTGTAACTGTGTGTATATCTTTGATGGTGGTGGTCCATTCCTCTACTGTTTTTTTTTTGTTCCTTGAACAATTTCCCTCCCTTCAATCCCTTATAAATAATGGGTTTTGCCTTTTGAAATCTCAAACATCCACAATCTACCATTTTGTTTTGGTTTTAGTAGAGCAGAAGAGGAAAAGATAAGGGAGAGTTATGGCAAGTAGTGGCGAAGAAGTGAGCAACAAGCAGGTCATATTGAAGGGCTACGTCACTGGATTTCCAAAAGAATCAGACATGTACGTGAAAACAAGTCCCACAAAACTCAAACTACCAGAAGATGAAAGTAGCAATAATGCTGTGTTGGTTAAGAATCTCTACTTGTCTTGTGACCCTTACATGCGTGGTCGCATGGCAAATCGTCCAGTTGATGACCCCGACTTCTCTCCCTTCACTCTTGACTCTGTATGTTCCCTCTCTCTCTCTATATATTTGAACTGCAAGAAACACCAATATATATATGCTGTTTCTTTTTGTTTATTATTACACAGCAATTCATTTGATTGTTTTTTATTTGTGGGACAAGGAAAGTGGAAGATTTTAGTCGGATGTTGATTGTAATTATGGGATTTGTTTAACAAAGAAATGATTAAGAAAGCAATTAAAAAAGCAATCATGCTTTTTAAATATGTTTTGTACTTGAAGACCAATGGGATGTCTATTAGTTAATTAGAAAAAGGGTTTCTTTTGCTATTAATTTAAATATGTTTTGGAATTCAAGACCAAATGGCTGCTTATGTTAGTGTATGAAGATGTGGGATAGTTCCAAAATTGCTTTGTGATTTCTCTTTTTTTTTTAATTGAACAGCCAATAGATGGACATGGGGTGTCTGAAATTGTTGATTCTAGGCACCCTGGCTTCAAGAAAGGTGACTTGGTTTGGGGGAGGAAAATGGGGTGGGAAGAGTACAGTTTAATAAAAGAACCTGAGAAACTCTTCAGAATTCACAATACTGATGTACCCCTTTCCTACTATACTGGAATTCTTGGTAAGTTGTTTGCCTTCTTGATGTAAGTTCTGTTCATTATGAGAGGAACAATTGTTTGGTCAATTGGATTTCACAATTGACAGCAAGCAAGTTGCAATGCCTTAGAGTTCTGCAGCAACAAGGCCAATCTTGTTAGTCTTAAAAGAATGCATTCGGGTGTTTCGATTTTTGTCTGCTTTTCTTGTGTTAATGTTGTTTTGCTTGTTTTAATTATTGAGCCAAATCCTGTAAATGAATTTTCCTTTACAGGCATGCCTGGTATGACTGCTTATTTTGGTTTCTATCAAGTTTGTTCTCCAAAGAAAGGGGAGCGCGTCTACATTTCAGCAGCATCTGGTGCTGTTGGTCAGCTTGTTGGCCAGTTTGCAAAGTTGATGGGTTGCTATGTTGTTGGAAGTGCTGGAAGTAAAGAAAAGGTGAGGCAGCTTAGAACCTTATTCTACTTGGTGGCTTCTTTCTACTCTATTTTACTTGTACTCGTCCAAGAATCTTGTTCATTAAAATTCATAAAAATCATAGAGCACGATCATCCTTTTCTGGGTGGTAACTTATCAGCTTTACAATTTTTATGTCACCCTTTTCTTGTCTTTCTTCTTCAATTGGAGGGAGTTGATTGAATGATTTCATCTTGAACATATTAGCTGATTAGATTTTGATCTACTTTTATGGTATACAAGGTTGAACTACTGAAAAGCAAGTTTGGTTTTGATGATGCTTTCAATTATAAAGAGGAGCATGACTTGGTTGCGGCTTTGAAAAGGTCAGTCTTTGTAATTGCATTGGGGAATTTTACAGCAAGCTTCAATTAATGTTAAGGTCAGTCTTTGGACATTTAGCTGTGCATGGGAGTCAAAGTTGGCGGCCAGTAGTGGTTTCAAGGGTTTCTGTTCACACAGCACATTAAATGTGGTAATTAAATTTAGAATGTCTTATCTCTTGAGTCAAGGTTTGCAGCCGTTGATTTTGCTTGATATGCAGTCTCATAATAGATTTTTTTTTTTTTTTTGTGACACTTCATTCCATGGAAAACCCTTTTGATAATTTTGCATGCCCTATTGGTTTAGATACCCACTTGATCTGTGGTTACTCTTTATAGATTAGCAAGCGTTGAAACTTTAGGTGTACTTCACAGAAGGCATTTTTCATGCTTAACCAACATTCAACCAATGATTTCACTACGCTTTAATATTCACAGAGTAATTTGCATCACTTGCCAGATATAAAATTTAGCAGAAACTGAAAATTGTCACCCAGTAAGCAATGCTATAGCTAGTGGGAGATTCAAAATGCCCCTTTATGGTTTGAGTTTTGTTTGTGTCATCAGGTACTTCCCTGAAGGCATTGACATTTACTTTGAGAATGTTGGGGGTAAAATGCTTGACGCAGTCCTTCTTAACATGAGATTCCATGGTCGCATTGCTGCTTGTGGAATGATCTCTCAATACAATCTTCAGCAACCTGAAGGCCTTCAAAACTTAACGACTGTTGTTTTTAAGCGAATCCGTTTGGAAGGGTTTATAATATTCGATTACTTTGACCAGTATCCCAAGTTCCTGGATTTTGTGCTGCCTTATATCAGGGAAGGGAAGATTGTTTATGTGGAAGACATAACTGAAGGTCTCGAGCATGGTCCTTCTGCTTTGGTTGGCCTTTTCAGTGGCCGAAACGTTGGAAAGCAAGTAGTGAAGGTTACAAATGAGTGATCAGCCTGCTTTAGTATATTCTGTCAATCTGAATAGAATATCAGAGATGTCTGAATAAGGCTATGGATTTTTGTCATCCATGATGCTGCAGTTATATGGTTGTAAACTTATTTTGTCATCTCTAATAAAATTCAACCAGTGGGATGCTGTCTATTCCAGTCTGTACAGTTCTCTTACTTTCATATATATAGTCTCCATGCCTTAAATTTCTTGGGAGCTCACCTCTCAACCGAGCAAAAACCATAGAACGCGTGCTGTTGTGGCTAGTTCACAATCCTATTTTTATTTGACACGTTACATGGCTTGCATATTCCATTTTAAGTGCTAGCAAAAAATCTATACCAAGAGAAGTACTGATACAAAGGCCGACATCTGTCTTTCTTGGACTAGTCCTGCACTAGCACTATATCCATAGTCAAGCAAAACAAAAGCACATGTGCTGATTCTCAACTTCAAATCTCACCAAGAAGCTATATGTGGCTTAAATTCACTAGGAATCAAGAAAAAATGGAAACCATAGTGCCATAACAATGTGGTTACCGCCCAAATCTGACCAGAAGTAAATTGCTAGATACTATAAATAGGACTTACAATCGACACTTACATCATCAGCAGCGTAAACTCTGATAATATATAACTAGGTCTTGGGGCATCTTGCAAGTTGGAAGCTAAAACATCAGCAATATGGCAAGTGATATCAGAGGTGAAGTGAGCAATAAGCAAGTGGTACTCAAGAACTATGCCTGTGGTTTTCCAAAAGAATCAGATTTCGAAGTGACAACCACAACAATAAAACTCAAAGTACCAGAAGATAGTAAAAATGCTGTTTTGCTAAAGACCCTATACCTTTCTTGTGATCCTTACCTCCGTGGTCGCATGAGATACACGCCGGTTACCGATCCTGACTTCTGTTCCTACACCCTTGGCTCAGTATGCGAACTCACTCTTTTTTTTTTCTTTCTCCAATAAAAGCATCACAATGAATCAAATTGTGGACTGGCTTGATTATATTGATTGTGCGTGCTTTTCTAATTTTTTCTGTTTTGTTGAAATTGAACAGCCAATATCTGGATTTGCAGTAGCTACAGTGGTTGATTCGGGGCACCCTGACTTCAAGAAAGGTGATCTTGTTTGGGGGAGGAGAGTAGGCTGGGAAGAGTATAGTTTAGTTACCACACCTGAATGCCTCACCAAAATCCTCCATATTGATGTACCCCTTTCCTACTATACTGGAATTCTTGGTAAGTTCTCTTACTTTTTGTTGTAAATCTTAATTATGCAGCTGCTTGTTATGAATTTCAATGAGCTACAACTCGTGTGTGAATGTACTTTAACAGGCATGCCTGGAATCACTGCTTATTTTGGTTTCTTTGAAATTTGTTCTCCCAAGAAAGGGGAAAGCGTCTACGTTTCAGCGGCATCTGGTGCAGTTGGTCAGCTTGTGGGGCAGATTGCTAAGTTGATGGGTTGCTATGTTGTTGGAAGTGCTGGTAGTAAAGAAAAGGTGGGAAAACCTCGGTTACTCTTTTCATTATTTCACTTGACATGCTTTTATCCTCTGGCTTCTTACTTCACTAGCTACAATTTGCGTGAGGACGTTGTTAATCAGATTAGTCCATCCTAGACATGTGAATTTGATCGCATTTTGTTTTGCTTTCATGGCATTATAGGTTGAACTGTTGAAGAGCAAATTTGGGTTTGATGGTGCTTTCAACTATAAAGAGGAACATGACTTGGATGCTGCCTTAAAAAGGTCAGTCCATATAAAGAGAGATTCACAAATCACTTTTATGAATCCAGAATCCATGGAAGTCATCCAGATTTACGGTTTTGTATATGAAACTTGATATTGAGAAAACATCCCTTATATATGATTTGAGGTTTGTTTCCATTACTAGGTACTTCCCCGAAGGCATCGACATTTACTTTGAGAATGTTGGGGGGAAAATGCTTGATGCTGTGCTTCTAAACATGAGATTGCGCGGCCGCATTGCTGCTTGTGGAATGATCTCGCAGTACAATCTTCATCAACCTGAAACCATTCAAAACTTGACGAATATTGTTTATAAGCGGATTCGAATACAAGGGTTTGTGGTTATGGATTACTTTGACCAGTACTCCAAGTTCTTGGATTTTATTCTGCCTTGTATCAGAGAAGGGAAGATTGTTTATGTGGAAGACATAGCTGAAGGACTCGAGAGTGGCCCTGCTGCTTTGATCGGCCTTTTTAGCGGCCGCAACATCGGAAAGCAAGTAGTGAAGGTTACTGATGAGTGATCAGTATTCTTCAGCATACCTTAGCATTATTTTTGAGTGATATTAAAGCAGTTTAATATTATAGCCCTATTTTTAGCAGCCTACCTTGATCTTCATCAGAATGTTTAGACATATTATAGAGATGTAAAATGTAGATGGGAACTAAATTTATAGGAAAATAATTGATTTTAAGAAAATATAGATAAACTAATAAGGGGTAAACAAAAATAATATTATGGTTGATGTTTAGTTCTTTGAATTTATGTAAACCCGCATTTTAGGTATGGCAATAAGAGAGATGGCTTACATATCTTGTTAACCTCTCTTTCATGCATGATCATAGACAATATCAGTTGAAGATTTTCGATTATAATGCCATGAACAACTACTTTTTCTCTTATGCTTGAAAACGATGACGATTAACATAGCATTGTTTGCAATTTACCAAAATATTGTTGAAGTTACACTATGAGTTGTTGGTGGTTAATGACTATTATCATGATTCCTTGGATCCTGTATTGTCTTACATAAGAGAGAAGGGAAGATAAAGTAGGAGGAGGACATTGATGAAGGACGATAGAGTGGCCCTGCAGCTCTGGTAGGTATGCGTTTTCTGTGGTCTTTAACAGTGTAAGGACATGTGATGGGACCCATTAACATGTATAATCTTAAGTTCTCAAAAATAAATATAAAGGTGATGGGACTCTAAAATGGAAATTGAACCACACAATATTTTTTTAAAAAACTTTTCTAAGCAAAGTTATTCCAAAAATGCAAAAATTAACTTCATTAATTTCGAAGTAGTGATTTTTACGAATATTCTGTATAATTGGTTTAATTTGCGTATCACTGCTCCTACATGGCCCACCAACCCATCCGCCTTCACTACTTTACCAAGAAAGATAAACCAACAGTTGTAACTTAAAGCTTCCAGAGAGTTTGGAGAGCGTGCCTGAGCTCAACAATGGCAGGTAGAGGTGAAACAGTGAGCAACAAGCATGTGTTATTCAAGAACTATGTGTCTGGTTTCCCCAAAGAATCAGACATGTATGTTGCCACTACTACCACTGAACTCAAAGTACCAGATGGTTGTAATAATGGGGTTCTTGTTAAGAATCTCTATCTTTCTTGTGACCCGTATATGATAATTTTGATGAAGAAGTCCATAGACCAAAGGACTTTCACTTCGTATACCCCAGGCTCTGTAAGCCCTTTTCTTATCTCTCGTTTTTGTTTCGTTTTTTGCTTTTGTTTTCTGTTTGGGTGCTGAGAATTGGAAAGAAAATGTGTTTAGGAAAGTAAAGTTTTTGGCTTTATGGGTTAGGACAAGTGGGAATTGTGGAGGGTTTTGTTTAATGTTCCTTTCGAGTGATAAGAGGATGAAATTGATACCATTGTTGTGATTTTTGTTGAAAGCTTATAGCCTTTACTGAAAGACTATTGATTCCTGTTGACAATTTAGGACTTAAACAGTTGATCAATGGAATTAAACTTAACAATCTATCAAGCCCGTGGACTATAGTTTTTTCCTAGTTCTTTAGTCAATATGTTGTGGATTTCTAAGGAAGAATGTCTATTGAAAATTGTGTCCCTTAATTTACCAATCTTGCTGTCATTGCCTACTTGTTAGAACTGGAAAAGAAAGACGGGGACTAGTTGCATGGGAATATTTCTGTTGCAAAGCATTGGAGAGACGTATACCTAAATGGAAATGAACTCATTGATATTTTATCTCTTAAGAATTTTGAAAATTAGACAGATGATTGGAAATAAACCTCCTGTAAATTTATCTTAACTTGCATTTTTGAAATTGCTGGTTTGTATATGGTTAGTGTGTACTAAATTGGCATTTTGTAATTTGTGTGGTGGAAACTTGCCAGCCATTACGTGGGTATGGAGTGGCGAAAGTGTTGGATTCTAGGCACCCGGGCTTTAAAGAAGGCGACTTTGTTTGGGGGACAGTAGGCTGGGAAGAGTACAGCCTTATCACTTCATTCCAACCCTTCTTTAAAATTCAGGATACTGATGTGCCCCTTTCATACTATACAGGAATTCTTGGTAAGTCATAGAAGGTTCTGGTATGTGTAAACTATCATCGATTAGATGCATTACAAGAACTTTTGGCCATTACAAACAGAAAATCCCCCATACCATATGAAAGATGTAATTTTTATCATTGTCATTCCCTGTTATCATTAGCATGTCACTCATTCACCCTGTAAGTTTTTTTTTTTTTTTTGCCCACAGCATCATAACTAGGCAATTAAACTTTAATGTTGTATATTTACCAATTCCTAGAAGTTTGCTATTATGTTGCTATAGTTCCTACAACTGAATTGTCTTAGGAGTTAAACAAAATGAACTGAATGTGGTTCTTGGGATCCAAAACTGACTCCAATGCAAGACATTGTTTATTATATTCATTTCTTGTTATTAGGATAGCCTCACTTTCATGTATGATGTTCCAAGTGTGTTTGTGGTCAATCTTGCAGTGAGATAATTATAACTCCGTGCCGCAAAGAGAAGGAAAAATTGCATCTAATAAAATTTGTGCATTGTTGCATAAAAATTCTGCATTTGTTTCCAAGAATTTCATGTTGCTCTGTTTCTTAGTTTTTCTGTCCTTTCAAATTTTTATCAGGTATGACTGGAATGACTGCTTATGCTGGTTTCTATGAGGTTTGTTCTCCAAAGAGAGGAAATTATGTTTTCATTTCAACTCATTGTATGTGCATTTGCTTTTACAGGCATGCCTGGTATGACTGCTTATTTTGGTTTCTATCAAGTTTGTTCTCCAAAGAAAGGGGAGCACGTCTACATTTCAGCAGCTTCTGGTGCTGTTGGTCAGCTTGTTGGGCAATTTGCAAAGTTAATGGGTTGTTATGTTGTTGGAAGTGCCGGAAGTAAAGAAAAGGTGAGCCAGCATTCACTGTTAATACTTTTGGTTTTAGGTCATTCCTGGTAATCATTGAATCTGGGAAATAATTTTTACTTACAAAGAACTTTATCTTGTACTTCCCAATTTTCCATCTATTAATGGGCCTACAGCTCATGTTCTGTAATTTTTGAGCACCATACAGTGCATGATTCTTTCCTATGAGGGAGCACAAACATAAGGCATAGTGTCTTCATGAAATTTCATCCATTGACATCACATTGAAGAGTTTGACAACATCGTTGGATCTTGCTTTTCGTTTCTTGAATGTTAGTTGTGACCCCCTCCATTGGTTGGGTGAATGACCCTGAGATATACAGTATCTTTTTCTCTTCTCATGTTTAACCAGGTTGATTTATTGAAGAACAAATTTGGGTTTGACGAAGCTTTTAATTACAAAGAGGAGCCTGACTTAAATGCTGCTCTGGGAAGGTCAGTATATGTAAATGTTATTGCATTAAGCCAACTCACTGATATACTTCATTGTTTTCAAGTCATCTTTTGCCATCCCATGGAGATTATAGTTCTCCCAAATTTCACCAGCATGAAATGGCCATCTAAAACCATTTATCACAAAATTGTTGTAGAGAGCATATTATTTGGGGAGGGGAGGGGAGGGGAGGGGGAAGGAATGGAGTGATAAACATCGCATTAGCTGTGGCAATATTATTTCAAGCATTGATGGTAACTGGCCTCCAACTGTTACAGATACTTCCCTGAAGGCATTGACATATATTTTGAAAATGTTGGGGGCAAGATGCTTGACGCCGTGCTTCCAAACATGAGATTTCGTGGCCGCATTGCGGTATGTGGAATGATCTCCCAATACAATCTTGACAAACCTGAAGGTGTATTTAATTTAATGACTGTCGTTTACAAGCGGGTACGCATAGAAGGATTTGTGGTTACAGATTATTATGATCAATATCCCAAGTTCCTAGACTTTGTATTGCCTTGCATAAGAGAGGGAAAGATAAAGTACATGGAAGACATTTCTGAAGGACTCGAGAATGGCCCTGCAGCACTGGTAGGCCTTTTCAGTGGACAAAATGTTGGGAAAAAGCTGGTTGTAGTTGCTCGTGAGTGACTGTAGCCCATTGTATCTTTTTCTTTGTTTCTAGCTTGGGACAATGGCTGTTACCATTTTAAAAGTCGAAGGTGGTTGTGCACGCATTTTTTCTGTGTAATGGCTGTGTTAATAATTCAAGCCTGGACAAATTTGGTTTAATGATTTATCCTTCTCTAAGTGTGGTTCCGACTGCTATACTTATAATATTCATTCTCTCCTGCTTCAAAGCCATAGATTTTTCATGTAGAAAGATTTATTTTCGTGTTGAAGAAACGATGAAAAAGCTTCTCCCTGCAGTAAATACTGTCACATGTATGGTGCTGAAAAAGGAAAAAAAAAACACCTCTGAACCCTCCTTTTTGTGGCCCCTGTGATTTAATCTCTTCTGTAAGATGGCATTTTGGGGTCTGGGTCGTTATTGTTGAACTTTTTTTGGTTGTTTTTGTTGCTAGAAAGCCATATTGCTTTTAGTTTTTGAATATTTGATGTGCCTGGGATTTTATTTTTAAACAATGAAAAAAATTATGATCTAGACAATGCATACTAGAGAGGAGAATCTAGCAAGTTATGAAATTGCTCAACTAATACATCGATTTTGTGATTGATTTTAATGATACTGTAAATGAACTTGAACCAAGGTACCAGAACTTAGCTACCCTAAGGTCCATCTAGCACCTTTCAATGTGCTTCTGCTACTTCTCATTGTTTTGCATAAACCAGTCAACCGGAGGAGTCAAACAATTGTTTTCTAGTTTTTTTTTTTTTTTAAAAAAAAAAATTAGGTTTTAGGTTTCTGTATAAACAACTGATCGACCGCACCTAGCTTTCTGAGAAACCGATCCTATTTGTCTTGACAGTATGTTATTTTTACTTTTGCTTCTGTTTTAGCTTTTGCTTCTCTTTCCAGTTGCCTTTGGTTAGTTTGACCTGGGTAACATCCTTTTATACTTTTTGGGGTATGTTTTTTGTACTTTTGTATAAATTTTTCCCTTCTATACAATTATTCTTTTCAAAAATAAAAATAATTCTATCAAGCCTTACTGCACTTAGCATTTGTAACATCCTATAGTTAACATGTTTCTTGTCACCAAAGAATGAAGTTTAAGAGCTATGTGCTATGAGATATTGTTCCAAATTCTTTCAGTCGGTGATTTATGTTTACAAATGACAGAGCTGTAGATGTATTTCCTTAGCTATATATCTTAGCATCTCTGGAATAGCAAAATACTAGAAGGGTCATCAGATTCAATATCGCCATCGATCAAGCCTAAGAAAAGAACCATTAAAATTAGTAACTCAGAAGTTAAACCAGGATCAAGGTGAGGTATGCTAAGTTGGCTGTGTACTTTTTCTTTCAACTAATTATGCAGCTGCAGATGCAAATAATTGATCAACGTTTTTGGAGTAAGAGAACACTAGTAAGGACATCAAGAGCAGCTGCCTTGTTCTTTATCAAGCCAACAAAAACTAGTACCTCTCAAATTTCAGGTTTCTTTAATCCCTAACTGCTCAATTAAAAGCTTGAAAAAGTTGAACTATACACAGATTTTTTTTGTTCTTTTGATTAGAAAGTCCATTTTATTTTATATAAGAAAGGAAATAAACAGGTAGTCTGTATACAGAAAGTATGCAGAACCTAGAAAGAAAACCAGGGAAAATCTGCAGCAGCTAGGAGCAACAAAATGGCCATTTTGCAGCATCACAGCAGAAGCAGCTACCGAACTCATAACTTCAACTCAGGAAGAAACAACCAAAACATGAAAGAAACAACAAGATTGAGTAATCAAATTAAATATTTTGAAACTAGAACCAAAGAAACCTTCTTGAGCTCGCTGTTCTTGGCAAGTGAATTAATATTTGATCTCCAGCATTTGTTGAAAATGAAGCATGGTATTTTCCTTCAAACGAACCCATGCCTCAATGCCATCGCCATCGTTAGA